>OLLZ01000937.1_pt1 | contig 9755 bp, 6 predicted proteins | sample 1604661 | NCBI WGS metagenome assembly OLLZ01 (sample SAMEA104055726, study PRJEB20765) | soil metagenome | biome: Arctic tundra; feature: Polygonal ground; material: soil | place: USA | collected 2011-09 | depth 0-0.5 m | reverse complement strand
ACCCCGACTCCGATGCCGACCTGCCACCTTCGTCTCGCGGTCATTCCGCAGTCCTCCCAAGGTCTATACGACCCCGGCGGAGGGAGGTTTCCCCGCCGTCCACCCGCATCAGGACGAACGTCTGGTCGTCGTACTGCTCGGCCCCGTAGGTGAACTGCCGGATGTCCTCCAGCAGCTCGTCGGCCAGCTCGGGGAGCGGTTTCGAAGCGTGCCGGACGAGGGATGCCTTCAGCCGCTCGTCCCCGTACGGGACCTGGTTCGCCGACATCGCCTCGTTGAGGCCGTCGGTATAGAAGAGGAGGAGGTCGCCCCTTCGGAGGAAGAACGTCCGAGCGTCGTAGACCGTGTCGCGGAGGGCTCCCAGGGGAAGGCGGACGTCGGGCGACGGGATCTCCACCACCGTACCTTCCCCCCGGACGAGGAGAGGGGCGGGCTGGCCGCCCACGGTGTAGTGGAGCGTCAGGGCATCGGGGTCGATCACGAAGTACGAGAGGGCCACGAACATCCGCCGCTTGATGGCGTAGATCCGCCGGTTCGACTCCCGGAAGACCACCGCCGGGTCGGGGTTGGTCATCGCCCGCGCGTAGACGATCTCCTTGGCCGCGACCATCAGGAGCGAGGCCGGGATCGACTTCCCGGAGACGTCCCCCACGACGAGGCCGAGCCTCCCGTCGCCGGCGAACGGGAGGAAGTCGTAGAAATCCCCGCCCACAACCTTCGCTGGGCGGCTGACGCCGAAGAAGTCGATGCCCGGCAGCTTCGGAAGCTCGCGCGGGAAGAGCGAAACCTGGATGTCCCGGGCGATCTCGAGATCGCGTTCCACCTCCGCCCGCCGCGTCAGCTCCTCGTGCAGCGCCACCGCCTCGAGGCCGAGAGCCCCCTGGTTGGCGATCGTCGTCAGGTGGTCCAGGTCCTCGGGGCCGAAGTCCTCCTCCGACCGTTTGGCTCCTACCGCCAAGAGGCCTAGCAGGCGGCCTCGCGTGACGACGGGAACGAGGACGCGCACCCCCTGCTTATGGGCCGCCTCCCAAAAGCGCCGCGACGCCTCGTCGAGGCGGACCGGAGCGAGCTCGGTCATCCGGACGGGGTCCCCCCGCTCGACGAGAAGGCTGCCGAGCCGGCTCCCGAGCGGGAGGACGAGCGCGCTGCCGTCCCCGGCAGCGGGCGCCGCCAGCGCGCCGTCCTCCGGACGCGGCGTCAGGAGAACCAGCCGCTCCAGCCTCAGAAGCTCGGCCGTTCGCCCGGTCAGCAGCTCGTGGAGCTTCCCGCGCTCGAGCTGCGAGACGACCGACCGGCTCATCTCGACGAGTGCCCGCTGGAAATCGGCCCGGTCCCGGAAGAACCGCCGGTCGACGAACTCCTGGATCCGGCGCCGGAGAGGGTCGACGACGAGGACGATCATGAGGGCGAACGAGAACGCGAAGAGCGGCGACGAAAAGAGAACGTACGACGAAGCGAGCCGGCTCCCGGTCACGATCGCCAGGGCGTAGAAGCCGGTCACGGCGGCCGTGACGAGGGCGTAGACGATCGACTTCTTGACGATGACCTGGACGTCGAAGAGACGGAACCGGACGATCGAATAGGCGAAGCTGAGCGGCACGAGCGCCATCGGGACGACGCCCCAGGCGAGGAGCCGGTCGCTCTTGAAGAAGGCCGGGAACCAGAAGACGACGAGCACGAACGGCACCGTGCCCGAGAGAGTCCCGACGAGGAGGACCAGGATTTGCTGGCGCTGTCGCCTCTCTGGAGCCGTCCACCAGGAGTGGAAAAGAGCGAGAAGTCCCAGCACCAGGTAGTCGGCCAGAAGGATCCAGCTGAGCAGCGGGGCGCCATAGACGAGGCGTTCCGGGCGGCCGGATCCGGCATACGCGGCCATTTTCACAACGTAGGTCGCCGGCGGCAGCGTGTAGAGGAGGACGAGAAAGAGCGGCGAGCCGTTCAGAAAGCGCTGCAGCGCGGCCAGGAGCGACCGGGTCCTCCCGGTCGCTCCCTCGGCGAACCGGAGGTCCTTCCGGGACGGGAAGAGGAGGAAAAAGTGGAGGAATACGGCCGGGAGGAGAAAGAGGGCGAAGGTCCCCGCCAGCTGGACGAAATAGTCGATCCAGTAGTAGCTCAGCGGCCGGAGCCGGCAGACGAAGAAAAGGAGGAAAAGCGTGCAGAGGAGGAAGAAGACCGCGGCCGCAGGGTCCGACGGGCGCCTGGAATAGACGAACCATCCGAGCGTGACGAAGAGCGTGCCGAGGAAGGCGAAGTAAAAATAGGAGAGCGACGCCGCCCGGTACGCCGAGAGGACGACCGTGACCTCGAACACCTGCTCTCCGCGCTGGACGAGGTAGCGGACCGACTCCCCCACACCGTGCCGTCTCAGCTCCGGCGGGGCATCGGCGGGACGGGCGAGCATCCGGTGGCCGATCCCGAGAATGACGTCCCCGGGTCGGATTCCCGCTTTCTCCGCCCCGCCGCCCGGGACGAGGTCCTGGATCAGGATCCCGGGGGCGGCGTACGGGTCCGGGACGACGCCGTCCCACGGCCGCGCGACGAACATGTCGACCACCGACATCAGCGCGATGAGACAACCCGCAATCGCGAGCGAGAAGACCGCCCGGCGCCGCGGCGCGCGGGAGGCCCCGCTGGGGCGGTCGGAGGCGGCGGCGGTCGGGGGCGCTGACACCTGCATGACGTTCTGCATTCGGCGTTCGGGTCAGTATACGGACGGCTCGACGGGGGGTTCCCCGTGCGAGAATCGGCCGGCGTGAGAGTCCGCAAGACCAAGCGATCGAAGGGCCTGTTCATCACGTTCGAAGGAATCGAGGGCTCGGGCAAGACCACGCAGCTCGACCAGGCCGCAGAGCTTCTGCGGCGCCAGGGCCTTCCGGTCGTCACGACCCGGGAACCCGGAGGAACCGCCCTCGGCCTCCAGCTCCGCAAACTGCTTCTCGATCTCCCGGAACCGATGGACCCCGGCGCGGAGCTCCTCCTGATGTTCGCCGACCGGCGGCAGCACCTGCAGGAGGGAATCCTCCCCGCCCTCGAGGCGGGACGGATCGTGATGTGTGACCGGTACACCGACGCCTCGCGGGCTTACCAAGGGGCTGGCCGCAACCTCGGGGAAGGGCTCGTCGACCTCTTGCAGGAGAGCTTCTGCCCCCTCGAGCCCGACCGCACGTACCTCCTCGACTGCCCGGTCAGCATCGCGCTCGCCCGGATCGCCGCGCGCCCCGGGGGCGACCGGGACCGGATCGAGCGGGAAGGGGTCGCATTCCACGAACGGGTGCGGGCCGCATATCGAAAACGCGCCCGCAAGGAGCCGGAGCGGTTCGTCGTCCTGGATGCCTCGGCCTCCCCGGACGAGGTTTGCCGCGAGCTGATGGACGACCTCGAGCCCCTCCTGGAGCCCTTCCGGACACGGGCCACGCGGTGACCTCGGCCCCCCTTCTCCTGGCGGGCGCCGTCAGCCGGCGGCTGGAGCGGGAGGCGTACGCCGAGGCTTCGCGGCTCCTCTGCCGCTCCGCCCCGCACCCACCCGAGGACGCCCCGGCGTGCCACGACTGCCGCCGGGTGGGCGAGAAGGAGCACCCGGACCTCCTGGTGGCGGCCCCGGAGAGCAACCGCCACGTTCACGCGCCCGCGTTCGAGGGGCAGTCCGGCGGCAAGGAGACCACCATCCCCACTGCCCTGATCCGGGCCATCGTCGCCGAGGCGGCGCGGCGTCCGTACGAAGGAGCGTGCCGCGCGATCCTCCTCTTGGACGTCGACCGGACGGAAGGGGCCGCGTTCTCCGCTCTGCTCAAGGTCCTCGAGGAGCCGCCCCCGGCGGCGCGTTTCATCCTCACGGCGACCCGCCCGCGGCTCCTCCCCGAGACAATCCTCTCGCGCGTGGTCGTTCGGAAGCTCCGCGAGATGCCCAGGCGGGAGACCGCCGAAGCTCTAGAGCGCCTCGGCATGCCCGCCGAGGAGGCGGCAGTGCGAGCGGCGTTCGTCCCTGGCGACCCAGAGACGGCGGCAGCCCTCGACCTGGACTCAGCCCGGAAAGAACGCGACGAGCTCCTCGATGCCGTCTCGGGCCTCCTCCTGGACGGCTCGCCCGCGTGGGGGGTGATCCTGGCGTCGCGCCTGCCCGCGGAGGACGCGGCGGCGACGGCCGCGCGCCTGGGACTGCTGGCCCGCCTGTTCCGGGACGCGGCCGTCGCCGCGATCGACCCGGCCGGCCAGACGGTGGTCCACCGCGAACGGTTTGACGACCTCGAACGCCTCGGCCAGAGGTCCCGCTTGAACCTTCTCGACCTGGCCGGCGAGGCGCTCGACCTCGCGTCGACTCTCCCCGATTCCCGCCGGAATCCGAAGCTCGCCGCCGAGGCGTTCGCGCTTTCGCTTGTGACCCCGGGTGTCCAGGCCGGCGCGGGAGAAGGCCGATGACGGAACCGACCGTCGACGAGCTCCGGCGCGAGCTGGAGCGGACCCGCGCCGAGCTCCGCGAGGTCCGAGCGCGAATCGCGGCCATGGAGATGAGCAGCTTCTGGAAGCTGCGGAACCTCTGGTGGTCGTTAAAGGAGCGCTTGCCGTTTCGAGGGACCGACCGCTTCGAGTCACTGCCGCAGCTCCAGGCCGAGAGCGAGCCCGGCCGATCGCCGCGGAGGGACCGCCACCCGAAACGTTCCGTGTCGACCGTGGACGTCGTCGTCTGCGTCCACAACGCATTGGACGACGTCCGGGACTGCCTCGATTCGGTGATCTGCCACTCGACCCCGGTATACCGTCTGATCCTCGTCGACGACGGGAGCCGCGCCGAGACCCGCGATACCCTCGCCTCCTTCGCCTCGTCGCAGGGCGCCCTCCTGATCCGGAACGAGACGGCCCTCGGCTATACCTTCGCGGCCAACCAGGGCCTCCGGGCCTCGAAGGCCGACCACGTCATCCTCCTTAATAGCGACACCGTCGTGACGCGCGAGTGGCTCGAGCGGCTCGTCGCCTGCGCAGAGTCGGACCCGAAGGTGGGCCTGGCCGGCCCGCTGAGCAACTGCGCCTCGTGGCAGTCGGTCCCGGATGTCGACGTGCACGGAGACTGGGCCACGAACCCCCTGCCCGACGGGGTCGCCCCCGACGCGATGGCCGCCCACCTCGCGGGGGACGCCGGTCCCGACTACCCGAGGATGCCGTTCCTGAACGGCTTCTGCCTCCTGATCCGGCGGCGCGTCATAGAGGCCATCGGTCTGTTCGACGAAGAAGGGTTCGGGCGCGGCTACGGCGAGGAGAACGACTACTGCCTTAGGGCCCGGAAGGCTGGCTTCGAACTGGCTCTCGCCGACGACGTCTACATTCTCCACCGGCAATCGAAGAGCTACTCGACCGAGCGGAGGAAGACGTTGTCAGCCCTCGCCGGCGAGACGCTCGCGAAGAAGCACGGACAGCCCTGGATTGACGAGGGGGTGGGCGAGTGCCGGAGCGGACGCGTCCTGGAGGCGATCCGCGAGCGGAGCCGAGAGCTCCTCCCGCGCGTGCGGATGCTCGCGGAGGGGCGGGCACGCTGGGAGGGGAGGCGGGTGCTGTTCGTCCTGCCGGTCTGCGACCGCGGGGGCGGGGCGAACATCGTCCTCAGCGAGGCACTCGAGATGGCCCGGATGGGCGTCGACGTCCGCGTCCTGAACCTCACGGACTTCCGGCCGTCCTTCGAGAAGAGCTACCCCAACCCGGGGCTGCCGGTCCTCTACACGCCGCCTCGCGGCATCCCGGACGTCGCGCGCGGGTTCGATGCTGTCGTCGCCACGCATAACGCATCGGTCGAGCTGATCGCCCCGCTCGCCGGGGACCGGAAAGGGCCGGTCCTCGGCTACTACATCCAGGACTACGAGCCGCTGTTCTATCCCGAGGGGTCAAAGGACGGGCGGGCCGCCTTCCGGTCGTACACGCTGGTGCCCGGGCTCGTCCTCTTCACGAAGACCGAGTGGAACCGCGACGAAGTGCTGCGGCGGACGGGCGCCACGTGCCACGTCGTCGGCCCGAGCTTCGACCAATCCCTGTTCCGTCCCGTCCGCCCCGCCCCTCCCCGGGACCGGATCCGAATCGCCGCGATGGCACGGCCATCGAGCCCCCGGCGGAAACCGATCCTGACGATGGACGTCCTCGAGACCGTCTCCGCGAAGTACGGAGACCGCGTGGAGATCACCATCTTCGGAGACGACCCGACCCACCCCGACTACCCCCCGCTTCAAAGGTCCTTCCCTCATACGAGCGCTGGCGTCCTCGACGGGCCGGCGCTCGCGTCCCTCTTCAACCGGGTCCACATCTTCGCCGACTTCTCGTCTTACCAGGCAATGGGCTTGTCGGCCCTGGAGGCGATGGGCTGCGGCGCGACGGCGATCGTTCCCTCGGCCGGTGGCGCCTCCAGCTTCGCCATGCACGAGGAGAACGCGCTCGTCATCGACACGTCGACCGCCGACAGCTGCCTGAACGCGCTCGTCCGCCTGCTCGAGGACCACGAGCTCCGTTGCCGGCTCATGAGCCGCGCCTTCCGCGATGTCATCCGGCATCACCCTGCCACCGCGGCCTACCGAAGCCTCGCCGCGCTCTTCCCCGATGCGTAACGTCTTCGTCCTCCACGGCACTTACGGACCCAAAGCAGCGCCGTACGGATGCACCTACATTCGTCTCCTGCGGCCCCTCTCCCACCCGTCCGTCTCGGACCGGGTCCGCCTGATGCACGGCCCCGAGCTGACCGGACCGGTGGACGTCGTCATCGTCGAGAGGTCCTGGCGGGAAGGGACGACCCCCACGGAGGCGGAACGGCTCATCGCATATCTCCGTGCAAGAGATATTCCGCTCCTCCACGCGCTGGACGACAGTCTTCTCGACCTCGACGAGAGCGACGTTCCTGCCGTGGCCCTGGCAAATATCCACCGTGTGGTCGCCCTCTTCGCGCGGGAAGCGGCGGGGTTGCTCGTATCGACCCAGGCCCTCGCCGACCGGATGGCCCGGCTCAACCCGAACATCGTGGTCGTGCCGAACCATGTCGACGAAAGGCTTTTCGGGGAGCCCGCGCCGATGGACGACGACGGCATCATGACGATCGGCTACATGGGAACCTATACCCACGAGAAGGACATCCGGACGGTCCTTCGAGGGATCCGCGAGACGATGGCCCGTCGGGGAAACCGGATCCGGCTCGAATTCGTCGGAGGGGTGGCCGACCCGAGGATCTACTCTCTCTTCGATGGGAAAGACCTCCGGACCCCCACGACCGGCGCCGACCACGAGTACATCCACTTCATCCCCTGGCTCCGGAGGACCGTGCGGTGGGATGCCGCCTTCGCCCCCCTGGAGGACACCCTCCTGAACCGCTGTAAGTCCGACATCAAGTTCCTCGACTACGCCCTCCTGGGGATCCCGGCCGTGTATGCCGACGTCCCGATCTACCGCGCGACCATCGAGCATGGCTTCACCGGTCTCCTGGCGCCGTCCACGCCGGATGGATTCCGGGATGCGCTGGACACCCTCCTGGACGACCGCGAGCTCCGTTCCCGGATCGCGCGGACCGCCCGGGAGACGGTCCTCAAGACGCGTACCCTCTCCATCGGCGCCCGCCTCTGGCCGCAGGCGATCGACCGTCTGCTCGCCTGGAGCGTCTAGCGTCCCAGTTCCGTCGGGTTAGCCCAGACCTCCTGGAGCGCCATGAGAGACCCCAGTCTCGTCGCGGGACTGATCGTGACGTGCGAGATCTCCTGGTCCTTCAAGGACACCAGCGTCACCTTACCCGACCGGCGGACTCGCCCGAGGGTCACCGGCACGCTCGTGGAGCTCCAGGCCTGAACGACGAGGTCCTCGGTCTTCTCATCCTTCGCGACGATCACCAAGGACCGGTACCGCCGCCCAGGCGAAAGGTCGAGGTCCAGTCTCCACGGGTCCCCGTTCTTCCCGACGAGGTACCCCGATCCGGTCGTGAGGTCGCGATCGGACAGCACACCTGTCAGGTCCGGTCCACCGGCCTCGGACCTCGCCGTCGTCACGAGCGGCGACGTCGGCGGACAGAACCAAAGTGCCTCGTAGTGTGCCCTCCGCTGAGGCAGCCGGAACTCGACGGCACACGACGCGATCTTCCGGCCGTCGAAGCGCCCTTCAGGGGGGTCCATCACCGGCGTGTCGAGAATCAGCTCCTCCCCACGCTCGAAGGACCGCCCGTCGATGTTCGTCACGCGGAGACTTCCTGCCGCCAGGTAGCCCTTCAGGAAATCCGGCTTCGCGGTGACGAAGAAGGGGGTGCCCTCAGGAAACGTCTCTTTGAGGATGGCCGCCATCTCCTTCCAGTGTTCGAAGGGCGTGAAAGCAAACGACCGGGCCGCGGAGACCCCTCGGACGAGAAGGAACGACGCTGCCACGAGCGCTCCGGCCCGTCGAAGCCGGACGCCGCCGGGGAATTCCACGAGGCTGGCCGCCAGCGTGCCTGCGAACGCGATCGGGACCACGATGAATGCGGTCGAACGGACGAGCGGCGTCTGGAGCGTGAGGCAGACGGCGAAGAAGGCCGCGACGGACCCGAGGACGACCGAGATCCCTCTGGCATCGACCGGATCGCGGCGCCAGGCCAGCCGGACGAGGACGAGGAGCCCGGCTGCTAGAGCCAACAGCTCCAGCTTTCCAAGCGTCCGTCCGACGACGGCCGGAGGGAGGAGGTACATGACGACCGTCTCCTTCACCGCTCCGAGGCTCGAGTATTCGCGCCCCCATCTCTCATCGAAGTGAGAGACCTGATACAGGAGCTGTGACGCGACCGGCAGATGGACCAAGAGGACGCCGCCACCGGTCAAGACCGCGGCGAGCAGGACCTGTCGACGGCGGACGGCAAGCCAGAGGAAGGCCCAGAGCGGGGCGATGAATAAGACGAAGGTAGGCACCGTCCAGACTCCAAGAATGGATACCACGCCGAGAAGAACCAGGGTGCGTGGCCTCCCGTCCCGGACATAGCCGACCGCCAACGCCGACACGGCAAGGGCGGCGAGAGAAACCAGGCCGTACCCCCGGGCCTGGAGCGTCAGGTCGAGGAATTCGGGCCCGGCCGCGAATAAGAGGAAAGGAACCGCTCCCCACACGAGGGCGCGCCGCCGCGCGAAGTACGCCAGGAACCCGACCAGGAGGGCCGTGACGGCGGCGAACGACCAGATCCGCGCGCGCAGCGGCTCGACGGAGCCCCGGCCAGGCGTGAGTGCATTGAGGAGGTTGAAGAAGATGTGATTGTTCGGTTCGTGGTACTCAGTGACGACCGTCCAGGGTCCCTTGCCGCTGTAATGGAGGACGGACCAGAGCTCGTCCGTCCAGAGGGACGTCGTGGCCATCGCGACGACGTACTTTTGGAAGGAGACGAATCCGGCGAGGATGACGAGAGCGATCAGAAGCCCAGTCACCGCGCGAAAAACACGTGACGCCCAGCCCCGCCCGGCGTCCCTCGGTTCTTCAGCCATTGCCGGGGCCAGTCTATCCGGCCCCGGCATTCAGCCAGAGGGCGACGACGCCCGCGGCTACTTCTCGAGCTCGACGGCCACTTTCAGCGGGGCCGCCGGCTTCACCTCGACTTTGACCGTCTTCGTCTTGAATCCTGGCCTCACCACCGTCACGGTGTGCGGACCGGGCTCGGTCCTCGTCCCCCCGCCGGCATTCAGGTCCTCGGCGGTTCCCAGGAACCGGTCGTCCAGGTAGACCGATGCGTCGTCCGGGGAGACCGTCCAGTCGATCCGCGGCCTGATCAGCCGCCGGGGAGCGGTTCTCGT
>OLLZ01000755.1_pt1 | contig 9845 bp, 8 predicted proteins | sample 1604661 | NCBI WGS metagenome assembly OLLZ01 (sample SAMEA104055726, study PRJEB20765) | soil metagenome | biome: Arctic tundra; feature: Polygonal ground; material: soil | place: USA | collected 2011-09 | depth 0-0.5 m | reverse complement strand
CGGCCGTCACGGCCCTCGGGACCCGCCTCTTCGGCCGGTACGGCGAGGGGAAGGGGCTGAGCAAGACCGAGGCGAACCGGGTCAAGAAGGACGCCGACGCGGCGTCGGCGTATGCCATGAGCGAGTCGCTCTGGTACTTGACGCGGAACCTGCCCGAGAACCACGCGATCATGGTCTCCCTTGGCGAGGGCCTGATGCCCAAAGGGGGCGAGACGCCCGACATGGGGTCGAACCCGCTCCTGGGCTTCGGCCGGATCTACGCGCGGCCCCAGGTCGCCCGTTGGCTCGAGCAGCGGATCCACCGGCTGATCAACGATCCCGGCTACAGATTCAACGACTTCTGGATGGAGCGGGCCCGCGCGGGCGTCACGGTCTGGGGGGCGGCGATCGACACCCTAGAGAACACATCACGGTTCGCGCGAGGAGACCCGTACGGGCCGATGACAGTCCTCCACCTCTACGACCAGCCGCTCCGCGTCTCCCGCCCGTACGAAGGGTACGTCGGCAACCTGGTCCTGCCGAAGGCGGTCGTGGAGAAGGCGCAAGAGAGCTCGCTCCTCCTCGACTACCTGACGCCGCGGCCGCTCGTGATGAAGACGCTGCAGCTGACCTATCCGGGCCTGAAAGCCGGGAACGTCCACGTCTGGACCCTCGGCGGAGAGAACCGGGCAGGGCGGATCGGGACCCTCTGGAACGAGTGGCGGAGCGTGGGGGCGCACCTCGTCGAGGAGGGGTGGATGCTTCCGGCCGGCTACCCGGTCTTCACCGAGTCGGGCACCTATGCCCCAACCTACGCGATCGGCCCGTTCACGCGCGACGGAGAGACCCACCTCTTCATCGCCGACGGCTACGCAGCAACGGCCGAGGCGCTCCAGGCCTCCAGCCTCGACCCAATCGTCGGGAACACGACGTCGATGTGCCTCTTTACCTCGAAGTTCGACGTGTCGTGGGAGAACGAGCGGCAGATTATCCAGCTCGACCCCACGGCGGGCGACTTCGCCCTCGAGCTCTCGAAGCGGCTGGGCCACGAGGCCACGCCAAAGGAGGTCGACGTCTACCGGGGGGTGATTTTCGACGCGCAGCGGGCGGAGATGCCGCTCGGGAAGCGGACCCTGACGGCCGACGACTTCTTCCCGCGAAAAGAGTGGGACGGTCTCGCCCTCACCGGCTACATGCTCCCCGACCCCTACTCGGGCGTGGAGGGGGTGAAGCACATGGACAACGGTCTCTACGAGGTGAGGGCCAGGGCGGCATCGCGGAAGGGAATACTGGAGGCCCGGCTGGTCCTGCGGCTCATGGAGCCGTTCGAATCGAGCAAGCTGATCTTCTCCCCGCTCCTCGATCGGTTCTACCGCCGACAGGACTTCCGGACGCGTCCCGTGAAGGTCTCGGACTCAGGAAGGATCCGGAACGAGCTGCAGACCCTCTGCTCCGAAGCGCTCACCTACACACACGACGGAAAGATGACGATCCACTTCGACCGGATCGAGGATTCCGTCCTCTCTCCCGACAAGCGGCAGCTGATCCACGAAGTCCTCACCTGGTACAAGCAGCACCACCCGATCTGGTTCCTGTGGCTCGACATAGCATGAGGTGGCAATGAAAATGAAAGCGATTCGCATCCACGCCCACGGCGGCGCCGAGGTTCTCGTCTCCGAGCAGATCCCCAAGCCCTCGCCGGGCCCCGGCGAGGCTCTCGTCAAAGTGGAGGCCGCCGGCCTTAACTTCGTCGAGGTCTACTTCCGCACCGGTCTCTACAAGCCCCCGGCGGGACTTCCGTTCACTCCTGGCGGCGAAGGCGCCGGAACCGTCGAGGCCGTGGGGGCGGGCGTCAAAGACGTCAAACCAGGAGACCGCGTGGCTTCCGTGGGTTTCGCGGGCTCGTACGCCGAGTGGGCGCTCGCCCCGGCCGACAAGCTCGTCCTCGTCCCCCAAAAGGTGACAACGAAGCAGGCGGCGGCGGCGATGCTCCAGGGAATGACGGCCCACTACCTGGCCGTCACCATCACGCCCCTTACGACCGGCGACGTTTGCGTCGTCCATGCCGCCGCCGGCGGCGTCGGCCTCCTCCTCTGCCAGATCGCAAAACGGCGGGGGGCTCGCGTCATCGGAACCGTGTCCACGGCCGAGAAGGCAGCTTTCGCCCGCGAGGCCGGGGCCGACGACGTCATCCTGTATACGCAGGAGGACTTCGCCGAGCGGACGATGCAGCTGACCGGCGGGAAGGGGGTCCGCGTCGTCTTCGACTCCGTGGGGAAGACGACCTTCGACAAGAGCGTCTCGGTCCTCGCGCCGCGCGGGATGATGGCCCTCTTCGGCCAGTCGAGCGGCCCCGTTCCCCCGTTCGACCCGGCGGTCCTCGCGCAGCGCGGCTCGCTCTTCCTCACCCGCCCGTCCCTCTTTCACTACGTGGCGACGCGGGAGGACCTCCTCGCCAGGGCTGGCGACGTCCTCGGCTGGGTGGCCGACGGCTCGCTGAAGATCCGGGTCGGCCGTGAGATCCCGCTAGAGAGGGCGGCCGAGGCGCACCGCTTCCTGGAAGGGCGGCAGACGACGGGGAAGGTTCTGCTGATCCCGTAGCCGTCGACCGCTACCGCGCCGCCGATACCACGAAGTGGCCGCGGCGGTTCTGGGCCCAAGCCTGGTCGTCGTGCCCGCGGGTGAACGGCCGCTCCTTGCCGTACGACATCACCTGGACGCGCGAGGGCTGGATCCCGAGCGCCACCAGGTAGTCCGTCACCGTCTGGGCCCGCCTTTCCCCGAGAGCCATGTTGTACTGGGCCGTGCCGCGCTCGTCGCAGTGCCCTTCGATCACGATCCGGACCTCCGCATGCTTCCTGAGCCACCCGGCGTTCTGCTCCAGGGCCTCCCGCTGGTCACTCCGGACCTCCGCCCGGTCGAGGTCGAAGAAGACGTCCTTCAGGTAGCCGCGCCGGTTCAGCTCCTCGACACCCACCGTCGCGCCGTTCGGACCGATCGTGTCAGGGGAGACCGTGATGTCGGTCGGTTCGGGGGTCTCTCCCAGCGGATCGCGCCACGACGAAGGCTCCGGCGACGATGCCGATGGGGCGTGCGATGCCTTCGGCTTCGACGAGCAGCCGAGCGAAGCGGCGAGCACGACGACGGCAAAAAACGCGAACGCCAACCTAAACGGCCTGGTCATGAGCGGCCCTCCTCGGTCTTCAGTATCCGTCCCGAGCGGCGGACGGCCCCAGTATCGGCCCGATCGGCCCGAACGCAAAATCCCTCCCACGCTGCTGGCCTGCCGGCGCCGTTGACACCCGTCGGGCAGCCGCTATCCTCGTTCCACCCTCGAGTTTTCGTGTTTTCGCATTCGCGCGGGCCCCGACGGCCCGAGCAGGAGGCTTCAATGACCGGTTCCTTCCTCTCGGGCCGGACGCCCGCGTCCCTCGCCGCCCTCGTCCTCCTCGGCGCCTCGTCCGTCGCCTCCCCCAGCACGGCCGCCCCGGCCAACGAGGAGGTGCGGATCGGCGCGGTTCTCCCCGTCACCGGCAAGGAGTCGAAGATCGGGGGCGCCTTCAAGCAGGCGACCGAGTTCGCCGTCAAGGAGGTCAACGACGCCGGCGGCCTTCCGGTCGGCGGGAAGAAGCTCAGGGTCGACCTGAAGCTCCTCGACGACACCTCCGACGCCGCCAAGAGCGCGCAGCTGGTCGAGCAGCTGATCGCCCAGCAGAAGGTGCACGCGCTGATCGGCGGCTACGGCTCGCAGCTCGTGCAGGCGCAGAGCGTCGTCCCGGAACGCTACGGCGTCCCCTACGTCTCCGGCGGCGCCGGCGCCACTAGCATCTACGGCCGAAGCAAGTGGGTCTTCGGCAGCCTCTCCCCCGTCGAGAACCTCGCGTCCACGCAGATGGAGTTCCTGCAGGACCTCGTCGCGGCCGGGAAGCTGAAGAAGGGCCTGAAGATCGCCCTCCTCACCGAGAACACCGAGCACGGGAAGGACTTCCAGAAAGGGGTCCGGGACTTCGCGAAGACGCACCCCGGCGAGTTCTCCGTCGTCCTCGACGAGAGCTTCGAGCTGTATGCCCCCGACTTCAAGCCGCTCCTCAACCGGGTCCAGGCCGCCAAGGCGGACCTTTTCATGTGCGACGCCCACCTCGAGGACTTCATCTCGATGCAGAGGGCCTACACGCAGATGGGGCTCTACCACCAGATGCTCACCTACGGCGCCCGCGGTGCCGATGAGGCGGGGCGCAAGGGGCTCGGCGCGGCCACCGACTACATTTTCGCGAGCGGCTGGTGGTCCGACCTCCTCCCGTATCCGCAGGTAAAAGCCTGGACCGCGAAGTACAAGGCGGCGACCGGCACCGCCCCGCAGTGGTACCACGCCGCGGCGTACGAGACCACTCGCGCGCTCCTCGCCGCTGTCTCGAAGGCGGGGTCGCTGAAGCCCGATGCCATCCGCGCGGCCCTCGCCTCTTTGCAGATGAAGGACTCGATCCTCCCGGGCGGCGTCCTCACGTTCAGCAAGACCGGGCAGGCGATCCTCCCGTTCGTCGTGACGCAGAACAAGCCGGGCGGGAAGGTCGACCTCGTCTGGCCGAAGTCGGCGAAGACCGGCGACCCGGTCGCCCCCGTCCCGCGGCCGTAGTCCCGGTCGTCGCCGGGACGGCATGCAGGAGCTCCGGGAGGTCCTCCTCAACACGTTGCTGGCGGCCGGGCTGTACGCCACGATGTCGTACGGCCTGGCGGTCATCTACGGGGTGATGCGCATCATCAACCTGGCCCACGCCGGGCTGATGATGCTGGCCGCCTACGTCACGTTCACCCTCTTCTCGCGGTACGAGCTGGACCCGTTCCTCTCCCTCGCCGTCGTCATCCCGCTCTTCTTCGTCCTCGGCGTCCTGCTGCACCGGTTCGTCATCCGGCGCCTCCCGAGGACGGCGGGAACTCCAACAATTCAGTCGCTCCTCCTCCTCTTCGGCGTCTGGCTCGTCCTCCAGAATCTGGCCTACGCCCTCTGGACCGGGGATACGCAGTCGATCCTGACCCCGTACACACTGAAATCCGTGACTCTCCTCGGCGTCCGGGTCGGCGTCCCGAACCTCCTCGTCTTCGGCGTCAGCGCCGTCTCGCTCCTCGCGCTCAACTTCGTCCTCAAGAAGACCTACGTCGGCCGGGCGATCCGGGCCGTGACCCAGAACCGCGACGCCGCGCTCCTGTCGGGGATCGACGCGGACCGCCTCTCGGCGATCGCCTTCGGCGCCGGGACCGCCTTCGCGGGGATCGCCGGGACGAGCCTGTCGACGCTGTACGCGTTCACGCCCGACTTCGGGCGCAGCTTCCTCCTCAAGGCGTTTTGCATCATCGTCCTCGGGGGGATGGACAGCTTCACCGGCGTGGCCGCGGGGGCTCTCGTCCTCGCCTTCCTCGAGAACGCCCTCGGGGCCTGGACGCCCATCCCCACCTCCTTCCAGGACGCGATCAGCTTCACCCTGCTCGTCCTCGTCCTCGTGGCGGTCCCCCAGGGCCTCCCCGGAATCGCCCGAAAGATCGCTCGGTGGAGGACGTCGTCCTGAGGCCCGCGCCCATCCCCCGCCGCGCCGTTCCCGCCTCCCTCTTCGCCGCGGTCGGCCTCTTGCTCCTCCTCGCTCCCCGGTTTCTCGACCGCGGAAGCCTCAACGACATCTGGAACGTCGCCTTCGGCGTGATCCTCGCGTGCTCCTGGAACATCCTCGGCGGCTTCGCGGGACAGGTCTCGATCGGCTACTCGGCCTTCATCGGGATCGGGGCCTACACCACCGTCCTCCTCGCCCTGAAAGGGGTCGACCCATACCTGACGCTCCCGCTCGCCGCCGTCCTCGGGGCGCTCTTCTCTTTCCTGATCGGCCTCCCTGCCTTCCGTCTCCGCGGCCCTTACTTCACCATTGTCACGATCGGCGTGTCGGAGGCCGTCCGCGTCTTCGCCTCGGGCGTCTCGTTCACGGGCGGCTCCAGCGGCCTCCGGATGCCGGCCGGATCGTTCGACTTCGGGGTGAACTACGCTTCGATGGTCGTCCTGGCGCTGGCGGTCGTCGCCCTCTCGGCGGTGCTGTCGCGCGGGGCGTTCGGCACTGCGCTCTCCGCCATCCGGCAGGATATCGACGCCGCCGAGGCGCTCGGGATCGACTCTTCGCGGTTCAAGCTGGCCGCCCACGCGATCTCCGCTGCGCTCGTGGCCCTCGCCGGGAGCCTCTACGCGATCAACTTCCAGTACGTCGCCCCCGGCTCGGTCTTCGACTTCCGCCTCTCCCTTTCGATCGTGCTGATGCCGATTATTGGAGGGGTCGGCACGCTCGCCGGTCCGGTCCTGGGGGCGGTCATCTTCAGCTACCTCCAGATCAAGCTCCTGACCATTCCGGCCCTCCGCGACTCCTATCTCTTCCTCTACGGAGGTCTTCTGATCCTCGTCATGCTCTTCGAGCCGAAGGGGCTCGTGGGCCTTTGGAACAGGTTGATTGCCGCCGTCCGGCGACGGAGCGGAGGGACTGATGGTCCCTGAGGCGATGGCCCCTTCCCCGATCCTCTCCGTCAGGAACCTCTCGAAGCGATTCGAGGGGCTGCTGGCGCTGGGAGGCGTCAGCTTCGACGTGGAGGAGGGCCAGATATTCGGCGTGATCGGTCCCAACGGCGCCGGGAAGACGACGCTCTTCTCCTGCATCGTCGGCTCGCTCGTCCCCACTTCCGGGGAGATCCTCTTCCGCCGGCGCCGCATCGACGGGCTCCCGAACCACGCCGTCGTCCGGAAGGGGATCGTGAGGACCCACCAGATCGTCCGTCCGTTCCGCGACATGACCGTCGAGCAGAACGTCTCGGTCGGTGCCCTCTTCGGCCGCGGCAAACGGCGGGGCAACGAGGCAGTCCGCCGAACCATCGGGATTCTCGAGACGACGGGCCTCTCCCACCGGGCACAGGCGATCGCCGGTACGCTGACGATCGGGGAGCTCAAGCGGCTGGAGATCGCCCGCGCGCTCGCGACCGAGCCCGAGGTGATCTGTCTCGACGAGGTGATGGGGGGCCTCAACCCGTCGGAGATCCTGGCCGCCATGTCGCTCATCCGGACGATCCGGGACGCCGGGGTCACCGTCCTGATGATCGAGCACCACATCCACGCCGTCGTGGGCGTCTCCGACCGGATCCTCGTGCTGAACTTCGGCGAGAAGATCGCCGAGGGGACCCCGCAGGAGGTGGTCGCCGACCCCGAGGTCGTCACCGCCTACCTCGGCGACGATTCGCACCCGCTCCTGGAGGAGGCCGGCTCGTGAGCCTCCTGGAGGTCCGCGGCATCGACGTCTTCTACGGGAACGTCCAGGCGCTCTGGGGCGTCTCCTTCGACGTTACCGAGGGCCAGATCGTGACCGTCATCGGGGCGAATGGCGCCGGCAAGTCGACGACGCTGAAGACCCTGGCCGGCCTGATGAAGCCGAAGACGGGGACCGTCCTCTTCGGCGGGCGCGACGTGACGGGACTCGCCCCCTTCGAGCTGGTCGAGCAGGGCCTGGTCCTGATTCCCGAGGCGCGCCAGCTCTGGCCCGCGATGACGGTCCTCGAGAACCTGGAGCTGGGGGCCTACGGCCGGCGGGCGCGGCGCGATCGGGCCCGGACACTCGAGTCGATCTTCGCCATGTTCCCGCACCTGAAGGAGCGGGTTCGCCAGAACGCCGGCACCCTCTCGGGCGGAGAGCAGCAGATGTGCGCGATCGGCCGCGGCCTGATGGCCCGTCCCAAGCTCCTTCTGCTCGACGAGCCCGCGCTCGGCCTCGCCCCCATGCTGGTCCGGGAGGTCTTCACCTCCCTGAAGACCATCCGGGACCAGGGGGTGACTGTCGTCCTCGTGGAGCAGAACGTCTCCCACGCCCTGGCCATCGCGGATCGTGCATTCGTCCTGGAGACCGGCCGCATCACCCTCTCCGGCCCCGCGCGGGAGCTCGCCCGCGACCGCCGCGTCCGCGACAGCTACCTCGGGCTCGCCTCGTTATGAGCTCATCCGCCCGCCTCCTCGCGTCCCTGACCGCCTTCGCTGACAAGGACGCGATCCTCTTCGGCTCTCGCACACTCACCTTCGGCGAATTGGACCGGCTCTCGCGACGGTACGCGGCCGGTCTGGCGTCGCTCGGGGTCCGCCCGGGCGACCGGATCGCCGTGTTCGCCCAGAGCTCGCCCGAGCTCGTGGCCGCCCTCCTGGGCCACTACCGGCTCGGGGCGATCCACGTCCCGATCAACACGCACTACCGCGCCGAGGAAGCCGGGCACATCCTCCGCGACTCGGGCGCCAGCGCCCTCCTCTTCACCCCAGGCCCTGAGACCGAGCGTGTCCTCTCCGAGATTGGCCCGCTCCCCCGGCTGAAGGACGTCATCGCCTTCGGCGGCGCGGCCTCCGCGCCGGGAGGGCAGAGCTTCGAGAGCCTTCTGGCGGACGAGCCGCTTCCGTCCGATGCGCCCCTCCCGGCCGATGGCGACGCGGCCCTCCTGATCTACACCTCCGGCACGACCGGGAAGAGCAAAGGCGTGGAGCTGTCGTTCGGAGCGCTCGTCGCCAACATCGAGGAGGTGACGCGGTCGTGGGGGTTCACCGCTGCCGACCGCCTGGCGCTCGCCCTCCCCCTCTTCCACGTGCACGGCCTTTGCCTCGGCATCCACGGGGGGCTCCTCCACGGCTTCACCGTCCTCCTCTCCGAGAAGTTCGAGGCGGCGAGGATCGTCGCTTCGTTCGAGAAGAGCGAGGCGGGAGGAGCCACCGCGTTCATGGGAGTCCCAACGATGTATGTGAGGCTCCTCGAGCACCTCGAAGCGCATCCGGCCGGAGCGGCGGCCTTGCGCCGCGCCAGGCTGTTCACCTCCGGGAGCGCTCCCCTCCCGGCCGACGACTTCCGCGCGTTCGAGGCGCGTACCGGTCACGCCATCCTCGAGCGCTACGGGATGAGCGAGACCCTCTTCACTCTCTCGAACCCGTATGCTGGAGAGCGCCGTCCCGGAACCGTCGGGCTGCCCGTCCCCGGCTACGAGGTCCGGATCGTGGACGATACCGGGCACGACGTGAGCGGCGGCGAGCTGGGCGAGATCGTCGTCCGGGGGAACGGGATGATGACCGGGTACTGGGGGCGGCCCGAGGAGACCGCCGCGAGCTTCCGGGACGGGTGGTTCCTGACCGGGGACGTCGCCTGCCGCGACAGCGACGGGTACGTCACGATCGTCGGCCGGAAGTCGGTCGACATCATCAAGAGCGGCGGCTACAAGATCTCCGCGCGGGAGATCGAGGACGTCCTCCGCCGCCACCCCCGCGTCCGCGAGGTGGCGGTGGTCGGGGCCGAGGACCGGGTCTGGGGACAACGGATCGTGGCGGCCGTCGTCCTCGAGCCTGGAGCGGACATAGCCCCGGACGCCGTCCTCGAGGACCTCGCCGGCTTCGCCCGTGCCCACCTCGCGGACTTCAAGCGCCCGCGTGAGGTGCTTCTCCTTCCAGAGCTACCGCGGAACGCCCTCGGGAAAATCCAGAAGCATCTGATCCTGAAAAATCGCCTGATTCCCAGAAACCCATAGCCATCCGCACCGGTCGGAGAAATACTCTCGCGCGATGGCCAACCGGCTCTTCGGATTTCTCGGTCGCCTGGGAAAGCGACGGGCTTCGCGGTCCGACCTCTTCTCGCTCGCGTCCGCCCTTCTCACCGGACGGGGCGAGGCGTCGGGGATGGCGATGGCGCGGCACCTCCTCGAGTGGTACCGCGGCCTGAGCCCCGAGCAGAGGCTCGACTTCCTCCTCATGCTCGCGGAGAAGTTCGGCCCGGACCACGCGCGTCTCGAACGCGCGATCGCCGCCTACCAGACCGGCCCCGACCCGCGCACCG
>OLLZ01000811.1_pt1 | contig 10018 bp, 8 predicted proteins | sample 1604661 | NCBI WGS metagenome assembly OLLZ01 (sample SAMEA104055726, study PRJEB20765) | soil metagenome | biome: Arctic tundra; feature: Polygonal ground; material: soil | place: USA | collected 2011-09 | depth 0-0.5 m | reverse complement strand
GGCGTGTCGTTGAAGAGCAGGCTCAACTGTTCGGCATGCCTCGGTGCCGTCCGAGGGAGGACAGCCTCGCCCATCCGAAGCCCGCTTTCGAGCAGCGTCCTGATCTGCTCCTGGCTCGATGCCGCCGAGACCACCGTGCCGTCCTTCGTGGGCTCCAACACGAGGACCTCCTCACCGGCGATCGACTCGTCCGAGAGGAGCTCGGCAGAGTGGGTGCTGACGATCGTCTGGCGCCCGCTCTTCCGCCCGATCCGCCACATCATCGACGGGATGTGCTGCAGGACGGCGCCATGCAGGGAGAGCTCGGGCTCCTCCAGGAGGAGTGGCGCCGTACCGTCCATGAGCGACCAGAGAAGTCCCAGCAGGCGCAGGGTTCCATCCGAGAACTGGTCTTCGGTCTGCCACCCCGCATCAGGCCGCCAGTGCTTGTAGAGCCCGCGGAGGTGGGGGCGCCCCTGAACATCCCGGTCCAGCTCCAGCTTCTCCAGCTGGGGCACGGCCACCTTCAGGGCTTCTGTGATCTTTCTCATCCGCGACTCGAAGGCCCGCTGCTGGTCGCGCTTCATTCGGGCCAGCTGATCTAGAAGGTCTCCCCCGAACGGATCCCTCTCCCGCCCGACGTACCGTTCTCTGTCCCGGACGAGCTGCGGAACGACGTGCAGGTAACGGACCTTCGAAAGGAACCCGGCCACGGCGCGAATCGTTTTGTTCGCGTTTACCTGCTGCAGATAGGTCTGCGTCAGGCGGGCCTCGTCCGCCCTGTCGTCGCTATCCGGCCGGGTGAAGATCTTCTCGTCGTCCTTCCAGGCTTCCTCGCTACGAACGACTGGCCGGCGGTTGTTGTCCTGGCCGAGCTCCAGCCGGTAACGCCACCTTTCTTCGTCGGACACCAGGGCCACGTCGACGACGATGTTCGGATGCTTGCGGGCGTGCAGCGAACGGATCTGCGAGACGCCGTTTCGGTGGGACACGGCCCATTGAAACCCTCGCTCTCCGTCGGCTACGTCCCGCAGAAACCGGAGCGCATCGAGGAGGTTCGACTTCCCCGAGGCGTTCGGCCCCACGAGGAAGACCCGGCGGGCCAGATCGACGTCGGCGTGCCGGAAATTCCGCCAGTTCTCGAGAACAAGACGAGTGAATCGCATACCTGCTCGAACCTAGGCAACTTTAGCACCGGCCGCCCTCACTGCCGGCTGCTTCCGGTCAGTCCTCGACGAGCGAGCCGGCGAGGGTGACCCGGTAATTCTCGCCGCCGCTGTCGGCCCGGAAGACCTCATACTGGCTGTCGCCACCTCCCACCGTCACCCTGATGAACGTGCTCGGGGCTCCCTTGTCCCCTTTGCCACGGGCGTGTCCGGAATCGAGCTGCCAGACCCCTTGGATTTTTTTGGCGGAAGCTCCGTGAGTGTGGCCGCAGAAATACGCGTTGACCTTCCGTTCCTTCAGAAGCAGCCAGAAGCGGTCGCGGGAGGCGGGGTCCTGGTTGAGCGAAGTCCGGGCGTGGCGCGCCCGGCCCGTCGTCATGTCGGGGAGCGGAAAGGCGGGTTCGTGCCCGACGACGAAGATGAACGGCTTGGCGGTTGCGACGAGGTCAGCCTTCAGCCACCCGTAGATCGTATCGGACACGTCGCCATTTCCCCCGGTGTCGCTGACGCCGTCGAAGTACTGATTGATCACCGCAACGTGGACGTCACCGACCTCAAACGAGTACGTCGTCTCGACCCCACCAGGAGGGCCTGGCCGCACGATGTCGGGCAGCCTCGCGCCGCGGGCGTTGAGCCGCCGCAGGAACGCCATGTCTGACTCATCCGAGGCGTCGTGGTTGCCGACGGCGGGGTACCAGGGGAACGCCTTACCGAACACGGAACGGATCACGTCGGCCACCGACTGGGGAGGGTCGAGGTCGCCGGGAACGATCAGGAAAGCGCTCGGTCCACTCGCGCGCATCGCCTGGCACGCCCCCAGAAAAAAGGCGGGGCCACCGAAGGCGCCACCTGCGTAATCCCGCATGTCGCCGGCGACCAGGAACGAAAGACCGGCGGGGCTCTCCGGAGGTGCGGCAAAGAGGCCGCTCCCGAGGAGCGCCAGCACCACTATCGCGATCCGCCTGGGATGGCGCGTCATCGACTCATTCTAGGGCGTCAGGCCATAGCGCTGGCGGAGGGCCAGCTCTTCCTTCTGGAGGGCCTCGGAGCGGGAGCGGACGGCGGTGGCCCGGTTGGTGACGGCTGTGAGCTGGGCAGAGGGATCGGGCGATGCCATTGCCGTCTTCAAGGAGCGGAGCATCTCCAGCGCGTCGTCGAGACTCCGGACGCTCTCGCGGTAGTGGGCGGCGCACGAGGCGGGCGGCGTGAGTGCGGCGAGGCGCTCTTTCGCGGCTTCGGTCTCCCGGATCATCCTGTCGAGACCCGACGTGTCACCTTTCGCGAGGGCCGCCGCCATCTCGCCCGCGACGCCTTCCGGGTCGCCGCTCATCTTCCCCGGCTGGATGTGGTCGACCGCGTCGAGGTACGTCGCGACAGCGGCCCGCGCTGAGCCGGACCCGGCGCCGCCCCGCTCGGACCCTGGAGGCGCCTGCAGTGTGGCGCGGTGCTCTGGGGAGGATGGCGCTGGCCCGGAAGCCGGGCGCGTATCCGCGGGATCCGTGATCGACGCGGCGGCCGGGGCCGGCAGTGGAACTGGCTGGGCCCCACCCGGAAGCTCGCGTCCTGACGGCTGCCCGGAGGGACTCCCGGATCCGGAGGTCCGTCCCAGGAGGAATGCCAGCGCGAGGAGCGACAAGGAGGCGACGGCCACGACCCCGATCAGGAGGCCCTTGCTCACGCTGACCTTCTCCATTGCACCTCCTGCCCGAGCCGGGCCTGCGGCTCTAGGATACGCAACAGAGCCTCGGACTCCGCGACGGCCTACCTGCTGCGCGGTGCGGGCGCCCCGGAACCGCGGGGCTTGTCCGTCCGGAGTCCCCCGGGTCGGCCTTCCTCCGCGAACCAGTCGGCGGCACCCACGAGGTGTAGCGACGTTCCGTTATCTCCGAGGCCGAGCCCGAGGGAGAGAGCGCCCTTGCGGATGAGAAGGGCTCCCCAGCGGCGCCCGCGGGCCTCGCGCCAGTCCGCGTCGATCGAGAACGTCCCGGCCTTCGCGCGGGCCGGCGAGATCGCGAGGGAACCCCGCGATGCGTGCAGGCGGCCCGACGCCTTGAAGTCCCGGAGATCGAGAAGGCCCGCGATCCACTTCGGCGGACCGGAGGGCACTAGCGCCACGAGCGGTCGGCCGTCTCCCAGTCGCGCTGAGAGAGACGCCTCGAAAGACCCGTCCGCGAGGCCGAGGCGGGCCTGTCGTGTCTCGAGCGCCCCGCTCCACGGCGCGCCGGCGGCGCCGTCCTGCGACACGTCCTGCAGCGTGACCTGCGTTCCGTCGAACGCGATGCTCCCGCCGGGGAAGTCGATCCGGCGTGCGAAGACCTTTGCGCGGACCGCACCCCGCACCGTCCGTTCCCCGAGCTTCACGACAACGGCCGAAGCCGCCATGTCGAGCCGCGCACTTCCTCGCCCGCCTTGCAGGACGACGCGAGCGCGACTGGTCCCCGCCCCGCCGGGTGCGAGGCGCGGCCCGCCGCCCGCCGGCGCGAGAAACACGAGTCCGTCGAGCGTGCTGCGGAGGGACGCCGCCCCCGACATGATCTTCCAGACCTCGTTGCCCGGGTACGCCTGCGTGTCGAATCGCGGAAGCGCCGCGCGCACGCTCCCGATCGTCTCCCGCGAGACGGTTCCCTCTCCCCAGTGCAGGGTGCCCTGCCCGACGGCGAGCTCGCTCGGAAACACCTCGGCCTCGATGCCGGGACGGAGGAAGAATCCTCCGGTCACGCGGGCTTCCCCCGTCCACCGCCAGGAGTCGATCCAGATCTCGCGCACGAGCCCGACGCGCAGGTCGTCGACGACGACTCGCCAGGGGTCGCCCGGCGGGGCGGGAGGGGCCGGAGGATCGCGGAGGGGCGGTTCGCCGAATCCCGCGATGGGGGGATATCGCGAGAGCCGGGCGGGTGTTGCCTCGGGCCGCTCGAGACGCTCCCGGAGCCGGAACGAGAGGGCGTCCGCTCGAACGGAAACTGCCCGAAAACGGCGCCTCAGAAGATCGGACAGGCGCACGCGAACCAACGCTCCCTCGAGTCGGGCCTCCCATTCGATGTTCGAGTCCCGGCTTCGGAGGACGAGCGTGTCGAATCGAAGGCGCCCGGGGAGGAGCGATCGCGCGCCGGTATACGTGACGAAGAGCGTCGCGGGGTCCGAGTTGATCTTTCCGGAGAGCCAATCCGACCGCAGAACGACGTTCGTCGCCCCGACCAGACAGAGGAAGCCGAGCGCCGCGAAACCGGCGACGCGGAGGACCGCCCGTCGGAGCCAGCCGCCCGGAAATGCGGCGTTCGGCATGAGTTGGTTACGCCATCAAGAAGAGGGACGTCCAGGGAGGACGTCCCGAGATGGGGGTGGGGGCGAGCCTCAGCTCACGGGGTCGATCGTGAGCGTCTCGATTCCGTTCGCGTCCTTGGACTTGACGATCCTCACCTTCGTGCCGACGGTGACCGACGGCTCTACCGTCGTCTCCACGGACTTCGAGTCGAGCGTGAACGTATGGGTCTTCTTCCCGACGCGGACCTTGATCTTCTTGCCGACCTCGAATTCCTTGACCGTGCCCACGAGTATGTGGTCCTTGGACTTCGTCGTGCCACTCGTCGTGGTGACCTTCTTCTCGACGGTCTTCTCCATTGGCTTGTCCTCTGCGAACGCGGCAGTACCACCGAGGAAAAGAACCGAGAGAGCGGAAATGAAAAACTTGCGGTTCATATGAACCTCCTGCGAGGCCACCTGCACTTTTCGTGCCACGTCAATCCACTTGCCAGCGCGCCGGCAGCGATAGACAGGCCCCGAACATGGAAACGCTTTCCGTTTGGCTTGAAAGAAGTACAGTCCATAGGGTCAGGACTCGGGGCGGGAATCGGCTCGATGAGCTTGACGTGATGACCGCGGCGAAATCGCTAGAGTTCCGACCGGAAGGGGGTCACGAGCCACTCCGTCACCCTTTTCTTCAGGGAACGTTCCCTCCACATCGTGTACGTGTAAGGACGGCATCGTGACAGGTCCCGCCGGTAGCTCTCCTTCAACTGCCCAGCGAACGCGCCGTCGTACACGAACAGATTAATCTCCTCGTTTAGATGGAAGGACCGGTCGTCGAAATTCGCCGATCCCACCGTCGAGAAGACCCCGTCCACGACCATCGTCTTCAGGTGGAACATCGTCGGCTGGTACTCGAAAATCTTCACGCCCCCCTCGAGAAGCGGTCCCAAGGACGAGCGCCCTGCCGCTTTCGTCGAGGGCACGTCGCTCTGCTCATCCGACGGAACGATCACCCGCACGTCTACACCCCTCTTCACGGCAGCGACCAGGAGACCGGCCGTCGCATCGTCCGGAAGGAAATAGGAGTTCGCGATCCAGATCTCCTTAGCGGCGGCGGCGAGCGAGATCGCGTAGACGCGGCCCGCTCCCGACATCGCCGCGAGCGGCGACGACGGCACGACGGCGACGGAGCTCGTGCCGGTCTGCGGAAGCGCGGGAAAGAAGTCGTCGCCGACGAGCGCCTCGCCCGTCACCTCCGACCAGTTCTCCTGGAACGCGCGCTGGAGGCCGCGGACGGCGGGCCCTTCCACTCGCACCTGCGTGTCGCGCCAGCGCTCCCTAGAGTCGGCGTCGCCCCGCCACGCATCGGCGAATCCCACGCCGCCGGCGAAGCCGAGCATACCGTCCACCACGAGAACGCGCCGGTGGTTGCGATGGTTGAACACCCAGAGCATCCAGGGCTTCGCCTGGTGGAAGAACTCCACATGGCAGCCGGCGTGGCGCAGGACGTCGACGTCGCCCGCCTTCATGCGCCGGCCCGGGGAACCGATCGCGTCGAGGAGGACGCGGACCGCGACACCGTGCGCGGCCCGTTCGGCGAGCGCGTCGCGGAAGCGAGAGCCGACCTCGTCCGACCAGAAGATGTAGGCCTCGAAGTTCACGGTCTTCCGAGCGGAGGAGATGGCGGCGAGCATGGCGGGAAAGATTGCGTCGCCGTTCTCGAGAAGCTCGAGCCTGTTGCCGGACGTCATCGCCGCGCCGGGCAGCGCCGAAGGCAGAAACGTCGGCTCGTTCACCGTGAAATCGTGAGGCAGCTCGTAGACGGTCTGCTTCGGGGCGCCCGCCTTCGCAATGGTGATGGCGAATGCGTAGCCCGCTGCGACCGAGACGAGGATGATCGCGAAGACGGGTGGCCGCCTTGGGTGCCGGGGTACGAAGGCTTTCATCGATCTCAAGAGTACCCTTTCCCGCTCGAGGGCTGCCGCCCGCTCGAATAAGCGGCGGACCGGGCGAAATCTTCTCCCTGGCCGCACTTCTCCGCTCCGACTTGGATCGGGGGCCCTTAGTACCGTTCCTGCAGGACGCGTCCCCAACCCCATCCATGAAGACCCCGGCGTCGAAAGAAGGTTCGTGAAACTCCGTGCGACGATCGCCGAACCCGCTTTAGGCAAACACAATATGTAGCCCGTGACCCCATTCCAACCGATGCTGAAATCTGCTAAACTGAAACCACTGGGGGAGCAGGAAAAGATTCGCAAGCCATGAGATTACCTTCCCATATCCTGCTCAGCCGCACGGACAGCATAGGCGATGTAGTACTCACCCTGCCCATGGCCGGCGTGATTAAGCAATATTTTCCAAAAGCAGAACTTTCCTTCCTCGGCAAAGAATACACCAAGCCGCTGATAGAAGCCTGCAGCCACATCGATCATTTCCTCGACATCCGGACGTTTGGGGATAGCTTTGATGCCATCCGGGCGATGAAAATCGACACTGTCATTCATGTATTCCCCAGAAGAGACATTGCTGCGCTGACGAAGAAAGCCGGTATCCCCAACCGCATCGGCGCCACCGGCAGGCTATACCATTGGTTTAGTTGTAACCATCTGGTTCCCATCACAAGGAGACGTTCCCCGCTACATGAAGCACAACTTAACCTGATCCTGCTATCCGGGCTAGGTATAAACAAACTCTTTCCCCTGCAGGAAATCCCGGCCTTTTATGGCCTGACGGGAATTCTCCCGTTAAAGGACGAGCATCGTCGATTACTCGACCATTCAAAATGTAACCTAATCCTTCATCCTCTTTCCTCCGGAAGCGCCCGCGAATGGGGCCTTGACAATTTCAAAACCTTGGTAACGTTGCTGCCTTCAGAAGAATTCAAGATCCTCATCACAGGGACAGAAGAAGAAGGAGAGATCATCCGGAATTCAGGAATCCTTGATCTTCCCAAGATCACTGACCTGACAGGGAAATTTACGCTGGCGGAATTGATGTCTTTCATCGCTGCTGCTGATGCCCTCGTAGCTGCGAGTACGGGTCCACTGCACATCGCCGCCGCCCTGGGAAAGCGTGCCGTCGGGATCTACCCTCCCATCCGGCCGATGCATCCCGGCAGGTGGGCTCCCCTGGGCGAAAAAGCTGATTTTCTCGTCATCGACAAGGACTGCCACGATTGCCGCAAGGGCGGAGCCTGTGCCTGTATGCATGCGATAAAACCCGACGAGGTTGCTAGTTGCCTATTAAAAAAACAAAGATAACGATCCATGGAAACCAGCAACGAAAGGCCGGTCGAATCGATGGTCCTCATCAACCCCATGGCCGGTAACCATGAGGGCCGCGATGACGGTGGGGGATCTCCCTGCTGACGCCCCAATTGAGGCGGCGCGTAGACATCAATTCCGACGTAGTCGCGTGGATCCACGCGCACGAGATCACGGTCCAGGCCGGCATCTCGAATAGTCGACAACGCGTTGCCGGGCTGGCCGATCCCAGGCGGGGTGCGCAGCCCGGCAGTCGACTGGCCCCACCAGCGGGGCTCGGTCGGCGTTTGACATGCCGAACCGAGCCTTACCAGACCTTCCAGCCGTCGTTCGGAGTGGGGCCAGCCTCGGGCGCCGATGGGGAGCGCTGTTCATCGGGCCTCGGCTCCGGGCTCCGGTGCGGCAACGGCTTCGCCTCCCGCCTCACGGACCGTGCGACGCCCAGCGTCTTCACCACCAGACCGTGGAGCTCGTGAAACCCCGGGCACGCGCGGTTCGCCTGGTAGTGCTTCTGATTCCCGATCTGGATGACCGTCAGCCAGCCCGCCTTTTCCAGGCGGCGAAGCTCCCGGTGCACGCCGCCCGTTCCACCCCGCACTAGCCGGATCACCTCCGCGCTTTGGAAGCTACGTTCCGGATGGCCGAGGAGCAGCGCCAGGACCCGCCGCCGCACCGAAGAGAAAAGGGCCTCGGCGAGCACGCTCCCGGCGCGTGGATTCATTCCCATATCGGGAGTGATCGTACCCTTTTTGGGACTTAAAGTCCCGGAAGACGTTTTAAGATTCTCTCCGGTCCCCCGCAGGGCGTCTCTCGCCCCTGATTCCTTCTTCCGCTCGTTCTGAGTCAGCACCTCACGCGCGGCGACCGCCGCCTCGTGTACCTTCGGGTCGAAGATACCCACGTAGCGTCGGAAGACGCGAGCGCTCTCTGCGTCCGGTGCGTTATTCTTTGCGCGTGAACTTTGTCGAGAACCTCGTGGACGGAAATCGACTCCTCCCCGTCCTTCTCCAGGATCTCGACTCCGCGACGAGATCCATCCACATCGCTATTTTTCTCTTTTTCGATGACCCGATCGGTGAGGAGATCTCGAAGGTCCTCGAGACGAAAGCGCGCGCGGGCGTCGCCGTCCGTGTACTACTCAACGTCGAGAAGACCGATATGGGGGACCCCTTCGGGACCGGCGAGAAGGAGATGATGAAGGAGGATCCGAGCTTTGCCCGTGATCCCACCGATGTCTCGAAGATGCGCCAACGCCTCTCGGACGCTGGCGTCGCCGTCGTCGATACGGAGCTCGACTACGCCAAGATCGTCGAGACGGGAGAGCCCGAGCTCGACATGCTCGCGCGCGAGATCAGGAGGACCGTGAAGGTCAACGCACTCCACGTCGATCACCGGAAAATCGTGACCATCGACGGCCGCGTCGCGTATTGCGGCTCCGCGAACTTTGGGGCGCAGTACCAGTATCACGTGCCCTTCGATCCGGCGAAGGACGCGCGCGACGAGGCGACCGCCGCTAGGGATGTGGGTCGACCGGAGCCCTGGTGGAAGTGGCACGACGGCCTCGCTCGGTTCGAGGGACCGATCGTCTGCGAGCTGGACAAGATCTTTCGCGAGCGTTGGCGGCTTGGTGGCGGAGCGAACTTCCGGTCCCTCGACGCCATGATCCCGGCAGCGCCACGAGGCACGCGCGTTTTGTCGGCGCGGGTGATCAAGAACGAACCGAGCTCGCGGGCCAACGAGATCCGCGAGACCTTCCGCGACTGCATCCTTGCTGCGGAACGGTCGATCTTCATCGAGAACCCCTTCCTCTACCACCCAGCGATCGTGGACGCGCTCCTCGTGGCCAAGCGGGAGCGCCCACTCCTCCAGGTGACTCTCATCGTCCCTGCGGGCACGTGGACCCCGAACAAGGTGACGTACGATGCGCAGCAGCACCACTACTCGGCGTACATCGATGCCGGGCTCTCGGTCTTCGAGTACCAGAACCACTTCAACCATCTGAAGCTCGCGACGTTCGACATGCGATGGGTCATCGTCGGCTCCGCGAATCTGAATTTCAGGAGCCTCGAGGACGACAAGGATTTCGAGGCCTGCGTTCTCATCGAGAGCGAGGAGCTTGCGCGGGGCATCGATCGTGAAGTTCGCGCCGAAGACATTCGGTGGTCGAGGCGCATCGCGCCGGAGGATGTTCACGGCGCGTCGGTGCATGCGCTCCGCGCTCGCTGGCGGGGCCCTCGCACGCTAATGATGAGCGCTGCGCGAGAGCTGTAAGATCCGCGGCCGCTTCGCCCTCATGATGTCCGGCCTCTCCCTGGACCTCCTCGTTCCGGCGTCCTTCGCAATCCTTTTCCTGGCGCTATGGGG
>OLLZ01000254.1_pt1 | contig 10082 bp, 8 predicted proteins | sample 1604661 | NCBI WGS metagenome assembly OLLZ01 (sample SAMEA104055726, study PRJEB20765) | soil metagenome | biome: Arctic tundra; feature: Polygonal ground; material: soil | place: USA | collected 2011-09 | depth 0-0.5 m | reverse complement strand
TTTGGGTCGGCTTCGACGATAACCGGGGACTGAACCTCTCCGGGTCGATGGCCGGCGTCCCGCTTTTCGCCGAGTTCGTCCGAAGGCTTCCGTCCCACTACTTCGAGGTGCCGTTCCCGGATGGGCCGGGGGTCGTCTCCGCGTCGATCGACCCGACGACCGGTTACCTCGTGACGGAGGACTGTCCCCAGTCGCTCAGCGAGGTCTTTCTCTCCGGGACACAGCCGCGGGAGCGGTGCCCGATCCACCGGAGCGGCGGGGTGGCGGGAGGGCCCTTCTGAGGATCCTGGCGCCTCGATTCGACCTCGACCTGGTCGCGAGGAGCCACGGGTGGTACGACCTCGCCCCGTTCAGGTACGACGAAGCTCGCGGAGAGCTCTCTTTCGAGGCCCAGGAAGAGGGCCGGCCGTTCTCGGTGACCGTCCGGAGCCGGGAGGGCGAGCTGACGGCGACCGCTTCTAGGGGGGCTCCTCCGCGGGCGGTCCGAGCGGCCGTGAGGCGCGTCCTCGACCTGGACGCCGACCTTGCCCCGTTCCACGCCCTCTGCCACGCGGCGAAAGGGGATGGTTTCTCCTGGATCGCCAGGCGCGGCGGCGGCCGGATCCTCCGCGCGCCCAGCCTCTTCGAGGACGCGGTGAAGGTCCTCGCGACCACGAACTGCTCCTGGAGCCTCACTCGGCTCATCGTCACCGACCTGATCGCCCTCTCTGGGGTCGGGGGCGCCTTCCCGACGCCTGCCGCGGTGGCGGCGATTCCCGAGGCGCGGCTGAGGAAGGAGGCTCGCCTCGGCTACCGGGCTCCCTTCCTGGCGGGGTTCGCGCAGCGGGTCGCCTCGGGGAAGGCCGACCTGTCGCGGTGGGAGGACTCAGGGCGAAGCGACGACGATGTGGAGCAGGAGATCCGCGCAGAGGCCGGCTTCGGCCCTTATGCGGCCGCGTCAATCGGACGGCTGCTGGGGCGGCATGCGAAACTGGGCCTCGATTCGTGGTCGAGCAAGAAGGTCGCGGCGATCCGGTTCAAAGGGCGGAAGGTGAGCGATTCCCGCGTCGAAAGGTTCTACAGTCCGTTCGGGAAATGGGCAGGTCTGGCCTTCTGGCTCGACGTGACCCGGGACTGGCACGGGAGGCGCGAACGGCTCTGGCCGTGAAGAACCACCCGGGGGGCGTGAGATGAAGCGGATCATCCTGGTAGGGGCAACCGACGGGATCGGCAGGGCGCTGGCCGAGCACTGGGCTTCATGCGGCTACTGGGTGACGCTGACCGGGCGGACTCCTTCGAAGGTCAAGGCGCTCGTTGCGGACATTGAGGCCCGGTACCCCGACGCCACAGTGAACGGCGTCGTCTGCGACCTGCGCGACCGGGCCCGCCTCGAGCCAGTCTTCGCCGAGACGATCGGGAAGACGGGGCACTGTGACCTCTTCGTCTACGTCGCCGGTGTCCTGAAGGAGACCGATGGCGTGACGTCGGTCCCTGGGGACGACGTCGAGATGCTCGACGTGAACGCCGTTTCCGCGGCCGTGATGCTCGGCCTGGCGGCGAACTACTTCCGGACGGCGCGGCGAGGGCAGATCGTCGGGATCTCGTCGATCGCGGGGGACCGCGGGCGGAAAGGGAACCCGGCGTACAACGCGTCGAAGGCCGCGATGACCACCTTCCTAGAGGGGCTGCGGAACCGTCTCCACCCGTTCGGCGTGAAGGTGACGACGGTGAAGCCGGGGTTCGTGGCGACGAAGATGCTCGCGGGCCGGACCGGCCTTCCCTGGACCGCCCCGGTCGACGTGGCGGCGCGGACGATCGCCCGGCGCGTCGAGCGGGGGGACGAGGTCTTTTACGTATACCGGCGGTGGGGCCTTTTGGGGCTCGCCCTCCACCACGTTCCCCGCTTCCTCTTCAAGAGGGTGGGGCCGGCGTGAGCGGCCCGGCGCCCGAGCTCGTGCTCGGCTTCGGCCTTTACAATTTCTCCGTCTCCGAGGTCCACCGCCCGGCCTCCCGCGAGGAGCTGGCGGCTCTCCTCGCCCGGTTGGAGGCCGGCGGTCGCCCGGTCGTCTTCCGGGGGGCCGGTCAGTCGTACGGAGCGGTCAACACCAACCCGTCTGGCCCGGTGGTCGACTTCTCCCTCTTGAACCGGATCGTGTCGCTCGACGCGGGATCGGGCTTCGTCCGTGCCGAGGCGGGAGCGACCATCGGCGACCTGTGGCGCTTCTCGGTCGGGAAGGGGTGGTGGCCGCCCGTCGTCACCGGCACGATGAACGTGACGCTCGGCGGCTGCTTCGCCGCGAACACACACGGGAAGAACCACTGGCGCCGGGGCTCGTTCGCCGAGCACGTGGACGAGGTGACGGTCATTTCCCGCGGCGGAGCGATCCGGACGGTCGGGAGGAGCGACCCCGACTTCGACCGGCTCTCCAGTGGCTTCGGCGCGTCGGACGCGGTTGTCGAGGTCGTGCTTCGGCTGAAGCGGATCGAGACCGGTTTCGTCGATGTCGAGGGATTCTGCCTTCCAGACCTCGAGGCGACGCTCGCCTGTCTCGAGCAGGGGAAGGACGACTGGGAATACGAGGTGGCCTGGATCGACTGCTTCGCGTCCGGGACGGGCCTCGGCCGGTCGGCGGTCCACCGGGCGAACCACACGTCCGCACTCCCGGCGGGGGAGGACGACGGCCTCTCGGTCGCGGCCCAGGAGCGGGAATTGCCGGACAACGTGGCAGGGCTGATCCCGAAGTCGCTCGTCGTGAGGGCCCTGGGGCTTTTCACGTTCGACCTCGGGATGCGGGCCGTGAACGCCGGGAAGTTCCTGGCCGGGAGGGCGATCGGGCCGCACCGATACCGCCAGACGCTGGCGGCCTTCAACTTCCTGCTCGACGTCCTCCCAGAGTGGCGGAACGTCTACCGGCCCGGCGGGTTCATCCAGTACCAGCTCTTCGTCCCGAAGGAGCGAGCGCTCCAGGCGATGTCCGAGGCGATCCGGCTCCAGCACCGCCTCGGCGTCGTGTCGTACCTCGCCGTCGTCAAGCGCCACCGCCTCGATCCATCGCCGAACGGCTACACCCCCGACGGCTTCTCGTTGGCGCTCGACTTCCCGGTCACGCGGGCGAGCTCCCCCCGCCTCATCGCCCTCTGCCGCCGGTACGACGCCCTCGTCCACGAGGCGGGCGGGAAGGTCTACCGGGCGAAGGACTGCGTGGGGAGCTGGGAGCGAGCGGACGCGGCGCGCGCCGGGATCTGACGGAGGTCGAGCGGGAGCGATTCTTCGGCCGACGTCTACCGGTTCTGGAACATCAGGATGCCCGTGACGAGGAAGCCGATGACGACGACGGCGACGCGGGCCTTCTCCTTGCCAATGTAGCGCGCGAAGTTCGCGCCGGCCCAGCCGCCGAGGGTGGCGCCGCCGACCATCACGAGGGCCACCGGCCAGTTCACCGCTCCGCGGAAGATGAAGTAGGCGGCCGCCACGGCGTTGATCGTCATGCCGAAGAAGTTCTTCAGCCCGTTCATCGCGTGGATGTTGGTGAGGCCGAGGAACCCGAGGTTGACAAGCATCAGGATGCCGATGCCGGCGCCGAAGTAGCCGCCGTAGACCGCGACCCCGAACTGGAAGAGGGTGGCGACCGTCCAGCGCGCGGGCGTGCGCTGGTGCTCCGGCTCGTCCTTCCCCTTCCCCCGGGAGAGGATCATCTGGAGGAGGAAGAGCGACGTGGCGAAGAGGATCAGAAAGGGCGCCAGGTGCTTGAAGGTGTTCTCCGGGGTGAGGAGGAGGAGGACGGACCCGAGCCCGCCGCCGATGAGGCTGGGCAGGAAGAGGGTCTTTAGCCACTCCTTGTGGGTCGCCACGTCCTCGCGGTAGCCGGCCATGCTGGAGGCGGCCCCGGGCAACAGCGCGACGGTGGAGGTCGCGTTCGCCTGGATCGACGGCATGCCCAGAAAGACGAGAGTCGGGAAGGTAACGATGGTGCCGCCTCCGGCGATGGCGTTCATCACCCCGGCGGCGAAGGATGACCCGACGAGGGCGGCGATGGTTGTGGGGGTCATCCGCTGCCTCTCATCGAGCCAAGATCCTAGCAGCCGGTCAGTCGGCCAGCTCCCAGATCTGGACGGCGGGCCCCGCGTACGGGGGCGGCTCGGGTGCGGGATCGGAGTCGACCCAGACTAGACGGAAGTGACGAAAGGGGAGGCCGAATCGGCCGGCCTCGGGCCGCCCGGCGCCGCGGAGGAAATAGGCCCTCCACCAGAACGACGCCTGGGCGAGGCGCGTGACACGCATTGGGGCGTCCGGGTCGGGCGCCGGGCGGAGATACGCGGCGGGACTGCGGCCGAGCGTCTCGGCATAGCGGGAGATCAGGCGGAGCGGGTTGTCCAGCACGATGAACCGGATGCCGTTCTGGCGGCAGAAACCCGCCGTGGTCTCCTCGTCGACGGCGAGGATCGAGGCGAGGGCGTTCTCGAAGGCGATGCGATTTCCCATCGCTCCGAAGTTGTCGACGACCACGGACCGGCCCCCCGCGGCGTCGAAGAGGTGCCCCCACGACCAGGGGGTGAGGAACCGGCCCGGGGGCATTGACCGGGAGGCGATCGCGGCGGGCGCAATCGGGTTCGCGAAGAGCGGGAGGGACGGGCCGGGGTGCAGGACGCTGCCCAGGGCGCCCGGGAGTGACGGAGCGAGGAGGAGGAGCGCGGCGACGCCCGCCCCGATCGAGCGCTTCTCCCGGAGCAGCACAGCGACGGCGGCGGTCCCGGAAAGGATCAGCAGGGCGGCCGCGATCACCTCGAACCGAGCGTTTCCGGTCGCCGCGGCGAGGAAGGCGAGGGTGAAGAGGGCGAAGACGCGCTCGCCGTCGGTCCCGCGTAAGAGGGCCCGCGCACAGAACCAGAGGGCCGGGAGCGCGAGCGCACCGATCCGGTGCCTACTCCAACGTCGTGCGCGGCAAGCTGAAGGCCCGCGTCCAGGCCCAGCAAAGTGCGCCGCTCGTGCCAGGGCCGGGCGAGGTCTCTCAGCCTCCGGTCGGCCCCACGTCCCCGTCGCCTCTTGCCCTCCGTCGTCGCTGGGCCCAGCTCATCCGAAGGGTGTTCGAGGTCGATCCGCTCGTCTGTCCCCGCTGCCAGGGCGTCATGCGGGTGATCTCCTTCATCACCGAGCGGCGCGTCATCCGCCGCATCCTCGACCACCTTGGCGCTTCGGTTCTCCGCGCACCCCAGGACCGCGCTCCGCTTCCCGCTGCCGCCGCGGTCCCCGTTTCCCCGTGACCGTCCTGTAGGTCGGCCCCAGCGCTACCGCGTGCGAGGCAGGCCGAGGCATGCCTCCACCTCGGCCCGACGCGCTCGGATTCGCCTCCTGCCCCTGGAAAACCCTTCAGAGACCGCGCCGCGCACACCGTGAGTCCTCGCCTGGGGGGGCGGCACCGCCGCGCCGCCGCCCCCCAGGCCATTTCAGCCCATCTCATCCTGTCCCGGCCATCAGCCGCACTGCCGTCGAGAATCAAACTTCCTATCACTAGATGGTCGGGTTCGACGTGACGCGTAGATCGTGCCCGATTCGATCCGGGATGCGAGCTGTCCGCTCTGGATCATCTTCGAGGAGATGCTGTCGGGCCACACGGCCTGGCCACGGCGGCGGTAATCGATCGGAGCGGTCATGAGAAAGCTCCTGGATCGTCGGGTCGGAACGACGCGATCGACACCCGCGAATGCTATTACGGAAGGAGTTCAATCCGTGGATCAATGTCCGCCTTGCGGCGTCCACGGGCTGTTAACCTTCGAGCCCATTGGACGTGCTGGCAGACGCGAACCCCTCGACCTCCGCGCCGGGCAGGATCTCCCGGTTCGTCCCGCTCGTTCCCTACGGCGTCTTTGCGGCCCTCTTCGCCGTCACGTACAAGCGCTGGTTCCTGCCGTTCCAGGACCATGCCCGTGAGGTGATGACTCCTGAGCGCCTTGTGCATGGAGAAGTCCTCTATCGCGACGTCGGATCGGCCTACGGGCCCCTCCCTCCCTACCTGGATGCCGCGGCGTTTCGGCTCTTCGGCGAGCATCTGGACGTCCTCATCGCGCTTCGGACCGTGATCGCGCTCCTCGGCATCGCGGCACTCCTGCGGCTGGCGACCCGCCTCGTTCGAGAGCCGATCGCCGCTTCGGCGCTCACGTCGTTCATCGTGGCCGCCACGTTCTTCGGATTCGGCAGCCCCTACTCATTCCCCTACAGCGTCGCGGCTCTCGAAGGGACGGTCGGGATCTGGTGGGGGCTCGAGCTGGCGCTCGGCTCGAGAGGATGGCGACGATCGCTCGCCGCGGCGCTCCTGGCGGGCCTGGCGGGCTCCATGAAATTCGAGCTCCTCCCCGCCGCGCTGTCGGGAATGGGGATCGCGCTCCTGTGGCGGCGCCCGCGAAAAGAGGCGGTCACGTGCTGCCTGCTGGCCCTGTCGGTCGGCGTGGCGGGCCTCGGCCTTCCCGTGCTCTTTCTCTCCATTGAGACGCTTCGTCGGCACGGCTTCCTCATCGCGCTCGACAGCCCGGCCCCCTGGCGGCACTTCTACAGCGCGGTGATCTTCGGCGCACCCGATTTTAGGACCTACCTTTCGACCGGCCTCGTGGACACGCTCTTCCCTTCGGCTCCCTTTCTTCTGGCCTCGATGGCGCTTCTCGCCATCGCTTCCTCCTCCCCGTTGTGGGCTGGCGCCGCCGCCGTGTTTCTCGCCGGCGCCGCCGCCAGGATTTCGCACAACGACGAGCTGCACGCGCTCATACCGCTCGCCATCGCTCTGGCGGTCTGGGAGCTCGTGGTCGTCCTCCGCACGCGCGCGTTCCGTGCTCCGGACTCGCCGTCCTGCGCATGGATCTGCGTGGCGGCCTCCATGCTGTTCGTCGTCTGGCGTCAGCCCTTCTTCATCCGGGTCCCGCCCTATTCGGCGTTCGCAAGCCCTCTCGCCCTGCTGTTCTGCCTCTCCTGGCTCGCGACCCGGACCTCGCCCCGGATCGCTCGAACCCTTCCCCTGCTCGTGACGGCCCTGTGCCTGGCGCAGTCGGTGGATCGATGGAGCGAGAGCCGCCACTTCGCCATGCGCTGGATCTCGCTGCCGCGGGCTTCGCTCTTCTTGCCGGTCGAATCAGCCGATCTCGTTCAGGGGATGAGCCGGCTCCTGGACCGGTACAGCCGTCCGGACGACTACGTCTGCATCTTCCCCGAGCCCGGCTTCGTCACATTCGCAACCCGACGCCGATCCCCCTTTATCGACGAGCAGTTCCACGTGGGGATGCAGGACGCGGTCGCGGAGGACGAGATGATCCAGCGACTCGGAGAGAGGCCTATCGCCCTCGCGCTCCTCACGAATCGCCCGCTGGGGTTCGACGGAGCCGAGTACCGCCATGGGCTCCTGGACCGCTTCTTCGCTGAGTTCGATCGGAGAATGAAGGTCGTGGGCGTGGTCGGCGATCCCCGGCGACCGATACCCAACATGGGCCACGCGACCGCGGCCCTCGTCTACATGCCGCGCAGCCCCGGGAACTTCACGGCACCGTCCCCCGTTCGACCTTCAGCCGAAACTCCCCGAGATTGAAGGAAACCGCGCGGGGCTACCGCGCGGCCGGCACCTCGTACACATCCACCCCGTCGATCGTGGTGATGAGCTCGAGCCTCTTCCTGAGCTCGATCACTCGAAGTGCCGCGGGCCGCGACGTGGCCAGGGGATAGAGCGAGACCTTCGTCCCTCCGCCGTATCCGGGAGTGACGACGAGGTAGCGGACGTTCAGCGCCTGCAGCCGCGCAAGGACGCGCTCGGCCGTGGGCTCCTCCCTCAGCCAGGACTTCAAGGGGGGATCGTTCAGGACACCCTCGACGATCCAGGGCCGGTCGAACGTGTACGGCGAAGGAAAATCGAGGGCCATCACCTGGCCGCCCGGCGGGAGCGTGTTGACGAACGCGGCGGCGCGCCACCCGGGAACCTTGCGCGCCAGGAACTCCTCACGACTCATCCTGCCGAGAAGGTAGTCCGGCGACGAAAAATCTCCCCACAGGATCTGGATCGACAGGACGAGGGCGGGGGCGGCCACGAGCGCCGCGAGCGGCAGGGCGAAGCGCCGCATGAAGCGGGAGAGAGCCCACGCCTCGAGAGCCGAAAAGGCCATGAACATTGGCATCAGGTATCGGGTCGGAGGGCGGGCCAGGAGCGCGACCGCCAGATACGGAAGGATGAGCCCGATCAGAACGCGGCCGGCGGGCATGAGGAATGCGATCGCGAGCGCGGCCAGTCCGAGAAGATGATGGGGCCCCGCCACTTCGTCCGTCTGGACCTTTCCCTCCTCGAACGTCCACGCGATCGGGAGGGGCCCTGAGAGCCCCGCGTTGTAGCTGGGCGTGTGCCGGGCCGACTCGGCGCTCACACCGGGAATCGGCTTTCCGAGCAGACCGTACCCGACGGGGAAGATCGGATCGCCCGTCCGGACGACGTTGTGGATCGCGAAGGGCGCGAACGCAACGACCACCGGAAGGGACGCGGCCACGAGGGCGCGGAGGCGCGCGCGGCCGGGCGTTCGGAGCACGAGCACGACCAGGAGGCCCAGGATCGCAGGCCCCGCCGTCAGCTTCGTCGCCAGGGCTCCTCCCAGCGCGAGTCCCACGAGCACCGGCCGCGCTCGCCTCGAGAGGAGAAGCACCGCGGTCGCCAGATGGAAAAGAGCCACATGATCGATGAAGCCGTGCGGTGCGATCGCGGCGGCGACGGGGCTCGCGGCAAAGAGAAACGGAGCGATGAGCGCCGCGCCACGCATGTCGCGTCCCATGTAGACCAGCAGCGCGAGAACCGTGAGAGAGGCCAGGAAGAAGCCGAAGTGGAGGAACTTGGCCGTGTCCCCGCCCGCGAGCTCGAGCCCCACGAGATAGAGCATCTCCGCCGCCTGCGGGAATGCGCCGGTCACATCCCAGGGATAGAAAAAGACATGGCCGGTCAGGACGAAGAGCTTTGGATGCGCGACGTGGTAACGAATGCCGTCCGAGTCGCTGAGCGGGGCCAGAAGCGCTGGCACCGAGGCCAGGAGCGGGAGGGAGAGCAGCAGCGAACCAAACGGGCTCGACCGCATGAGAGCGAGGATGAGGCGGCCCGTGCGACGCACATCCTTCCCCCATCGCGACGCGCGCGAGAGCGAGAGGATCCCGAGCGCCCCGACGAGAGGGAGGACCGACCAGGTCCCGACCCACGAGCCGAAGATCCAGACGAGGAGACCGACCGTGGACGCTCCCAGCGAGAGCGAGAGCGGGAGCGCGAGAACTGCCTTCGCGGGACGGATCGCCGAAGGGAGCAGAGCGGATCCGATCATCGAGAGCAGAGCCAGCAGAACGACCGCCGCGCCCGCGCGAATCACCGCCCCGATCAGTATCGCTCCTATCGCCGCCTCCGTCTCTGTAAGCCCGATCGTACCCGTTGCTCAAAAACGTCCGCGCCCGATCCGCGAACACAACTCGTCGTCGGCCGCCTGGTCAACAAAAACGATTGACCCAACGGGGCGGGTCCGACGGCGACCCATCCAATCCGCCGCTGTCCACTTAAGCCATTGATAATCGAGTACCTAGCGCACTCAACCTCATGGCCCTCCGATTGCTTAGTCGCGTCCGGGGGATTCACCAAATGATCGACCGGACGGGGGAAGCCGCGGTTCGCAAGGGTGCTCTGGAGACGGCCGCCAGGCGTGGCCGTCGCGATATCGGACTCGATTTTCTCCCGGAATCGCACGACCGGACGCTCGGGATCGAAGGCGTCGCGCGGCGCAACGAGATCGACCCGAACGCCCCGCTTCCCGCCTCACACGAAATTGACACCCCTCGTTGACGATCAGAGACGAAATGGAGAATCCAAGCTCCTTCGCCCCTACTTCATGCATCACCGCGAGCTCCTCGGCCCTCTGTGCAACGCGGCCTGGCAGACAGCCCGCGAGCTGATGGCCATGGCGGCCGGCGAGGAGGCGGACTTCCGACCCGGTATGGTCGCGATGTCCCAGACGTTCGGAGATCAGCTCAACGTCCACCCGCACGTACACGCGCTCGTCACCCGCGGTGGCTGGACCGGCTCCGGCGAGTGGGTGGGCGTGCCGTACGTCAG
>OLLZ01000284.1_pt1 | contig 10135 bp, 7 predicted proteins | sample 1604661 | NCBI WGS metagenome assembly OLLZ01 (sample SAMEA104055726, study PRJEB20765) | soil metagenome | biome: Arctic tundra; feature: Polygonal ground; material: soil | place: USA | collected 2011-09 | depth 0-0.5 m | reverse complement strand
GCCGGCACGCTCGCCCTCTCCCGCCCGGACATCGCCGAGGCAATGCGCCACCGCAAGCGCGAGGCCCTGTCCGAGGCGCTCCGGGAACGGCCGGAGAGGACGGTCGTCCTCACGAACTGCCCGTCCTGCCTGACCGGGCTGAAGCGGAATGCCGACCTGGGGACCGAAACCCGCCACGTCGCGGTCGAGACCGCCCGAAGGCTTTCGGGCGAGCGGTGGCAGGAGACCTTCGCGGCGTCCGCGAAAGGCGCGACGCGCGTCCGGTTCTGAGAGACCATGCCGAATCCAGGCGACACGACCGGCGTCCCCAGCATCGACCTCCAGATGCTCCTCGACGAGCGCGTCCGCGAGCGGACGGCCGAGCTGACGGCGAGCGAGACGCGCCTGCGGCGGATCACCGATCACATGGTCGACCTGGTCGCGGAGTTCGACGACCGCGGTTACTACTGTTACGCCTCCCCGTCGTACGAGCGGATCCTCGGCTACCACCCGGACGAGCTAGTCGGTACCTGGGCACCCGAGAAGATCCACCCCGACGAGCGGAAGACCGTGATCGCCGCGATCGGCGCGATGCTGGCCGCTGGAGAGGGCTCGACGCGCTTCCGCTGCCGCCACAAGGACGGAACCTACCGCTGGGTCGAGTCGACCGGGAGGAACATCCTGGACGCGGGAGACCGGCCGGTCGGCTCGGTGATGGGGAGCCGGGACGTCACGGAGCAGGAGCGGGCGGCGGAGCACCTCGAGCGCCGGTCGGGCGAGCTCCGCCTCCGGTCAGACGACCTGGCGGCCGCCGTCCGCGAGCTCGAACGGGCCAGCCGCGCCAAGGACGAGTTTCTGGCGAGCATGAGCCACGAGCTGAGGACGCCGCTGAACGGCGTCCTCGGGATGGCGGAGGTCCTGAGAAGCGGCATCCACGGCCCTCTGAACGAACGGCAGCAGCGTTGCCTCCAGGTCGTCGATGAGGGCGGCCGTCACCTCCTCTCCCTCATCAACGACATCCTCGACGTGGCGAAGATCGAGGCCGGCCGCCTCGTCCTTCAGCCGGAGCCCTGCTCCGTCTTCGGCATGTGCCGCGCCAGCGTCGCCATGGTTCAGACGGCCGCGGAGCGGAAGCAGATCGACCTGAACGTCGAGGTGGACCCGGAGGCCACTCCGGTCATGGCCGATCCTCGGCGGCTGCAGCAGATCCTCTTCAACCTCCTCTCCAACGCCGTAAAGTTCACACCGTCCGGCGGCCGGGTCTCGCTGGAGGCCCGAGTCGATTCGGAGCGCCGGGAGATCCGGTTCGCCGTCTCCGACACCGGCCCCGGCATCGCCACCGAGGACTTCCGTAAGCTCTTCAAGCCGTTCACCCAGCTGGACACCCGGCTCGCACGCCAGCACGGAGGCACCGGCCTGGGCCTTGCCCTCGTCCGGCACATGACCGAGCTGCACAGCGGGCGAGTCGAGTTGGAAAGCGACCTGGGCAAGGGAAGCCGGTTCACGGTCGTCCTCCCCTGGGCTCCCCGAACCGACGACTCCCCGTCCGGGACCGCGCTGCGCCCGGTCCGCGCCGAGCCCCCTCGCCCTTCACCGAAACCGTCCGGCATCGCCCCGGTCGTCCTTCTCGTCGACGACGACCCCGCCGCGGCGGAGGTCCTCGCGAGCTACCTCGGGGCTTCCGGGATCAGGCTGGAGGTCGCGAAGACCGGTCCTCAGGGGCTCGACATGGTCACCTCCATCCACCCGGACGTCGTCCTCATGGACATCCAGCTCCCGGGAATGGACGGTCTCGAGGTGATCCGCCACCTGAAGTCCGAAGGCGACGGAAAAGGCCCCCGCGTGATTGCGTTGACCGCCCTCGCGATGACCGGGGACCGGGAACGGATCCTCGCCGCGGGGGCCGACGATTACCTGAGCAAGCCGGTCTCCCTCCAGACGTTGGAGGCGCGGATCCGGGAGCTCGCTGCCGGCGGCCCCTCCTCGGGCCGTTGACCCGGTTCCTGCCGGCGACGATCCGGTTCCGGGGCTTCGGCTCGAGTATTTCTTTCTCGCGTGTCATGAATTTCACCCTTACCAGGCACTCATAGGGTGGAAGGATTGTTTTGGCGCCGCGAGAAGTCTGGCGGGCCAGAGACGGGAGTTGAGGCGAACATGGAGATAATGTCTTCTGGGAGAATGAAACACGCGCCGGAGTCCCGTCCCCGGCGGGTCCTCGCTCTATTCGAAAGTCCCGAATCGTTCCTGGGCACGTCGCCGACGGCTTCCTATTACCGCATTGAGGAAGCGAGGGGAGCGCCTGATCAGAACAAGTACAGTCCCTGGAAGAAGAACGTGTCCCCGGAACAGGAAAGTCCGCGGTGGGATGGGCCTCTCAGGCGACACTAAGTCGGTAGCGGGTGCATTCTGGCCCTGGAAGTGTAATGAGCAATGTCCGACCAACAACTTCTAAGGACGTGCCATGACGATCCCCAGCATCCAAAGGACGTCCCGTCAGTTAGTTCCCCTCGTCCTTCTAGTCATATCTAGCTCAGGAGTTCTCCAGGCGCAGACCACGTCTGCCCCCGTGGACACCTTCGCAGTCAGGCGTGGACCCAGCGCGCCCCCGAGCGCCGCGACGCCAGCGGCCGTCCTCCGCGAGGCGGTCGTGGGAGAACAGTTCTGTAACCCACTACACTGCATCGTGTCGACCTCAGCGCCGGCCCACCTGACAGCCCTCAGGAGTCTCGAGGCTCGAGGGGAGGTCACGCTCGAGCCATTGCCCGACGCTCACCGCGTCTTCTTCCAGCATGCGACCTACGACTCGCAGGCGGGAACCTTCGACCGAGACTTCTTCGGGCGCCTAGACTTGGGAGCGAGCAGCTCCATCGGGCTGTTCGTCGTCATCTTCAAGAGCTATCCTGAGCCCAAGATGTTGGAACAGCTCGGGACGGCTGGACTCGTGGTGCTGGAGCCAGTCCAGTCCATGGGCTATTTTGTGTATGGAGCGCAGCCGGTTGTAGCTGGCCTCCAGAAGAGCCTCCCCTTCATCTACGCGGTCCTACAGGTGTCACCCGGCCTTAAGCGGTTCAATCTCGACGCCGTTTCGGCGAACGACGGCGGCGGGCCCGCCCCTACTACAGTGGCCGTCGTAGCGGCGAGACGGACTCTAGTGACAGATCTCTTGCGGTCAGCGAGCGGTCAGGAACCGGTGCTTGGCTACAGAACTGGCCCGATTGAAACATATACTGCGGCGATTTCCCGTGCTGAGGCCATCACCCTGAGCATGTACCCAGAGGTCATGAGTATCTCCCGCGACACCCTTCAGGGCGGACCGTCGGACGAGAGGGTGAACCGCATCATCGCTGGCCCGTGGCAGACCCCCGGATACGCCTGGCAACCCACATTGCCGGCGAACACCGGACCACCGTATTACTGGGACACCTATCTCTCGCAACTTACCGGCCTCGGCCTGAACCTGAGCAATCAGGTCATCGGCTTCGTCGACACCGGCGTGGATAGCGGCCTCTACCGGAGCGGTGCGTACTGCCCGCCATTCCTTTTGCCGCCCGCCGGGTCGGGTCTGCCTTGCCGGCTCGTCTTCACGACCGATGAAACCTCGACCTTCCCCACCGAAGAACACCGAGCCGACGATCGCACTTATCACGGCACAATGACAACGGCCATCGCTGCCGGCTTCACTACTGCCGCAGGCGGCAGCCGCGACGCTCCACCGAACGGCGGTTACTCCTTCACACAGGGAGTCGCCCAGAACGCTAAAGTCGCAATATGCAAGATGTGGAAATCTTGCGGTGAGACATATCGGTCCGTTGGAGAAGCGAGTCCATTCCTCCAGACGAATTACACGCAGTTGCTTCGTTATGGTCTCGTGGAGATGGGCATCACCAGTACCCCGCCGGACCTGACGGGCGCCAACCCTCCAATCTACGGACCAGGCGCACGTCTGTTTAACCACAGCTGGAATTTTGGCTCGATCGACTACGAGCCCGTTGCCAGCCTTCTGGACCAGACCACCAGAAGGCTTTCGCAGGCTAGCTTCGATTTTGGCGGCGGGCAAGTCGTTTCAGGCCCGTCTGCGCCGGCTCTCCACGTAGTCTCGGCGGGCAATGTCGGCGAGTACTATCCACCAACGTTTCCGCCGGATTGCCCTAACACATGTCCGCCCGTTAACGGAATATGTCAACTTCAGGCCCCTGACCTATCGTGTGGACCCTATCCTAGCCCGAACAACGTAACCGCTCCGGGGCCCGCGAAGAACGTGATCACCGTCGGCGCTACCGAATCCTATAACCCCGAGAGCTACACAACGGTATGTGCCCCCAACGACCTCGCGGATAGTCCCCTTCTGATCGGCTCTTTTTCGCGTCTCGGTTTCGCAAATCAGCGCTTGAAGCCCGACCTCGTCGCGCCTGGAACCCGCGTCTACGGACCGCAATCCGTGGAGTACACACAGTGCTTGCCACCGTGCAACCTGGATTCTAATTGGAACCTCCTGTACAACTGGAACTGGAGTTACGGCACGAGTTTCTCTGCACCCGCCGTGACTGGGGCTGCGGCTGTCACATCTGAATGGCTCCGCTTCCTGAATAACTCGACACCGTCGCCCGCGCTCGTGAAGGCCACTTTGATTGCCACGGCTCGCACGCTCACGACCCTCCAACCGTGTAGCACCGGGTGCAATCCATGCGGCTCGTCCTGGGGTGATATGCGGCCCGCCCCTGACAAGTTTCAGGGGTGGGGTGGCGTCGCCCTGGATCATCTCTTCCGCCCGGCCACGAACTACTACTTCTACGATCAGGGGACGACCCTCACAAGCAACGGCCAGTATTGGTCGAAGTCTCTTTCAATCACTGACGTCACCAAGGACATCAATATTGCGCTCGTATGGACGGACCGCGCCAACGACAGCACGATAACCGCGCCGTACGTGAACCTCGTGAACGACCTCGACCTCGTCGTCGTGCTCTTCAATGGGGGGCAGACGTACACATGGTACGGTAACAACTTCTACACGTCGATTAATTCATGCGCCCGGGACGGCCACTCCCTGAGAAACCCGCCCTCACAGCTCGTGTACGACCGAAAGAACAACGTGGAGAAGATCAGCATCAACGCCTCCGATATTCCGGCGGGAGGCACCGTCTTCACCGTTCTTGTCACCGCGTTCAGCCTCACGGGCGACGGCATCGACCCGACAAGTAACAACAACTTTCGGCAGGACTTCGCATTAATGGTGGACAATGCGCATCAGTGAGATCATGTCTGTCACCGCTCTTACGATCTTCTCTTTGGTTTTGTCCCCGGTCAGCCTGGCCCAGGTTCCGGCCACGGTCTATGTCCCTTTCGTTCTGGCGCTGACTGGTGGTTGGCCGACTCCACTTCCCGGTGAAACTTGGACGTTCACGCGGTGGGAAAGCACCCTAGGCCTGTTCAACAATTCCGACACGCCCGCGACGTACGCCCAGAAGACGCTATTCGGGAAAGGGGCGGGCTTGGCCCAACCTCCGGGTTGTGAGTCCGCTGGCACGCTGGCACCGCATACCGGCACGAATGTCATCGTATGCTACGCCCCAGCCCCAGATCGAGGCTTCGGCTTTCTCGCCGTCGATACACCCGCCGGCGTTGTCGTTCACTCGGACGTTCAGCGCACAATCTATCGCTGTAACTGTTCTGACCCTGGTTGCGACTCGATACCGCAAGGACAGACGGGGACGCCAGCGTACCGTGGTCTCTTTCAGGCGGGGAGCAGCGTCGTGAGCGGCGCGGTAGAACTCGGGAACTTCCTTCTATCCTGCGCGTCCCCGAAAGAGCTGTACCGTCGGCGTGTGAACGTCACGCTCTTCAATGGCGGCGACGTCCCCGCGACCTTCACTGTGACCGTTCTGCCGGTGCATTTCTCCGGAGTTCCGCTATCTCGAGAGACCGTAGTGGTTGACGCGAAGGACGTCATTCAGATCAACAGCCTCCCCGTCCCGACCGAGTTCGACAACAACCTGGCTAACGGCTTTGGCGGAAACCGCATCTGGATCACCATCACGGCGGACCAGCCGTTCCTCTCCTACGTAAGCACGATTTTCGACAATCCTGAGCCCGGGGCCATGCCCTTCGAGGTGTATCCGTCAGTCCTGCGGAACTGATTCCGCAGAAGGCGCGGCGGTTTGGTGGGGGCTTCTGGTGAGCCCCCACCCACGCGTCTCCGGCATAGTAGCGGTCGTCAGCGGCGCGATGGACTCCTCGCAGGCAGCAGGGGACGTCTACTGGAGCATTTCGCTCAATTGCTTGCGCCCCCGTCTTTATCGAGTGGAAACATCCTCGGAAGGATTGCCCTTGACATATCAAGAGTCCTTTATATATTAGGGGCATGCTCGCCGTTCACCCAGGCAGGAAAGCGAGGGCCTGCACCGACACCACCGCCGTCGCGCGCCTCTGCCACGCCCTCTCCGACGAGACCCGGCTGGCGATCCTGGAGAGGCTCCGAAACGGCGAGAGGTGCGTCTGCGACCTCGTCGACCTCCTCTCGGCCGGCCAATCCCGGCTCTCGTTCCACCTCAAGACCCTGCGGGACGCCGGCCTAGTCGTCGACCGCCGGGACGGAAGGTGGGTCCATTATTCGATCAACCCCGCCGCCCTCTCGCTCCTCGGGGAGTACCTCGGTCTGCTCACGGGCGATGCCGACCGGGTACGCAAGGAGGGAACCCCGTGCTGCCGGAAGTGATTCTCCGTGGAGAACACATCAACATTTCTTGATAGAAAGAGCTGACCATGACGGAAAGACCCATCACCGACGTCGTTCGCGAGAGATATGGAAACGCGGCCAAGCACGTCCTCTCTGGAAAGACGGCGTCGTGCTGCGGCAGCGCGCCGTCCGCCTCGAGTCTCAAGTGCGACCCGATCACCACGGACCTTTACGGCCTCTCGGAGAAGGCCTCGATCCCCGAGCAGGCGGTCTTGGCCTCCCTTGGCTGCGGCAACCCGACGGCTCTCGCCAAGCTCGAGCCCGGGCAAGTCGTCCTCGACCTCGGGTCCGGCGGCGGCATCGACGTCCTCCTTTCGGCCAAGCGGGTCGGGCCGACGGGAAAAGCCTACGGCCTCGACATGACCGACGAGATGCTCGCCCTGGCCCGCGAGAACCAGCGGAAATCGGGCCTTACGAACGTCGAGTTCCTGAAAGGGACGATCGAGGAGATCCCTCTGCCGGACGACACCGTCGACGTCATCATCTCCAACTGCGTCATCAACCTCTCGGCCGACAAGGACCGGGTGCTCCGTGAGGCGTTCCGCGTCCTGAAGCCTGGCGGGAAGCTGGCCGTGTCGGATGTCGTGACGAAGGGGGACATTCCCGCACTCATCAAGAAGAGTGTCGAGCTCTGGATCGGCTGCATCGCCGGAGCTCTCTCCGAGGACGACTACTTAGCGAAGCTGAAGGCCGCCGGATTCGTCGACGTGACCGTGGAGGCGACCCGGGTCTACTCCGTCGCCGACGCGCACGACTTCCTGACGTCGGCCGGCATCGACGTCGGCGCGATCGCCTCCCAGGTCGACGGGAAGTTCCGTAGCGCCTTCGTCCGAGCGATGAAGCCAGCGAAGGTCTGAAGACCGACGCTCGCCGCTCGTCCTGCCGCACCTGAGGCTCCCCCGAGGAGGCACGGTTCAATGTCCGATGGCATCTCGAAGAAGCTCTCCTTCCTCGACCGCTGGCTCACCTTCTGGATCTTCGCCGCCATGGCGGCCGGAGTGGGAATTGGCACGTTCGTCCCGCGGGTCGAGGGATACATCAACTCGTTCCAGGCCGGCACGACCAACATCCCGATCGCCGTAGGGCTCATCCTGATGATGTACCCCCCTTTCGCCAAGGTGAGGTACGAGGAGATGGGCGACGTCTTCCGGGACCGGAAGATCATCGGGCTCTCCCTTCTCCAGAACTGGGTGATCGGCCCGATCCTGATGTTCTTCCTCGCCATCGTGTTTCTCCGCGACCACCCCGACTACATGGTCGGACTCATCCTGATCGGCCTCGCCCGCTGCATCGCCATGGTCATCGTCTGGAACGAGCTCGCGAACGGAGACACCGAGTACGCCGCCGGGCTCGTGGCCTTCAACAGCGTCTTCCAGGTTCTCTTCTACAGCGTCTACGCGTGGTTCTTCATCACGGTGCTCCCTCCCGTCTTCGGCCTCGAGGGAAGCCTCGTGAAGGTCAGCATGGGGGAGATCGCGAAGAGCGTCTTCATCTACCTGGGCATCCCCTTCCTCGCGGGCGCCCTCACCCGGTTCGTCGGCGTGAAGCTGAAGGGGCGGGAGTGGTACCACCGGGAGGTCGTCCCCAGGATCAGCCCGGTGACACTGGTGGCCCTTCTCTTCACGATCGTGGTGATGTTCAGCCTGAAGGGAAAGCTCATCGTCTCGATCCCGATGGACGTCGTCCGGATCGCGATTCCGCTGCTCGTCTACTTCATCGTGATGTTCTTGGTTTCGTTCTTCATGGGAAAGCGGGCCGGAGCCGACTACAGCAAGACGACGACCCTGGCCTTCACCGCGGCCAGCAACAATTTCGAGCTTGCGATCGCCGTCGCCGTCGCGGTTTTCGGGATCAACTCCGGGGCCGCCTTCGCGGCGGTCATCGGGCCGCTCGTCGAGGTGCCAGTGATGATCGGCCTCGTCAACGTGGCGTTCTGGTTCCAGCGGAGGTACTTCGTCCCCGCGGCCGAGAAGAGAGGGTCCGCCACCTTATGACCCGAATCGACGTCTACGACCCCCCGATGTGCTGCTCGACGGGCGTCTGCGGCCCCGTCGTCGATCCAGTGCTTCCGCGCTTCGCCGGCGACGTCGACTGGCTCGCGCGGAACGGTCTCGAGGTCGCTCGCCACAACCTGGCCCAGGAGCCGCAGGCCTTCACGACGAACGGCGCCGTGCTCGAGATCCTGAAGGGATCGGGGCCCGACGCGCTCCCCCTCGTCCTCGTCGATGGCGCAGTGATGAGCCAGGGGAGGTATCCGTCCCGCGAGGAGCTGGCCTCCTGGATAGGTCTGGCGTACGAGGGACCCGAAGCCGCCCTCCCTTCGCTCTTGCTTCCCACCCTGGTCTGCCACAACCCGGACGACGGGACGGGCTGCTGTGGCTGAGGACCTCGCCCCGGCCGCGAAGGGACTGCGGCTGCTCGACGTTCCGACGCGTTTCCTCCTCTTCACCGGGAAGGGGGGCGTCGGGAAGACGTCACTCGCCTGTGCGAGCGCCGTGACCTTGGCCGACCGTGGCCTGCGAGTCCTCCTCGTCAGTACCGACCCGGCCTCGAACCTCGACGAGGTCCTCGGCGTCCGGCTGTCGGGCGAGCCCCGTGCCGTCCCCGGCGTCCCGGGGCTCGACGCGTTCAACATCGACCCCGAGGCCGCGGTGAAGGAGTACCGCGAGCGGGCCGTCGGACCATTCCGCTCGGTCCTTCCGGCGGAAGCCGTCGCCCGGATGGAGGAGGAGCTCTCCGGGGCATGCACCGTCGAGATCGCCGCGTTCGATCGGTTCGCCCGGCTCCTCGGCGACCCGGCGGCCGCCGCCGCGTATGACCACGTCATCCTCGACACCGCGCCGACCGGTCACACGCTCCGACTCCTCGCGCTCCCTTCCGCCTGGGATGGCTTCCTCCGTACCAACCAGACCGGCACGAGCTGCATCGGTCCGCTCTCCGCGCTCGGCGAGCAGCGCGCGCTGTATGCCGCGGCGGTCGCGGCGCTCGAGGACAGGTCGCGCACGTCGGTCGTCCTCGTCACCCGCGCTGAGTCCAGCGCCATTGCGGAGGCCGCGAGGACGAGCGCGGAGCTCCTCGGCCTGCGAATCGCGGGCCTGCGGCTCGTCGTGAACGGCGTCTTCCGCCCCTCCGGCGAGATGGACGCCCTCGCCTCCGCGCTCGCGCGGCTGGGGGCCTCGGCTCTCGAAGCCCTCCCCGAGGAGCTGCGCGGCCTTCCCCGCGAGGAAGTGCCCCTCGTGGGCTACGACCTCGTCGGCCCGGCAGCCCTGAGGATGTTCGCTTCCGGCTCCACGCAGTCAGGTCCCGAGGACCACGGGACGCTGTCCCCCGCGGCACTCGGGGATTCCGGCCTCAGTGCCCTCGTCGACTCGATCGCAGCCGGAGGACACGGCCTCGTGATGGTGATGGGCAAGGGAGGCG
>OLLZ01000572.1_pt1 | contig 10299 bp, 5 predicted proteins | sample 1604661 | NCBI WGS metagenome assembly OLLZ01 (sample SAMEA104055726, study PRJEB20765) | soil metagenome | biome: Arctic tundra; feature: Polygonal ground; material: soil | place: USA | collected 2011-09 | depth 0-0.5 m | reverse complement strand
GCCGCGAGGGCGGCCGTCAGCTGGGCCACCAGCCGCGGGACGTCCCGGGGGGGGAGCGCGACCCGGTGGTCGGCGGCCGCGCCGGTCAGAGAAAGGCCCGACTCGGCCACATAGAGGCGGTTCATCTTCCCGTCCACCGCGCGCCGCCCGGAGGCGAAGTCGCGCGCATGGCGGAGCGCGTTCGGATGGAGGAAGAGGAAATCGTCGCCGATCGAGACGATGACGTCGGCCTTGGAAAAGTCGACCACGGGGCGGAGCGGCGAACCAAACGCCACCCGGGTCCCCTCTCGCTCCGCCTCGCGGGAGAGCGGCTCCCATTCGGTCCAGGTCGACTCCGGGAACGCCTCGGCGAGCCGCTGTCTCAGCCGCGCCAGGCTCGGGGAGGAGCTTGCTTCCGAGAGGATCACCAGCCCGCGCCCCTTCTTCCCGCGGAGGGCGGCAAACCGCGGAGCGGCGTAGGAGAGGAAGTCGTCCCACGTGGCCACCGTCTCCTGTGCCCCGTCGCGGCGCACCGAGTGCTGGCTCCGTTCAGGATCGTACAGCTCGAGGACGCTCGCTTGGGCCCACGCGTGGGTGGCTCCAAGGCTACCGGGGTGACGCGGGTTCCCATCCACCTTGACCGGCCGGCCGTCGACGCTGGTGACGAGGAGGCCGATGGCCGCTCCCCCCAGCTCGAACACCGTCGCGAACTGCTGAGGCACGCCAGGGACACGTCCCTGCGGACGGCTCGCGAATGGGAGGATTTGTTCCTTAGGCCAGCGGCAGGCGGTCAGCCCGGCCATGCCGAGGGACGCCGCCATGATTTTCAGGAATCCCCGCCGGGTCGCGGGAGCGACCAGCTCTTCCGACATGCCCGGGAACTCGGCTTTCGCCCATTGCTGGAATTCGGGCGAGTCGGCCAGTTCGTCCAGACTTCTCCAGTAGCTTTTCCCCAACGGTGCCTCGCTCATCCTCGATCGATCCCCACCCTCTCGCCGGGCCGGCCAGGCCCTCCCCAGGTCTTAGCGGAGCAGGCGGCGCCTGCGCCGCCCGCGGTCACCGATGACACGTGTAGCAGTCCGTGGACGGTTTGATGTTCCGGGCCTCCCGAAGGCGCCGTCCGTACTTCACAGGGTCCTCCGGAGCGACCCAGTCCATCGTCGTGACGGCTTCCGGCGGGCGGAGGTGCCGGTCGGGATCGCGGTGGCAGTCGAGGCACCAGCTCATCGAGAGGGTCTCGACCTGCTTGACCACCTCCATCTTGTCGACCCGCCCATGGCACTCCACACATCCGACGCCCCGCGTCACGTGAGCCGAATGGTTGAAGTACACGTATTGCGGCAGGTCGTGAACCTTCACCCACGCGACCGGCATCCCGGTCGCGAAACTCTCGCGGATCGGAATCAACTTCTCGCTTCCGGCCCGGATCTTTGCGTGGCAGTTCATGCAGGTCTGTGTCGGGGGGATCGCCGCCTTCGCGGCGGTCTCGACCGACGTGTGGCAATACCGGCAGTTGATCCCGAGCTCCCCCGCGTGCAGGGCATGGCTATAGGGGACTGGCTGTTCAGGCTGGTAACCGACCGCGAAAGTCTTGGGCGAACCACCGAGCCAGACGAGGAGCACGAGATAGGCCGGTATGGCGACCAGCGAGATCCCGAGGACGGGGCGGAGGAGGTTGGCCTCCTTTGGAAATACGAATCGACCCGCCGAGCCTTTCTCGCTCATCGCGCACAATGCTAGACGATTTCCTTTTTAAGATGGAGAGTCGATCTCAACAATCTTCAGGGTCCCGTGATCGCGACAGACTCCTGTCTCAGGCCAGCCAGCGGGATTTTGAAGGAGAGGGGAGTGCTGCCATCCTCCTCCCGTAACTCGATCGTCAGACGCGGCTCCGGGCGGTCCCACTCGATGACAAGAGCCCCGAAGTTATTCGATCGAAGAGAGTTCTCGATGCGGTACTTGTTCCGGCTGTTCGCGACGACGTTGTAGGCCGCCAGATTTAGTCCGCTCGCGGTCACATCCAGGAGCGGGTATCCGAGCCCGGCATCCATTTCGGATATTTCCGCCAAATGGCGCTCTCCGGTCAAAAAGACCACCCCGGCCGCCTTCGTCCCGCGGAGCAAAGCGAAGAGGCGCTCGCGCTCGAAGGGAAAGTTGGCCCATTTCTCGAAGCCCCCCTCCTCGACCGCGACCTGGATGTCCGAGACGATCAGGCGAACCTCGGCGGGCTTCCTCAGCTGCTGTCCCAGGAAAGCCCACTGCTCTTCGCCGAGATACGTCGCCGCCGGATCGCTCTTCGGCGCGTACGGTCCGTCGGCACGATGCAGGAGACTGCTCTTCTTGAGCGGTGTCCGATTGAAACGCGTGTCGAGCAGGATCACCTGGAGACGCTTGCCCGGCGGCCCGAAGATGACCGAATCCCAGATCCCAGAACGGGTCCGTCTGGGCGAATCTGCCGGCACCCCGAAGAAGTCGAGAAAAATTCTCCGGACGGCTTCCCTCTTCCCCGGCTCGGCGGCCGGGTCGTCGATCCCGAAGTCGTCGCTCCCCCAGGTCGCTAGGACGGTCGTGCTCCGCCGAAGCTTCTGGAAGCCCGGATTGGCGCCCAGCTTCGCGATGTCCAGCGTCCTCTTCTCCATATTTCCCGGTTCTCGCGGGTAGTAGGCGTCTCCCGCCAGGATGAAGAGGTCGGGGTGGAACTTGTAGATGGCGTCCCATACCGGCTGCCGCTTGTTCTGATCGACGCACGATCCGAACGCGACCCGATGGACCACCGGGACTTCCTCTGCAGGACCTGAATCTGCGTGACCGGCCGATGGGAGAACGAAAGCCGTCAGCAGGGTGAGCGAGAGCGTCCCGAGTCCTCTCATGAATCTCGATTCTCCCATTCCGCTCCGTCCACGAAATCACCCGGGGCCTCCGTTTTCGCGAAGACGGGCACCAAGACCGTTCGCCACATCGTCGGATGAGAACTATCGGCGACATTCGGCCTCGGCGCAACCCCGCCCGCTAGAATCGCCGGCGTGGAGTTCACGGGCGAGCGGATCTTTCCCGCGACCTTCGAGATGGTCGCCAGAAGCGTGGCCTGGGCTCGCGAGACAGCCGCAGACGCCGAGCTCCCGTCCGGCCGTGCGCTCCACCTGGAGCTCGCCGTCGAAGAGGCCGTTGCGAACGTCGTCCGTCACGCGTACCCGGGGCGGCCCGGGAACTTCCGCATCCGGGTGACGGGCGACGTCGGCGTCGTCCGCGTCGAGCTCGAGGACTCCGGGATCCCCTTCGACCCGACGGAAGAAGGAGGGATCCCCGACGGTCCTGTTGGGCAACGTCCCGCCGGCGGACATGGGCTGCCGCTCATTCGGCGCGTCACCAGCCGCCTCTCCTACCGGCGCGAGGACGGGCGCAATCACCTCCTCTTCGAGCTGGTCTCCGAGGGCTGAATGCTCCGCCGGCTGTCGATCGGTCCTCGTCTCGTCCTGCTCCTTCTCGCCGGCGCCGGGGCGGTCCTATGGGCCGTCGTCGGGTACAGCGCGAGGGCGTCACGGCGAATCCTGGAAGAGGAGCTGCAGGTGAAGGCCCGCGCGATTGCAGTCGCGACCGCCGGCCGCATCACGGATGCGAGCCAGTCGGTCGAGAGGACCGTGGACACACTCGCTCTCTCCCTCGAGACGCTCTCTCCGGCTGACGACCGCCTGGCCCCGCTCCTCCGCGAAGCGGTCAGGCGGAACTCGGACCTCTTCGGCTCGGCCGTGGCGCGGGTTCCGGACAAACCCGCCGCTGCGCCCCACTACGTCCCCTATGTCTATCGGGCGAAAGAGGGACTCGCGGTGAGGGACCTCGCTACCCCTTCCTACGACGTCGGCCACCGCGACTGGTACCGTCAGCCCCTGGACCGCCGCCGGCCTGTCTGGAGCGAGCCGTACCTTGACGAAGGGGGCGGGGAGATCCTGATGGCGACCTACTCGGTCCCGGTCCTCTCCCGCGACGGGTCTATCCGGGCGATCGTCACGGGAGACGTCTCCCTCGGCTTCCTGACTGAGCTCCTCAGCTCTCTCCCCGTCGGCGAGGCGGGATATGCCTTTCTCATCTCCCCGAGCGGGACGTTCCTCGCCCACCCGACTCGTTCCCTAGTGATGAGAGAGTCGATCTTCGGCGTCGCCGACGCGAGGCGGGACCCGGTCCTCCGCGCCGTCGGGGAACGGATGACCCGCGGCGAGTCGGGGTTCGTCCCGATCCTCTCCCTGTCCTCCCGTAAGCCGTCGTTCGTCGCCTTCTCCCCGGCTTTGCCCCTCGGCTCCGTGGGCGTCATCTTCCGCCGCGAAGCGATCACGGGGCGCGTGAACCGCCTGACGGCCGCCCAGGTGCTGATCGGAGCCGCTGGATTCCTGATCCTGGTCGGAGTGGTCTTCACGGCCACCCGCTCGATCGTCCGGCCGATTCGCGACCTGGAGCGGGCCACCACGGCCCTCGCCCGCGGAGACCTCGACACCCCGATTCCGGTTCTCAGCGGTCGGGACGAGGTGGCCCGGCTCGCCTCCGCTTTCGCGACGATGCAGACGGATCTTCGGACGCACATCGAGGAGCTGAAGGTCGCCACCAAAGCCCGGGAACGCCTCGAAGGCGAGCTCCGTATCGCCCGCTCGATCCAGAGGGCTCTCATCCCGAAGGAGATCGTCCAGCGGCCCGAGTTCGACCTCGCCGTCCTCCTGGAGCCCGCACGCGAGGTGGGCGGAGACTTTTACGACTTCTTCGAGCTGGACGGCGACCGTTTCGTCCTGGCGGTCGGCGACGTCTCGGGAAAAGGGATACCGGCCGCGCTGTACATGTCGGCCGCCGGGACGCTCCTCCGGGCCCTCGTACGCGAGCAAGGAGACCCGGGGCTGGCCCTCACGCGCCTCAACGCCGAGCTCTCTGCCAACTCGGCGTCGTCGATGTTCGTGACCCTATTCGTCGCGGTGGTCCATCTCCCGACTGGCGAGTGCCTGACCGGGAACGGCGGGCACAATCCGCCCTTCGTGGCGCACCCGGACGGGAGCGTGGACTCGCTACCGGTCCTTCCGGGGTTCGTGATCGGTCCGAAGCGCGGGCTCACGTACCGGTCCGGGAGCTACACCCTCGCCCCGGGGGAGACGCTCCTCCTCTACACGGACGGGGTCACCGAGGCGATGGATCGGGCCGAGAACATGTTTGGGTCGGAACGAACCGCCGCGTGCCTTTCGCGTTCGGCTTCCCTCGGATGCGGCCCGGTCGTCCAGACAATCCGGAAGGCGGTCGCGGACTTCTCGGACGGCGCTCCGCAGTCGGATGACATCACCATCCTCGCGTTCCGCTATCCCGGAGACCTCCTGCCTCCTCTTCCCGGAACGGCTCCTGTACGATCGCTCGAAGGGGGAACCGCGCGATGAACGTCACTCGGGTCAACCACGGGTCTCACTCGGTCGTGACTCTGACAGGCCGTCTGGACACCGAGACCGCCCCCGGCTTCGAGGATACGTGCGGCCGCTGGATCGACGGAGGGTCGCTTCGGCTTCTGTTCGACTTCTCGACCCTCTTCTACGTCAGCAGCGCCGGCCTGCGCGCCCTCTTCGCGGTTGCGAAGAAGGCCACGGGAGCCGGCGGCGGCGTCGCCGGGTACGGCGCAACCGGGGCTGTCCAGGAGGTTTTCCACTTCGCGAGCTTCGCGGAGATCGTCCCCCTCGCGGAGGACGCCTCCTCGGCTCTCGCGCTCCTCTGAACGGCGCTTCACTCCCCTTTAATCACAAGGACCTGTCCCGCCGAGTACGCGTTGAACTCGGGGGCGTACATGGACTGGACCGTCGCCGGCCCAACGCGGAACGTCCCCGCCGTCGCCGCACGGAGGCGGACCTTGAACGTGTACTCCCCAGCCGGAAGCTGCTCGAAGAAGAAGTTCGACGCGCTATCCCGGACCTCCTCGTACCACGAGATTCCCAGGTCCCACCGGTACCGGGACACAGGGCTCTCCGGCTCGAAGCCCGCGCCCCGGGGATCGCGGAGGTGGACGTACTCCGCCGCGTGCTTCGTCCGGAGCGACAGGTGGACCTCGACCTGGTCGCCGATCTCGACGGCCGCCCCGTCCGCGAGCGGGCGAAGGACCCACTCCTTCCCTTCCAGCACGCGCTTGAAGGTGGTCCGGCTCACCCGGAAGAAGTCCCCGCGCTCCTCCGCGGGAAGACGGTCGGTGGCGAAGTGCCAGGCCGCCGACGCGAACGCGAACCCCTGGCTCTCCTTGGACACCGAGATCGTCGACATCGTCTTCGGGTCGACCTTCTCTCCCGGGATCACGACCTGGTTCTTCTTTCCGGTGTAGCGGTCGGGCTCGAACGTGAAGGTGACTTTCTGCGGCCCGACCGTCACGGTCGCGTCCTCGCGGATGCCCAGCGCGCCTTCCTTCTTCAGGTAGTGGGCGAGGGCGTAGATCACCTCGGCCGTCGCGCGCGTCGACTTCCACTGGTTGAGCTTCTTGTTCAGGAGGAGCCACTGGACCAGCCCTTCGCGCCTGGCATCGGCCGGTTTCAGCTCTGACAGCGTCCGGAGGGCAAATGCCTGCGTCTCGATGGTGTCGTTGTACCAGAGCCAGGAGCGGTCCTCGGGTGCCCAGAAGGTTCCCTGCTCGTCGTTCGTCTTCGACGAGTCCATCACGCTGTCCCAGACCAGCTTGGCGTCGGCGGGCCGTCCCATCCTCTTCAGCGTCAGCGCCAAGAATCCCTTCAGATAGGGCGAGTGCTGCTTCCAGTGCCGGAACGAGAAGTCGAGAATCTCCTTCCGATCGGATGGCGAGAGCGCCCCGTTCGTGTAGCTCTCGTCGGGATAGCTCGACGCCGCATAGTTCAGGGAGGTCAGAAACTCCCAGCAGCAGTCGTCGGCCATCATCCTCTTCAGATCCGACCGGAAGTAGCCCGCGAGGTACTGCCAGCCCCGCTGCACCATCTCCTTCGGGACGTCCACGCCGAACTCGGCCGCGTGCGCGAACCCGTGCATCAGGTAAAGCGTCATGTAGGGCGACGGCGGGCCGCCCGGCCACCAGGGGAATGACCCATTCGCGTTCTGCGCTTTCCGGAGCCTCGCGAGCGCGGAGTCCCGATTCGCCTTCGCGATCCGCGGGTCGAGGACGTTCGTCAGACCGTGGCCGGCGTCTTTCCCGCCGCGGGCCGCCTGGAGCCACGGGGTCTCCTCCAAGGCCATCTTCCGGTTGGGGTCCGCCTGGTCCCACGTCTCGAGCGGCGTCTCCCGCTTCGACATCTCGGCAGCCATTCGGGCGACGGCCGGGTAGCCGGCGTAGAGGCTCGAGACGATGCCCGTCGAGACGAAACGGTTCAGGGTCTGCTCCGTGCACTCGTATGGGAAGTCGATCAGGTACGGGAGCGCCTGCAGGACCGTGTAGAAGAGCTGGGCGTCGACGGTGACGACGAGCTGCTCGTGGGTCAACGTCGGGTCGTCGGCCTTCGCCATGTCCGCAAAGGTCAGGGTCTTCGCGTCGCGGTTCTTCAACGTCACGAAACGCGACTGGACGAGGTGGAGCCGTCCGGGGAGCACCGGCACGGGGCGAAGCTCGCCGTCCGCGTTCGACCCAGAGACCGCCGTTACCCGGAAGGCGGCTATCTGGAGCGCCTTCGGGGCCTTGACGACAAAGCGGACATTCGCACCGCCTCCGGCCGGGGCCTTGAATGGCCGGGCTGGCGCCGCCTCGAGCCCGAACGCGGCGTTCAGGCTCTCGTTGGTCTCCGGGTCGACGACGTCGAGCGTCACCTTCCCCGCCATCTCGACGTCGGACGCGTTGTTGACGACGACCTTCAGCTCGGCGGAGTCCCCCTCCCGGAAGAAGCGAGGGAGGTAAGGCCGAACCATCAGGTCCTTCACACTCCTCGTCTCCTTCCGGACCGACGCGCCTTTGAGGTCCTTTGTCACGGCATGGACCCAAACGTTCCAGGACGTGACCGAGTCGGGGACCGTGAACTCGATGATCGCCGTCCCGTCCGGACCCGTCAGGAGGCTCGGGCGCCAGAAGGCGGTCTCGGAGAAATCGCTCCGGAGAGAAACGGTCGCTTCGGCCGGAGCATTACTTTCCTCCTTCGCCGCCGCCTTCTGCATGGGCGCCGCGGCAGGAGCCGGCGGGGCCGACTGCGCCATCATCGCGTCTGCGCGCATGACGCCTCCTGCCATGGTGCCCCTTCTCCCTGGACCGCCGATACCATGGCTGTCGTAGAACTTGAGATGGTCGGGCTGGAATGACGGCAGGTCCGGCCGCGAGCGGCCCGACCCCTGGACCCAGAAGGTCCTGGCCTGGGCGAGGGTCGCGCGGAGCGAGCCGACCGACGTGCGGACGGGATAGAGGGAAGAGACGGCCGGCGGGTGGTGCGGGGCGAAGAGGTCGAGACTCCGGTCGTACATGTACGCGAGCAGCTCGGCGGCGCCCGCCTCAGCGGGCTTGCCGTCCGGAGCCTTCACCTTCACTGAGAAGGTCTCCTTCGCCCCTGGGCGCAGGCGGTCTCGGAAGGTGGTGAACTCCAGCGAGAGCTCCTTGTCGTCCCACGGGACCATGACGCTTGCGGTGGAGCGGAAGAACTGGTGGTCCCGCATCCCGCTGAGCGCGAGCCCGAAACCCCCTCGCTCCTTCTCGGTCACCGGGATTTCGATCACCCCGCCGCTCCCGGCCTCCACCTCGCGGCGCTCGTCGAGCCGTCCCTTTCGCCAGATCTCCAGCGTCAAGAGCTGGTCCGGGAGGCCCGAGACCGCGAGGACCCGCGCGGTCCCGCCCACCGGGACCGAGCTCGTCTCGACCCGGAGGACCATCGGGAGCGCCAGGGCCGCCTTCGGCCCGGTCACGACGAACTCCTGGAAGGTCTCACACTTCGCCCCGAAGTCGTCAAGGGTCTCGTACCGGAGCCGGTAAGCCCCCGAGGCGAGCCACCCGAACGTCACCTTGGCGTCGCCCTTGGCCCCGTGATCGACCTGCCCCTTAGCCACCTCCTTGCCATCCGGCCAGTCGCGCATCAGCGCTTCGGGACGGACGTCTGTCTCCCAGCGCGCTCTGAGTCGGTCTCCCGGGGTCTCGAAGTCGCCGGACTCCTCTTCCCCGCCGTCTTCGACCACGAGGCCGGACGGGCGCTTCATCACGGGGAGCTCGGACGGGACGAAAGTCCGCTGGGGCTGGACCAGCCGGAGCAACCGGTAGCTACCGGCGCCTGGACGGGGCGCCCCGTCCAGGTTCGAACGGGTGATTCTCGCTTCGGGCGTCGACCCGTCGAGGAAGAAGCCCTTCTCCACTTCGATCCGGGCCTCGATCGACACGGCCCCGAGGCGGGCCACACGCGTGGCGCTCCGCGTCTCTCCCCCTTCATCGGTGACGTCGGCCGTCACCGAGAACCGGAACGAGACGTCCTGGCTCGCCCCTTGGGTCCGCTCGTCCGCTTCCGGAGTGAACGCCACCTCGAAGGAGCCGTCCTCCTTCAGCGGCGTGGAGCCCGAAGCGATCGTCTGGGCCTGCGTCCGGCCGCCGCCCCACCCCCCGTACCAACCCCACCACCAGGGAAAAACGGGCTCGCGCGTCACGCGCCACTTCACGGTGCCGGCGGTCACGGGGAGGCCGAAGTAGTACCGGGCCTCGCCTGTCAGGACTGCGGCCCGGTTAAGCCGGAGAGGGGCCGTCGACTCCTTGAACGAGATCTCGAACGTCGGCCGCTTGTATTCCTCGACCTGGACGGCCGCCGAACCGTTGAGCGAGCTCTGTACCCGCCAGTTCCCGAGCAGGCGTCCGGTAGGGATCCGGAACTCGCCCGACGCGCTCCCAAAGCCGTTCGTCTTGACGACCTTCGACTCGACTGTCTGGCCGTTCGGGTCGATGAGCGTCACGGTCGCCGCGGCTTCCGGATACACGGCGAAGCGGGCGCCGGACACGCTCCCCCGGTACGCGAGGACTTTCCAGAAGAGCGTCTGCTGCGGCCGGTAGACGCTCCGGTCCGTGTAGACCAGGGACGCCGTCAGCGGCCCATCCGTCGCCGGCTTGTTGAACGAGAAATTCCCGTCGTCGATCGCCAGGTCGGCGCCGTCCTTCGCCAGGAGGAAGTAGTTGCTTCCTGTGAGCGACGGCGCGAACGGGAACCGGACGCGCCCATTCGGCCCGCTCGTCATCACATCGACCTTCTGATGGTGCTCGCGCCAACTCTTCTTCCAGAGGGCGACCGCCACGCCGGCTTTCGGCCGGCCCGACGCGCCCGACGTCGTCCGGACCGACACTCCGCCGTCTTCGTCGGTTCCGACCGTCAGGACGAGGTCGGAGACGATCACGTTGACGCCGGTCACCTG
>OLLZ01000885.1_pt1 | contig 10338 bp, 6 predicted proteins | sample 1604661 | NCBI WGS metagenome assembly OLLZ01 (sample SAMEA104055726, study PRJEB20765) | soil metagenome | biome: Arctic tundra; feature: Polygonal ground; material: soil | place: USA | collected 2011-09 | depth 0-0.5 m | reverse complement strand
CGGACCTATTCGCGCACGCTCATGTACCCAGGGTCCGGGGTCACCTTCCCGCCTCTGGAGGAGGTCGTTCAGCACACCCCCGGTGCTGCGATCGTTCCCTACGCCGCGCCGGGCGGCCCGGCGCTGACGGGAACTCTCGTCCGTGCCCGCTTGTCCGAAGACGGGCCGCGCCGTGTCGTCGTCTGGTTCCACGGAAACGCCGAGTGGGCGGCCAGCAACCTGCCATTCGCGTCGGACCTCGCAGAGGCCGGCTTCGACGTCTTCCTGGCCGAGTACCGGGGCTACGGCGGGAACGCCGGCCGTCCATCGGAAGCAGGCCTTTATGCCGACGGAGAGGCCGCCCTCGACGCGCTCTCGAAGCTTGGATATCGCCAGGCAGAGGTCGTCCTCGCAGGGCGCTCGCTCGGGACCGGCGTCGCCGCCGAGCTCGCCATCCGGCGCCCCCCAGGCGTTCTCCTCCTGATCTCGCCGTTCACGTCGGCGGTGGACATGGGCCGGGCGATGGCCGGCCCGCTCGCGCCGCTCCTCGTCGCCGACCGGTTCGACACCCTTTCGAAGATCGGTCGTGTCCGCTCGCCCGTCGTCATTCTTCACGGCGCGCTCGACGAGATCGTCCCGGTAACGATGGGCCGTCGCCTCGCCGCGGCCTGTCCCGGCGCGCGATACGTGGAAGTGGTCGGCGCCACCCACAACGACTTCCCGGGACTGCCGGAGCTCGTCGTCAGAGAGCTGCGCGGGCGCTGAAAGCTCCCGTCCCCCTGAACTCGTCAGGCGGACGGCTTCCGGCTGACGGCCCCCAGGGCGTCCTTCACGCGTTCCGCAGTCATCGGCATCTGGAACAGCCGGGCGCCGGTGGCGTCGAAGATGGCGTTCGCCACGACCGCCCCTACCGGGACGAGCGCCGGTTCGCCTCCGCCTTGCGGTGTCAGCTCGTCGTTCTTCACCAGGACGGTCTCAATGTCGGGCATCCCCGAGAATCGTGGCAGCTCGTACTTGTCGAAATTCCTGGTCAGGATCTCGCCGCCGTTGAAGTGGACCTCCTCCGACAACGTGTACCCGAGGCCCATCATGACGCAGCCTTCCATCTGCATCTTCGCGCCGTCGGGATTGATCACGATGCCCATGTCCTGCGCACAGAGGATTCGCACGACCTTCACGCTCCCGGTCGCGGGGTCGACCTTGACCTCGGCCATCAAGGCGACGTAGGTCCCCGCGTCGATCCCGCAGGCCACCCCGACGCCGCGACCGCTGGGCGCCATGGCCTTCTTCCAGCCAAATCGCCCGGCAGCGGCTTCGAGCACGCTTCGCATTCTCTTGTCGGAGGTGTTGTTCAGGCGGAACTCGAGCGGATCGACCTTGGCCTTCGCCGCCATCGTGTCGATCTGCGATTCCCGGGCGAAGACGTTGATGTTGGCCCCCGGCGCACGCCAAGGACCGGTGGCGAACAGGTGCATCTTCGGGGTGTCACTGCCCCACCGCCCGTAGGTCCGGATCAGGTTATTCGGGACGTCGTAGAACTGCTCGGCGCTTCTCGGTCCCGCCGCGTAGACCTGGTAGTCCCATAGGCAGATCTTGCCCGCGCCGTCGATCCCCGACCGGATCTTGACGACCGCCGCCGGCCGGAACGAATCGAGGAAGAACTCCTCGGCACGGCTCCAGCAAACCTGGACAGGCTTTCCGGTCAGCTTGGCGAGCTTCGCCGCCTCGATCGCCTGGAGGCCGGCGCTCTTGCCGCCGAAGCCGCCACCCACGAAGGGGGTGATGACGCGGACGTTCTCTTTCGGCAGCCCGATCGCCTGCGCGATCGCCTGCTGGCTCGGGAACGGGGTCTGCGTGGACGACCAGACCGTCATCGTCCCGCCTTCGAGCCGGGCGAGGGCGGTGTGGGTCTCGATTGGCGCGTGCGCGCCGTACCCGTTCAGGTACTTTCCTTCGAAGAGCGAGACGGACCTCTTCTCTCCTTCGGCCAGATCCCCCTTCTTCTCTCGCTCCTCGCCCTGGCCCGCCACCGAGAGGAGATGGGCGAAGACGGTCTTGTCGTCGAAGGCCGGCTTCGGTATATCGAAATCGGCCTTGATGAGGGCCAGGGCCTTTTCCGCCGCTTCGGGATCCGGGTGAAGCACGGCGACCAGGCCGCCCTCGTTGACGACGACGACTCCCGGCAGCCGGGCTACGGCGGACGTGTCGACGCTCTTCAGCGTGGCACCGTGGGCCGGCGGGCGGAGGATCTTCGCGTAGAGCATTCCTGGCAAACGGATGTCGCCTGCGAACTGCGCCTTCCCCGTCACCTTCGCCCTAGCGTCGCGGCGCTTCTCCGGCTTCCCCATGACACTGAACTGGGCGACAGACTTCGTGACCGCCTTCCCGTCCAGCTTGCGGACGATCTTCTGCCCCTTCGCGAGCTGACCGAACGTGACCTTGGTCTTCCGGTCGGAGGCGACGAAAACCACGCCATCCTGGACGCTCAGCTTGCCCGGCGGCGTCTTGAGGTGCTCCGAGGCGAGCGTGAGGAGAACGGCCTTCGCTTCCGCCGCTGCCGCCCTCAGGGCCGGGCCAAAGAACCGGGTCGACATCGAGCCGTAAGTTCCCTGGTCGAACGGACAGAGGGCCGTGTCTCCCATGACCATGTCGATGGAATCCAAGGACACGGCCAGCTCATCGGCCGCCATCTGCGCTAAAGACGTCACGACGCCCTGCCCCATCTCGATCTTCCCGGAGTAGACGGTGACCCGGCCATCCTCGGCGATCCTCAGATAGGCGTTGAAATCGGTGGGGTAGCCTCTCGTGCGGGCTTCCTGCCCCAGGAGGTCCGACAGGTCCGCGTTGAAGAGGACGATGATTCCCCCGCCGAGAAGCCTGATGAAGTCACGGCGGCGAAGGGGGCTTCCTACAGACGGAAGCGGCGGAGCGGCGGAAGTGGCGGGAGTGGAGGGATCGTCTGCCATCACATGCCTCACGCGTGAGTGGAAACCCGTTCGATGGCCTGGACGATTCGATGATGGGCGGCGCAGCGGCACAGGTTGTCTTCCATGCCCGAGCGGATCTGGCTCCGGGTGGGCTTCGGGGTCTTCAGCAGGAGGGCGTAGGCATTCATGATCATGCCCGGCGTGCAGAAGCCGCACTGCAAGCCCCCCGTATCGGCGAACGCCTCCTGAAGGGGATGGAGCTTCCCGTTCTTCTCCAGCCCTTCGATCGTCGTGACCTCCTTACCTCGGACTGCCTTCACTGGCAGCTGGCACGACCTGACGGCCTCCTTGCCCACGACCACGGTGCAGGCCCCGCATTGGCTCGCGCCGCAGCCGTACTTGGTCCCCGTGAGGCCGAGCTCGGTGCGTAGCACCCACAGGAGCGTTCGATCGCCGTCGACTTCCAGCTGGATGGGCTTGCCGTTGAGCCGGAACGAGATGGAGTCTTTCATCGGAATCCTCTCTCTCTCGGAGACGACCGGTTCGGCGACCGATCTGTCGTGCCGATCATAGCGAGAATCCGGGGGGCCGAGACGGTTGGCGGAGGATCCCCCGCGCGAGTCAGTACGGCTGCGTCGTCACCCTCTGCGTGACCGCCTCGACCGGAACCAGCCCCTTCCGCCGATTCCGCTCGACGCTCACGTGGTCGATCCACTCCCGGAACGTTTCCATGTAGACGTAGAAGACCGGGGTGACGAAGAGCGTCAGGAACTGCGAGAAGATGAGGCCGCCGACCACCGCGAGGCCCAGCGGACGGCGCGACTCGGCGCCGGCGCCGAAGCCGAGCGCGATCGGGAGGGTCCCCATCAGCGCCGCCATCGTCGTCATCATGATCGGCCGGAACCGGACGACACAGGCGTCGTAGATGGCCGCCTTCGCATCCTTCCCCTCCCGCCGCGCCTCGATGGCGAAGTCAACCATCATGATCCCGTTCTTCTTGACCAGGCCGACCAGCATGATGATTCCGACGAAGGCGTAGATCGATAGCTCCACCTTGAAGATGAGCAGCGTCACGAGGGCTCCGAAGCCAGCGAACGGGAGGGCCGACAGGATCGTCAGCGGGTGGAGGAAGCTCTCGTACAGGATCCCCAGGACCATGTAGATGACGAGGATGGCCACGAAGAGCAGGAGGCCGAGACCTTTGAACGACGACTGGAAGGCCTGCGCGGTCCCCATGAAGCTCGTCTTCACCGAGGCCGGCAACACCTGCCGCGCCAGCTTGTCGACCGCCGCCACCGCATCCCCGATCGCCGCCCCTTCCTTCAGGTTGAAGGAGATGGTGACGGCGGGAAGCTGCCCGGCGTGGTTCACCGTCAGCGGTCCCGTCCCTTCCTTGAGCCGCGCGACCGACGAGAGGGGGACCAGACCCCCCGTCACCGACCGGACGTAGAGGTAGGCCAGCGCCGAAGCGTCCCGTTGGTACTGGGGCTGGACCTCCATGATGACCTGGTACTGGTTGTTCGGCGCGAAGATCGTCGAGATCTGCCGCGAGCCGTACGCGGTGTAGAGGGCATCCTCGATCCGGGCGGCCGTCAACCCGACGACGGCCGCCTTGTCACGGTCGATGTCGATGACGACCTGTGGGTTCTTCAGCTGGAGGTCCGACGTGACGTCGAGGAGCCCCGGGATCGCCTTCATCTTCTCCTCGAGGGTCGGGGCGTACTTGTAGAGCTCGTCCGTGTCGGGGTTCTGCAGCGTGTACTGGTACTGGCTCTTCGTCAGGTTGCCGCCGATCCGGATGGGGGGCGGATTCTGGAGGAAGACGCGAATGCCCGGGATCGCGGCCAGCTTCGGGCGGAGGCGGGCGATGATCTGCTCCGGCGTGACCTTTCGCTCGGACCGAGGCTTCAGCCGCCCGAAGATGGTGCCCGAGTTGTTCGCGTTCACGTTGTTGCCGCGGTTCCCGCAGTTCGACATGAAGCCGTCGAAGGCGCCATCCCGTCCGATGACGGCCGCCACCGCCTTCTGGTGCTCCACCATCGAGTCGAACGAGATCCCCTGGGCGGCTTCCGTGAAGCCGAAGAGCTGGCCGATGTCGTCGCTCGGCAGAAACCCCTTCGGGATCCGGCCGAAGAGCCAGACGGTGGCCAGGAGGATGAGGCTCGAGAAGGCCATCGTCGTCCTGCGATGGTCGAGCGACCAGCGGAGCCCCTTCTGGTAGACGTGGAGCATCCCGTCGAAGAAGGCCTCGAGGAAGTTGTAGAGCCTTCCGTGCCGCTTCTGCTCCGCGTGCGGCTTCAGGAACCGGCTGCAGAGCATCGGAGTCAGCGAGAGCGAGACGAAGCCCGAGACGAGGATCGCGACGCCGATCGTGACGGCGAATTCCCTGAAGAGGCGGCCGACGATCCCCCCCATGAAGAGGACCGGGATGAAGACGGCGGCCAGCGAGATCGTCATGGAGAGGATGGTGAAGCCGATCTCCTTCGACGCCGTGAGCGACGCCTCGAGAACCCCCTGCCCCATCTCGATGTGCCGGACGATGTTTTCGAGCATGACGATGGCGTCGTCGACGACGAATCCGACGGAGAGCGTCAGCGCCATGAGCGAGAGGTTGTCCAGCGAGTAGCCGAGGAGGTACATGACGGCGAACGTCCCGGCGATGGAGAGCGGCAGCGCGAGGCTCGGGATGATCGTGGCCGACAGGTTCCTCAGGAAGAGGAAGATGACGAGGACGACCAGGCAGAGCGTGAGGAGGAGGGTGAACTGGACGTCGTCGACCGACTCGCGGATCGACTGCGAGCGGTCGAAGAGGATGTCCAGCTTGGCGGAGGCCGGGATCTGCGTCTGGAAGGTCGGGAGGAGCTTCTTGATCTCCTCGACGACCGCCACGGTGTTCGTGCCCGGCTGCTTCTGGACGGCCAGGACGACCGCCCGCTGCTGGTTGTACCAGGCGGCCGTCTTGTCGTTCTCGACGCTGTCGAGGGACTCGCCGATCTCCGAGAACTTCACCGGCGCCCCGTTCCGGTAGGCGACGGTCAGCGGACGGTAGTGATCCGCCACCATCAGCTGGCCGGTCGCCTCCACGGTCATCGCCTGGCTCGCGCCCCAGAGGGTGCCGGTCGGGAGGTTGACGTTGGCGGCGCGCACCGCGTCGGCCACCTCGTCGATCCCGATCCCCTTCGTGGCCAGGGCGAGCGGGTCGACCTGGAGGCGGACCGCGTATTTCTGCGACCCGTAGACCTGGACCTGGGCGACGCCGCTGACGGTGGAGATCCGCTGCGCCATGTTCGTCTCGGCGAACTCGTCGACCGTCGAGAGAGGGAGCGTGGTCGAGTGGAGCGCGAGGTAGAGGACCGGCGCGTCGGCCGGGTTGACCTTGAAGTAGACCGGGGGCGCCGGCATGTCGGGCGGGAGCTGCCGGGACGCCGCGGTGATGGCCGCCTGGACGTCCTGGGCCGCGGCGTCGATGTTCCGGTCCAGCGTGAACTGGAGCGTGATCTGCGTCAGGGCGAGGATGCTGGACGAGGTCATCGAGTCGAGGCCTGCGATCGTCGTGAACTGCCTCTCCAGCGGCGTCGCGACCGCCGAGGCCATCGTCTCCGGGCTCGCGCCGGGGAGGCGGGCCGTCACCTGGATCGTCGGGAAGTCGACGTTCGGGAGGTCGGAGACCGGCAGAAGCCGATACCCCATGATGCCGAAGACGAGGATCGCCATCATGACCAGGGTCGTCATGACCGGCCGACGGATGAAGAGCGCCGAAAGGTTCACGGCTTGGCTCCCTCGCTGGCCGGCCCAGCGACGGCCGCGTCCTCCTTGATCGAGATGCGGGTGCCCGGCGCGAGGCGGATCTGCCCGTCGGTAACGACGGTCTCGCCCGGCTCCAGCCCTTTCGCGATCACCGACACGCTCTTCCAGCTCCTCACGACCGTGACCGGCCGCAGGTCGACGGTCTTGTCCTCCTTCATGACGAAGACGTAGGTCCCGATTTGGCCCGTCTGGACCGCGTCGGTCGGGACGACCGTGACGGACGCGTCGGTCGCGAGGTTCAGGGCCACCTGGACGAACTGGCCCGGCCATAGCGCGCGGTCCTTGTTGGCGAAGGTCGCCTTGAGCATGATCGTTCCGGTCGTCGCGTCGACGGCGTTGTCGACGAAGGTCAGCTCCCCTTCGTGGGGCGCTCCGCCTGGAGGCGTGGCCGTCACCTTCAGCCTTCCCTCGCGAGACCGGGTCTTCACGTCGGTGAGGACCCGCTCGGGGACGGCGAACGAAACGCGGACCGGCTCGATCTGATTCAGGACGACGAGCGGCTTGTCGTCGCCCGCCTTCACGACGTTTCCCGCGTAGACGAGGAGGCTCCCGGTCCTACCGGCCACGGGGGACTCGATCTGACAGTAGGCGAGGTTCAGCCGCGACTGCTCCACCGCGGCATCGTCGCCGACGACGGTCGCCTTCAGGGCCGCGCTGTTAGCCCGCGCCCCGTCGAGCTGTTCCTGCGTCACGTACTCCTTCTTGATCAGCTCCTCGTATCGCACCAACGTCCGCTCCGCCTCGGCCTGGCGGGCCCGGTCGCGCTCGAGACTCGCCTTCGCCTGCGCGAGGACCGCCTCGAAGGGACGCGGGTCGATCTGGAAAAGGACCTGCCCGACAGCGACGGCCTCCCCTTCCCTGAAGCCGACCTTCAGCACCACGCCGCCGACCTGCGGCTTCACGGAGACGATCGAGCTGGCCTCCACGTGCCCGACCGCGGCCACCTCGAGCGGGACCGCCTGGCGCTCCGCCTTCGCCACGCGCACCGGTGCCTCGGGCGGGGGAATCTTCTTGGGGGCCCCGCCGCCGCACGCGGCGAGGGCGAGGGAAACCGCGAGCGGAACGAGGGTCTTCTTCGGTTTCATGGCTAGTCCTTCTTCTGCTGCGGGATCGAGGCCAGCCCGAGGGCCCCGGTGTCGTGGGCGAGCTGCGCAAGGGTCATGAGGAAGCTGGAGCGGGCCTGGACGTCGGTCGAACGGGCCCCGGCCAGGGCTGACTCCGCGGCGAGCAGGTCGAGAATGCTCCCGACCCCCTCCTTGTACCGGCCCAGCGCCACCTCCTCCGATTCCTTAGCGCTCCCGAGCAGGTCCTTGGCGGCCCGGATCTTCTGCGCCGCCGTCTGGACCGAGTAGTAGCCGGACCAGATCTGGAGGACCACCTGCTGGGCGAGGCTCTCGGTGAAGGCGTCCGCGGCCTTCGCGTCCTCTTCCGCCTTCCTCGCGTCGTACGTCTTCTGGAAGCCGGTGAAGACGGGCCAGCGGAGGAAGAGGCCCGCCGAGTAGTTGTCGCCATAGGCCATCGCCGCGTCGGTCCCCTGGAAGTACGTGCGGCTGAAGGCCGCGTTCCCCGACAGGCTCGGCAAGGCGCTGGCCTTCACCGATCTCGCCTTACTCCAGAGGGAGGCAGCCCGGGAGCGGGCGGCCCCCAGGTCGGGGCGCTCGGCAGCGGCCCGAGAGATCAGCTCGTCGACCCCGGACGTCGCCTCGTCGAGCTTCAGGCCGTCCGGCAGGTCGGTGACGTCGACCGGGACGTTGGCCGGGACGCCTAGCGAGGTGGCGAGGGCTCCCCGGGTCGTTTCGATCTGTCCGCGCGCCGACTCGACGTCGAACCTCCGCTGCGAGACGGTCGTCTTGGCTTGAAGGACGTCCGCCACGGTCGCCACGCCGGCCCGGCGCCGCTCCTCGGCCGCGGTCAGACTCTCCTCGGCCTGCTTCAGGCTCGCCTCGCTGGCGAGCAGGAGGGCCTTGGCGGCCTGGTACTGGTAGTAGGCGCTCTGGACGAGCAGGACGACATCGGTCACGGTGGCATCGTGGGTGAAGTCCGCGGCGTAGAGCACCTGCCGGGCCGATTCCACGTCAGCCGACCGCGCGCCGAAGTCGAACAGGACCCAGTTGAGAGCCGCCGATGGGCCATAGGTCGTCAGGATTGCCTTGGCCGTGCCTCCGAGGGAGACCGTCTTCCCGCGACTCGCCTGCCCATCGAGCTCCACCATCGGCCACAACGGAGCCTGCCGGCTCCCGAGGTCCGCCGCCGCGCTCCGGGCCTGGAGCCAGCTCCGGCGCGTGAGCGGACTCGTGGAGAGCGCGACGTCGACCGCCTCGGCGAGCGAGACAATCCGCTTCCCGGAAAGGAGGTCCGCCGGGATCTCGGGAGGCGTCGCAGGAGGTGCCGAGGGCGCAGGCGCCCCGGGCGGCGGGGCCCACGTCTTGGATGGAGAGGCGGGGACCGCCTGGTCGACGAACTCGGACGGCCGGGCCACAGAGCAGCCCGCGAGAACGCCCGCGGCCAAGGCCAACGTCACCGAGCCCAGAGCCGACCCTCTCATCGCGTTTCCTTTCCGACGCCGTGGAGAAAGAGGTCCGTGATCTGTGCGGCGTACGCCGGCGCGGTCTCCGAATCGCGGTGGTATAGCAGGGCGGATCGGACCATCCCGAGGAAGAGGTTCGCGGCCATCCGCGCGTCGATTCTTCGAAAGTCCCCCGACGCGATGGCGCTCTCGATCGCCTCCTGCACCATACGCTCGAGACCGGCCCTCTTCTGCTTCAGCTCCCGGTCGCGGTTCTGGAGCAGCTTCTCGTCACGCTGGAGGAGCATGTAATAGGGGCGACGGTTCCAGAAGAGCCGGAGGACGTCGGCCGCGATGTGCTCGAGCCGCACCCTCGGCGTGCACTGCGGGGGAGCCGGGACGGGGAACGCCTTCGCAAGCTGGTCGAACCCGCGGACGAGGGTGGCGAAGTAGAGGTCGTTCTTCGACCGGAAGTAGCGGTAGATCGTCCCCTTCCCGACGCCTGCCTCCGCGGCGATCTCGTCGGTGAGAACTTCGTGGAAGTCCTTTTTCGAGAAGACCTCGGCCGCGGCCTCGAGGATCGTGAGCCGCTTCTCTTCCGTCAGCTTTCTTGCCATGGCCGGGGAATATAACTGAACGGACCGGTCCGTTTCAGTATTTTCTTCGAGGCCCGGTCCGTTCCGCACCATGGCGGGCATAGGGCCCGCCAATGGGAGAATCCCCCTCCGATGAGCTTCCGCCGACGCCTCCTCACGCTCCTCGCCGCCCTCGCCACCGTCTTCCCCGCCCTCGGCGCCTTCGCCGGACCTCTGCCCGCTACGACAGGGCCGTCGGCCAACGCATTTCGTCTGCCGAAGCTGGCCGTCATCATCTCGGTCGACGGCCTGAACTGGGACCGGCTGGCCGGATACCGGCCTTACTTCACGGACGGCCTCCGCCGCCTCCTCGACGAAGGGCACGTGGAGCAGGAAGCACGCTACCGTCACTTGAACACCGAGACCGCCCCCGGTCACGCGTCCCTCGGGACGGGCGCCCCCCCGCGCGTCACGGGCATCGTCGGGAATCTCTGGTACGGGCCGAAGGCGGATGGGACTCTCGGTGAAGTCTCCTGTACCGGCC
>OLLZ01000575.1_pt1 | contig 10396 bp, 7 predicted proteins | sample 1604661 | NCBI WGS metagenome assembly OLLZ01 (sample SAMEA104055726, study PRJEB20765) | soil metagenome | biome: Arctic tundra; feature: Polygonal ground; material: soil | place: USA | collected 2011-09 | depth 0-0.5 m | reverse complement strand
ACCCTCTCGCCCTCCTTGATGAAGAGGGGGACGCGGATCTCGAGGCCCGTCTCCAGGGTGGCCGGCTTGGTGACGCTGCCGCTGGATGTGTCCCCGCGGAAGCTCGGCTCGGTGTAGGTCACGGTCAGCTCCACGTGGGGAGGGAGCTCGAGGCCGATGGGGTTTCCGTTGAACTTCTGAATCTCGACGATCGTGTTCTCGACAAGCAGCTGCCGGCTCTCGCCCACCATGTCGAGTCCGAGGGTGAGAGTGTCGAATGTCTCCTGGTCCATGAAGTGGTACCCGTCCCCGTCGGAGTACAGGTAGGTCGCCTTGACCAATGCGAGATCCGGCTCCTTGAACTTGTCGCCGGCCTTGAAGGTCTTGTCGAAGACGGCCTGAGTGATCAGGTTCCGCATCTTGATGCGCACCAGGGTCTGGCCGCCCCGGGCCGTCGGAGTGGAGATCACGACATCGAGACAGGAGTAGGGCTCGTCGTCGTGCTGGAAGAACGTCTTTCGCTTGATGTCGATGGCTTCGATCAGTGTTGCCATGGATTCCTCTTCGTGGCGTGGATGCCGTGTATTCCGGGGGCCGGACCGGGCCGGAAACCCGGATTCTAGATGCTTCCCGGCAGGGGGTCTGGGTCGATGCCGGTCTGGCCAAGGACTTGACGGCCGACCCGTGTGTTTCGTATGCTGACCGAGTAGTCAGTTTAATGAGCCAGACGGTCACCAAAGGGCAGGTCGTCGGAGAATTCCGGTGCCGCGCGATTCGCGAGGCGGCGATGCGTGTTGTCGGCCGGAAGGGCCTCGCGAATGCCACCGTGCAGGAGATCGCGAACGAGGCCGGCGTCGCGAAAGGAACCGTCTATCTCTATTTCCGGTCTCGCGAAGAGATCATCGAGAAGACGACCCAGATCGCCGTTGACGACCTTCTGGACCGGACTCTCGAGGCGATCAAAGCCGGAGGCCTGGTCAGGGACGTATTGGAACGTGTGTTGACGACGCAGATCGGCTACTTCGACGAGCACCAGGATTTCTTTCGGCTGTATTTTGCGATGGTAGACGGCTCCGAGGAGTCGCGGCGCCGTCGGCTTGCGAACCGGCGGCGACACATCGCCCAGCTGGTCACGATGCTCGAAGCCGCCTCGAAGAGCGGTGAGATCCGCGCCGGTGATCCCGAGCGCGTCGCGATCGCAATTGCCGGAGCGGTCCGCGAGGTGATCTTTCGGCGTATCGACGGAAAGTCCACACACGCTCCGGCGGATGAGGTGAGATTCTTGACAGATCTCTTCTGCGACGGGCTCTGCGTCCGGCGTGGGAGGCGATGATGACGGCCCGGATCCTCTGCGCCGTGGACCTGACCCCTCTGGCGCCACATGTCGTGGCACTGGCTTCTGCTTTTGCCCGGGCGAAAAGGGCCTCGGTGACCCTCCTCCACGCCACCGACCGGCGCGATCCTCACCCCGAGGCTGCAGAGCAGCTGGAACAGCTTGCAGCGCCGCTGCGAAGTGCCGGGATTCCCGTCACCATCACGTTGGAGGAGGGCGAACCAGCCCCATTCATACTCGACAGCGCCAGGGGTGCCGCTCTCATCGTCATGGGGACGCACGGCGGCCAAGGGGTCGAGCGAATGATGCTTGGCTCTGTCGCGGAGCGGGTCCTGGATCACGCACCCTGTCCGGTAGCCACTGTCCGAGACGCGTTCCAAGGCGTGATCAGCCGAATTGTCTGCGGTGTCGATCTCGTCGACGCCGCTCCTCTCGAGGTTGCATTGGCCCTCGCGCGTGAGATGCAGGCCGAAGTGATCGTCTTGCACTCGGCGAGGGAGGTGCCGGAGGAAGGAAGACACAACCTCGTCCCGGCATCTTACTGTCCCACCCTTCTCGCCGAAGAGCGTGAACGGCTGCATGCGGCGCTCTCCGTCCTCGACACGACTGGCATCGACCTCCGCGAGGCAGTGGTTCCGGGACGTCCCTACCGGCAGCTCGTTCGCTATGCCGCCGAGGAATCCGCCGGCCTCATCGTGGTCGGAGTCCACCCGCATCTGTTCGGCGGAACCGCACATCATGTCGTGCGTGAAGCCGAATGTCCTGTCCTGACCGTTCGCGGCGCAGCGGCCTCCAAGGAGAGATTTCGATGAATCGACGGATACTGGTCATCCTGGTAGTCGCGGCTGCATCCTCGGCGTGCAGCCGGCGAGATGCCTCGAAGAATCCTCCGCCCCCGCAGAAGGTGGTCGTGGCGCCTGTCATCCAGCGGGACGAGGCGCTCTTTCATGAGTGGATCGGCACCACCCAGGGCGACGTGACCGCTGACATCCGCCCGAGGGTGGAAGGGTATCTTCTGCGACGTGTCTACACGGAAGGAAGCTTGGTGAAGCAAGGGGACGTGCTGTTCGAGATCGATCCGCGCCAGCTGGAGGCCCAGCTGCGCCAGGCGGAGGCGAATCTCGAGCAGGCGAAGGCCAGCCTGGACAAGGCCGAGCGAGATGTCACCCGCGACGAGCCGCTCGCGGTGCAGAGGGCCATCAGCCAGCAGGAGCTCGATAATGCTCGCTCATCGAGGCAAGGGGCCGCGGCGACCGTCGGAGCCTTGCAGGCCGCGGTCGAGCAGACGCGGCTCAACCTCTCGTGGACGAAGGTGACATCTCCGATCGACGGCATCGCGGGAATCGCGCCGCAGCAGGTGGGAGATCTTGTCAGCCCGCAGACGGTTCTGACGACCGTCTCGAAGGTCGATCCGATCCGGGTCCTCTACCAGCTGAGCGAGCAGGAGTACGTGGAGATGCTGCGCGATCCGGAGATGCGTAATGCAGAGCTGCAGCTAGTTCTTGCTGACGGCGGTGTCTTTCCAAAAAAGGGGCGTGTTCTCCTGACAGGGCGTGAGGTTGACGTGAAGACGGGAACGATCGCCGCGATCGGCCTCTTCCCGAACCCGGGCAACCTTCTCCGGCCGGGGCAGTACGCGAAGGTGCGGGCCGTGGTCAAGGTCAGGAGGGGGGCGCTCCTCGTCCCGCAGCGGGCGGTGAACGAGATGCAGGGCGACTTCCAGGTCGGCGTCGTCGGCCCGGGCGACACCGCGCAGATCCGGAAGGTCAAGCCCGCCGAGCGCGTCGGCAGCATGTGGATCATCGAGGATGGGCTCAAGCCCGGCGAGCAGGTGATTGTCGAGGGTTTCACGCGCATCAAGTCTGGGATGATCGTCTCGCCCGTCTCTGCCTCGGCGGCGGCCGAGCCTGCCTCCCCGCTGGCCGCGACCGCTGGACGGTAGCCCCGTGGTCCGTTTCTTCATCAACCGGCCGATCGTCGCGATCGTCATCTCGATCGTGACGGTCCTCGGTGGGCTGCTCTCAATGCTAGGGCTTCCGGTCGAGAAGTTCCCCGACATCGTCCCGCCCCTCATCCAGATCCAGAGCTCGTATCCCGGCGCCGACGCCCTCACGGTGGAGCAGTCGGTGGCGACGCCGATCGAGCAGCAGATGAACGGCGTGGAGGACATGCTCTACCTCCAGTCCGTCAACGCGAGCGACGGGACGATCACCATCCGCGTGACGTTCGACGTCGGCACCGACCGCAACGCCGACCAGGTGAACGCGCAGAACCGCGTGGCGCAGGCGCTCCCGAGCCTCCCCACCGAGGTCAACCAGTTCGGCCTCACGTACCGCAAGACGCAGGGGACCCCCCTGATGCTCATCTCCCTCTTCTCGCCGAAGGGGACGTACGACGGCCTGTTCCTCGGAAACTACGCTCTCATCAACGTGAACGACGCGCTCTACCGCGTATCCGGCGTCGGACAGGTCGTGAACTTCGGCGCCGCCGAGTACGCGATGCGCATCTGGGTGCGGCCCGACCAGCTCGCGAAGCTGGGCCTCACCGTGGCCGACCTCATCCGCGCCGTCCAGCAGCAGAGCACGGTGAACCCGGCGGGTCAGCTGGGGGCCGAGCCGGCGCCGCCGGGGCAGGAGTTCACGTACACGGTCCGCGCGCAGGGACGGCTGCTCACGCCCGAGGAGTTCGCGAAGATCGTCGTGCGCCTGGACCCCGACGGCTCGGCCGTGCGTCTCGGCGACGTGTCGCGCATCGAGCTGGGCGCGCTCTCCTACAAGCAGGTGGGCCGCATGAACGGCCAGCCCGCCTCGAACATCGGCATCTACCAGGCGCCGGGCTCCAACGCGCTCGCGGTCTCGAAGGCCATCCGCAAGGCGATGGAGCAGCTCAAGCAGCGGTTCCCGGACGACATGGACTACGTGGTCTCGCTGGACACGACGTCGCAGGTCACCGAGGGGATCCGCGAGATCCTGATCACGCTCGGCGAGGCGATGCTCCTCGTCCTCCTCGTTGTCTTTCTCTTCCTGCAGAACTGGCGCGCCACGATGATCCCGCTCGCCGCGGTGCCCGTCTCGCTCATCGGCACGTTCGCGGTCTTCCCCCTCCTCGGCTTCTCGATCAACACGCTCTCCCTGTTCGGGCTCGTCCTCGCCATCGGCCTCGTCGTCGACGACGCGATCGTCGTGGTGGAGGCGGTCGAGCGCCACATCGAGGAGGGGATGGCGCCGCGCGCGGCGACGCTCCAGGCGATGAAGGAGGTCGCCGGGCCCGTCGTCGCCATCGCGCTGATCCTCTCGTCGGTCTTCCTGCCGGTCGCGTTCTTAAGCGGCATCCAGGGGCGCCTGAACCGGCAGTTCGCCGTCACGATCGCGATCTCTGTCCTCATCTCCGCCTTCAACGCCCTGACCCTCTCGCCCGCGCTCTCGGCGCTCCTCCTGCGCCCGCGCAAGAAGGGCCGCGGTCCGCTCGCGCGGTTCTTCGCCTGGTTCAACCGCGTCTTCGATCGCGCGACGAACGGTTACGTCTCCGTCTCCAGCCTCCTCATACGGCGCGCGGGCGTCGCGCTCGTCGTCCTTCTCGGCTTCGCGGTGTTCTCGGGGGCGCTCGGGAAGAAGCTCCCTTCGAGCTTCGTGCCCGACGAGGACCAGGGGTACTTCTACCTGAACGTTCAGCTCCCCGATGCCGCGTCGCTCCAGCGCACGGACGAGGTGTGCCGGAAGCTCGAGCGGATCCTGAGCGAGACCAAGGGGGTGAAGTACTCCAGCACCATCGCCGGCTTCAGCCTCCTCTCGTACACCTCGGCCACCTACAACGCTTTCTTCTTCGTCTCGCTCACGCCCTGGGACGAGCGCGAGAGCAAGGGGCTGGACGCGAAGACGATGATGGACCGCCTCAACAAGCGGTTCCGCTCGGAGATCCCCGAGGCCGCCGCGTTCTGTTTCAATCCTCCCGCCATCCCCGGCCTCGGATTCTCGGGCGGCTTCTCGCTCTGGCTGCAGGACCGCAGCGGCGGCTCCGTGGAGTTCCTCAACGAGAATCTCCAGAAGTTCATCGAGGCAGCCCGTAAGCGCCCCGAGCTGCAGAACGTCAACAGCACCTTCCGCGCCGCGGTACCGCAGGTGTACGTGGACGTGGATCGCGACAAGGCGCTGAAGCAGGGAGTCCCGGTGGCGGACGTCTACCAGAGCCTGCAGACGTTCCTGGGAGGCACCTACGTGAACCAGTTCAACCGTTTCGGCCGGCAGTGGCGCGTCTTCATGCAGGCCGACGCGAAGGAGCGCGTGAACCCAGAGGACATCGGCCGCTTCTTCGTGAGGAATAACGACGGGAAGATGGTGCCGCTCGCGGCTGTGACGACGATCCGCCGTACCGCTGGCCCGGAGTACACGCAGCGCTTCAACCTCTACCGCGCGGCGCAGGTCACCGGTAGCGCCGCGCCGGGGTATAGCTCGGGGCAGGCCATGGCGGCGCTCGAAGACGTGGCGGCGAAGGCGCTCCCGCGGGAGATCGGCTTCGACTGGTCCGACCTCTCCTACCAGGAGCGGAAGGCGTCCGGGACCACCGGCCCCATCTTCGCGCTCTCGCTCGTCTTCGTGTTCCTGATCCTCGCGGCGCTCTACGAGAGCTGGTCGCTGCCGCTCAGCGTCCTCCTCTCGGTCCCGGTCGCCGTGTTCGGAGGCTTCCTCGGGCTCCTCCTGCGGCGGTTCGACTTCGACGTCTACGGCCAAATCGGCCTCATCGTCCTGATCGGCCTCGCCGCCAAGAACGCGATCCTGATCGTCGAGTTCGCGAAGGCCGAGTACGAGAGGAGCGGCGACCTGGCCGCCGCCGCGCTCCACGGCGCCAGGCTCCGCCTCCGCCCGATCCTGATGACCTCGTTCGCCTTCATCCTCGGTTGCGTCCCGCTCTGGATCGCGGGCGGCGCCGGCTCGGCCGCCCGGAGGATCCTCGGCACCGTCGTCGTGGCAGGAATGCTCTCGGCCACCTGCCTCGCCGTCTTCCTGATCCCGGTCCTCTTCGTCGTCGTGGAAGGGCGGCTCGGTTCTCGGCGCGCTCCGGCGGATCATCCGCATGAACAACCCGGAGTCTCGGAAGAGGCGCACCGGTGAGGCGGCTTCTGGCTCTGGGATTGGCGGCCGGTACCCTCGCTGGCTGCGCGGTCGGGCCCAAGTACAGCCGCCCAGCAGTCCCGACGCCAGACCGTTTCTATGGGATGAGGGCTCCAGCGGAAGAGGTCTCGCTTTCGGACGGTCCCTGGTGGGATCTTTTCTCCGATCCCGTTCTCCGCTCGCTCGTGGAAGAGGCGCTCAAGAACAGCCACGACATCCAGATTGCCGCTTCGCGCGTTGAGGAGGCCCGCGCGCGGTACGGCGTCGCAGGATCGGCCTGGTACCCGGCGGTCTCCTACAGCGCGTCTGCCTCTCGTGCGAAAACGTCGACCTATGCGACCCCGAGTGACGTGACGGCCTCCTTGATTGCTGCGAGCACGACCGTCTCCTGGGAGCTCGACCTCTGGGGCCGGATCCGCCATCTGAACGAGGCGGCTCGGGCTCAAGTCCTCGCGAGCGAGGAAGCCCGCAGCGGAGTGGCGCTCACCCTGGTCTCCGATGTGGCATCCGCCTACTTCGACCTGCGCGAGCTTGACGAGGAGGTCGAGATCGCCCGTCACACCCGTGCCGCCTTCCAGGACACATACGACCTCTTCAGCCGCCGGCTCGAAGGGGGTGCGGGCTCGGCGCTGGAGACGTCCCGGGCCGAGGCGCTCCTGGCGAATGCCTCCGCGCAAATACCGTTCGTGGAGCGGCGAATCGTCGGGAAGGAGAACCAGATCGCGCTGTTGCTCGGACGGACGCCTGGCCCGATCGCCCGTGGCGCCGCTCTGAACGATCAGCCGCTCCCGCCGGCAGTGCCAGCCGGACTTCCAGCCACGCTACTTCTCCGGAGGCCAGACCTACGGCGAGCCGAGCAAGAGCTTGTCACGGCCAATGCGAATGTTGGCGTCGCGCATGCTTCGCTCTTCCCAACGCTGAGCCTGACGGGCCTTTTTGGAGGCCAGAGCACGCAGCTTTCCGATCTTCTCGCGGCCGGCCGGACCTGGTCGATCGGGGCTGGAATCCTCGGGCCGCTCTTCGAGGGAGGGAAACTCCGGGCGGAGGAGCGCGTTGCGCGAGCTCAATTCGAGGAGGCGCGTCTCGTGTACGAGCGGGCCGTGACGCAGGCGCTCGGAGAGGTGTCCACGAGCCTCGTCGCGATTCAGAAGCTCGCGGAGGAGGTGGCTCAGCGCGCCCGTGCGGTGTCTGCCACTCGCGAGGCTGTTCGACTGGCGACCCTGCGGTACGAATCGGGGTTTTCAGCCTATTTCGAAGTGCTTGACGCGCTCCAGCAGGTCCTCGTCGCCGAGACCGTGCTGGCGCAAACTCGCCGTGACCGCCTTGTGGCGCTCACCTCGTTCTACAAGGCGCTCGGAGGAGGCTGGCAGCCGCCAGCGAGCACATCCCCGGCGTCAATCCGGTGATTCCTGGTCCGCGCGAGCTGAGAGCGCGGCCTCGGCCCCCGGCTGCACCATGCCCCGGTCACGTTTCAGGAGCAGCTGGTCGAGCGCCGAGGCCAGGCGGCGGATCCCTTCGCGGATCCGATCGACCGGCATGTTCGAGTAGTTGAGGCGGAACGTCTCCTCGTGGCCGCCGTTCGGGAAGAAGGCGCCGCCAGGCACGAACGCCACGTTGTGCCTGAGGCACTCGTCGAGAAGCGTCCGTGCGCTGACGCCCACGGGGAGCTCGACCCAGAGGAAGAGGCCACCGGTTGGGCGCGTGAAGCGGACGCCGTCCGGCATCTCCTTCTCCAGCGCTTCGAGCATCGCGTCGCGGCGCTCGCGGTAGACGGGGATGAGCCGGGCGATGTCCTGGTCGAGGTCGTTCTCGGCGAGGTAGCGGGCCACCTGCATCTGGGCGAGCGTGCTCGTCTGGAGGTCGGCCCCCTGCTTGAGGACCACGAGCTTCTCGTGGAGAGGGCTCCGCGCCGCCACCCACCCAACGCGCAGCCCCGGGCAGAACACCTTCGAGAACGTCCCGAGCGAGATCACACGGCCGGCGCGGTCGAAGGACGCGATCGACGGCAGCGACGTCCCCTCGAAACGGAGCTCGCCGTACGGGTTGTCCTCGACGACGAAGACGTCGTACCGGTCGGCCACCTCCATGAGGCTCCGGCGGCGCTCGAGCGACCAGGTGCGGCCCGAGGGGTTCTGGAAGTTTGGGACGACGTAGACGATTTTCGCGTTCGGGTGGCGGCCGAGAAGCTGTCCGAGCGCCTCGGGGACCATCCCCTCGTCGTCGGTCGGCACCTCGACCCACCGCGGGCGGAAGACGTTCCACGCGGAGATCGCGCCCAGGTAGGTTGGGCTCTCGCAGAGGACGACGTCCCCCTCGTCGAGGAACAGCTTGCCGGTCAGGTCGAGGCCCTGCTGCGAGCCGGCAGTCACGAGAATGTCGTCTGCCGTGAAGCGCCCTCCACCGTGCGCGGCGAGCCGCGCGGCGATCCAGCTCCGGAGCGGCGGATGCCCCTCCGTGGTCGAGTATTGGAGAGCGCGCGTTCCCTCCTCCTCGAGGATCTTTCGCGTCACGTCCGAGAGGGCCTGCACGGGGAAGAGCTCGGGCGCGGGGAGGCCCCCGGCGAACGAGATCACCTCGGGCCTCTGGGTCACCTTGAGGATCTCGCGGATCTCGGAAGCCTTCAGGGCCTCCATCCGCTTGGCGAATCGTGTGGTCATGGCTTGTCTCCGATCACTCCTGCGCCAGCCGGCGCGCGCAGGATACCTCGGGCTTCCTCCGGTGCCCCCTTCCAGCGATCGTGCAGCCAGAGCCAGCTGTGAGGGCGCCGCCGGACCGCTTCTTCGATCCGGAGTGTGTAGATCGCCATGTCCTCCCCGGTGCGCCCCGTTACCGGAAGCGGCCCGGAGAAGCGCGCCCCGTGCCGGCCGGTCCCTTCGCGCCAGAACTCCAGGAAGTGGACCGGGAGGCCGGTCTTCGCCGCCGCCGCCGCGATCGCGGGAGCCGTCAGGGCCGGCCTTCCGAAGAAGGGGATCGGAATCCCGCGGCCGAGCCGCTGGTCGATGACGAAGACGAGGGCCTGCCCCTCGTCGAGCAGCTCGTAGACGCGCGACATTGACCCGGCGCGGTTGGCGAGCAGGCCGAGGCCGTACGACGTCCTCACACGTTCCATCAGTGCCGCGACCGGCTTCGAGCGGGGGATCTTCACGACGACGGTCGCCGCGACTCCCGTCCGCCGGGCCAGGAGGGGCCCGACCAGGTCCCACGAGCCGAAGTGCGCCCCGAAGACGAGGGTCCCTTTCCCCTCCCGCCCGCGCTCGACGATCGGCTCGGCCCCCTCGATCGACAGCTCGACGCTCCCCGGCAGCCGCTCCTCGTGCAGCAGCTCGAAGTAGCCTAGGACGACGCCGCGCATCATCCGCCGCATCGACGGCCCTGGGGGAAGGTCCGGGAAGGCCCGCCGAAAGTTCGAGACCGCAAGGCGGCGGCGCACTGGCACGACCCCCCACCAGAGCCACGAGACGACTGCGGCGAACGCCGCGGCGACGCGCAGGGGCGTTCGCGCGATGAGCCAGGCGACGAGCACCATCGGCCGGGAGTCTATGCTGGTCCCGACGCTCCTCGCGCTGGCGTGTCCGGGCCAGAAGGGCGCTCCGGAACGCGGGCCGGGCGCAGGGGAGGCGCGAGGAAAACCGGCTATTCTCTCGTCTTCGAGGAGGGTCGCTTGAAGAAGCTCTTCGGTCTCGTATTCGGCAGTTTCACTCTCCTGTCCGCTCCCGCTTCCGCCTGGACCGCGGATGAGCTGGTCGCACGCCACGTCGAGGCGCGGGGCGGGGCGGCGAATCTCCAGGCGATCCGCTCGCTCCGGCTGACGGGGAAGGCGGTCTTCGGGGGAGGGGAGTTCGCCATCGAGGCCGCGTGGGCGAAGCTGGCCGTAAGACCGGGCAGCGTGAGGATCGAGACGACGCTCCAGGGCCTGACCTCCGTCGAGGCGCTCGAAGGGAAGGAAGCATGGAGCGTCCAGCCGTTTGGCGGGCGG
>OLLZ01000285.1_pt1 | contig 10438 bp, 11 predicted proteins | sample 1604661 | NCBI WGS metagenome assembly OLLZ01 (sample SAMEA104055726, study PRJEB20765) | soil metagenome | biome: Arctic tundra; feature: Polygonal ground; material: soil | place: USA | collected 2011-09 | depth 0-0.5 m | reverse complement strand
CGCGGCTCCTTCTCGCCCCAGCGGTGCGTGTCCGGGTAGCGGACCACGCCGACGATGCCGGGCTCGCGGTGGTCGAGTCGCCCCGGGGCGCGTCGATCCACTGGCTGCGCACCGACGGCGCCGGGCGCGTGGATCGCTACCACGTCCGCTCCGCGAGCTACGCCAACTGGCCGGCCGTCCCCGTCGCGGCCCTCCGCGCGATCGTCCCGGACTTTCCTCTGGTCAACAAGAGCTTCGAGCTTTGCTATGCCTGCACAGATCGCTGAAATGAACCGGGGGAACCCCGCGATGGGTTGGGAGATGACGTCATGCTGCGAACCGTGATGCACAGCCTGCGAGACGGCGTGGTCACGACGCGCTACCCGGACGTGCCGGTCGAGCCACCGGAGCGCTTCCGCGGCGCCCCGACCCCCGTGATCGGCCGTCCCTTCTCGGCCCTTCCGGCGGCGTCGGTCTGTCCCACGGGCGCCATTGCAGCCGGGGAGAACCCGGCGGCCTACACCATCGATCTTTCGCGCTGCATCTTCTGCGGTCTCTGCGCGGATGAGCCGCCCGAGGGGACGATCACGATCGGCCGCGACTTCGAGCTTTCGGCCCGCCGTCGCGAGGATCTGCTCGTCCGGGCCGGGCGCGACGCCGACGGCCAGGTCGAGAGCGTGCTTCAGCCGGCGGACGTTGCTGGACTCGGTGATCGCGTTGCCGAGCGCATCTCGAGGACGCTCGGGCGCTCCCTGCACCTCCGACACCTCGATTCCGGTTCGTGCAATGCGTGCGACTGGGAACTGGCCGCCCTCCTCGCTCCCCACTACGACGTCCGGCGCCTAGGCATTGACTTCGTGGCTTCGCCGCGCCACGCCGACGGCGTCATCGTGACCGGATCGGTCACCCGAAATCTCGAGCCGGCTGTCCGCCGCACCTTCGAGGCGGTCCCCGAGCCGCGCGTCGTCATCGCCGTCGGCGCCTGCGCCTGCTCGGGGGGCATCGCCGGGTCCAGCTACGCGAGCGCGGGAGGCATCGACCAGGTCCTGCCCGTGGACGTCTATGTGCCCGGCTGTCCCCCGCGGCCCGAGGCGATCATGTTTGGAATCCTGCTCGCCATCGGCCGGATCGATGCGAGACGGAGGTCCGCTCCCGCGCGCTAACGGCCGCCGCGCACGCTGCACAAACGACTCGAGGTGCCCTATGACCCAATTCCCGGTCCAGCGGAAGGGCCCGTGGTGCGCAGCAGTGATTCTTTCCGGATGCCTGCTCGCAGGCGCCGCGGCGGCGGCGAGTCTCGAGATGAGCACCCCTGACCCCACGCTCCTCTCGGCCGATCCGATCCTCGCGGCACTGGTCATCGAAGCGATGGAGAGCAACCCTGCCATTGCCTCGGCCCGAGAGTCGGCCGACGCGGCCGGGACTCGCCCACCGCAGGTCTCGGCGCTTCCCGATCCGGTCGCCTCGATCGGCCTCCTGAACTCGGGCCGGCCGTGGCCCTCGAGCGGCGCGGATCGGCTGGTCGAAGCGACCGTGGTCCAGCCGTTCCCCTTCCCTGGCAAGCTCGCGCTCGCCGGCAAGATCGCCGGCCTGGAGGCGCGGCGGCGGGATGCGTGGGTCGCGCGGGTTCGCCTCTCCGTCACCGCAGCCGTCCGCCGCGCCTACGCGCGCCTGCTCCTCGCCCGCGAGATCCTCCGTTTCGTCGACGAGCAGCGAGGGAACTGGATCCAGATCGAAGAGGTCACCCGCGCCCGGTATAAGGCCGGGAAGGGAGCCCTGCTCGACCTCCTTCGCGCGCAGACCGAGGTGACCCGGGCAGATCAGGCGCGGCTGGGCGAGGAAGCCCGAGCCGCCTCGTCGCAGGCGGAGCTGAATCGCCTGCTCGGGCGTCCCATGGGAACTCCCGTGCCGGAGACCGAAGGGCTGGCGCCGATCTCCGATCGCCCGGTCGTGCTGCCGGAGCTCCTCATGCTCCTCGCCCTCGGCGAGTCCGTGTGCCCCGAGATCCTCTCGGCGAACCTGGCCGTCGAGCGATCCCAGGCCGTGGTCGACCTGGCGAAGCGAAACCGGCTCCCGGATTTCGTCGGCACGGCGCGATATATGCAGGAATCCCACGAGGCATCGTGGTGGGGCGGCATCTTCGGGGTGAGCATCCCCCTCAACGCTCCGAGGAAGCAGCGACTGGCGGTCGCGGAGAAAGAAGCCCGGCTGCGCTCCGAGGAGGCCGCTCGCGTAGACCTCCGGCTGCGGCTTCGGGCCGCGACCGAACGCGCCTATGGAGGGCTGTCGGTGGCTCTGCGCCGGGCCGACAGTTATGCACACGGAATTCTCGTCCAGGACCAGCTCGCGGTCGAGGCGGCGATGGCCAGTTACGGCACGGGCAGTGTCCCGTTCGTGAGCGTCCTCGAGGCGTACGCCACGCGTTTCGCCGATCAGCGTTCGCTGTTCGAGCTCCTCGCCGACGCGGTGGCGAAGGAGGCGAGCCTCTACGAGTTCTCGCCCGGAGATGCCGACGCCGCTCCTCGAGCCGCCGATTCCCCGTTCGCGCCGGCGATGCCGGCATCGATGTAGGAGACGCTCCCAGAGCGGCTAAGAGCTACGAGCCCGCACGTCTACCGGGAAACGGAATCCGCCGGACCCGCTCGTCGATCGCGAGCTCGCCTCCCTCCCGGAGATAGTAGAACCGGTCGACCGGGACGTCCTGAAAACGCTGCGTCATCCCCGAAGGCCAGCGGACCTCCAGCGTCTCCACCTTTCGGGCCCGGCCCAGGCCCACCTCGTTCCGGAGCGGCTTGCTGCCGAAGCTCCCGCCGGTCGACGTGACCCTGTAGACCGTCCGCTTCTTCCCGTCTTCCTCGATCGCGAAGGAGAGCCGAGCGCCGATGGCCGATCGGTTGCTCACGGTTCCCTCGAGCCTCACGGTGATCCAGCTATTGTCGTTGCCCGGGTTCTTGAACAGCGCGGCGGCGGTGCGGTCCGCCTCGAGGAAGCCTCCAAGCCTTATGAAGACGTCCTGCTGGCCGTCATTGTCGATGTCGCCGAACGCGACGCCGTGCCCTTTCCGGATGTGACCGAAGCCCCCTGCCGTCGTCACGTCGAGGAATCGTCGTCCGGCATCGTTTTTCATCATCACGTTCGGCACCAGAGTCCAGAGGTTCGGGGTGCCGGTGCCGACAAAGAAGTCGAGGTAGCCGTCGTTGTCCAGATCGCCGAAGTTCGCGCCCATCGGCGACATGAATTTCTGTATGCCGGTCTTCTCACTGACGTCCTCGAAGGTGCCGTCTCCCCGGTTGCGGTAGAGCCGCGACTCGGCCTCGGGAGCCCCGTGCGGCTCGCCGGCGTACTGCCTCGCCGTCGCTTCCATGGCGTCCTGCCGCCGCTTACCCGGTCGATCCCACGGCTGGCTGTACATGAACCCGAGCGCCATGATGTCGAGCCAGCCGTCGTTGTCGTAGTCGAAGAACCAGGTCGCAAACCCGAGGAACGGCGCCGACACACCGGCCTTCTTCGTCACGTCGACGAACCTCCTCTTGCCATTCACCAGCCTGTTCTCATACAACCGGTTGTCGCCGATGAAGAACGACACGTAGAGATCCGGATACCCGTCATTGTTAAAGTCACCTGCGGTCGCGCCCTTGACCCATCCCGAGAAGTCGAGGCCGGCTTCCTTGGTGACCTCGACGAACGTGCCGTCGCCCTGATTCCGGTACAGCTCCACCGGGTTGGCCCCGCTGTGCATTCCGAACAGCCACCAGGGGGGCTGCTCGTTGCCGAGGAAGAGGTCGAGAAAACCGTCGTTGTCGTAGTCGAACCAGACGGCCACCTGGCGCGGGTGCCGGGACATGAGGCCGGCAGCCTCCGTAACGTCGGTGAAATGCCCATGGCCGTCGTTCCGGAGCAGGGAGCACGGAATCTCGCCGGTGTTCCGCCCGGAGAGGGGCGCCCATCCGCCGCGGAGAATCAGGACGTCGACGTTGCCATCGTTGTCGAAGTCGGCGTGCGTCATGTTGAGCCCGGAGACGATCCCGGACAGGCCCGCGGCCTCGGTCCGATCCTCGAAGGTCCCATCCCCTTTGTTGATCAGGAGCCTCACGTTGTCGTACTGGCCGCTCGAGGAGATCATTAGATCGAGATTGCCGTCGTTGTCGAGGTCGTCCATGACGATCCCGCCGGCATGCCCGACGACGCCTACTCCGACCCTGTCGGCGACGTTCTCGAAGCGGGGAAAAGCCACGTCGGATGCGAATCTCGACGGCGGGATCCTCCAGCGCTCCGGCACGCCGTCCGGGTAGTCACCGATCATCTGGTGAGCGACGTTGAGAAGGTAGCTCGCGGTCCGGTCCCGCGGGTCGAGGCGGAGCATCTCCTCGTAGACGGCGGCGGCGGCGCGGGCCGGGTCCTTGTCCTGGTGGACTCCTCCTCCCGAGATCGGGAGGATCCCGTCCTCCGGGCTCGGATTCCGCTCCCGGTGCCGCTTCTCGCCGAGGAGGAGGTGCGAGATCGCCAGGTAGTCCAGGGCCGCGCCGAGGTACTCCTTCCGGCCCCGGCTCGATTCGGCGCCGAGCTGCGCCTGGATCGTCTGGAGCTCCGGGATCGCCTCCTCGAAATGCCCCGCGTGGGCGAGCTCCACCGCATAGGTCATATGCGCCCTCAGCTCCTGCGCCGATCCGCGCGGCTCCCGCTGCCAGTCCTCTCGGAGCGGAGCGAGCCGACGCGCGTTCGAGCTGGTGTATGAGACCGCCCTGACGTCCTCGGAGTCGAAGTGCCGGCGCAACAGCTCTGCCATCGCTCGGGTCGAGTCGCCAGGAGCTGCCATATCTCCACTCGGCGACCTGCGCGCCGCCACCGGGTTCCCCGCGCAGCCAATCCCGACGAGAAGCGGGAAAACGAGCCACGCACCGATTCCCGCCCGGGACGCGAACCGGAAATCCCTCTTTCTCGCCGTCCTCACGTCGGTAAGCTTCAGCAGCCTCAGCACATCACCGGGGTTCCCGGCTACGACAAAACTTGACAATACTCATATCAGATCGTATATTTACATCAGACGGCTAAGATCCCACATAAAGGGTCAGTCCGCCGAGAAGGCTTAAAGAGTCTTCGAAAGGCAGCAGTCATGTTAGTCAGATCGGAGAATTCACTCCATCCGCGCAGCTTACAGCATCAGATGAGACAGCTCTTCGCCGAGGGCTATGGCAGCCGGGGCCGCGAGGACGAGGCTGCGGCCGCGTGGGCTCCCCCGGTGGACATCGCCGAGACGCCGGAGGCCCTGAGCTTCACCGTCGAGCTCCCCGGTTTCAAGAAGGAAGACCTCGCCTTGAGAGTCGAGAACGGCGTTCTGACGCTCGAGGGTGAGAGGAAGTTCGAGGCGGAGACGAACGAGAAGAATTACCACCGCGTGGAGCGCGCCTACGGCAAGTTCGTCCGGGGCTTCACGCTGCCGAGCAACGTGGACCCGGAGAAGATCGAGGCGAACCTGACCGACGGCGTCCTCCAAATCGCGTTACCGAAGAAGGACGAGGCGAAGTCGAAGATGATTCCGATCGGTGCTGGAAGCCTGAAGCAGATCGGGGTCCACAAGGCGGCGTAGGCCCGCCGGGCTCCATCACCCATTGCTGCCTCCCGACGCCAGCCGGGCGTTCAGCGCCGCGATGGCCTGCAGGGCACGGGTTTGAAGGAGCGGACTCGGGCTGCTCAGCTGGTCGTATAGGAGGGCCAGGTCGCCCTTGCCTCCGAGACGCGCGATCAGGAGCAGGGCCTGGCCCCTCACGCCGTCGGAGCACCCGGCGTCGGCGGCGACCTGGCGGGCGAATGCCAGCAGGTCCGTCGCCTCTCCCAGGCTCATCTCCAGGAGGGTCTGCATCACGAGGCTCGCCAGGCCGTCTCCCCCGCGAGCCGCCAGCGGAGCGCTCTCGACCTCATCGAGGCTTCGCCTCAGCTGGGTCTCCGCCGCCTGCAGGCGCGAGAGCTCCTCGGTCTTCATCGCCGGGTCGAGACTCCTCACTCCGACCTCGCTCCTCAGCGCCTCGAAATCGGCACCGAAGTAGCGCTCGAACGCGTCGCGCCCCCGCGACGAGTTCGCGGAGACGCCGTGGCTCACTGCGGCGAAGCGCTCCAGCAGCCTCGGCGTCGCGAGGTTCCCGTAGGAGGCGAGCGCCTTTGAGAGGGCTTGGGCCTCGGCGCCCCCCCTCAACACCGTGGGGTCCTCGGCCAGGATACGGAAGAGCTGGTCCAGAGCCCCGGTCGAGCTCGACGCCTGGAGGGCCGTGATGCCTGCCACCTTCGCGGCCACTTCTCTAGCCCGGAGCACAGCGGAACCGAGCTGCTCCGCACGGGTTTCCACGGGCTTCCTCAGGGTCAGCTGGGCGGCCACGGACATCGGTGTCCGGCGATCAGGAAGCTTCACGAGGTTGGCCGCCACGAAGGCGGCGAGCGGGATCACGATGCCCCCGAGCACGAACTTGACGAGACGCGACGGGGCATCGGCCCGGTTCAGGAGCTGCGCCTTTCCCACGCTCTGGCGCCGGGCCAGCGTCCGGCTGTCCACCCAGACGCTCAGGACGAAGCTGAGGACCACCAGCAGGACGCCGAAGACCCCGATACCGAGGCGCCCGCGGAGGTTCCACCACGGGAGGAAGCTGGCCGCAGTCAGGAGGATGATGGTGGAGAGCATCGCCGGGAGGAAGAGTTCGATCGCGAAGCTGCGAAGGCCGAGGACTTTGAGCCGGGTCTCGGCGGGCGGATCCTGCGAAGGGCTGCTGTCAGGGGACATCGTGCTCGGAGCGGACGCTCTTTCTCCTTGGAGTCCGATGCTACCAGCCGGCCGGCTAGAGGCCATCGACCGTGTAGTCGGGCGGCCCGTGAGGCTGGCCCTCCATGTGATGGCGGGCCAGGCGAGAGATGAGATCGTCGAGCGCCGCGAGGTACGCCGCGTTGTAGACGTGGCTCAGCTTTTCCCCCACTCCGATCGGTCGTGTGGGCTCGAGATTTGCCCACGACACGGGAAGACGTACCGAGTTGAGTCCCCACGCCTCGAGCCGGAGACACTCCTCGTCGGAATCACCGTTGCTCGCGGAGTAGCAGCCAAGTTCCGCGGCGAGCGCACCGAGTTCGCTGCAATGATGAAAGGGGTTAGACGCCAGGCACTTGACTGCTGGTGGACACCTTGACCTCCCCCTCGACCGCGCGAAGAGCCTCCCAGATGTTCTGGAAAGTGCGATCCAGATTGCCCATGACCTCCTCATCGGTGTCACCCCACGCCCAGAACGAGAGCATGAGTTGAACGCCCAATTGCTGCGCCTCGGGCAGAGGTAGAGTAACGAATTTGACTTGACAGACGGTAATACCGACCGCCCCATACACCAGCTCCAGGTCTATTTGTGTAAGGTAATGATGAATGGCCTCCTTCAGCCTCTCCGTGTTAGCTCTGGAAAGATTGAGCGGAAGCTGCCGCCATAGGATCATGAGCCTTCCCGTCGCCTCGAGACCCTTCCTAAACTGAGAAGTACTGTTCGTGCGTGGTCCCTCGAACGCACAGTCGTTGGACTCAAGGATCGAGTCCGCGCCATTGAGCCACTCAAGGAGCCTGTAGAACGTGTCGATGCCGGGCCATGCTGACCAGGGACGGAAGTCCTCAAGGGAGGATCGGATGAGCGCCGGATTTTTCTTGAGGTCCCAGTAACGATTGCTCGAATTCGCGTTAGCCACGGTCCAAGGGTGTGCGCGAACAATGTCGAAGTCGGGACCGGAGTATTCATAAGTCTTCATGCTGCGATGGAGTGGCTTTCTGGCGCCTAACGTAAGGGGGTAACCGGCGAGCGCAGCGAGTCCGGTTGAACCCCTTGTCTCGCGGCGATCCGGAGTCGCCGCTGCGGTGGACGGTGAAGAGCACGCGGACGCTGGCGGCGAAGCTGACGGCCAAGGGCCGGTCGATTAGCCACGAGAAGGTTGTACAACTGCTGCGCCAGATGGACTTCAGCCTCCAGGGGAATCGGAAGATCGAGGAAGGGGCGGACCATCCTGACCGGGACGCGCAGTCCCGTCACATCAACGAGGCGGTCCGACGGGCTCTGGCCGAAGGCAGGCCCGTGATCTTGGTCGACACGAAGAACCTTATTTATTGACGCCGCCTTAGGCGTTATTTCTCGTTCTTGACCGCCGGCGCCTGCGCGGCAAGCTGAATGTCGAGAACGGACATAACCGCACTGCTTGCGTGTACGCCGCCTTCATCGTTCGGGTTCCAGATCGGTACTTTCTTATCGTTCTCGACGGTCACGAACCCCGGCTTCTCGAACCGATAGTGGTATGTCGCTGTCGCATCGTTCAGAAACGTCCCGAACGTTCCGTCCTTGCCGGTCGTGAGCTGTTTCTTGAAACTCGAGTTCGCTTTCGTCGTTATCGTTATCTTCACGTCAGCGATGGGCTCGCTCTTTGCGTCCGTGACCTTGCCTGAGATGCGCCCCTGCCGCTGAGCAGCAACAGAAGCCATGGGGGCGAAGACGAGGGCGAAAAGCATGCCGACAAGAGCGAAAGAGATGCGGTGTTGCTGCATCGAATCCTCCACGGTGAAAGAATAGTAGGAATTGGACCGCTGCCGGTGGACTCTTTTGGGCGCCCCGTCTAACGAAATCGAGTTCAGCGGCGAGCGCAGCGAGTCCGCTGCAATGATGAGGGGTTAGGCGGGCGTGTCTGAGACCAACGGAAAAGCGCTGGGGTCTCGGACCGATGCCACGGCGAGATCGATGTCGAGGTCTGGCCACGAGAGATGGCCCGGTGACGGCATGGTCACCGAGGCGATCTGATTGACCGTCGCATGACGGAACCAGGGAAACTCTTTGAAAGGCAGGAAGAGTTCCTCGCCAGCGACGGCGAGCCAGAAGCCATGAGTTGAAATGTTCATGACCTCAGGCTGAGAAGTGCTTGCGCCACGCCTTGCGGATTTCGAGCTCATGCTTCTTCACCAACCTCTCGATGCGTTTCAGCGCTGCCGCTGGCAAGCCTGTGCTTTCTGCCAGCGCTATCTCGGGTTCCAGCCAGAACTTAGCCTCGCCCTCAGGAGCCTGAACGTGAACATGGAGTCGGTCTTCCTCGCGCGAGAAGAAGAAGAACCGAAGCGAGCCGACCCGGAGAACCGTTGGGCTCATGCCGCCTCCGCGGCGTGATTTTAGCATGGGTCCGCATACGGCTTCGCCGTTGGCGACGAGCGTGTTTCGCCCGCCTAACGAAATCGAGTTCAGCGGCGAGCGCAGCGAGTCCGCTGGAATGATGAAATGGACTCCTCCCGGTTCGTGAACGGCATCAAAGTGCCAACGAACCCCTTAGTCCGGTAAAGAACTCGAAGGAAAGGAGGAGTCCGTGAAAGAGCTTACGACGATCGCGGTGGACCTGGCAAAGAGCGTGTTTGAGGTGGCGGTCTCCGAAGTCCCGGGACGGGTCTCGCAACGGAGGCGGGTGAACCGGGCCGGGCTGGTCGCCTTCCTCGCGAACCGCCCCCCGGCAGTCGTGCTGATGGAAGCGTGCGGATCCGCGCACCACTTTGGGCGTGAGATCCAGAAGCTGGGGCACCAGGTGCGGCTTCTGCCCCCGTCGAAGTCGGCGAAGTACCGGATCGGGAACAAGACGGATCGGACGGATACGGATGCCCTGCTGGAGGCGAACCGGAACGAGAGGATCCTGCCGGTCCCGGTGAAGTCGATCCCCCAGCAGACGCTGGCGTCGGTCCACCGGCTCCGCGTCGGCTGGATGGGCACCAGGACCGCTCGCCTGAACGCCCTCCGGGGGGTGATGAGGGAACTCGGTGTCGTCATTCCCCTAGGAGCCAAGGTCGTGCTTCCCGCTGTGGCAGAGGCGATGGCATGTGGCCACGTTCCCGAGGATCTCCATCCCCTCCTCGCGGCGTCCATGGCCGAGATCCGGCAGCTGGAGGAGAACGTCAAGGAGTGCAAACGGACTCTGGCCCGGATGGCCCGGTCGATCCCGGCGGCCCACGCCCTTCAGAAGATTCCCGGCATCGGCCTCCTCAGGTCCACGGCCCTGATCCCCGCCGTCGGGGACCCGCTCCGCTTCAAGAATGGACGGAAGATGTCGGCGTTCTTCGGAATCGTCCCGAGCGAGCACTCCAGCGGAAACAGGAGGCGCCTGGGTTCGATCACGAAGCGAGGGAATACGTACGTGAGAACGCTTGCCATCCATGGCGGACGCTCCGTCCTTCTGGCCGCACACCGCCGCAAGAACCCCGACCGGCTGCATCGGTGGGCATTGGAGGTCGAACGGCGCCAAGGACCGAATCGGGCCGCCGTCGCCGTCGCCAACAAGATCATCCGAATCGCATGGGCGGTCTGGGCTCGCGGAACTACCTATGATGGATCCCTGCCGGGCTCCACTCCCAAGCCCCCCACCTCTGTGCCAAGATAGCTGAGACGCCTTCCCGCCTGGAATTTACTGTAGAGGGCGGAGAAGGACA
>OLLZ01000504.1_pt1 | contig 10561 bp, 9 predicted proteins | sample 1604661 | NCBI WGS metagenome assembly OLLZ01 (sample SAMEA104055726, study PRJEB20765) | soil metagenome | biome: Arctic tundra; feature: Polygonal ground; material: soil | place: USA | collected 2011-09 | depth 0-0.5 m | reverse complement strand
CTCCTCACGACGGAAGTCCATCGGGTAAGGGATCGCGCCGACGAACGGGGAGATCTCGAAGCCGGCCAACGTGACCGCCTTGGGCAGCGCACCGAGGAGACGGACGCCGGCCGCCGGAATCCCGATCTCCTCCTCCGCCTCACGGACGGCGGTCGACCAGAGGTTCGCGTCCTCGTCCTCGGCGACGCCGCCCGGAAACGAGATCTGCCCCTTGTGGTGCTCGACGAGGTCGGTCCGGCGGGTGAAGAGGGTGACGAGGTGGCCGTCCCGAGGGTAGAGCGGGACGAGGACGGCCGCCGAGCGAAGTGGGGTGCTGGAGGCATCCGGCCCACGGAGAGCGGGCCGTTCAGGCCAGTCCCGCGCAAGGCGCTGACGGACCTCGGACAGCCAGCTCTCTGTCATCACACCGCGTCGGGCCGCGGCACGCCGGGGTTCTTCCGTTCCTTCGCGGCCTTCTCGCCCCGCTTCACGAAGAGCTGCAGATAGGCCTCGACGAAGCCGTCGAGGTCACCGTCCAGTACCCTATCCACGTCGCCCATCTCGAACGAGGTCCGGTGGTCCTTGACCAGCCGGTACGGAGCGAGTACGTACGAACGGATTTGCGACCCGAACCCGATCTCCATCTTCACTCCGGCACGCGCCTCGTCCTTGGCCCGGCGCTCCTCGAGGGCCCGCTTGTAAAGCCGGGACCGGAGCACCTTCATCGCGAAGTCGCGGTTCTTCCCCTGTGACCGTTCGTTCTGGCATGAGACGACGATCCCGGACGGGAAGTGCGTGATTCGAACGGCCGAGTCGGTCTTGTTGACGTGCTGGCCGCCCTTGCCGCCGGCCCGGAACGTGTCGATCCGGATGTCCTTGTCGTTGATCTCGATCTCGATCGTATCGTCGATCTCGGGAGAGACGTGCACCGAGGCAAACGACGTGTGGCGTCTGGCAGCGGCGTCGAAGGGCGAGATCCTGACGAGCCGGTGGACGCCGTGCTCCGACTTCACGTGGCCGTAGGCGTACTCCCCTTCGAACCGGAGCGTGGCGGTCTTGATCCCCGCGTCGTCCGGATAGGAGACCTCCACGACGTCGGTCTTCCACCCCTTCCGTTCTCCGTAGCGCAGGAACATCCGCATCAGCATCTCGGCCCAGTCCTGGGCCTCGGTGCCGCCCGCGCCGGCGTGGATCTCGACGAGACCCGGCAGGGGGTCCTCGGCGTCGGTGAGCTTGAAGGTCAGCTCCCTCTCGCGCGCCGCCGCGCCGATCCGGGTGATCGCCTCGTCGGCGTCCCGCTCCACCGGCTCCCCGGCCCGGAGGAATTCCAGGAAGACCTCTAGCTCCCCTTTCCACTCTTGGAGAGCGTGGTCGTCCAGCAGGACCTTCTCCGCTCTCTTCAGCCTTCGGAGCGTCTCCTGGGCGTTGGCGGCGTCGGACCAGAAGTTCGCGGCCCCGGTCAGGGACTCGAGTTCGGTCCTTTCCTTCTCGGCCTTCCCGACGTCAAAGATAGCCCCGGAGGGCGTCGACGGTGGAGGCGAGCTCGAGCAGGCGCTCGATCCGTTCTTCATTCATCGTTGGGTTCCCCTCTCCAGGTCGCTGGAGCGATCCCGGCGGGCTTCCGGGGCTGGAAGACCCGAGAGCGGAGGATACAGACGAAGAGTCCGGCAGCGCAAACCCACACCACGAGGTTCCCCGCCGCCACCGCTGGCGGCGGCGGGATCGGCCGGGCGAACCCGGCGCGTCCCCCGAGCGTGACCGTCATCGCACCCTTCCGGTCGGGCGCGATCCAGTGGCCTTGGCCCACCGGGTCGACCCACCCCGTAATGCCAGTGATCGCCGCCCGCACGAGAGGGACGCCCGTCTCGATCGACCGGAAGGCCGCCCCCTGCCAGTGCTGGCGCCTCGCGCTCAAGCTCCCGAACCAGGCGTCGTTCGTCAGCGTGAAGAGGAGATTGGCGCCGCGCCTCACGTGGTCGCGGGCGATCCAGGGGTACACCACCTCATAGCAGACCGCACCGCCGAGCCTCCAGGCCCCAAGCGGAATGGGCGGCCCGCCTGCGCCGGGCGAGAACGACCCGGGTACGGCCTGGCTGATCGGCCGGATATGCCTCAGCAGCGCCCTGAGCGGGACGTACTCGCCGAACGGTACAAGCCGTTGCTTGTGGTAGGGCGGCAGCACGGGTCCGTTGGCCGTCACCAGCAGCGCGGAGTTGTAGTAGGGGGCGTCGTCGTCCTCGGGAGCGTCGCTCCAAACGGTGTTGAAGAGAACGGCGATCCGCTCCTGCCGGCAGAGGGCGATCAAGTCGGCCTGGAAGCGGCTCGAGGTTTGCCACGCCCACGGCGCGGCACTCTCGGGCCAGACGACGACGTCGGGCCGGTCGCTGCGTGCCACCGCCCTCGTTTGGTCGAGGAGATCGCGGTACGTCTGCTCGCTCGTCGCCGCGGTGAACCGGACTGCCTGCTCGACGTTCGGCTGCAGAAGCGTGAGACGGAGCGGAGGAAGGACAGGCGCCGGCTCGGTGGCGACGGCCCTGATGCGTGCGGCGCCGAGGCCCCACACGGCCGCGGGGAGAAGAAGTGCCCCCGCCGCGAAGAACGCCTTTCGCGGGAGGGTGGCGGAGCGCCAAACCCCCGCGACGAGGCCGTTCGTGACGACGATCAGTCCACTCGTAAGAAAGACCCCGCCGAAGGCTGCACTCTGGGCGAGCGGCGGGATCGAGACCAGCGGATCGGCGAGGAGCGCCCAGGGGATGCCGCCCAGGAAATTCGATCGCACGGCCTCCTGGAGGACCCACGCGGCCGCCCAGACGGGAGCAGCCGCGGCCGGTCCGATCGCCGCGACCAATCCGGCCATCGCCGCGAACGGGGTCGCGAGCAGGGCCGCGCAGATCACGACGGCGAGGACCGCGAGCGGCCATGAGAAGCCGCCGAAATGATGGACGGTGTACGCAATCCACTGGACGGTGGTTAGCCAAAAGCAGATCCCGAAGAGCTGCCCCGTGACCATCGCCCCTTTCATGGAGTCGCCTTCCACGGCGAGCATCAGGGGGACCAGTGCGACCGGGAGGAGGAGGATCAGCGAGGTCGACGGCGTCGTGAAGCCGACGAGGACCCCCGAGAACGCGGCCAGAATCAGCCGCCGGGCGCGGCGGACCTCCGAAGAGCCGTCAGGCACGGGCAGCGCCCGAGGCCAGGAACGCCTCCTCGGCCCGGTAGCTGGACCTCACGAAAGGGCCCGAGAAGACGTGCCGGAATCCGAGCGCCTCTCCCTCCTGCCGCAGCGCGTCGAACCGAGCCGGCGTCGCGTACTCCACGACCGGGAGGTTCCAGGCCGAGGGCCTCAGGTACTGGCCGATCGTGACGATGTCGACGCCGGCGGCGCGGAGGTCGCGCAAGACCTCGACAAGGGCCTCGTCGGTCTCGGAGAGGCCGAGCATCAGGCCCGACTTCGTCGTCATCCCCGGATGGCGCCGCTTGACGCGCGCGAGAAGGTCCACCGAGCGGCGGTAGACCGCCTTCGGCCGCACCGTGGCGTACAGGCGAGGCACCGTCTCGACGTTGTGGTTGAAGACGTCGGGACCGGCATCGGAGACGCAGTCGATCGCCGCGGAGTCGCCGGCGAAATCGGGGGTCAGCGTCTCGACCGTCCGTACGGGGTCGTCGTCCTTGAGGGCCCGGACGACTCGCGCCCAGTGGGCCGCGCCGCCGTCCGCCAGGTCATCCCGGTCGACCGACGTCACGACGACGTGACGGAGCCCCAGCGACCGGGCGGCCCGAACCACGTTCTCGGGTTCCGCCGGGTCGATCGGCCTCGGGGTCCCTGACGCCACGTTGCAGAAGCCACAGGCTCTGGTGCAGACGTCGCCGGCGATCAGGAAGGTGGCAGTCCGCCGCTCGAAGCACTCCGCGCGATTCGGGCACCGCGCCTCTTCGCAAACGGTCGAGAGACCGCTGGAGCGCATCAGTCGTTTCAGCTCGTGCAGGCCCGCGAGCCGGATCTTCTTCTCCCGGATCCACGGGGGAAGCGACGGCTCGCCGCGGACGGGGAGGGCGCGGGGCAAAGGGTCAGCGCCTTGGACGTATCAAGCGTATCAAGGCTTGTCGGCCCTCACGATCGAAGGCTCGAGGTTCCATTTCTCCGCCTTGAGACGCCGGACCGCGGTTTCCGCGGTCGCGCGCTCTGTGTAAGGGCCGATACGGACCCGGAAAAGCCCGGCCTTTCCAGGCACGGTCGTGACATCCGGTTTCGGGAAGCCGCCGGCGCCTTTCAGCTTCTTCGCCAGGAGGTCGGCCGCCTCCGGCTCCTTCGTGGCGAGGAGCTGGACGTAGAACGGCCCGACGTCCTTCTTGGCTTCTCTCTTCGGGGGCTCCTTCTTAGCGGGTGGGGCCGCTGGGGGCGGCGCTGCGGTGGCCTTAGGCTCCGGTGGCCGGGTCGGCTCGATGGGCCTCTTCTTCGGCGGCGTAGGCGTGGGTGTCTCCGCGTCTTTCGGGGGGCCGTCGTCGAATCCGAGCTTCTTCTCGCCGGGCTCCGGCGTCGGAGCCACGGCCCTCTTGCCGTCCCCTCCTCCTACCATGGGCGGAGAGGTGGGGACCGGGAGGTCCGAGACCGCCGCGACCCGGGCGGCCGCGTCCATTCCCCGGTACGCCGCCTGGCCCGTCTTCATCCCGAGGAAGAAGGCGACCCCAAGCGACACCAACAGCACCAGGAAGAACGCGGCCGCCTGCCGGCCGGTCACGGAGATCTGGTAGTGGACCGGTCCCTCGGGGTCATCGGTCATCAGGCGCCTTTCTTCAGGAAGGCGGAGACGAGGTCCATCGGCAGCGGGAAGATGATCGTCGAGTTCTTCTCGGTGGCGATCTCGGTCAGCGTCTGAAGGTACCGGAGCTGGAGCGTCGCGGGCTCTCTCCCGATGATCGCGGCCGCTTCCGAGAGCTGCTTGGATGCCTCCAGCTCGCCCGACGCGTGGATGACCTTGGCTCGCTTCTCCCGCTCGGCCTCGGCCTGCTTCGCCATGGCCCGCTGCATTTCGATCGGGAGATCGACCGCCTTGACCTCCACCATGGTCACCTTGATCCCCCACGGATCTGAGTGGCGGTCGAGAATGTCCTGGAGCCTTTCATTCAGCTTCTCCCGCTCGGATAGAAGCTCGTCCAGGGTGGCTTGCCCGAGAATCGAGCGCAGCGTCGTCTGTGCCAGCTGCTGGGTGGCGTAGAGGTAGTTGGCGACCTTCACGATCGCCTTCGACGGATCTATCACCTGGAAGTAGACGACCGCGTTGACCTTGACCGAGACGTTATCGCGCGAGATCACGTCCTGGGGAGGGATCTCGAGGGTGATCGTACGGAGGTCGACCCGGACCATCGTCTCGAACGGCCAGAAGATGAACGTCAGCCCGGGCCCTTTCGGGGCGGGCGCGAGACGGCCGAGCCAGAAGGTGACCGCCCGTTCGTACTCGTTGAGGATGTTGACCCACTTGAACAGGAAGAAGATCACGATGAACAGGACGGCCAGGAACAGGGGTCCGGAGGTCGGGGTGGGGGGCATTTCAGTTCTCACTCCTATGTTGGGGTTTGACGACGACGCGCAGCCCTTCGACTGCGACGATGATGACGGTCTCGCCCCGGGCCACCGGCCAGGATGAACGGGCCTCCCAGATGGCCCCGTCGACGAAGACCTTTCCAGACTCGTGGATGTCGGTCCTGGCGGCCACGACCTGCCCGATCAACGCTCCCTCCCCGGTCACCTTCGGAAGCCGCTGCATGGACAGGGCCTTCAAGGACAGGGCGGCCAGGATAGCCGATGCCGTGACGGCCCCGCCGACGACGAACCAGAAGTCGCCGCGGGGAGCCAGCTCGTCGCGTGGGAAGAGGAGGACGGCACCGAGGACCATCGAGACGCCTCCGCCGATGGCGAAGAGACCGTGTCCGGCCAGCTTCACCTCCAGGAAGAAGAAGAGCAGCCCCAGGAGGAGCAGGCCGATGCCGGCCCAGCTCGTCGGCAGGACCGACAGGGCGAAGAGGGCGAGCAGCAGGCAGATCCCTCCGATGATCCCGGGGAAGACCGCGCCTGGGCTCTGCATCTCGGCGTAGAGGCCGACCAGGCCGATCAGGAGAAGGAGCCCCGCGACCGTTGGGGACGCGATGACGCCGAGCGCGCGCTGCATCGCGGTCATTCTCTTCTCCACGATGCCGGTCCCCCCGGTCTTCAGGACGACGTCCGGTCGCCCCACCCTTCGGATCGTCCGGCCGTCGAGCTTGGTGAGGAGGTCGGGGAGATCCCGGGCGACGAACTCGATCAGCTTCTTTTCCTCCGCCTCGCGGTCGGAGTACGACGCCGCCTCGGTGATCGTCTTGACGGCCGCGTCCTGCGGCCGTCCGCGGGGCGCGACAAGGGACCGCAGCAGGGCCGCCGCGTCCTCCGTTATCTTCCGCGAGATCGTCTTCGGGAGCTCCTCCCCGCCGCCGCCCACGACCGACGCCGCCCCGGCGTTGGTCCCAGGCGCCATGACGGCCACGTCGCAAGCCATCAGGATGAGGAACCCCGCCGACGCGGCGCGGGCTCCAGGGGGCCCGACGTACCCGACCACGGGCACCTTGGAGCCGAGGATGGCCTGCGTGATGTCGCGCGTCGAGTCGAGCCGCCCGCCGGGGGTGTTCAGCCGGAGGATGACGAATGGAGCCCGCTCGGTCTCGGCCTCACGGATGACCCGGGCGACGAAATCGGCCGTCACCGCGTTGATGTCCCTGTCGATGTCGGCGAGGACGGCCGGCCGGGCCGGCGCCTGGTGCACCGCCACGTCGGCCCGCACGAGTCCGGCCGCCAGGGGAAGGGCCAGCACGAAGAGCCATTTGCAGACCGACATCGGACAATTATAGGTCCCGCGCCGTGCTACAACGCGCCGTGCGGTTCACGCCTGCCGACCTCCTGACCGCGGCCTTCTCGTTCCTCCTGGTCGTGGTGGGGCTATTCCGCTTCGGCGCGGTCTCCGACCCCCTCGCCATCCTCCTCGTCGGCGCCGCCGGCCTCCTCCCGATCGGTGTCGCGCGGGTCCGGGCAGCGGGAGCCACGTCGGTCGCTGCCCGGGTCGCTCTCGACTTCTCGATGATCGCCTCGCTCCTCGTCATCTTCGACAACCTCGGCCCGCTCATCCGGGCCGTCAACCCGGTCGACCGCGACGCCTGGCTGATCGCATCCGACCGGTGGCTCTTCGGGACCGACCCGACGCGGGCGCTCGAGTCGCTGGCGACCCCGCTCCTCTCCGACCTCCTTACCGTCTGCTACGCGCTCTACTTCTTCCACCCGATTGTCCTGGCGGGGCTCCTATGGACCGACGACCTGAGGCAGGCACGAATCGGCTTCTCCCGGGAGTTTCCTCGATTCGCGTTCACGATCCTGGCGGTCTTCTACGTCAGCTACGCGGGGTATTTCGCCGTGCCGGCGATCGGCCCCCGCTTCACGATTCGCCACGACGCTCCCCTCCCCCGAGGAGCAGTCTCGACAACGATCGACGCCACACTCGACCGCCTCGAGACGAACAAGCGGAACTGCTTCCCGTCGGGCCACTCCATGGTCACGGTCGCCGTCCTGATCGAAGGGGCGCGGCGCTCTCGGCGGACCTTCCTCGGCTTCCTCCCGTTCGCGCTCGGCCTGATCGCCGCGACCGTCTACGGCCGCTATCATTACGTGACCGACGTGCTAGCGGGGCTCGTTCTCGTAGCGGCGACGGTCCCGCTCGCGCGGACCGCCTACGAGCGAGTGGCCGTGTTGGCCGGGACCGGACGGCAGACGAGCCGGTAGCGCCGGTAGATCTTTCCGCCGAAGACCTCGAGGTCCTTGAGAATCGCCTCGTTGTCCTCGAGCATCCAGGAGAACTCTGCCCGTTTGGCGCCGGCCTTCACCCCCTCCTGCATGGAGAGGTAGTAGAGGACCGCGTCAATCCCTCGCTTCCGAAACTCCGGGAGGACACCGAAGGCCATCAGGCGCACCTGGTCGATCTTCCTCTTCTCGAGGAGGAACTTGAGCCAGCCGAACGGGAGGAGGCTCCCCCCCAGCTTCCGGAGCACCTGGTTGAAGTCGGGCATGCCGAGCATGAACGCCGCCGGTTTTCCGTCCATCTCCGCGAACCAGACGTACGGCGGGTAGAGGATCGGCTTGAGCTTCTTCGCCATTGCGTCGATCTCGGCCGACGTCATCGGGACGAAGCCCCAGTTCTTCTCCCACGCCCGGTTGTAAAGGTCCTTCACCGTCGCGAGCTCTTCCGCGAACCGGTTCATCCGGATCGTCCGCACCCGGAGCGCCGGGTTTCGCTTCAGCACGGCCTGAGCCACGCGCCCGAGCCGGTCCCCAGAGTGGTCGAGGACCGGAGCGAGGATCGCGACGACGTCCTTCTCCTTCCGGAACCCAGCCTCGGCGAAGAGGTCGAGGTACCAGCCAGGGTTGTACGTCATCATGATCATCGGCGGTCCCGGCTCGCTCTCTGCGGGAACCAGAGCGCCGACCTCGTCGTTCATCGACGGGTTGAGCGGCCCCCGGAGCTTGTCACATGCCGGGAACGCTACGCGGACCCAGCCCTCGGCCGCGTTCAGGAGCGCCGCAGCGGCCTCGGGGTCGTTCTCGCACTCGAAGAAGCCGAAGAATGCGGTCCGGTCGCCGTGCACCAGGTTGTGGCTCTCGTCCACGATCGCGGCGACCCGGCCGACCACGCGGCCGTCCCTCCGCGCGAGGAACAGCTCGCGCCGAGCGTGCTGCCAGAGCGGGTTCTTTTTCGGGTCGACCATCCATCGGACGTCCGACCGGAGCGGGGGGACCCAGCTCGGGTCGCCGAGGTAAATGCGGAACGGTAGCTCGACGAATTCCCTTAGATCGGCGCCGGAGGAGACCGGCGTGAGCTGGATCGCACCAGACGCAGACACTGACATAGAGACTGACACAGAGGGAGGCCCTAAGAGACGATGCCCAGCTCCCGGCCGACGCGCTGGAACGCCTCGAGGGCGCGCGTAAGGTGCTGGCGCCGGTGCGTCGCCATGTAGGAGGTGCGAATGAGGGCGCGCCCGGGAGCGGTCCCGGGGCTCACGACCGGGTTCACGAAGACCCCTTCCTCGTGCAGGCGGATCGCCATCTTGAACGCGAGCTGGTCCTCCCCGACCACGATCGGGATGACGGGAGTCTGCGACCCGCCGCAGTCGAACCCGATCGCCCGGAGGCCGGTCATCATGAAACGGGTGTTCTCCCAGAGCTTCTCGCGCCGCTCGGGCTCAGCCTCGATGATGTCGAGGGCGGCCAGGACAGCCCCGACGCAGGCCGGAGGCGGGGCCGCCGTGAAGATGAGCGCGCGGGCACGGTGCTTGATGAAGTGGATGACGTCCGGGTCGCCGACGACGAAACCGCCGATGGCGGCGAGGGACTTCGAGAACGTCCCCATGACGAGGTCGGTCCGGTCCTCAATCCCGAAGTGCTCGGCCGTGCCGCGGCCGTGCTCCCCGAGGACGCCGATCCCATGGGCGTCGTCGACCATCAGGGCCATGTCCCACTCGTCGCAGATGTCCGCGTAGTCCCGGAGAGGGGCGATGTCCCCTTCCATCGAGAAGACGCCGTCCACTCCCAGGATCCGCCCCCCACGGTCCCGGCTGGCCGCCAGCATCCGCCGCAGGTCCGCCGGGTCGTTGTGCTTGAACTTCCGCACGTCAGCCCCGATCGCGAGCCGGGCGCCGTCGTAGAGGCACGCGTGGTCCTGGCGGTCGAGGTAGATCGTGTCGCCCTTGCCCGCCACCGATCCGAAGATGCCGAGGTTGACGAGGAATCCCGTGGAGAACGTCACGCACGCCGGCCGGCGCATGAACGCGGCCAGGCGCTCCTCCAGCTCGACGTGGATGTCCAGCGTGCCATTGAGGAAACGGCTGCCGGCGCAGCCGGACCCGTACTTCCTCACCGCCGCGATCGAGCGCTCCTTCACCTTCGGGTGGGACGTCAGCCCAAGGTAGTTGTTCGACCCGAGCATCACCAGCTCCCGCCCATCGATCGTGACGACCGGGTCCTGGCCCGATTCGAGCACCCGGAAATATGAGTAAAGCCCCGCCGCCTGGATGTCCTTCGCGAGCGTGAACTTGCGGCACTTCTCAAAGATGGGACGCTGCGTGATGGCGGAAGGGACCGCGACCGCGGCCTGTCTCAAGGACATTGATGTTCTCTCCGCAGCGGCGCGCGGCCGCGTTCTTTGAGGCTCCGGCTTCACGTTACGGGGGCGGATATTAGCACCCCGGTCCGGCCGTCAACGCTTCCCGAGCCAGCCGGCCTCCCGGTACCAATCCCACGTCTTCCGCGCGCCTTCGGCGAAGGGCGTGGCGAGTGGGGAGCCGAGCGCGGCCTGCGTTGCCGACACATCACACAGCCACGCCGGCTGGAGGAGCTCCTCGGCCTTCTCTGAGTTGAAGACGGGCGGCGCCTTCGCCAGCGCCGAGAGGAGGCTCATAACTAGGCCGGCGGCCCGGATGGCGAGCGCGGGGACGGGAATGAGCCTCGCGGGTGGTGTGCGTAGCTGCGAGAGGACGCGGGCGACCAAGCGGTAGTCCAGGACCTCGG
>OLLZ01000533.1_pt1 | contig 10582 bp, 6 predicted proteins | sample 1604661 | NCBI WGS metagenome assembly OLLZ01 (sample SAMEA104055726, study PRJEB20765) | soil metagenome | biome: Arctic tundra; feature: Polygonal ground; material: soil | place: USA | collected 2011-09 | depth 0-0.5 m | reverse complement strand
GCGGAAGGGGGCGCCGAAGGTCTCGCCGATCCAGGCGAGGTACTCGACGGCCCCGAACATTCCGGCGATCGCCTCGAAGCTTTGCGTCCCGGTCTCGAACTTATCCGGCGGGAGATTCCCGGCCGGACGGACCTTGTAGGCGGTCAGCGACTCGAGAAGGTCGTATCGGCCCCAGAGCAGACCGAGGTGCGGCCCGAAGAACTTGTAGGCGGAGCAGGTGAGGAAATCGCAGCCGATGGCCTGGACGTCGATCGGCCCGTGGGGAGCCCAGTGGACGGCGTCGACGAACGAGAGGGCTCCCGCCTCATGGGCGATCCGGCACGCGCCCGCGACGTCGTTCACCGTCCCCGCCGCGTTCGACGCCCAGCCGACGGCTACGATCTTCGTTCTCGGCGAGATCGCCGACCGGAGCGCGTCGAGATTCCACGTGCAGTCCGAGACGTCGACGTCGACCCACCGGACGATCGCCCCGCGGTCCTCGGCGATCAGGAGCCACGGGGCGACATTCGCGTCGTGGTCGAGCCGGGTCACGACCACCTCGTCGCCAGGGGCGAGCGTCCTCGCGAGGCTCCGGCTCAGGTGGAGCGTCAGCGTCGTCATGTTCGGCCCGAAGACGATCTCCTCCGGGCGAAGGGCGTTCAGGAAGTCAGCGGCGGCCGTGCGGGCCTCGGCGACTATCGCATCCGACTCCCGGCTCGCCCGGAAGGCCCCGCCATGGTTAGCGTTCGTCAGCTTGAGGTAGTGCTCCATTCGCAAGAGGGCGCTCCGAACGATCTGCGTCCCGCCAGGGTTGTCTAGGAACACGGTGCTGGACGAGAGGGCCGGGAACCGAGATCGGACGAGGTCGACGTCGATCACGGGTGGAATTATGGCCTCCTGCCGGCGGGGCCCGCGAACAATCGCGATCAGGCGCGCTCTCGTCCCTGGGGCTCTAAACACGACCTGGCGCCGGTCTCCGATAATGGCGGCTTCTGATAGGAGCCCCCGATGTCGAGACCGGCGCCGTTTCTTTTCGCCCTCGGGGTCAGCCCAGCGGCTCGAACTCGGCCGTGAAGTGGCGGAGTACCTTCGGCGCCTTCGTGATCCGGTAGCCTCTCAGCTTCTCGCGGTTCCGGAAGACCTCCAGCACCCCTTCCGCGGCGTAGTCGATGTGGCTCTGGGTGTAGACGCGGCGCGGGATGGCGAGGCGGACGAGGTCCATCGCGCCCGGGGTCTCGGTCCCGTCGGGGTGCATCCCGAACATCACCGTCCCGATCTCGACGCCGCGGATCCCCGCCTCGAGGTAGAGCTGGTTGACGACCGCGATCCCCGGGTACTGGAGGGGCGGGACGTGCGGCAGCATCGCTCGCGCGTCGATGTAGACGGCGTGGCCGCCGGGGGGCTGGATGATGGGGACGCCGCCGGCGACGAGCTTCTCGGCGAAGTACGCGGTCGAGCGGATCCTGTAGTGGAGGTAGCTCTCCTCGACTACCTCGACGAGCCCCTGAGCCACTGCCTCCAGGTCATACCCCGCGAGGCCGCCATACGTCGGGAACCCCTCGGTCAGGATCAGGAGGTTCCGGGCGTTCCGGGCCCACGTGTCGTCGTTCATCGCCAAAAAGCCGCCGATGTTGGCGAGGCCGTCCTTCTTGGCCGACATCGTGCAGCCGTCGGCGAGGGAGAACATCTCCTGTGCAATCTCCTTTGGCGTCCGGCGCGACTGTCCCTCCTCCCGGATCTTGATGAACCAGGCGTTCTCGGCGAAGCGGCAGGCATCCAGGAAGAACGGCTTGGCGAACCGGTGGCAGACGTCGCGGACGGCGCGGATGTTGGCGAGCGAGACCGGTTGCCCGCCGCCTGAGTTGTTCGTCACCGTCGCCATCACGAGCGGGACGTGGTCCCCCTTCTCCTTCAGCAGCTGCTCGAGGCGGTCGACGTCGACGTTCCCTTTGAAGGGGTGGATCAGCGACGGGACCTTCCCCTCGGGGATGACCAGGTCGACCGCCTCGGCGTCCTCCACCTCGATGTTGGCCCGCGTCGTGTCGAAGTGGGTATTGCTCGGGACGATGTCCCACGGCTTCAGGATCGTGTGAAAGAGGATTCGCTCCGCCGCGCGCCCCTGGTGGGTGGGGATGATGTGCTTGAAACCGGTCAGATCCTGGATGACGCTCTGGAACCGGTAGAACGACCGGCTCCCGGCGTAGGTCTCGTCCCCCTGCATCATGGCGCCCCACTGCGCGGCCGACATGGCGCCAGTGCCGGAGTCGGTGAGGAGGTCGATGAGGACGTCCTCCCCGCGCAGGAAAAAGACGTTGTAGGAGGCGGCGCGGAGGGCAGCCTCGCGCTCCTCCCGCGTCGTGAACTTGACGGCCTCGACCGACTTGATGCGGAAAGGCTCGATGATGGTGCGGAAATTCATCGGCGCCATTATGGATCGGTCCAGGGTGATGAAAGCCCCCATCCACGCCGATCAGGCCGAGCAGTGGGCCGACGCCGTCGGGTAATCTCCGCCGGTGGCGAGCGGCATCCTCCTTGCGGTGACCGGACTGACGAAGGCCTTCGGCTCGCGTCCCCTCTTCGAGCGGATCTCGGTTTCGATCGACGCCGGGGACCGGGTCGGCCTGATCGGCCCGAATGGAGCGGGAAAGTCGACCCTCCTGTCGCTCCTCGCCGCGGTCGAGACGCCGGACGAAGGGACAGTGACGGCGACGAGGGGCCTCGTCATCGGTTACCTCGCGCAGGTGCCGGCTTTTCGAGAGGGAGCTTCGATCCGCGAGACGGTCCTGGAAGGGGCGAAGGACCATGGCGCGGGGGAAGAGGAGTGGAAAGCGGGACTCGCCGCCGACGAGTACATCGCCCGGCTCACTCTGACCGCGGAAGACCGGACCCCCGAGACGCCGGTCACCCGCCTCTCCGGCGGCTGGAAGAAGAGGGTAGCTCTGGCGAGGGAGCTGGTGAGGCGTCCCGACCTCCTTCTCCTCGACGAGCCGACGAACCATCTCGACGTCGAAGCGATCCTCTGGCTCGAGACCCTGCTGGCCAAGGCCCCGTTCGCCACGGTGACGGTGACTCACGACCGGCTCTTCCTCCAGCGTGTGGCAAACCGGATCCTGGAGCTCGACCCCCGAAACCCGGGCGGCCTTCTCGACGTCCGGGGCAACTACGAGACGTATCTCTCCGTGAAGGAGGCGCGCCTCTCGGCCGACGTCGAGCGCGAGGCGTCGCTCAAGAACCGCCTCCGCCGCGAGACGGAGTGGCTACGGCGCGGCGCGAAGGCTCGTTCGACGAAGCAGCAGGCGAGGATCCAACGGGCGGGGGCGCTGGAAGGCGAGGTGGAGGAGCTGGCGACGCGGACCCGGTCGGCGTCCGTCCGGCTCGACTTCCAGTCTTCGGGGAGAAGCCCGAAGAGGCTGATCGACGCGAAAGGAATCGGGAAGGGCTACGGAGGGCGTCTCCTTTTCGACGGGCTCGACCTCCTCGTCACCCCCGCGAGCCGGATCGGCCTCCTGGGGCCCAACGGCTGCGGGAAGTCGACGCTGCTCAGGGTCCTTCTCGGGTCGGAGGCCCCGGACACGGGCGAGGTGCTCCGCGCGGACAACCTCTCTCCGATCGTTTTTGAGCAGGGGCGGGAGAGCCTCGACCCCGATTCGACGCCGGCGAAGACCCTATGCCCCGCAGGGGACAAGGTCGAGTTCCGCGGGGCGTTCGTCCACATCAAGAGCTACCTCGACCGGTTCCTCTTCCGGCCCGAGCAGATGGATATGGCCGTCGGTCGCCTCTCGGGCGGTGAGCAGAGCCGGCTCCTTCTCGCCCGGCTGATGCTGAAGAAGACGAACCTCCTCGTTCTCGACGAGCCGACGAACGACCTCGACCTGGCGACGCTGGCGGTGATGGAGGATTGCCTCTCGGACTTCCCGGGAGCCGTCCTCCTCGTCACGCACGACCGATGGTTCCTCGACCGTGTGACGAACCAGATCCTGGCGTTCGGGAAGGACGCTAAGGGCGAGGGGACGCTCGTTTCCCTGGCCGGCCTCGACCAGTGGGAGGCATGGCGGGCGGCCGAGCGCGAGGAGAAGCCAGGGAACGGGGGGCCGGCCTGCGGCATGGGCGCGCCGTCCGCACAGGCCGCAGCGCCAGGGCGGAAGCGGCGGCTTGGCTACCTCGAGCAGCGGGAGCTGGACGGGATGGAGGAGCGGATCCTCGCGGCTGAGGGAGCCCGCGACGCGCTCAAGGCCGAGTGCGAAAAGCCGGAGAACGCCACTGACGGCCTGAAGCTGGTCGAGCTGCTGGGCAAGATCGAAGCGTGTCAATCAGAGATCGACCGGCTCTACGAGCGATGGGATGAGCTACAGAAGCGGGCGTCCGACACTCCGGACATTTCGGGCTGATCGGGGGCGGCTAGAATCGGTCGCCATCGTCGCCGGAGGGTTTGATGCATCGACCTAATCCTCCGCCTCGAGCCGGGGACGCCCGCGTGGACGTCGAGGGTGATCCACCGGTCGAAGGCCGCTCTCCTCCGGCTGGTCGTCGGGCCCAAGAAGCCGGAAACAAAGCCGGCGAAGGACGGAGACGAGAGCGAGCATCCCGGGGAGAAGAACGTAACGTCGGTAACGTCGGCGCTGCCGCTCGGCTTCCATCCGGGTGGCCACCTCCTGCTCTGGGAGGACGGCCAGCGCGCCTTCCACGCCAAGCTCTATCAGGGGGAAATCTGGGACGGAGCGGGGCCGACGGGGGAGAAGTCCTCCGGTTCGTCCCGGTCACGATGCCGCTCGCGGACGTCGTCAACGCCTGGATGTTCGCGGAGGCGGGCGACGACCTCGCGCTCCTGCAAGGCAAGGGGGGCTCTTCCGCCGGATCGGCGGGGAGCAGCTTTACGGGTTCTACGACAGCGAGATGTATCAGTGCGGCGGCTATTCGTCGACGACGCCGACGCGACCCTACCTGGTAACGACCGACATCCTGTGGGAGGTTTGGGCCGCAGCGTACGAGGGGCTCTTCATCCTCCGCGAGCGGGAGATGGCGATCCCGGCCTTCTGGACCTTCGTCGATGCGGCGGCGGAAGAGCTGTTGAAAGCCGAGCTGTTGAAAGCCGAGCTGTTGAAGGCCGAGCTGTTGAAGGCGGACGCCTCGTCGCCGTGGGCGAGACTGTTCATGTCCGCCAGGGCGAGCCGGGACGGTGCGACCCGGGACGAGGAGGCGCAGCGGATTAGGGCGCACGCGGGGACGGCGCCGTCGAGGGCGCTCGGCGAGCCGTTCGACTACGCGGAGCTGACGCCCCGCGGCCACTACGCCGGGAAGCCGGCGGCGGCCGACTACTTCGCCGCGATGCGGTACCTGACGGCGGCCGGGGCCAAGCTGAAGGACACGGGGCCGCTCGCCAGCCCGACGCTCGCCCTCTCGCACCCCGACCCGATGCCGAAGGTGGCCGATGTGGCCGGCGGGGGCGTCCCGCTTCTTCTGGCCGCGGTTGGGGCGCCGCTCGAGTTCGACCTCGTCGTCCCCTTCTTCGGGCGACGTCAGGTGGTGAAGGGAGCGGTCTACGCCTATCACGAGCTGACGTCCCGGGCGCCGATGACCGACGAGGAGTGGCGGAAGAGGGCGGGGAGCGAGCCGCTCGTGAAATGGGCCGAGCCGTTCGTCTCCAGGACGCTCCTGACATGTCCCCCGAAAAGCCCGTTCTAGCGGTCCTCGTCGCCCCCTCCTTTTCACGCTCGAACGCCATCTGTCGCCGATCGACGGTGAGGACGGTGTCCGTCCCTATGTTTACGAGATCGGCCCGCGCGGCCTCATCGCGAGGTGGCGCGGCTCGGCGCTCGCCTGGCCGCTAGTCGACGCGACGGTCCTGCCGGGCGATCCGCCGCTCCTCTGCGCCCTCCACCGGAGGGACGCCTTCCTGGAGCTCGACGTGGAGGCTCTCGCGGACCGTGTTGCCCTCTACCGGTGGAGCGGCTTCGGGTTCACGGGCGCGGAGCGGGCAAAAGCGCTCGAAGCGTGCCGCGCGGTCTGGAAGCGCTGACGTTCCAATCTTGGCCGGCCACCGCGGCGCGACTACCGTAAACTGGATCCGTTGCCGGATCGCGCCCGGGGGCGCGTCCCGAAGAAGGAGTCATGAAACGAATTGTCTTCTCGTGGCGGCCTATCCTCGTGATCACTCTCTTTTCTCTTCTCGCCCTTCCGGCGCTCGCCGACCGGTGGGTCTTCCTCGGAGAGCGGCAAGCGGAGAGGGGGGGAGACCACGACACGATCAGCGTGGGCGAGATGAAGGGCGAGTTCGACTCGCTCCGGATCGTGGTCCACAACGCTCCGGTCCGCATCCATAAGATGGTGATCAGGTACGAGAGCGGCCGGCAGAAGGACCTCTCGTTCGACCACCGGATCCGCCCAGGCGATTCGCGCGACATCCCGCTCCACGGCCGTTACCGCGGTATTCACCGGGTCGACTTCTGGTACGAGTCAGCCTCACGGGAAGGCCGCCCGGCCCTGGTCAAGCTCTACGGCCGGAGGTGAGGGGGGTCGGCGGGGAAGCGGCTCCTCAGGTAGTCCCTGGTCTCCTTGAGGGCCTGGACCAGCTGGTCGACGGACCTCCGGAGGGCAGCGGTGTCGTTCCGGGTGCAGACGTCTTCCAGCTCGAGAGCGGCCACCCCGATCCGTCTGGCGCCGATGTTGGCGGCGGCTCCGCGCATCGAGTGGGCCTCGATGCGAACCACCTCGATGTCGGCTAGCTCAGCCGCGCCGATCAGAGTCGGCCGCGCCGGGAGCCGGCGGCAGCACCGTGCGTCCCGCCCAGCGGTCGATGACCGAGAGCAGCTCCTTCGGATGGATCGGCTTGGCGACGTAGTCGTCCATCCCCGCTTTGATGCAGTTCTCGCGGTCCCCTTTCAAAGCGTGGGCCGTCATGGCGATGACCGGCACGTGTCTTAGACCGCCTTCCCAGGCCCTCAGAAACCGCGTGGCCTCGAAGCCGTCCATCTCGGGCAATCTGGACGTCCATCAGGACTCCGAGCCGTCCTTCCGGAGCGCCGCCAGCTCGAAGGTCTTTCCAACGGCCCCCCCGGTCCCGGTCGTCCGGAAGACCTCGAAGGAGGCGCGGTGAGCGGCGTGGAAGCGGAGAGGAACGATCAGGTCATGGAGGGCCCGGCCCAGCGCCTCGTTCGCGCTCCACCCGAAGATGGTCTCCGCTGCCCGGTTCCAGAAGATGATCCGGCCATCCGGGTCGATCGTGAGGAGCGCCTCGTGAGTGGCCTCCGCGAGCGCCCGGAAGACCCGCTCGTCGGCGGCCGGGGAGCGCGTCCCCTCGCTCGTGGAAGGCGAGCGGTCCACCGGATCCGCGGGACGATTCGCCATGTGCTATCCCCTCCTCGGGGGATTCGGCCATTCTAGGGCTTCACGTCCCTCACCGCGCCGAACTGCGCGAGGTCCTTCTTCACCGGTTTTGACAGGATGGAGCCGGGGGGGGGAGACTTACGCCCCGGCGAGGACGCGACCGGCCCTGCACATGGGCCGTAGGTTGGAGGGATCCACCCAGGTCGCGCCCGCCAGACGACGAAATAAGGAGACACCGATGAGCCTGGTCACCGAGAAGCCCGCGTCCACCGCCACCGCGAAGAGCGCTAGGCCGGCGTACAAAGTGAAGGACCTTGCCCTGGCCGAGTTCGGCCGGAAGGAGATCCGCCTGGCCGAGCAGGAGATGCCCGGCCTCATGGCCGTCCGCGCCCGCTACGGCAAGGACAAGCCGCTGAAAGGCGAGCGGATCATGGGAAGCCTCCACATGACCGTCCAGACGGCCGTCCTCATCGAAACGCTCGCCGAGTTGGGAGCCGACGTCCGCTGGGTGTCGTGCAACATCTTCTCGACCCAGGACCACGCCGCCGCGGCCGTCGTCGTCGGGCGCCCCGAGACGGGCGGGACGCCGGCGAGCCCGAAGGGGATCCCGGTCTTCGCATGGAAGGGGGAGACGCTCGAAGAATACTGGTGGTGCACCCGCGAGGCGATCGAGTGGCCCGACGGCTCCGGCCCGACGCTGATCGTCGATGATGGCGGCGACGCCACGCTGCTGATTCACAAGGGGGTCGAGTTCGAGAAGGCGGACGCCGTTCCGGCCTTCGACCCGAAGAACGACCCCGAAGAGTGGGCCGTCATCCTCGACCTCCTCCGGAAGGAGCTGGCGGGCAAGACGGGCTTCTTCACTCGGATCGCCCCGAAGATCAAGGGGGTTTCCGAGGAGACGACGACCGGCGTCCACCGCCTCTACCAGATGGAGGCAGAGGGGAAGCTCCTCTTCCCGGCGATCAACGTGAACGACTCGGTCACCAAGAGCAAGTTCGATAACGTCTACGGCTGCCGGCACTCGGTCGTGGACGGTCTCAACCGCGCGACCGACGTGATGCTAGGCGGCAAGGTGGCCGTCGTCCTAGGCTTCGGCGAGGTCGGGAAGGGGTGCGCCGAGGCCCTGCGCGGCCAAGGGTGCCGTGTTGTCGTCACCGAGATCGACCCCATCTGCGCCCTCCAGGCCGCGATGCAGGGTTACGAGGTGAAGACCCTGGAGGACGTCGTCGAGACGGCCGACATCTTCATCACGGCAACCGGGAACCTCGACATCATCACGGCCGCCAATATGGCGAAGATGAAGGACAAGGCGATCGTCGGGAACATCGGCCACTTCGACAACGAGATCGACATGGCCGGCCTGAAGAAGGTCGCCGGCATCCAGCGGATCAACATCAAGCCACAGTACGACGAGTGGCGCTTCCCCGACGGGCACTCGGTGATGATCCTGGCGGAAGGGCGCCTCCTGAATCTCGGCTGTGCAACTGGACATCCGAGCTTCGTCATGTCGGCCTCGTTCACGAACCAGGTCCTCGCCCAGCTCGACCTGGCGAAGAACCGGGGCGACCGGAAGAAGGCCGTGACGGTCCTGCCCAAGACCCTCGACGAGGAGGTCGCGCGCCTCCACCTCGGCCACCTCGGCGTGAAGCTGACGAGCTTGACCGAAAAGCAGGCGGGGTATCTCGGAATCCCGGTGGGCGGACCGTACAAGCCGGACCACTACAGGTATTAGGGGAACCCGGGCCCGACCGGGTTCGGCGATTGCGAGGCTTCGGCGCTTAAGGCCCCCGGGGAGGCCCCGACCGTCCTACCGGCCAACGCGACGCGCCACTCGATGACCTGAGCGTTCGGCGCGTCGCTCCGCTCGGTCCGCGCGGAGGCCCCCGTGTTCTCCTGGCCTCGGGGCAGGTCTGCGGTTCTTCTTCGTCCCCGGCACGGAGACCGGTGGGGCCGTCCGTACGCCATCTCGAAGCTCGCGCCCCCCAAACCTTGCCCTGCGACGACCTCCCGCGCGAGCTGAGCGAAGCTCGGCGCCTCCCGGTCTAGTTCGTGATTAGCGCCGAGCGTTGGCGGCAGGACGGCCCCGCCGGGCTCCGTGCCCCTCGGCGCGACAAGCCGAGGTCGAGCCCCTCGACGGATACAGCGGCGAGCCCGCCGCCGTGCCTGAGAGAATGGTACCCGTGAGAGTTCCGGCCTTTCTTCCCCTGGCCTCCGTCGTCATCATTTCAGCCGGCTGCGCGTCGGCGCCCCCGCCAGGCCCCCGCTTCGAGGACGTCACGGCGAAGGCCGGGATCACGTTCAAGTACACCTTCGGCGATTTCACGTACGACAACATCCTTGAGTCGAGCGGGTCGGGGGTGGCGGTTTTCGACTACGACGGGGACGGGAAGATGGACATCCTTTTCCTGAACGGCCGGTACGTCGAAGGGGCGAGCGACCCGAAAGGTCAGGTCTTCCGGGGCGCCCGGAACGCGCTCTACCGGAACAACGGCGATGGGACCTTCACCGACGTGACCGAGAAGGCCGGCGTGGGAGGGAGCCACTGGGCGATGGCCGCCACGATCGCCGACCTCGACGGCGACGGCCTCGAGGACATCTTCCTCTCGAACTACGGGCCTAACACGTTTCTCCACAACAACGGCGACGGGACCTACTCCGACTGGACCGAGAAGGTCGGCCTCGCGGGGCCTGCCACGCTGAACGGCTTCGTGAAGTGGAGCGTCGGAGCGGTGGCCTTCGACGCCGACGGCGATGGCCAGCTGGAGCTGATGGTCGCGAACTTCCTCGCGTTCGACCCGCTCTACCTGAGCCCCGGCTCGCCCGAGAGGATGCCGTCGCCGGCCGAGTACCACGGGCAGGCATCGATCCTCTACAAGCGGGGACCCGACGGGCGGTTCGTCGACGTGACCAAGGCGGCCGGCCTCCACTATCCCGAGAGCAAGGCGATGGGGCTGACCGCCTTCGACTGCGACGGGGACGGGCGGCTCGACCTCTTCCAGGCGAACGACCACCAGCCGAACTTCCTCTTCCACAACCTCGGCGGCGGGAAGTTCGAGGAGATCGCCGCAGCGGCCGGCGTGGCGGTCAACCTCGACGGCGTCGGCACCGGCCACATGCACGGGACGCTCGGCGACGTGGACGGCGATGGTCGCCTCGACATCCTGGTGACCGACCTTTCGTACCAGAGCCTTTACCGGGCCACCGGGCCCTGCCAGTACGAGGACGTCACCGCCCGGAGCGGCATCAAACGGCTGATGAACGGGGCGGAGTCGTGGGG
>OLLZ01000191.1_pt1 | contig 10691 bp, 12 predicted proteins | sample 1604661 | NCBI WGS metagenome assembly OLLZ01 (sample SAMEA104055726, study PRJEB20765) | soil metagenome | biome: Arctic tundra; feature: Polygonal ground; material: soil | place: USA | collected 2011-09 | depth 0-0.5 m | reverse complement strand
CCGGTCCCGACGACGGCGATCCGGGAGGCGTGCCCGGATGGAGGGAGCAAGAGCTCTGGAGCCCGGGGCGGCTCGGCCTCCTCCAGCGACAGGGGTGGGCGCACCTTTATCTCGACGGACGTCGACACCTCGAACTCGAGGGCCACCTCGTACACCAGGTCCGGCTTTTGGCGGGCATCGAGCGACCTCCGGGCGAGCTTGAGAGAGGTCACCGCTTCGACCGGCAGGTGGAGGATGCGCGCAACCAGCCCCGCATCGACGGGATGGGAGACGTCGACCCGGAGGCCGGAGAGCCGGTAGCGAGGCACGGCCGGTATTCTAGGGACCAATGAAGACCGGCTGCGGCGAACTTCCGCGAGAGACCGAGGTGAAGTTTCGCGTCGCAGACCGCGACGCGTTGGAACAACGGCTCCGGCGGCTCGGTGCGGTGCCAGGAGGCTCCGCGCTCGAACGCGATGTCCTCCTCGACGACCGGGACGGGTCCCTCCAGCGAAGAGGTTCCGCGATCCGGATCCGCGAGACGGCCGGGACCGCGCTTCTCACGTTCAAGGGTCCCAAGGAGATCCGGGCCGGGGTCCGGTCCCGGGTCGAGCTGGAAACCGAGGTGGGTGATGCGGGGATGATCGCGGCGCTTCTGGCCGAGCTCGGCCTCCAGCCGGTCTTCCGGTATGAGAAGCGCCGGACCCCCTGGCGATTCGGCGATCCCGCCAGGCCGCTGGTCGTCATCGACGAGACGCCAATCGGCCTCTTCGCGGAGATCGAGGGAGACGAGGCCGCAATCCGCGGGCTCGCCTCCGAGCTGGGGGTCGGGGAGAGCGAGTTCCTCCCGGAGTCGTATGCGGCGCTCTACCTCGCGGCCCGCGGCCAGGACCCGTCGCTCCCGCGAGACATGGTGTTTCGTTGATCGCCCTCGTCCTCGCAGCCGGCTACGGGACTCGCTTCCGCCCGGCGACGTTGACGACGCCGAAACCGCTGCTCCCCTTTCTCGGCCGGCCGATCCTCTTTCGTCTCTTCGACCACCTGATCGGAGAGGGCGTCGACGCCCTCGTCGTCAATAGCCACCACCTCGCCGACGTCCTAGAGACGGCCGTCGGGCCGTCGTACCGGGGCGTCCCGGTCTCGTTCTCGAGGGAGCCCGAGATCCTCGGGACCTCAGGTGCGATCCGGCGAGCGGCGGATGCGGGCCTCCTGCCGGGAGAGGCGTTCCTCGTCGTCAACGGAGACCTCTTCACGGACATCCCCTTGGCGCCGCTGGTCGAGGCTGCCTCAGAGCCCGAGACGTTGTCGGCGATGGCGGTCCTGCCGAATCCGGCGCCGGAGAGGGAGACGCCCCTGTGGGGAGAGCGTGGTCGTCTCCGAGCCGTCGGAGAGCGGCCGCGGGCGGAGGTGACGGGGCCGTGGCTGTTCACCGGCGTCCAGTGCGCGACCCGACGCCTCCTCGACCTGATCCCGCCGGGCCGCACCGAGCTGGCGCGTGACGTCCTGGTCCCGTCGATCGCCCGCGGCGAGCGCGCGTTCCGCCTAGTCCCATGCGTGGAAGGGGGATTCTGGTTCGACCTTGGGACGCCCGAGCGGATGGCTCTGGCGGAGGATCGCGTGCGAGGCGGGGTCACAGACGGTGCCACGCCTTGCGTCCCGTTTCCCACTCGAAGATCTGAATCCGGGCCGACGACGGGCTGATCCGGACGATCGCCTGCCGGTTGCGGCCGTTTGAGAGGTAGATCGAGCCGGGCGACGCGTTCCCGAGCGGGGTGAACGTGCAGATATCGGAGCGGCCGAACCTGATCGGGTCGGAGAGATTACCGATCGAATCGCCGTTCGGGTCGAGGGCCGTGAATCCAGAGAGGAAGGAAAAGCTGATTCCCGGGTACCGCCGGTTCATCGAAACGGGCCCCTCCACGAGGACGTCGATCCCCTTGCGGATCTCCTCGGTGAGAACGCCGTTCCCGTTCATGTCCTGGTAGACCGCGAACGTCACGTCGCCTCCGACGGAGGTCCAGCGGATGCCGACGTCGCGGTGCTCGAAGGCCGCCTTGGCCCGGGCGCGCGTGAAGATCGTAGCGATCTCGTTGCAGGCCGCTCGCATCGTCAGCTGCCGGGAGATCTCGGCGGCCGCGGGGATCGAGAGCATCGCCATGCAGGCGAGGATCGCGAGGACGGAGGTCAGCTCCATCAGGGAGAACCCGTTGTCCTCCGGATTTCTCTGCGTCATCGGGGTATCCCTTTCTCCACCCGGCGAGCCGGGTGAGTCGTCGATGGGAGAAGATGGCCGCGGCGCGGCCGTCCGGCCACGCCGCGGCGGGCGGCGGCTACTTCGCGGCAGAGGCGGTGTCCGACGCCTTCTTGGGGGCCTTTCCCGGAGCGCGGGGACGAGCCGCGGGGCGGCTTCCCTTCGCCAACGAGACCTTCTCGGTCAAGGTCGTGGAGCCGGACACGGCGAGGTACGGCTTGAGAGAGGCGAACTTCTTCTCGCCGACCCCTTTGACGGCCATCAGATCCTCGGCGCGCTTGAACGGACCGTGCTGCGAGCGATGCGTGACGATCCGGCCAGCCAGCTTCGAGCCGACCCGGGGGAGCCGCGCCAGCTCGTCGGCCGTTGCCTGGTTGATATTGACGGTCTTCCTGCTGGTCTCGGTCTCCGCGGGAGCAGGGGCCGAGAGGAGTCCGCTCGTGACCGAGACGGCCGAGAGCAGCGCGAGAGAGCGGGCGATGGACTTGAGAGACATTTCTTTCTCCTTTTCGTTGTGGTCTTCGTGAACGTTCTGTCGTGGTTCGACTTGATCCCGACTCGAGGCCTGTTCCTTCCTTCGACTGGCTTGCTTTCTTCGTCGTCTAGGTCACCGCGTCACCCCCTTTCTTTGCGAATGGCTTCGTGGGGCCGATGCCGAGGGAAAAGCACGCGCCGTGCCCCGCATGACCTGAGACGGCTAAGTCCCTTGTTTGTAGACGACTGCTCCGGGATCTGGAGGCTGGTGTCAGCGCTCATCGACAGGATCTCTTGTCGGTCCCCGGGGCGCCGCAACGAATCCGCCCAGCTCTCTCCTGGTCGGAATCGCGATGACCCAAACGGGGTAAAGGTGACAGGAATGCCTGTCAGCGCGGTCCGGGGTGGGGCTCAACCGATCGCTGCGCTACCATCTCATCGAGACGGGAGAGGTGTTGGAAAGGGTAAGAGAATTGATACTCGGGGTCTCGGGTGCCAGCGGCTCGAGGCTCGCGCTCCGCGCCCTCGTCCTCTTCACTACGTCACCTGAGATCGACGTCCTCCACCTCGTCGTCTCGCGGAGGGCGCTCCTCGTCGCCCGCGACGAGACCTCTCGAGGGATCAAGACCGCGGCAGACTTCGTCGCTGCGGCTGGGCTCGCTCCGGAATTCGCGAGCCGGGTCCGGATCCACCCGTCGGAGGCGATCGACGCGCCGATCGCTTCCGGCTCGTACCGGACGCTCGGCATGGCCGTCCTCCCCTGTTCCGCCGGGACGCTCGCCTCGATAGCAAACGGCCTCTCGCGGGGTCTCCTTCAACGGGCCGCCGACGTTTGCCTGAAAGAACGAAGAAGACTCGTTCTCGGGCTACGCGAGACCCCGCTCTCTCTGGTCCATGCCGAGAACATCCTCCGAGTGACGCAGGCCGGAGCCGTGGTCGCCCCCGTCGTCCCCGCGTTCTACGCCGTCGCCACCCTCGACGAAGCGATCGACGCGTACCTCCTCAGGGTCGCGGACCTTCTCTCGGTCTCGATCGAGACCGAGAGCTATCGATGGAAGGGGGCCCCGTGACCGCTGTCCCGCGCCACCGGCCGTTCTCCCAGAAGGGCACCCCGCTCCTCCTTCTCGAGACCGACCCGTGGAGGGAGAGCAGCCTGGCGGCGTTCCTCCGGGCGGAGGGGTACGATGTCCGTCTCACTGACGCCGGGGAGAGCCCCCCGCAGCTCGCCCTCGTCGACTTCCGGAGCGGTGTCGGCGAAACGAGACACCAGTACGAGACCCTGAAGACAAAACACCCGGAGATGAAGACGGTCGCGTTCGTCTCGGACGTGAACGCGGGAACCGTCTTCCCGTGCTTCCTCCTCGGCATCAAGGGGGTGCTTCCCGCTGTCGCCAGCGGCGACGAGGTGCTCCTGGCGCTGGCCGCCGTGAGGGAGGGGTCGGTATGGACGCCGCGGGCCGTCCTATCGCAGTGGATCGACCGGATCGCGTCGCTGGGATTCGACGGTGTCGGCCGGGCGTTCTCGCGGGCGGAGCAGAGGGTCCTGGATGGCCTGAAGGAAGAGCTCTCGAACAAGGAGATTGCGCGCCGGCTCGGAATCGCCGAAGCGACGGTCAAGTTCCACGTTGGAAGGCTCCTGAAGAAGACTGGGACGAGGGACCGCCGGGAGTTGACCCGGTTCGTCGTCGAGAGCGCGCCGCCCCTCTGGCCGGCCAGCAGTCGCCTCCCGGACGATACCAAGGTATAGCGATGGCCATCCCATGGGCTTGAATTTAGCCATACCACTTTCTGTGTACTTCTAGACCGATAAATAGTGGAAGTTTTCCGGGCCTGGGTCCATATTACTTTCAGTCCCCGAGATTGCGACCCAATCGCTTTTTCGACCAGGGACTCTCACTCCTCCGCACGGGGCGGTAACGCGGGCCGGCGTTACCGCCCCAACTTTCTTTAGAATCCCCTCTCTAAGTGTCGCAGGCCCCCGATCTCCTCCAGCCGCATCCGAGCGTCGCGGACTTCTTTTCCCTCGTCAAGTTCGAGCACACGCTCTTCGCCCTTCCGTTCGCTCTGCTGTCAGCCTTCTTCGCAGCCGGCGGCTTCCCTCCCGCCGAGAAGCTCCTCTGGATCCTTGTCGCGATGGTCGGCGCCCGGTCGGCCGCGATGGCGTTCAATCGGATCGCGGATCGCAGGGTCGATGCGGCGAACCCAAGGACGGCGAGCCGGGAGATCCCCGCCGGAATCATCACGGTGGCTCAGGCAGCGGTGTTCTGCGCGGCGTCCTCGGCCATCTTCGTCCTCGCGGCCTGGTGCCTCAACCCGCTCTGTCTGGCCCTCTCACCACTGGCCCTCCTGGCCATCCTGGGCTACTCCTTCACGAAGCGGTTCACTTGGGGAGCGCACGTGTTCCTCGGCCTGTCGCTCGCAATCGCGCCGGTCGGGGCGTGGGTTGCGGTCCGCGGGGCGTTCGCTCTCCTTCCGGTAGTTCTCGGCGTCGCGGTTCTCTTTTGGGTGGCAGGGTTCGACGTCATCTATAGCCTCCAGGACGAAACCTTCGATCGCGGCCAGGGGCTCCGTTCGATCCCCTCCGCGTTCGGCGTCCGAAGATCGCTTCTCGCGGCGGCTGTCCTGCACGCACTGGCGCTCGGCCTCTACTACGCAGTCTTCGTGCTGGCCCATGGCGGGCTCGCCCTGGGAGCTGGCGTCATCGCCGCCGGGGCATTTCTCGTCCGGCAACATCAGCTGGTTTCTCCGGACGATCTCTCGAAGGTGAACGCAGCCTTCTTCGCGGCGAACGGATGGCTGTCCGTGGTCTTTTCGGCCCTGGGGATCGTGGATGTTCTCGTGTCCGGGGCGCCGTCGAGGTAATCTCGCGCCATCTTGGCCGCTCCCTCACCCGAGGAATTTCCACAGCGGCACATCGCCGTGGAGGGCCCGATTGGCGTCGGGAAGACGTCGCTCGTCGGCCTGCTGGCAAAGAGGTTCTCGGGAACGCAGATCCTCGAGGACGTCCAGAACCCCTTCCTGAGCGACTTCTATGCCGGAAAGAAGGGGTCCGCGTTCCAGGCCCAGATCTACTTCCTGCTCTCCCGGTATCAGCAACAGCTCGAGATCGCGCAGATCGACCTGTTCCGCCACCTCGTCGTCGCGGACTACACCTTCTCCAAGGACAAGCTCTTTGCGTCCCTGACGCTGACGGACGCCGAGATGTCGCTCTACGACCGCCTGTACGGTCCCCTCTCGGAGAACGTCCCCCGTCCCGACCTCGTCGTACACCTGACGGCTTCGGTGGATACCTGCCTGTCCAGGATCCGGAGGCGGGGGCGGGCCTACGAGAAAGGGATCACGTCGACCTATCTGAAGAGCCTGATCGAGGCCTACAACTACTTCTTCTACCACTACACCGCGACGCCTCTCCTGGTCATCGATACGAACGAGATCGACTTCGTTCAGCGGAAGGACGACCTCGAGGACCTCGTCCAGCAGCTCGTGAAACCGTTTCGAGGAACCCGGATCTACGTTCCCCGCTCCGTAAAGCGCTGAATGGCCGGTTTTTTTCCTTGCACTTTCTCGAAAACTTGGTTCTGATTACGTCACGGCCCGTGGCATTCCGTGGTCCAACCCCCGGAACCCTCGTTCGGCTCACGGAGTCTATCTAGCTCGAGGAGGATCTTCTTCATTTCCAGTCTCGCGGGGTCCCATCAGGGAAACAACCCCACCGTAGCCTCCCGAAGTCCCGGAGCCGGTAAACGTTTCCCGGTCATGAACGGGCGTAACGCCCCCTCGCGCGGCGAGAGGGAAGCGCCCGCTTTTCCACCCCGGTCGTAAGAGACGACCACGGAGTCATTCCATGTACACGGACAAGACCATCAATTGCATCGACTGCGCCGGCCCCTTCACCTTCACGGCGAACGAGCAGGAGTTCTACGCCCAGAAGGGATTCTCCAATGAGCCCAAGCGCTGCAAGGTGTGCCGCGACAAGCGCAAGAGCGGTGGCTACGGAGATGGCGGTTCCCGCCAGCTCTACAGCGTCACCTGCGACGCGTGCGGCAAGGCGACCCAGGTTCCGTTCAACCCGACGAACGGCAAGCCGGTCTACTGCCGCGACTGCTACCGCGACCGCCGCGCCTCTGGCGGCCGGTAAGACCGAAACGATCCAGCGACATTCGGGCGGGGACGGGCGAAGGCCATCCCCGCCTCTTGCTACTTGCGGGGCCGGCCCCTGCTGCCCTCGACACGATTCGTCGCGTCTCCGACCCAGGCGGCGAAGGGGCCGTCGGCCAGCGGCGCGGGATAGGCGAGGATCTCCGGTAGCTCGTATGCGTGGAGCGACTTGATCGCCGCGGAGACTTCCTCGTAACGCTCCTCAACCGTCTTCGCGAGAAGAAGGAACTCCGTGTCGTCGATCACCTCCCCCTTCCAGCGGAAGATCGACCGGACGCCGGGCACGATGTTGACGCAAGCGGCGAGCCTCTTGTCGACGAGGTGGTTCGCGATGTCGAGCGCCTGCTCCTGGGTCCCGACGGTGGTCATGACGATCAGGATTCGGGGAGTGGAAACGGGGTCATCCCTCATCGAGGCGACGGTAACGGAGAGGAATTCGCGACGTCAAGGCGCGCCACCCAAGCGTGCTACTCTCATCGCGATTGGGGGCGTCCCGGTTTCGACGGGGCATTCAGCGATCGAGGAGCACGCCGAGCATGTCGCCTGACTCGTAAAAACAGCGGCAAATTAAAGCTGCCAATAACAGCGAACTCGCTCTCGCGGCCTAACAAGAGCCGTGACGAACGACGGGAGGCCAGCCCGGAGCACCTCGCCGTTCGACGCGAAAACCGGGCTGGAGCTTCCCCCGCCATCTGAAGGGGAAGATCGAGATGTCCAGGTTCGCTGACGCGCCCGGTCGTCCGGACCCGACGACGCGCCGGCTAAACAAATAAGTCCGGACTGAGCGTGGAGAATCTCGACGTTCGGGCGCTTCGGACGGGGGTTCGACTCCCCCCGCCTCCACCATTACAAACCCACCGGACCCGCCAGCGCGTATGCGAAGGCGGGTCAGTCATCAAGTGCCGGAACGAAATTCTTGCCGAGACCGAAAGCGTCGATAATCACTGTCGTGGGTCGCATGCTTCGCCTCGTAACCCTCTTCGCCCTGGGGCTTTCCACGGCGTCGCTCACGGCGCAACCGCTGACCGGAGGGCCCTCGGCCAGCTTCGTTCCGCCGGGCGGGACGTCGCTCGTGGTCCGCTCGCTCGACATCCAGGGGCGGGCGTTCCTCTCCGTCAACGACGTCCTCGCCGCCCTGGGTGGGTCGGTGCAGTTCGACGACTCGACCTTCTCGTACGAGCTGAAGCTCAAGAGCCACTCAGCGGTCGTGGGCGTCGAAACGCCGATCGCCGTCGTGGACACGAGGCTCGTCTCCCTCTCCACGCCGGTCCACGGCGTGGGTTCGACCCTCTTCGCTGACCCAGATTTCTTCCAGAAAGTCGTGGGACCCATGGCCGGGACCTCGTTCGTCTGGGAGCGGTCTTCGCGTCTCCTCTCCGCGAGGAAAGCCGATCTCCCAGAGGTCGTTGTCGAAGCGACCCTCGCCGACTTCGAGGCGACGACCAAGATCGTCCTCCGTCTCACGGAGGTCCCCGCCTTTCGGGTCGAAAAGGGCGAAGAAACCCTCGTCATCCGCTTCCCGGCTGCGCGGCTGACGGCCTCGCCGCCAGAGATGGCCTTTGACGACCCGAGGGTCGCCCGCCTCGCGGTACGGGGAAGCGAGGTGTACGTCTCCCTCCGGGAACGGAACCTCTCGACGAACGTCTACGCGCTCCAGACCCCTCCTCGGATCGTCGTGGACGTCACAAAGGTCGCGGCGACGTCCGGACGGAGCCCAGGCGCCGCGCCGCCGCCGTCCGCGCCCGCGAAACCGCAGCCGAAGACGATCGTCCTCGACCCCGGGCATGGCGGGACGGAAGAGGGGGCGAAAGGTCCCGGCGGCGCCATGGAGAAGGACGCCACGCTCGCCCTCGTGAAGTCGATACGGGAGACGCTGTTCCGGAACGGCTACCGTGTCGTCACCACACGTGAAACCGACACGACCGTCGGCCTCGACGAACGGCCGGCGCTCGCGAACGCGGCGAAGCCGGACCTCTTCCTGTCGATCCACTGCAACGCCTCGCGCTCGCCCTCGGCGCACGGCACCGAGGTCTACTACCTCTCGCTCGACGCTTCGGACCGCGCGGCCGCCGCCCTCGCCGAGAAGGAGAACCGGACCGAGCGGTCGGCCACCCCGACGGCGGACCGGAACGCAGCGCTGCGGGACCTCGACCTGATCCTCTGGGACCTCGCGCAGAACCAACACCTCTCCGCCTCGGCCCGCCTGGCCGAGATCATCCAGGCCGACTTCAACCGTCTTCTCGGCGTCACGACCCGCGGCGTGAAGCAGGCACCGTTTAGGGTCCTGATCGGCGCCAACGTCCCGGCTGTCCTCGTTGAGGTGGCCTTCATCACGAACCCCGAAGAGGAGAAGAAGCTCGCATCGGAGGACTTCCGCCGACAGGTGGCCGAGACAGTCGTCGGGAGCCTCGCCACCTACTTTCGGAACGCCGACGGCGCGGCGCCCGTACCTCCGGTGAAAACGCGGTAGACGGAGTCGATGCCGCGCCGATTCGCGCTCCTGCTGCTCGCGCTCCTCGTCTCGCTGATCGGAGCCCTATTCCTGGCGAGACATTTCCGCGGGAAGGGCCCCCCTGGGGAGAGCGTGGCGTCGCTTCCCACCCCCGCGCCGACTCCGGTGGTTCCCCCGACGCCGATCCCGGCCCGGCGCGTCGTCCTCTACTTCGAATCGGCGGTCGACGGACGCCTGCACCCGGAGTCGCGGGACCTCCCGGTCATGGCGGACGACATCGCGTTGCTTCGCGCGGTGAGCGCCGCCGTCCTGGACGGTCCTAAGACGCCAGGGCTCCTGAGCCCGTTCCCCGAAGGCTGGCGGCTCCGAGCGGCCTTCCGACTCAAGGACGGGCTCGCCGTCCTCGACCTGGAGCCGCCTCAGGACAAGAAGGGCGACCGGCCGCCGGGCGCCCCCCCGGCACGATGGGAGACCGGGTCCCGCGAGGAGCTCCTGGCGGCCCAGTCCGTCATCATCTCCGCTGCGAAGAACATCGTGGGGCTGAGCCGCTTCGTCCTCCTCGTCGGGGGCGAGCCAGTCGAGACGCTGGGCGGGCACATCGACCTCACGCACCCGCTGTCACCCGACCTCACGGAGGTCGTGGACGAACCGCCCGCCGCGGCCCCGCCGCCTGCCTCGACTCCGTCGATCTCGCCGCCGCCTCAGGTCACGGGACGGACCCGGGCCGACTCCGTATGAGCGATTCCCGGCCGATCGGCCTCTTCGATTCGGGCGTGGGCGGCCTCACCGTTCTCGACGCGGTGGCGCGCCGCCTTCCTTCGGAGGACCTCCTCTACCTGGGAGACACGGCGCGGCTGCCGTATGGCACGAAGTCGCGCGAGACGGTCCGTCGATACGCGTTGAGAGCCGTCTCGCTCCTCCTCGAGCGTGACGTGAAGGCTCTGGTAGTGGCGTGCAACACGGCGACGGCCCTCGCCCTTGACGCGATCCGCGACCGGTCCCCGGTCCCGGTCCTCGGTGTCATCGAGCCGGGCGCCGAGGCGGCGGTAGAAGCCGCGCGGGAGACTGACCCCAAGCACGGTGCTGGCCTACCGGTCGCGATCCTCGCTACCGAAGCGACGGTCGCGTCCGATGCTTACGGCGCGGCGATCCGGTGCCTCGACCCCGGCCGCCGCGTTCTCCACGTGGCATGTCCCCTGTTCGTCCCGCTGGCCGAGGAGGGGTGGACCGGGAACGAGGTGGCCCGGGCCGTGGCGGCCATTTACCTGGAGCCGGTGGCGGTCTCCGGCGCCAAGGTCGTCGTCCTCGGGTGCACCCACTATCCCCTCCTGAAGGCGACGATCACGGCCGCCCTCCCGCCCGGTACCCGCCTCATCG
>OLLZ01000326.1_pt1 | contig 10702 bp, 10 predicted proteins | sample 1604661 | NCBI WGS metagenome assembly OLLZ01 (sample SAMEA104055726, study PRJEB20765) | soil metagenome | biome: Arctic tundra; feature: Polygonal ground; material: soil | place: USA | collected 2011-09 | depth 0-0.5 m | reverse complement strand
CTCCCCCGCCGGTTCACGAAGATGAGCGGAGCCGGAAACGACTTCCTGGTCTTCGACGAGCGGGTCGATGTCGGGCCGCAGGAGACGGCTACGATCCGGCGCCTGTGCGAACGGGGAAGGGGTGTCGGCGCAGACGGGGTCCTGTTCCTGGTCGCCGTTCCGGGAGGTGGGGTCCCGATCGTTGTCGCCGACTACTACAACGCCGACGGCGGACCGGCGCGGTTCTGCGCCAACGGTACCCGGTGCGCGGCCCGCTTCGGAAGCCTCCGCCTGGGAACGGGCATCGAGCTGACTGTTCGGACGGGCTGGGGGGACATCGGCGCGACCGTCCATCCCGACGCGCAGGTCACGCTCCGGCTGCCCGAACCGGTCGCCGTGGGCGAAGAGCTGCCCACGTTCGACCCGGACGAGGTCCTGGTCGAAAGGACGGGCGTGGCCGTCTCGGTCGGTGTTCCACACATCGTCGTCTTCACTAGTGGCCGGACCGGGCTCGACCAGATCGACCTGGCGCCGGTCGCTCCCCGGATGCGGCATCACCCGGCGCTTCCGGATGGAGCCAACGTCCACTTCGTCGCGCCCGCCTCCCGGGGGAGGCTCGCGATCAGGAGCTGGGAGCGCGGGGTGGAAGGAGAGACGCTCGCGTGCGGCTCCGGGGTCGTGGCGGCGGCTGTCGTGGCCGCCAGCCGCGGCGGGATCGCTCCCCCCGTTACGGTCGAGACGCGTTCCGGTGAGAATCTGGTCGTCGACTTCCGGCTCGACGGGGGCGTCGCCCGGGACGTGACGCTCACCGGCGATGCGCGCGTCGTCTTCGAAGGCACGCTGAACGAGGAGATCCTATGAGAATCGTCCGTTCGGCGCCCGAAGGCCTTCGAGGAGCTTCCCACAGAGCCCTCCGAAGCTCCCCGACGACATCACGAGGACGACGTCGCCCGGAAGGAGGCGTGAAAAGAGACCTTCGGCGATCGATTCCGCGCTGTCCGCGTCGAAAGCGAGGGTGCCGGTCCGGGTGAGCTCGGCGGCGAGCCAGCCGGTGTCGAGCGCGCCGGGACCGGAGGGGCTCCCGAGCCGGGCCGCGTGAAATGGCCGGGCGACGGCGACCGCATCGGCCGCCGAGAGCGCCGAGAGGTAGGCCGAAGCGAAATCGGCCCGTCCCCCGGTGATCGAGCGGGGCTCGAAGACGGCCCAGAGGCGCCGACCGGGAAATCGACCACGCGCCCCGCGGATCGTCTCGCCGACCGCGGTCGGATGGTGGGCGAAATCGTCAACGATCGTCACGCCACCCTCGGTCCCGCGGACCTCGAGCCGGCGCCGGACGCCACCGAAAGAGGCGAGCCCGGCCGACAGCTCACGGGGGGCCGGCCCGAAGGGGCGTGCGGCTCCGATCGCGGCGAGGGCGTTCGCCACGTTGTGTCGCCCGGCGAGCGGGATTAGTGCCTCAAAGAGAGGCTCGCCGTTCTCGACAACGGTGAATCGGCTCCCTTCCGGGCCGAACGACACATGTCGGGCGACGAGACCTTCGTCGCCGGTCCGCTCGCCCGCGGTCTCGACGCGGTAGCGGAGGACAGGGGCGCTGGCCGAGGAGAGGACGTCGAGGACGTTCGGGTCGTCTCCATGCGCGACGATCAGCCCGTCGGGCGGAACGAGGGCCACGGCTTTGCGAAACGCGTCCTTGACGGCATCGAGGTCGCGGTAGAGGTCGGCGTGATCGAACTCGATCGAGGTGAGGATTAGCGTCCTGGGGGCGTAGTGAAGGAACTTAGGGCCCTTGTCGCGCCACGACGTCGAGTACTCATCCCCCTCGACCACGAATGCCGCACCCGTTCCGATCGTGGAAGGGGCCGGAAGGTTCATTGGTTCGCCGCCGACGAGGTAGCCGGGGGACCGGCCGGACGAGGCGAGGAGCCAGGCGGTGAGGGCCGTCGTCGTCGTCTTTCCGTGGGTTCCCGCGACAACGACCGGGTGGCGCCCCGCCAGGAATTCGTCGTGGAGGGTCTCGGGCATAGACGAAACGGGGAGCCCCCGCCGGAGGGCCTCCACGAGCTCCGGGTTGTCCTTCCCGGCCAGGTTGCCGACGACGACACGATCCACCGCCTCTGGGAGGTTTCGCGCGTCGAATCCAGGACGAACCTGGATGCCGAGGGCGGCGATCCGGTCCGACATCGGAGGGTAGAGGGGCAGGTCAGATCCGAGGACCGTGTCGCCCCGTTCCACCAGGAGCCCGGCAAGCGGGGCCATGGCCGTTCCCCCGAGGGCGATCAGATAGAACGTCCGGGGCGATGACACGGGCGCGGAGTTTGCGTGATAGGTCGAGGCCCGTCAACGCGACCGCCAAACTGGCGCGACGAGCAGACTCTCTATAATCAGTGTTTCGCCCGGCTGGCGAAGTGGCCCGGCCGGAGACGACAGGAGGATCCCGTGAAGGATGGATTGACCAGAAAGTGGAACGATAGCAAGGGGTTTGGCTGGGCGGCCGGAGTGCTGGCCATGGTGTCGGTGTCGGCCCTCGTCTCCCCCATGGCGTTCTCGGAGGCGCCTGGCGCGGCCCCCGCTCCACAGGCCTCCCCGGCGGCGCCGGGGGGGAATGCCACCCCCGCCGCCAAGCCGGAGGGCCTCCAGCCGAAGGCCGTGCCGGTCGAAGAAGCGAAGAACTTTGGGACCGTGGCCAAGGGAGAGGCCATCGAGTACAGCTTCAAGGTCCGCAACAACGGAAAGAGCGACCTGGTCATCAACGACGTGAAACCTTCGTGCGGCTGCACGATCGGGAAGTTCGACAAGGTGATCAAGCCCGGGGAAGAGGGGAAGATCACCCTGACGATCGACACAAAGGCGTTTAGCGGACCGATCTCGAAGTCGGCGGTCGTCCTGACGAACGACCCCGCGAAGCCACAGTTCTCCCTGACTCTCTCCGCGTATGTGAAGCCGTACGTCGAGGTCGCGCCGTGGGGCTTTTTCCGGATCCAGGGATTGGTGGGTGAGGAGCTCACCTCCGACCTGATCCTCGGCTCCGACGAGCCGGCCTTCAAGCCGGTGAAGGTCGAGGTGCCCCATTCCTATCTATCGGCCACGCTGGCGCCGGCCACGGAGAAGGAGCGGGTCGAGGGCAAGGGGAAGACCCAGTGGAAGGTGACGCTGAAGGCGGACAAGACGTCACCGGTGGGGATTCCCAGCGGTGAGGTCAAGGTGATCACCGGGATCGCCAAGCAACCCGAACTCGTGATCAAGGTGAGCGGGATCATCAACGAAAGCGTCGGTGTCCTCCCGAGTCAGGTCACGTTCGGGACGTTCGACCCCAAGGGTGGCGGGCTCTCGAGGGAGATCGACGTCGTCAACAGGAACCCGAAGAACAGTGCCTTCAAGGTGACCGCTGCCGAGGTCGGCGTCCCGGGCATCATCACGGAAGTAAAGTCGCTGGACAACGCGAAGGCGAAGGTCGTCGTCTCGATCGACCCGAAGGTCATCAAGAAAGGTCCGTTCGACACCTTCATCACGATCCGGACCAACGACGCCGTCAAGGGCGAGATCAAGGTCCCTCTTCGCGGCGTCTCCCTCTGATCTCGCGCTTTAGATCCCAGAATGTCCGGCCCGGGAGGAATTGCCCCTCCCGGGCCATCGTGTTCTCAGGAGTCGTGAATGGGCTCGCGTCTCGCCGCGTTCTTCATCCTCGTCACGCTGAACGGCGCGGTCTCGCCTCCGTGCCGTGCCGCGGATGCTCCGCTTTCAGGCTGCCGCTGGGAGGCGATGGCAAGGCGAAGTCCCGGGTTCGTCGTCGCGACGGCGCGGTGGCGCGCCGGGACGCTCGCGGTCAGGGACGAGAAAGTGCTCTGGGTGGACTCCCAAGACCCGGGCCGGAACCTCATCGTCCCCCTTTCCCGAGTGACCGGGCACTCCCTCACATGCAGCGACGGTCCGACGGCGCCCGTCTGCACGGAATGGCGCCTCCGGACCCGACGGGAGGAGTACCGGTTCCGCGACCTCGTCTCCGGGGCGAAAGGTAGCCCCAGACTGATCGAGATCCACGACTTCGTCCGGTCGGTCCTCGTCGACCTACCGGCCGTTTCCCCGACCGACGGGAGGTAGCCAGATGAAGAGCTCGCGCCTGATCGTACCGATCCTCCTCGCCCTCCTCGCCGGGCCGGCCGCCGCCGCCTCGCACCTTGTCGTGCCGGAAGCGACATGGAGTGCGGGAGTCGTCACCAAGGGAGAGGTCGTCCGGCACGTCTTCGTCGTCCGCAACGACGGCACGACCGATCTCCATCTCACGGAGGTCCGCCCGTCGTGCGGATGCACCGCCGCCGAGTACGACCGCGTGATCGGTCCGGGCCAGCAGGGCCGGATCATCCTGGTCGTCGAGACGAAGGGATTCCAGGGTTCGATCTCCAAGAGGGCGCTCGTCCTGAGCGACGACCCGGCGGCTCCCCAGACCTCTCTCCTGGTGAGCGCGACCGTCAAGACGGTGGTGGACATACTCCCATCCGGTTTCCTGAGGGTCCAGGCCTTCGGTGGCGAAAAGGCGTCGGCCGAAGTGACGGTCGTCTCGGATGATCCAGGGTTCTCCCCGGCCGTGGCGGAAGCTCCACAGCCCTGGGCGAGCGTGGCGGTGGCACCGGTGCCGGAGAGGGAGCACCTGCCGAACCGGGGCCCGAGGCAATTTCGTGTCCGTCTCACCGTCGGCGAGGGAGCGCCCGAAGGGCTGATCGGGGGCGCGCTGAAGCTGTCGACGGGAATCGAGAAGCTCCCGTTTCTCGAGATCCCACTCTCGGGATTCATCCGGCCGACGATCAGCGTGAGCGCCAACCGGGTCAGCTTTCAGAACTTCGTTCTCGAGGGCGAACCGATCCGCCGGACGGTTCTCCTCACGAACCAGAACCCCAAGAACGAACGGTTTACGGTGACCGACGCGATCTCGAGCGTGGCCGGAATCGTCACCGAGGTCATCCCATTGGACCGCCAGAAAGTCCAGATCGTGATGACGGTCGATGCGAGGATCCGGAAGGGACCGTTCGATGGGACCCTGACCGTGAAGACGAATGACCCGCTCAAATCCGAGATCCGCCTACCGATCTCCGGGACCGTGCTCGTCCGCGCGGCCGAGAACCCGCCGAAGGGCTAGCCCTTCTTCTCGGACTTGGCCGGGAGGACCTCCAGCCAGTCGAACGCCACGGAAAGTGCCCGCTGATCGGAGCTGCCGGGCACCCGGTCCTTCGGGGCCTCGGCGTAGGCGAACTCGAACCGGATCTCGTTTGGTCCAGACTTCCAGAGCGCCTCGGGCGTCGCGAAGCTGTAGACCCGGGCTCCGTCTGTGAGCGTGACGGAGTCGATCCTGCTCCCGTTCACGAAGACGGCCGCCACCTGGGCGGGCGCGCCGGTGTAGCGGAACGGCCAGCAGCGAAACCGGAGAAGCTGATCCCCTTTCGCCCGGCTCGACACGGTCACGGTCGCGGTTCGCGCCTGCGCCCACACGAAGCTGTCGTTCTCGTCGGTCTTTTCGAAGCCGGACCAGCCGGAGGTCAGGGCACCTACCGATGTCTCGGCGTCGAAGTTCAGGGAACGGGTCTCGTCGATCGGACGGCACCCAGACAGGACGAAGACCAGGCTGGCGACCGCCAACGGGGCGAGAAAGGCTCTGGAATTCAACGTGCTACCTCCACACCGTCCGCCAGGAAGCGGACTGGATTTCTCTTTTCCTCGGCGCTGATGCGGCCCTCCGCTGCGATCTGGGCACCGACCGCGTTTTCGGGAACGGCGAAACCGATGGCCTCGAGGGCGATCACGGCCTCGGCGTCTCGGACCGTCAGGGCACCCTCCGAGGTCCGCTCGCACCTCCCGCCGATACGAAACGCCCGGGCGCCAAGAGCCTTCGGGTCGCGAAGAATCTCGGCAACCCGAACCAGCGTCAGCCCGCGGAGCGGCCGGCCGTAGATCTCTGCCGGGCCAGCCAGCGCAACAGACGCCAGGAGCACAGCTACCGCCGAGACCCGAATGAGCGGGGAGGTCGGCGTCCTCATCCGCGGGTCAGGGGTTCGGCGGGAACGCCATGGCTCGGGCTCCGCTGAATGTGAACGTCTTGGTCACGCCCGGGCAGGTGGTTCCGGTGACTCCGGAGGCTCGAACATACGTCAACGTACCCGAGAGGGTTCCGTCGACGTAGCCCCAGATCGTCCCGGTCCACGTTGCCCCCGAGCTGCCGCCAATGACGGCGATCGAGCCATCTGCGTTCCGGGCGGCTGTCGAGTTCTTCTGGTTCGTCGAGAACCAGGCCTGGACCGGAAAGGACTGCGCCGAGGGGTTCGGGGAAGCGCAGCCGTCCAGGACGAGGCTGGCCGCCAGGTAGTCGGGCGTCCCCGAGATGAGGTCGAGCCGGCCGGTGGAGAAGTCGTAGGGGCCGTCACTGAACACCAGCCCGAAAGCCCCGTTATTCGGCGCGAAGACCTTGAAGGGGGGCGAGTAGCTGATCGAGCCGATGGCGTTATCGACCACCGACGCTCCGGTCACGACTGGTCCGCCGCTCTTCACGGTGACCCAGGCCGTCAGGTTCGTGTCGGAAGCCGAGTATCCGAAGACGGAGGCGACCCGGTTGATCTGCGTCTGGGAGCTCTTTCCCAGCGTGAAGTCGAACTGGTCGATGGTTGTCCCGTCAGCCCTGGCCAAGCGGACGTTCACGACGGTCTGGACCGCGGAGTTGGCGCTGAGGAGGAAGAGGTTCGTCCGGTATCCGGTAGTGGCGCCGTCCGGAGCCGAGGAAATATAGGGGACGTATGCCGTATCGCCGACGGAGACGGCCTGATCGAGAGTTTGAGCGGGGATCGCGAAGCCGTAAGTCCCGGCTATGCCGGAAGCGCTGTGGGCGTTCGCGTTAAGGGTCTGGGAGAGGACAGAGACGGGCAGCCGGGACTCGATTCGGACCCCCCCGGCCCCCGCGACGCCGAACCGGGACACCAGGAGGTCGTCGATGGCGAGCGTCTGACCGGCCGTGACCGTGACCGTCGCGCGTGCGGGGTTGCTGTTGTCGCCCAAAGCGGCATTGTTCGCGTCGAGAGGGGACGCCGGGAGGAAATAGAGATCGACGGCGGTGGCCGCGGTATTGGGATTCACGATCCGGAGGGACGTCACGAACTGCTCCCCGAGCGCACCCGTCGCTTTCGCGGAGGTGACGAGCCACTGGGTCGTGGCAGGGGTATCGGCGAAGGCGGCCGCGCCGGCGATCGCGGAGGCCGCGAGGGCAGAGGTAAGAAGCTTCGCAAAAGACATCTGGTGCGAGAGTATCTCACCGAGCGGAGCGGCGCAGCCACTCCAGGACCTGCTCCTCCGCCCTCATCCGTTCGAGCGAATGGTATCCCACCGGGGCCGTCTCACAAACGGGCGGGACGACGCAGGATGTGATCCGGGCTAGACTCTTGATGTTATGCACGTCGAAGTCCGCAAGAATGAGGAGGTCGTCATCGTCGACATGACCGGTCGCCTGGTCGGCGGAATCGGCGACGAGATCCTCCGCAACGTCGTCAACGAGCTGCTCGCGGAAGACTGGAAGAAGATCCTCCTCAACCTCTCCGGGGTCACGGCGATCGATAGCGCCGGAATCGGCGAGCTGGTCGCCAGCCTGAAGACGGCGAGCCACCTCGGAGCGAGCCTTCGGATCCTCAACCTCAACGAGAGGGTGCGGACGGCGCTCCATCTCGGCCGCCTGCTCCCCCTCTTCGAGGTCTACGGCGACGAGAAAGCCGCCGTCCAGAGCTTCCTCGCCGCCTGACGGTGGGGCGGACGTCCGGCCGCTCAGCGCTCGCGGAAGGTCTTAACGTCGAGATCCTGCGTCATGAGCCGGCGAAACTCGTCCGCCGGAATCGACGCGATCTGGCGGCCGGTACGTAGCTCGATCCGGTCGATCACTTTCTCCCAGATCGCCTCCCGGCGAGCGATCTCCTCCTCATCGCGGATCTGGCCGAACTCCTGGACGAACCGGTTGTGCCGGCAGAGCATCCGGAACGCGAACTCCGTCGACGGCCGGTGGAGAGCGAGGCCGAGGACGCGGACGTCGTTTCCGACGTCGTGGACCGGCTGTCCCCACTCGCCATAGCCGCCGAAGATCGTCCCGAGCTTCGAGAGGGCGTTCGCGAGCTTCGGCTGGTTCATCCGCTCCAGAGCGGCCTTCACCACCGGGAGCGTGACGTTGCGGAAGAGCGTCGGGTCGGCGAGCCGGATATCGATTCCGATCTCCTCCTTGCAGATCCGGACGATGTCCTCCGCGCGGAGCCGGTTGTCGGTCGCGAGGTGGACGCGCTCCCCAATCGACGCGGGAGCGGTGAGAGCGGCCAGGATGCCGGCCACCACGCGGTCGACCGGGACGAGGTTCAGCTCGGCCGACCGATCGCTCGGGAAAGCGAGCGCGAAGGCCATCACGGCCCATGCCTTCGCCCGCCCGACCGGGTCCGTTCGCATTCGGTCGATGATCTCCTTCGCGCGGCCGAACGCGTTGATCGGGGCGTTTACCACCTTCGTGTCGCCCCGGTTGTTCCCGGTGCGGGAGTGGCCGATGACGATGGAGGGGAGGAGCTGCGAGACGCGGAGGCCGCGCTCGACGAGAAACCGGTCGGTCTCGATCGACGCCATCGCCTTCGTCAGCTCGTAGAAGTTGTTGTAGAAGTTCCGCGGGAACGTGAGAGCGCTCTCTTGGACGATGGACCTCTTCTTCCGGCCGTGAATGTACGACGTCTCGATCGCGATGTGCTGGATGAACCGCGAGCCCTTGGCGCTCTGGAGGGACAGGGCGAACTCGAGCGCGTTACGGCTCCCGAGCACGTTCGCGCGGTAGGAGTTCTCGTAGGTGTCGTCGAAAGCGACGCTGGCAGCGCAGTGGATGACGTGGGTCACCGTCTTCTGCAGGCGCACGATCTCAGCCGGCGCGATCCCGAGGTCCGGGGCCTCGATGTCGCCCCCGATGAACCGGAATTTGGCGGCTTTCTGGCCCGTCATACCGAGCCGGCGGAGGAGGGCCGCCCCGCGCTGCGCCGGCGTCAGGACCTTCATGACCTCCTTCGTCTTCGGGTCGCGGATCGTCTTCGGGCGCACCACCGAGATGACGTGGGCGATCCGGCGGTCCGAGGCCGCCTGGACAAGGATTTCTTTCCCCAAGAAGCCGGTGGCTCCGGTGAGGAGGATGACGAGCTTCGGGTTCCGGCCCCGCGCGCGGAGGAGGGCGGCCGCGTCTTTCTGGAGCTTCTCGATCCGCTCGCGCAGCTCCTTTTCGCTCAGGCGCGTCAGCTCCCGGAACCGGTAGAAGTGGTCCCGCTCGCCGACCCCGAGGAGCTTCTTCGCCTGCGTCTCGACGGTCTCGCTGCCCGTCGCGGCCCCGAGCGTCTCGGCGATGGCCGTCCCGGCGGCGTTGATCCGCCGGAGCCCCTTCCGGACGACGCTCTCGTTCCCGGTGAGCTGGATGGCGCGGCTCGCGAAGAACTGCGCCGCCACCTCCATCGGGTTGTTGTCGCGGTGCGCGTGGACGAGCAGGTCCTCGGGGTCGATCGGCCGGAGCACCTCTTTCCCGGTCTCCATGTGGATCTTCGCGATGTAGCGGGAAGGCGAGCTCCGCCACATCATCTCCCCTTCGGGGTTCGGCGTCGGCTCGAAACCGGGGCTATGCGGAGGGTCAGTCAGCGCATCGGGCGCGTCCGCCGTTCTCGGAGGTTTCATGGTGTGTCGACTCCGCCCCTAGGTTCGCATCTCCGGCGCGTCCGGTAAACCGGGAAGTCCCACGTTACCGCACGGGGACGCGCCGCACCTTCGAGGCGATCGCGGCCCGGATGGCGGGGAGCGCGGCCCGCGCTGCTGACTCACCCGCCTCGATCAGACGTTTCTTTTGGGTGAAGTCGTCGTACGCCACGTCGCCGACCGCCGGCTCGACTAGGACATCGGCGTCGCGTGCTCGGAGCCGCCCAATCTCGGCGGACATCAGCGTCATGGCGTGGTAGGCGACCTCGATCGGGGTCTTCGGGGTGAACGAGGGGACGGCGGCGGGGACCGAGACGGCGATCACGACGTCGCAGCCGGCCCGCCGGGCCACATCGACCGGAACCGGGTTCGTAACACCGCCGTCGACATAGATCTCCCCGCCGATCTCGACCGGGACGAAAACCCCCGGGATCGCCGCGGACGCGTGGACCGCCCGGGCGACAGGCCCCTTCTCGAAAACGACGGTCTTCCCGGTCCGCAGGTGCGTCGCGACGGCCGCGTATGGGATGCGAAACGTCTCGATGGTCCGGTGCTTGAGATTCTTCGCGAGGAACGCCTCGAGCCGGTCGCCCTTCACGAAGCCGCCCGAGAGGAACGATAGCGCCTTGTAGTCGAAGAGATCCTCGTCGGTCACGGAGACCGCGAGGAACTCGGCGTCGAGGACGCGGCCGGAGTCGGCATAGAACGCGCCGACGAGACTCCCGACGGAGGTCCCGGCGACGAAATCCACCGGGATCTTCTCTTGCTCGAGGACCCGGAGGACCCCGATCTCGGCGAACCCGCGAGCGCCGCCCCCGCCGAGCGCCAGTCCGACCTTGGGGGGAACCTCCCGAACCTGGGCCGGCGCGGGGCCGGGGGACGGGGCTGGAGGCGGCGTCGGCCGGGCGGACCCGCAACCGCTGAGGATGAGGGCTGCGGCGAGGCCGAGCAGCGGCATGGAACGGTTTGGGAGCATTCAGACCTCGCGGGAACCGTTGCCGGT
>OLLZ01000760.1_pt1 | contig 10900 bp, 10 predicted proteins | sample 1604661 | NCBI WGS metagenome assembly OLLZ01 (sample SAMEA104055726, study PRJEB20765) | soil metagenome | biome: Arctic tundra; feature: Polygonal ground; material: soil | place: USA | collected 2011-09 | depth 0-0.5 m | reverse complement strand
CGAGGCCCGTCCGCGTGGACGCCGTCGTGATCTCCACACAGCACGCAGAGTCGATCCCGATCAGCGACCTCAGGCAGATCGTCGAGAAGGAGATCATCCGCTCGGTCATCGACCCGTCCCTGCTGGACGCGAAGACCAAGTTCCACATCAACCCGACCGGTCGGTTCGTCGTGGGTGGCCCGCAGGGCGACACGGGGCTGACGGGGAGGAAGATCATCGTCGACACCTACGGGGGCATGGGACGCCACGGTGGGGGAGCGTTCTCCGGCAAGGACGCGACCAAGGTCGACCGCTCCGCCTCCTACATGGCGCGCTTCATCGCCAAGAACCTCGTGGCGGCCGGGCTCGCCGACCGCGTCGAGGTCCAGCTCGCTTATGCGATCGGCGTCGCCGACCCCGTCTCGGTCCACGTCGACACCTTCGGGACCGGGAAGGTGGACGAGAAGAAGCTTCCCCAGCTCGTCCGCGACCACTTCAAGCTCACACCGAAGGGGATCATCGAGTCGCTGGACCTGAGGCGCCCGATCTACCGAAAGACCGCCGCCTACGGCCACTTCGGTCGCCGGCTGCCGGAGTTCACGTGGGAAGGGACCGACGTCGCGGCCTCGCTCGCCGCGGCGGTGGGAGCGGCCGTCCCGGTCGCGAAATAGGAATTCGGACTTCGACCCAAGGCGCCAGGGAGGCTGCGGACGCAGCCTCCCTTTTTCACGTCCGGACGCCGAGAAAGCCCCACGCGGCCCCGAGCCCGAACAGGACGTTCGCGCTCCAGGCGGCGAGGAAAGGCGGCAGGGCGCCAATGACGCCGAGCCTTGCGAGGATCGACGAGGTGAAGAGGTAGGCCAGTCCGATCAGGATCGCGACGCCGACGCCCGCGACCGCGCCCCGCCGACCGTAGCGGAAGGCGAAGGGGAGGCCGACGACCGTGAGCAGCAGCGCCGACACCGACGCCGCGGATTTCTGGTAGAGGCTCGTCGAGAGCGCCGACACGTCGGCCCCGGCATTCCGTCGTGCGCGGATGTACTTCCAGAGCTCCGCGGTCGTCATGAGGCGGGGGTCCGCCCGTCCCGCCTGGAGGATTCGGGAGGCCTCCGGGGCCTCCACGAAGTGGGCATGCTCCGGTCGGCCCCCGATGGCCTCCTCTCCCGGGCCGTAACGCCGAACCCAACCCTCGTCGACCAGGAATCCCTTTCCTGGGACCAGGACCGCGGTCCGCGCGTCGGTCCGTTCCCGCAGACGAAACGTCGCCGGGTCGATCCGGAGGACCGTCAGACCGGACAGCTGGATGCCGTCGGCCGCCTCCACGCTGAAGAAACGGCCGGACTCGCCGCGAAACCAGGCCTGTCCTCCGGCCGACGAGACGTCGAGGGGGTGGCCGAGGATCTGCGCCCTCAGTCTCTCGGACTCCGCCGCCGCCGTCGGCACGACCCGGTCCGAGAAGACGAAGAGGACCGCACCAAGCACCAGGGCGAGCGCGAAGAGAGACGCGACAGCGCGATGTAGCGAGATCCCGTGAGAGAGGATCGCGGTCGTCTCGGAGGAGCGAACCATCCCCGCGGTGGTGACCAGAGCCGCGACCAGGAACGAGTAGGGGGCCACGTCGTAGAGGATAGGGGCGACGAGGGCTTCCGCCCACCGCACCAGGAGCCAGACCCCCGGACGCGTCTTGGCGATGTCGTCCGAGATCTCCATGAACTCGATGACGAGGTACAAGGTGAGGATCGACGCAAGGACGAGGAAGAAGATAGCGAGAAACCGGCGGGCGACGTATCGGTCGAGGAGAAACGTCGCCGAGAAGAACGCGCGTCCCGGGAAGCGGCGGCCCGGCGGTTTCCGCTCGGTGTCGTCCTCGGCATTCCGGAACGAGAAGGAGGGAAGCGTCAGTAGGGTCCGGTCCCGTCTCGCCCGCGCTAGCGACCAGAGGCCAACCGCGAGCAGTAGGAGGTTCGGAAACCACATCGCCACGGCGGGGGAGACCGACCCATCGATCGCCTTCCCCTCGCCGGCAGCCAGGAGAACGTAATAGATGAGGACGATCGCCACCGACACGGCAAAACCCGCGGCCCGGCCTCCTCGACGGGTGACGATCCCGAGCGGCAGGCCGATCAGCCCAAAGACAAGGCACGCCGCCGGGAGGGCGAACTTCTTGTGAATCTCGACCCATGTGAGTCGGCTCTCGACGGGCGTTCTCACGCGCCGGGACCTCGCGAGGAGCTCGCCGAGCGTCTGCTCCCGCAGCTGCTTGTCGAACGACAGCCGGAGGACCCGTTCCTTCGGGTTCGTATCGTCGAGAAGGGTCCGCTGCTCCTTGTACGTCGCCCGGTCGTCGCTTTCTCCCCAGTTCCTGACACGCTGGGTGACCGCGTCCTCCAGCCTCAGCCAGAGGCGCCCCTCGTCCTCCTCGAGCTCGAGGTAGCCGCGGCGCGCGAGGGTGAGGCGCTCACCCCCCGCCGGGTCCGAGCGGTCCGAGACGATGACGCTTTCGAGAACCCGATGGTCGGCCGACGCGCGCTCGGCATAGATCCGATAGCCTCGGACGTCGGAGCTGAAGACGCCGGGCTGGATCCGCTGGGCGATCACAAGCGTCGAGATCTGCAGCTTCTTGTCGTAGAGGATCTGGTTCGTCCGCGGGACGACGGCCAACATGATCAGGAGCGTGAGCCCCGTGAAGACCGCCGATAGCCAGACGATCGGCCGGTAGAGCCGGAGCAGGTCGACGCCGGAGGCCCGGAGGGCGATGAGCTCGGAGTCGGCGCTGAGGCGCCCGACGCCGATCAGGAGACCGAGGAGGAAGGAGATCGGGATCGTCAGGACGACGATGTGCGGCAGCGAGAGACCCAGGAGGGATGCCATCTCACGGAAGGGCTCGGTGCTCTGAAGGACCAGGTCTGAGAACTGGACCAGACCCCGCACCAGCATGAACCCCGTGTAGGCGAGAAATGCGACCCCGGTCGGAAGCAAGATCTCCCGAACGAGATACCGATCGATTCGAGTCAACTGACGGCCTCCGAAACGTCTGTGGAATCAGAGTCTTTCAGGCCTTCGATTGTAGAGAAGCGGGCGGATCAGTAGAGTCCGATAAGATTTATTATGTTAAATATTCCCCAGGACCAGCCTAAATTAATTCGGCCACCCTTATCGGAAACTCTTAGGTCCGCAGGCGGTCCTGCGTGTCAGGCGTCGGAGTTCGACGAAACAGACTTTGCGAACCGCCCTTTGCTCTCGAGGTCGATCTCGCCGGCTTCGATCCTCCTGGCGAGATCCCGGACCGCTTCGAGAATCTCATTCTTTGTAGCCAGGGAGCCGCGAAGGACGAGGCTCACGTTATAGGCCATCCCCTCAGGCTGGAAGCGGAGTTCATAACTCTTGGGGAGTTTCGAATGCGAAACAGCCGACGGGGTCTTCGTGCGGTCCCTACGTTGCGCCCGCAGGTCATCGCGTGACTTCCCATCTCCGCTGACGTACGACTCGAGAGCACGGAGCATCTCTTCCTCGGAGTTGAGCCGCGAGACTTCCAGAAGGAAAGTCTTCGATTCTATGTCGGCGCGCCGACATTCGTCCTTGACGGGTAAAGGAAGGTCCGAAAGGCGCAGCGTCTCGGTCACCGTGACCCGTGACTTCCCTACCGACTTCGCGATTTGCTCATGCGTGTAGTCATAGCGTGACTGGAGAGCTGCGTAACCGTCGGCTTCTTCGAATGGCGTCAGGTCTTTCCTCTGGAGATTCTCGATCAACGCGATCTCGAGCAAGTCCGATCCGTCCACGTCCATCTCGATGCAAGGAATCTCGGACAGACCTGCTTCCATCGAGGCCCGGAACCGGCGTTCGCCAGAGATAATCGTGAATCTCCCATCCTCACGTTTCCTGACGAGGATTGGTTCCAGAACTCCTCGCTGAGCAATGGAGGCTTTCAGGTCGGAGAGATCGCCGAGATTGCTTCGCGGCTGGTCGGGATTCGCCTCGATCAGGTGAATCGCGATTCTCCGCCCGATTGGGAGTTCGTCGGCCCTCGAGAGCTGGTCGACGAAGTGGGCGTCGTGGCGCATCTGGGCCCGTTCTGGAAGTCCGCGGCGCTTAGACACGGGACAGGATCTCCTCGGTGAGGCTGTAGTACTCCATGGCACCGCTCGATCGTGGGGCGAACGTGAAGATCGTCTCGTGATAGGCGGGAGACTCTTCCAGACGGACCGATTTCGAGATCGTCGTCTTGAACATTTTTCCCTGGAAGACGTCGTCGATCTGCTTCTGGATGTCCTTCGCCAACACCGTCCGCTTGTCATGAAGCGTGATCACGACACCCAGGATCTGGAGGTTCGGGTTAGGCCGGCTCTTGATCTTCTCGATGGTCTCGAGAAGATCATCCGTCCCCTCGAGGGCGAAATACGAGGACTGGATCGGAATGAGAATGTGGGTCGACGCTACGAGGGCGTTCACCGTGATCATTCCGAGCGTCGGAGGGGTGTCGATGATGATGGCGTCGTACTCCCCCACCTCGGCCTCGAGCCTGTCCTTCAGCCGGAAGTGACCGTCGATCTCCCCCAGCAGCTTCGCTTCTAACTTGGCCAGAGAGATCTTCGCCGGCGCAACCTTCAGGTTCAGGAGCGAGGTCTCGCGGGTGACTGACCGCAGCGACACGGACGGGTCCGTGAGGCAATCGTACATCGAGCCCTCTATGGACTTCCGGTCGAGGAACGACATCGTCGAGTTCCCCTGCGGATCGAGGTCGACGAGGAGGGTCCTCAGGTTCTTTTGTGCGAGAGCGGCAGAGACGTTGATAGCGGTCGTCGTCTTTCCGACGCCGCCTTTCTGGTTCGCAATCGTGATGATCATCGGAGAGGCTCGGGATGATACGGGGAGTCTCACTCCCGTTCAAGACGATCGGCCGCCCAGATCAGGCTACATTTGATATTTTCCAAGCGAATCCGGGTCCGCTTCCTCCAGCCATTTCCTCAGACGCTCGGAATTCTGAGCCTCCGATGGGTCGTCGTTGGCGCGGCTCTTCGCCAAAACATCCTCCTCCACGAAGACCGGGGCCGAAACGCGCAAGGCAAGAGCGATCGCGTCCGACGGCCGACTGTCGAGTGTCAATGCCTTGCCGTCGAGCTTGAGGTGGATCTCGGCATAGAACGTGTTTTCGAGGAGGTTGTTTATGACGACCTTCACGACATTGGCATCGATCCTGACAAGGAGATTCCTGAGCAGGTCATGGGTCATCGGACGTGGAGTCACGATTCCCTCCATCTGGAGCGCGATCGCATTTGCCTCGAAGACGCCAACCCAGATCGGGAGGAAGTGGCTACCGTCCTCGTCTCGTAGGATCACGACGGGCATGTTCGCGATCGGGTCTAGGATCAATGCCTTCACGTCCATTCGAATGCTCAATTAGACCTCCCTGCACCCGTCTCCGCGCTGACAATCTAGGGATTCCGCCGCCGATTTATCAAGCGGCGAGCCGAGCAGACGACCCGAAAGCGAGTTAGGAAGCCCTTTTTCAACAAGAACATCCACGAAGTCGCCGACTCTGGCCCCCGTGCCGTCGAAGTTGACGACGCGGTTGCACGCCGATCGGCCCGAGAGGCGTCCGCCCTTCCTGTCCAACCCATCCACGAGGACCTCCAGCCGGCTGCCGACGATACCGTTATTAATCGCTCGCTGAATATCTTGCTGAAGGTCCATTAATCTTGCCAGCCGTTCGGAAGCCAACCGTGAAGGGACATCTCTCTCCCACCTCGCCGCAGCAGTATGGGGCCGGGGAGAGTAGGTGAAGGAGAAGACGTTCGAGAACTGGATCTCCTGAAGAAGGCTGAGCGTCTCCGCGAACTCGTTCTCCCCTTCTCCGGGGAAGCCGACGATGACGTCAGTGGAGAGGGCCAGCTCCGGCATCGCCCGGCGAAGCCGGTTCACGAGGCCGACGTAATCCTCCCGTGTGTACTGCCTCTTCATCCGCCCGAGAACCCGGTCGGAGCCGGACTGCACGGGGAGATGGAGGGTGCGGCAGGCCGTCCGCGTCTCCGCCATGGCCTGGATCAGCAGGTCATCGAAGTTTCTCGGGTGAGACGTGACGAACCGGAGACGGCGGAGACCCGGGAGCCGCCCGATCTCGACGAGGAGATCGGACAGGCCCTTTCCGGAGTCGGGGTCCCGATACGCATTCACCGTCTGTCCGAGCAGCTCCACCTCGACGACGCCGTCCTCCACCAGGTGCTTCGCTTCAGCCACGACATCGCTCAGCCGCCGGCTCCGCTCGCGCCCTCTCGTCAACGGCACGACGCAGAAGGTGCAGCTCTTGTTGCACCCCTCGATCACCGTGATGGCCGCCCGGTACGGGAGAGCGTGCGCAATGGAGCCGGGCGAGTAGGCCACCTCGTCCAGGTCGAACCCGATCTCGACCGGCCGGTCTCCCTCCTCGTCCACGCGCCGGAGCACCGTCGGCAGAGCCTCGATCCTCCCCGTCCCCAGGACGAAGTCGACGTACGGAGCCCGCTTTAGGAGGTGCTCTCCTTCCTGCTGGGCGACGCACCCGCAGACTCCGATCACCATTCCCGGCCGCTCTCTCTTCATGAGCGCGAGGCGGCCAAGCCGGTCGTAGACTTTCTGTTCTGCCTTGTCGCGGACGGAGCATGTGTTGAGGAGAACCAGGTCGGCTTCCTCGGCGCTGAGAGCCTCGCGATACCCCTCGTGTAGGAGGAGCCCGACGAGACGCCTCCCATCCAGCTCGTTCATCTGGCAGCCCCAGGTCTCGACGAAGACGGCTCGGACCCGGGCCGTAGTCATGGAAGTCATGGAAGTCATGGAAGCCATGGAAGTCATGGAAATCGTGGTCCGCCAGGAAGGTGCGAGGAACTACTGGTCGCGCAGCCAGCCGGGAGGCGTCCCGGATTTTCGCGCCTCCTCCTCGAGCTCCGCGCGGCTCGCCTGCGCGGCATCCAGCGCGACACGTGCCTTCGTGAGGTCCTCGCGCGCCTGATCCCAGTTCGGGCGGATCACCCGCTCGCGATAGTTTCCGTCGCTCCATGCGTAGAAGTCGTTCTCGAGGCGCTTGGTCTCCAGCTCGAGCCGCTTGACTTCGGCCTCCGCCTTCTCCAGCTGACCGCGGTTCTTTTTCAGGATCGCCCGCCAGTCCTCCTCTGTCCGGCCCTTGCCGTCGCGGAGAACCAGCGGCCCAGCGACCCCCGCTGGCGGAGCCGGCATCGAGCCAGCCGGAAGGACGTTGAGCGTTCCCTTCCCCTTTTTCCCCGGGGGGGCGTCGCCAGTCGACTTGGTCCCGTCCTTCTTCAGAGTCTCGTTCGTGATGGTCCCCAGGGACCGCTTCTTCTTCGCCTCCGGCCCTTCGCGCTCCTCCCTCGACTTCCGGACGATGTCCCCGAGGGCGCTCCCTTCCGATGGCGCGGCAGACTCCACCGGCGAGCGCCCGGCCTCACGGGAAAGGGGTCTGGAGGGAGCCACCGTCGCAGTCGGGGTGGGGGCGGCGGCCGGCTCCTCTCCCGAGGCGGCGCCCAGCGAGACCGGCACCGCGAGGGCTATAGACATACTGGACACACTGGACATAATGGACAGCACGGCCCACTCGATCAGATGGCGCCGCGGCCGGTAATAGGGAGCGGTCATGGGGCCTTCGTCCCCTGCCGGCCATAGCGGTCCTCGAGGCGGACGACGTCGTCCAGCTCGGGCGTGGAGACCTCGGCGATCGTGCAGTCCCCCACAGAGGCGTACATCCGGTGGCGCGTGCCCGGCACGATGTGGAAGAGCTCGCCAGCCGTCAGCTCGAGGCGGCGGCGGGAGCCGTCGACCTCGGTCTCGAATCCGAGGGTCCCCTCCAGCACGAACACAGTCTCCTCTTTCCGCTCGTGGTACTGGTACGAAAGGCTCTCACCCGCCTTGATCAGGATTACCTTCCCCGCGTACTTCGCGTTCTCCGCGAAGACCCGCTCCTCGCCCCACGGCTTGGAGACGACCCTGGGTCGACCGAGTCCCGGAACCTTCACGACGCCACCTCCCTGGGCCGGGCCGTCAGCTCGCCGGACAAGAGCGAATGCCCCTCGCGCGAGAGCAACGCCGCGACCTCGTCGGCCGTGGCCAACGTCAACGCGGCGCGCGCGACTCGCTGGGCGTCCACCGTCGAGACCGTCCGCGCGACTTCCTTGAGGCCCGGAACCGAGCGGGCTCCCATCGAGAACTCCCGGATCCCGAGCCCTAGCAGGAGCATGAAGAAGATCGGGTCTCCGGCCATCTCGCCGCAGACCGCGACAGGCTTCCCCGCCACCCGCGCCGCCTCGGCCACGCGAGCGATCAGGCGCAGCACGGCGGGATGGTGGGGACGGAAGAGCTCCGACACCGTCTCGTTCGCCCGGTCGACGGCAAGCGTGTACTGGATGAGGTCGTTCGTCCCGAGGGAGAGAAAGTCGACCTCGGCGGCGAGGAGGTCCGCCATGATCGCGGCGGCGGGGACCTCGATCATCGCCCCGAGGAGGATCCGCTCCGGGACCGTAACGCCCTCCGACCGGAGGTCGTCACGGGACTCGTCGATCAGCGTCCTCACCCGCCGCATCTCCTCGATCCCCGAGACCATGGGCACGAGGATCCGTAGGTCGCCGGCCGACGCGGCCCGGAGGAGGGCGCGAAGCTGGGTCCGGAACATCGCGGGCCGCTTGAAGCAGAGCCGGATGCCCCGGAGGCCGAGGACCGGGTTGCTCTCCTCGAAGCCCGGGAGCTGCCGAAACCCCTTCTTCCCTCCGAGGTCCCAGGTCCGGATGACCACCGGGCGCGGGGCGAGCCGCGAAAGAGCGTCGCGGTAGATCGCGGCCTGGGAGGCCTCGTCGGGGAACTCGGCCTCCGACGCCGACAGATAGAGGAACTCGGAGCGGAAGAGGCCGACGCCGTCCGCACCGTACTCGAGGACGTCCGAGATCTCGCTCACGAGCTCGATGTTCGCGCGGATGGCGAGGGCCTGTCCGTCCAGGGTCTTCACCGCGCCGGAGAGGCTCCGTTCCCGCAGGGAGCGCTGGCGGTCGGCCTCCCGGATCTTGCGGTCCTCGAACAGCGCGACCAGGTCTTCGGTCGGCTCCGTCCAGACGACCCCTTCGAGGCCGTCCACGATGACGCGGTCTCCCTCACCGATCGTGGCCAGGAGGCGGGGCACGGCGACGACTGCCGGCAGGCCGAAGGACCTGGCCAAAATCGCCACGTGGGAGGTCCGGCCTCCACGTTCGGTGACGAAGCCGACGATTTTATCCCTCGGGATCCGTACGGCATCCGACGGCGACAGCTCGTCGGCCACGAGGACGATGCCCTCCCCCTCGATCGTCTCGATCCGGGACGGGGAGATGCCGCCGTCGTCCAGGTGGCGGCGGAGGGTCTTCGAGACGTCCTCAAGGTCGGCCGCCCGATGGACGAGATTCTCGTCCGGGAGGTCCCGGAACCTCGCCGCCAGCGACTCGGTCACTGACGCGACCGCCCACTCCGCGTTCACGGCGTCGCTCTCAATGCGCCGCTCGATCGGGCCGAGGAAGGTCCGATCCTTCAGAAAGAGCGCGTGCGCGTGGAAGATTGCCGCGTACTCCGGGCCGAGGCGGTGCCCAACCTCCTCGGCCGTCCTCTCGATCTCGTCGACCGCCGTGGTCGCCGCCTTCCGGAATTTCTCGAGCTCCGGCGCGATCTCATCCGGCTCGAGCATCCGGCGCGGAGCCGTGTCGTCCCGCGACAGCCAGAGGACGGCTCGCCCCATGGCAACGCCGGGAGAGACGGCAATTCCGGAGAGCGAGAGCGGCCGCTTCACACGGCTATTCTATGCGGACCCTCGGACCGACTTTCTGCGAGGCCCGCGGAAGGCTTCTCCCTGCCGCCGGCGGCGGCGCGCCTCGCCGCGTCACTCCTTCTCGTCGAACTTGCGGTCGATCAGGCTCTGGAGCGCTTCGAATGCGTCCTTCTCGTCCGTCCCCTCCACGCGGACCACGAGCTCCGAGCCCTGGCTTGCCGCGAGGAGAAGGAGGCCGAGGATGCTTTTGCCGTCCACCTCGTCTCCATCTCGGGCCAGAGTCACCTTCGAGTCGAAGCCCGCGGCGGTGTGCACGACTTTCGCGGCGGCGCGCGCGTGGAGGCCCAGCCGGTTCTTCAGTCTCACCGTCCGCTCGATCACGGCACCCTCCGTTCCGTCTCCATCAGCTCCGAGGCCGCCAGGATGGCGCGGCGTCCGCGATCCACCAACGCGTGAGCGATGGAGTGCGGGTCCCGTCCTTCCCGCGCCAGAACCCGCGCCTTGAGGACCATCGGGAGATTCATTCCCGAGACGATCTCGACCTTCCCGTGGTCGAGGAACGCCAGAGCGAGATTCGATGGCGTCCCCCCGAACATGTCGGTCAGGATGACGACTCCCTTCCCCAGGTCGGCCCGCCCGATCGCTTTCTCGAGCCGAGCGCTGGCCTTCTCTGGGACCTCGTCCCAGGCCACGGAGAGGGCGTCGATCTCGCTCGGGTCGTCGGGCTCCAGAACTCGGACGGTGTCCCTCAGGGCCGCGGCCAGCGGACCGTGAGAGATCAGGAGAACGCCGACGATCACGTCGCGGTCGGGCGGCGGAGCGGCGGAGCTCATAACGCCGTTCCCTCTCTCATTTCATCGCGGTGAGAGACGCGCACCGGGTACCCGGCGCCGAGGAGGTCGTGCCCCAGCCTCTCGGCGATGTAGACGGATCGGTGCCGTCCCCCGGTGCATCCGATCCCGATCGTCAGGTAGGAGCGGTTCTCCTTCCGATAGTTCGGCAGGCACCAGAGGAGGAAGTCGATCAGACGGCGGTAGAACGGCTCGGTCGTATCGCCCGCCTCGATATACCGTCGGACCTCGGCGTCGCGGCCGGTCCGGGGCCGAAGGACGGGGTCGAAGTGCGGGTTCGAGAGGAAGCGGACGTCAA
>OLLZ01000432.1_pt1 | contig 10911 bp, 9 predicted proteins | sample 1604661 | NCBI WGS metagenome assembly OLLZ01 (sample SAMEA104055726, study PRJEB20765) | soil metagenome | biome: Arctic tundra; feature: Polygonal ground; material: soil | place: USA | collected 2011-09 | depth 0-0.5 m | reverse complement strand
TAAGTGGCGCCCATGAGAGGAGCCACCGCGAGGAGCGCCACCGCCGGGATCCTGATGTACTCGTGAGTCGACCCGCCCGGAAGAACGCCTCCCTTGCCCGACAGCGTCACAAGGTCCCAGGAGCCCTTGTTCCAGTAGATTCCCGCCTCTGTCTTCTGTCCGCCGGTGAGTGTGTTCTTCGTCATGGTGTGTCTCCTCCTCTCGTTCTCTTGACTTAAAGGTAGCCCCCTCGCGCTCCTTTCACCATCGGGAGTCCGCCCCGTTCCCTCGGGAACCTCTTCCGCATTGGCGGGGAAAAACTCCCTAGGAGGGCCCGGGGCTTTTCCCTACCGGCGTCCCGTCGCCACAAGACCTCCTGAACCAATGACTTGCACTGGCGAGGTGGAGGCAGCAGAATCCGGCGTCTTCCGGAATACGGATTCTCCCGAGGAGGAACTGATGGATCTTGAACGTCCCCCGATCGCGATCTCCCCTGTCGCGGTCGAGTCGCGCTTCCTGTCCCGGGTCTATGCCTGGATGGCGAGCGGGCTCGCGGTCACGGCTCTCGTCTCCTGGATCACGGTATCCAGCCCGGCGGTCCTCTCCTTCGTCTTCGGGAGCAAGCTGGTCTTCTTCGGCCTCATCATCGCCGAGCTGGCCCTGGTCGTCTGGCTCTCCGGGATGGTCGGCCGGATGTCCGCGACGACGGCCGCCGCGGTCTTTGTCGTCTACTCCGCTCTGAACGGCGTGACGCTGAGCGTGGTCTTCCTCGCGTACACGACCGGGTCGATCGCGTCGACCTTCGTCGTGACGGCCGGGACGTTCGGGGCGATGAGCCTCTACGGCGTCTCCACGAAGCGCTCGCTCGACGGCCTCGGCTCGTTCGCCTTCATGGGGCTCATCGGCGTCATCCTCGCGGGGATCGTCAACATCTTCCTCAAGAGCACGATGCTCGAGTTCGTCGTCAGCTGCGTCGGTGTCATCGTCTTCGTGGGCCTGACGGCGTACGACACGCAGAAGCTGAAGACGATGGGGGCGACGCTGGACGCCAGCTCCGAGGAGGGCCGGAAGGGCGCCGTCCGCGGGGCGCTCTCCCTCTACCTCGACTTCGTGAACCTCTTCCTGATGCTACTGCGGCTCTTCGGCCGCCGTCGGTAAGCCGGCCCCTACTTCTTCCCTTCCCGCTTCGTTTCGATCTCTTTCTCGAGCTTCTCGAGCTTCTTGTCCCCCTCGGCGCTGGCGCTCTCATTGCCCTTGGCCGCTTTCTTCCGCCGTCCCAGGAAGTACGCCTCGCCGGGCCTCCACTCGGGGCTGAGGACCATCGCGAGGTGCGTCACGCCGCTCTTGATCCCGACGCCGGCCTTCTTGGCGAGGAAATCGCCGAACATCGCGAACCCGATGAAGGGGAGGAACACGACGTACGAGGCACCCATCAGGGGGGCGAAGACGATCATTGCGAGGGCCGGGATCCGCACGTAGAGGGTCTCGGCGCTGCCCGGGAGGACTCCCCCTTCACCCGACAGCGTCACCAGGTCCCACGAGCCCTTGCTCCAGTAGATCCCTGCCTTAGCTTTGCTTCCGCCGGTGTTGCTGATGGTGTTGTTCATGGGGTGCCTCCTTCGCTCTTTCTGAATGTAAGGTAGGCCTTGGGACCCTCGGGCGCCATCGGGAGGAAGACCCCTATCGCCGGGAACGATTCCGGCGCCGGACGGGAAAAAGTCCCTAGACCGGCGGGGGCTATTCCCTACGTTTCATGACCGCCAGACAACCCTTTGTATTCCAATGAGATCGCCAGGGATGGGTAGCCGCCCTCTACGCGATCGCGCCGAGCCGCTCCCCGACGCGCACGAGGCCGTGCCCGCGGGTCAAGGCCCAACGAGGGGCCTTCTCCCCGCCGATCAGGAGGACGACCGTCGACCCCAGCTCAAAGGTGCCGAGGTCGTCACCGGGAAGAGCCGGCAACCCGTTCACGTCAAGACGGCCGCGCGCGGGAAGTGTGCGGCCGCCCAGCCAGCGGCCGTCGACGACGGCGCCGCCGACGTGGGTCGCGGCAACGAGGACGGCCCCGATCCAGAGCCCCTCGTCGCTTCCCTTCCCTTCGGCGATCCAGGTGGAACGGCGATTCCGGACGTAGAGGCGCGGCGTGTGGGCCGTCGAGGCGGCGTTCACCGGCCACAGCTCCCCCTCGATCCGTGCGACCGAGCGGCAGAGCCCCTCGCACGGGACGTGGATCCGGTGGTAGTCCTTCGGCGAGAGGTAGAGCGTTGCGAAATGGCCACCAGCGAACCGGCCGGCAAGGGGGTCTTCGCCTAAGAGCTCGCCGAGCTGGTACGGCAGCCCCTTCGCCTGGATGAGCGCCCCGCCCTCGATCCGGCCGTAGGCGATCAGGTCCCCGTCGACCGGCGAGTTGATTCCCCCCACAACCGGCGGCGCCTGGGGCCTCAAACCCGGCTTCAGGCGCCTGGTGAAGAAGTCGAGGAGGGAGATGTACTCCCGGAGCGGCTTCTCCGCCTCCGAGCAGTCGGCGCCGACGGCGGCGGCAAACCGGGAGAGGACGCTCTCGCGGAGCCCTGCGGGGAGCGGCATCCGGGCCAGGGCGCCGACTCCTTCGGACCCGAGCTTTTTCGGGTAGAGGGCCAGGAGACGAAGGGAGAGCGGCGCGGTCAGACGAGACCCTTGAACTCCTCCGTCGCCTCGACGAGCGCGGAGGCGATCCCGGTCTCTCCCGCCGCGTGGCCGGCGTCGCGGATGAACTGGATCCTCGAAAGGGGCCACGCCTTGTGGAGGTCCCATGCGGAGGCGGCGGGACAGACGAGGTCGTAGCGTCCCTGGACGATGACGCCGGGGATCGCGGCGATCCGTCCCGCGTTGGCGAGTAGCTCGCCGTCGTTCCGGAAGAAGCTGGCGTTCACGAAGTAGTGAGCCTCGATCCGGGCGAGGGCGATTTCCTTGGGAACGTCCTCCTCGGCGGGAGGCTTCACGTCGGGCAGCAGGTACGAGGCCTGCTCCTCCCAGGCGTTCCAGGCGAGGGCCGCGTCCCGTCGGATCTTTTCGCCGCCACTCACGTCGCCGTTCATCAGGCGGGCGTGGTAGCTCCGCATCGGGTCCTTTCGCTCCGCTTCGGTCAGCGGCGCGAGGAACTCGTCCCAGGCGTCGGGGTAGATCTGCTGCAAGCCCGAGCCGAAGGTCCACGCAATCTCCGACCGCCGGCTCAGGAAGATCCCGCGGAGGATCAGCCCCTGGACCCGCGCGGGTTGCGCCTCGGCATACGCCAGGGAGAGCGTGGATCCCCACGAGCCGCCGAAGACGAGCCACCGTTCGATCCCGAGACGCTCGCGAATTTTCTCGGCGTCGGCGACGAGGTCCCACGTCGTGTTCTCGCGCAGCTCGCCGAGGGGAGTCGACTTCCCCGACCCGCGTTGGTCGAAAAGGATCACCCTCCAGAAGGCGGGGTCGAAAAAGCGGCGGTGGACCGGGGCGATTCCGGCGCCGGGCCCTCCGTGGAAGAAGACGACCGGCTTGCCGTTGGGGTTCCCGGCCTGCTCGACGTGCAGCTCATGGAGGGGCGAGACGCGAAGGCGGAAGGACTCGTAAGGACTCAGATCGGGAAAGAGATCGCGCACGAGAGGAGTCTAGCCGGTCCCCCGAATCCCGTCAGTCGAGGGCGAAGAAGGCGCGGATCCGGCCAGCCAGCGTCGAATGTGCGGAGGCCAGCCGCAGCCTCTTCGCCTCCTCCGACAGGCCCTCCCGTACGGCGGCCAGCTCCACGTCGCGCGCCGCGAGGACGGCCGAAATCTCGTCGGCGATCTGGGGGCGGTCGGTCAGGATCCCCTGGAACCGCTCCTTCTCGAGGCGCCAGCACTCGACCTCCGTGAGCGCGACGACCGTCGCCCGCCTCGGCTCCCCCGTCAACATCCCCATCTCGCCGAAGAAGTTCGGGGCCTCCAGCGTCGCCACGACCCGCGCCGGAGCTCCTGGGACCTCCACCCGGATCTCGGCCGAGCCGCGCGTCAGGACGTAGAGGTGGTGGACCTCCTTCCCCTGCACCACAATCGCCTCTCCCCGCGCGAACGGTGCGTGGCTGAGCGCCCCCGCGAGCCGCTCGAGCTCCTCGGGGGTGAGCGAGTGGAAGAGCGAGACGCTCCGGAGCGCCGCGAGGCGGCTCGCGTGATCCCTCACCTCATGGCGCGCCCGCTTCTCGTCGCCGACGTGGTCGAGGAAGACTGCGGTCGCCGGAAGGAGGTCGGGGATCCCGGCCCGCCGGAGCGAGTAGAAGATCCGGACCCGGACGACGGAATCGGTGGAGTCGTCGGCCGCAAGGTCGGTCAGCCAGTAACGGAGGGCGTACTGGTTGTAGCTGTCCTTGAAGTCCGTCAAGAGGACATGCGGGGCCGGGTCCAGGGCGATGTTCTTGATCGGCTCCCGGAGGAGACCGTCCAGGACGGCGGCCGCCACCGCCTCAGGGGAGGTCCGCGGGTCGACGCCGAAGTAGATCCAGCGCCGCTCCATCCGCTCCTCGCTCCACTTCCGCCCCTGCACCAGCACCTGCGCCTTGGACAGGAGGCTGTTCGGGACGATCAGGGTGTCGCCGTTCCGGGTCTCGATCGTGGCGTGCCGCCAGTTGATCTCCCGGACGCTCCCGGTGTGCTCGGCGAACCGGATCTTGTCGCCGGGCTCGATGGACCGGTCGATCTGGAGGGCGATCCCCGACATGATGTTGGAGAGCGTCTCCTGGAGCGAGAAGCCGATGACGGCGGTGACGACGGCGGACGTCGCCACGAGGCCGGCCAGGTCGACCTGGTGGATCGAGAAGAGGTAGAGGAGCAGCCCGAGGTAGGCGACGGCGATCGCCAGGTCCCGGACTATTCGGGGCGGCCGGAAGCGGACGAACGACAGGAACGCGAAGAAGAGGACGGCGGTGAGGTTGACGAACGCGATCCCCTCGAGGAGGAGCGCGAGGAAGCCGATCGTCCGGCCGGTCCCGGGCATCGAGAAGCTCGGGAGGACGACCGTGCCCGCGCGGAAGACCAGCGAGGCGAGGTAGAACGCCACGAGATTCAGGGCGTGCCGCCGCTCCTCGCGGAGGAACGCCAGGACGACGACGGTCAGGAGACCGAAGACGAGGCCTTGCCGGAAGACCTCGGTCGTGAAGGCGGCTCCCGCGCTCGGAATGTTCATTTGTCGTCCGCGGCAAACGCTAGCAGGGTCCTGGAAAACCGCAAGGGGGCCCCCCAGGCCCTCGCGGGCGAACGAAAGAAGAACCGTTTCCCCCGCTCCTTTCGTAAACTCCTCGGCGATGCCGAAAGACACGAAGAAGCGCCGCAAGCTGGACGGGGCCTCGCGAACCCGAGCTCCCGAGAAGTTCGCAGGGGCCGAGGAGCTGTACGGGATAGAGAACTGGGGCAAGGGGTTCTTCTCTGTCTCGGACGAAGGGGACCTGCTCGTCCACCCGACGCGGGAGGCCGCCCGGTCGATCAACCTCAAGGGGGTCGTCGACGACGTGTCCCGCCGCGGGATCACGACGCCGATGGTGATCCGCTTCCCGCAGATCCTGGCGTCGTCCGTCCGCGAGCTGAACGACGCCTTCGTCAAGGCGATCAACGAGTACGAATATGACGGCAGCTACCGGGGCGTGTTCCCGATCAAGGTCAACCAGAAGAAGGTCGTCGTCCGGGAGATCCAGGAGGCTGGACGCAAGTACGGCTACGGCCTGGAGGCGGGGAGCAAGCCCGAGCTGATCGCGGCCCTGTCGGCGGACCTCTCGCCCGAGTGCCTCATCACGACGAACGGCTACAAGGACGAGGCCTTCATCCGGATGGCCCTGAACGGGATCCGAATGGGGAAGAAGGTCATCATGATCCTGGAGAAGGTCTCGGAGCTGGACCGGATCCTGGACGTGGCCAAGAAGCGCGGCGTCAAGCCGCTGATCGGCCTCCGGGCGAAGCTTTATGCGCGCGGGTCCGGGAAATGGGCGAAGTCGGGAGGCGAGGCGGCCAAGTTCGGCCTGACGACGACCGAGATCCTCAAGGCGGTCGAGGTTCTCAAGGCCCGCCGGATGCTCGACTCGCTCGTCATGGTCCACTTTCACATTGGGTCACAGATCACCGACATCCGGAAGATCAAGGACGCGATCAAGGAGTCGGGGCGGGTGTATGCGAAGCTGGCCCGTTCGGGCGTCGAGATCCAATACCTGAACCTGGGCGGGGGGCTCGGGGTCGACTACGACGGGTCGAAGACCGCCTTCGACTCCTCAATGAACTACACGGTCCAGGAGTACGCGAACGACGTCGTCTATACGGTCAAGACCATCTGCGAGGAGGAGAAGGTCCCGGTCCCGACCCTGGTGACGGAGTCGGGCCGCGCGGTCACCGCCTTCCACTCCGTCTTGGTCACGAACGTCGTCGACGTCGCCGACCGTCTCGAGCAGGACAAGACGGTCGAGATGGACGGGGACGAGAACCACGTCGTCCGGGAGCTGTACGACGTCCTCAAGGGCGTCTCGGCGAAGAACGTCCGCGAGAGCTACCACGACGCGCTCCAGTACAAAGAGGAGCTCTTCACCCTGTTCAACCTCGGCTACGTGTCGCTGGAGGACCGGTCGAAGGGCGAGATCCTCTTCTGGAACATCTGCGACAAGATCCGCCGCCACCTGAAGAGCCTGAAGGAGATCCCGGAGGAGTTCGAGGACCTCGAGGTGATGCTCTCGGACAAGTACGTCCTCAACTTCTCGGTCTTCCAGTCGATCCCGGACTCGTGGGCGATCGACCAGCTCTTCCCGATCCTGCCAATCCACCGGCTACGCGAGAGGCCCGCCGAGAGCGGCACACTGACCGACATCACCTGCGATTCCGACGGGAAGATCGAGAAGTTCATCGACCTGCGCGACATCAAGGAATCGCTCCCGCTCCATAACTTCCGGCGCCACCAGCCCTACCTGATCGGCATCTGCCTGATCGGGGCCTACCAGGACGTCCTCGGCGACCTCCACAACCTGCTGGGGGAAGCCCACGAGGTCCTCGCAATCGTCGACGAGAACGGGCGGACACGGATCCAGGACCTCCTGCCCGGCGAGACGTGCGAGCGGGTCCTGTCGTACATGAACTGGGAGCGCCAGGAGATCCTCGAGGGGTTCTGGCGTCAGCTCCGGAGAGCGACCGAGAAGGGGAAGATCCGCGAGACCGAGGCGAAGGCGATCGCCAAGGACCTCGAGGTGACCCTCTCGCACTACACTTACCTCGAGGATTGACCGTGGACGGGAGCGACCCGACGCAGGCGACGGAAGGACGGCAATGACGACCAACGTCAGGATGGAGACGCTCCGGACACCCTACCTTCTCCTCGCGTCCCCCGAGCTCGGCGACCCGAACTTCCGCAAGGCGGTCATCCTGGTGGGTCATCACACCGACGAGGGGGCGCTCGGCTGGATCGTGAACCGCTCCATCGACGGGGGGGCGCGCGCCCTTCTCCCGGAGCAGCTGGCAGCGCCGCTCCACCCCGACACGCCGCTTCGGATCGGCGGGCCGATCGGAACGCCGGGCCTCCTGGTCCTCCATCGGACGCCGGTGGCGGGGATCGAGTCGACCGAGCTGGCGTCAGGACTCTTCGTCTCCGCTTCCCCCGACATTCTCTCGAAGCTCTTCGCGTCGATCCCCGGCAAGGGGATCCCGGCCGGGCTCTTGATCTTCGGCTACTCCGGTTGGGGGCCGGGTCAGCTCGAGCGCGAGATGGAGGACGGCTCGTGGCTCATCCTCCCCTACGCCGAGGAGCTGGCGTTCCCAGGTGAGGAGGAGACACTCTGGGAGCGCGGCCTCGCCCGCCTGGGAGCCGACCCGGGAAACATCTCGTCCCCGCCTACGGGGATCAACTGACCAGTTGATCCCCGTAGGTGAGGACGGCGCTACGCGCCTACCGGAGCTGGCTGCCGTTTGAGAGGGGAACCCGCTTCCGGTTCCCCTCGCCGCTTCGCGGCCCACCCTTCCGCGCCCCGGAGAGGGCGGCCGGGCTCGGTTCCTTCTCCGGACCTAAGGAGGTCGTCGATGCCGCGGCGACTCGTCACGACGGCCACCGCCCTGTCACGGGCTGGTGGCGAACTCCCGGACGATCCGCTTCATCCGTTCCACTCCTTCGACGAAGAGGGGCAGGTGGATTCTCTCGTCCGGATGATGGGCGTGCGCGGCGTCGAAAACGTTGATGGCGAAGGTCGACACGCCGTACGACCGGTAGCCGCGGGCGCGCAGGTAGCTCGAGCTGGTGTACGACGCGGTCAGGATGTAGATCCCGACGTCGCCCCGTACCGGGTCGAGCTCGAGCGACCGGATGAGCGCGTCCCACGCCGGGCCGGTCCGGGGGGAGACGACCGAGTCGTCAGTCGCGAAGCGGACCTTCAGCGTAAGGCCGCGCTCGGAAGCCCACCGCTCCATCTCCGCCCGCGCGGCCTTCACCGATCCGCCCGGGAGGAGCGTCCAGACGACCTCCAGCTCGAACCCGCCGTCCTTGGTCGGCTTCACGACGTCGGCGTAGAGGGAGTCGCGCAGGAGCGACCGGTAGACGTCGGGCATCGACTTCAGCAAGGGCTCGTCCCCAAAGAACCGCTTGGGGTTCAGGACGAGGCGCCCCCACACGTCGCCCCGGGACGGGCCGATGAACTGGAGGAACTCCACCACCTCCGGGAGGAGTCGGAACGGGAGCGAGCGGTCCTTCTCCTCGACAAAGGCCTTGAAGGCGTCGAGCGGCTCCTTCCGGTGGCTTCCGGCCGTGACGCCGAGGTTCGCCTTCTGGAGAATTTCGATGCCGAACCGGTCGATGTCCGCCGTCATGACCTCGTTGACCCCTCCCTCGGTGAAGACGTCGGTCACCCCGTCCAGGAGCTTGGGGCGTTTCGCCAAGAGCCAGCCGATCCCGGCCTCCGGGGTGAACGTCTCCTCCCCCGGCTCGGCGACGAAGACGAGGTCCCGCTCCGGGACGATCCCCTCGCGCCGGAGCGCGGCAATCGCGAGGAAGTGGGAGATCCCGATGTTCTTCATGTCGATCGCACCCCGTCCGTAGAGGTAGAAGGCGTCGCGATTCGTCCCCATCCGCCCCTCAAACGGGGGAACCGTCCAGGCATTCAGGTCGTCCGGGGGGTGGACGTCCATGTGGTGAAGGAGCAGCAGCGCCCCTGCGTGGCTTTTCCCGAGCAGCCGCCCGACAAAGATCGGCCGCTCTGGGTCGTCGCCCGTGACGGTGAAGGGAAGGCCCTCGCACTCGAAGAGGCGCTTCCAGAATGCGGCCGCCTCGACGGTCCGGCCGGGCGGGTTGGTGGTGTCGATCCGGAGGTATTCGGTGAGGAGACGGCTCCCCTCGTCGGCCTTCGCCACCTCCAGGTCCCACCGGGCCACCTTCACGGAGGGCGCGAGCCAGGTCACAATCCGTGAGGCGGTCAGGGCCAGCAGGACTACGAGAGCGGCGCCCCCGTAGAGGCAGAGGCGGCGCTTTAGGTTGCGGTCGATTGGCATCACGTCGCTCCGTCGGTCGGGGGCCCGCTCGACGACCCCGGCCGCCTCGTCCAGAGGGCGGCGCAGACCACCGCGCCGATCGCCGCGGCTCCCAGCCCCCATCTTACCGGTCCCCCGGACGGCCGGAAGCAGAGGCGGTGTCGTCCTGAGGGGACCGCGAGCCCCGAGAAGCCGAAGGCGGCGTCTTCCACCGTGACCGGCCGGTCATCCAGGGTCGCCTCCTCGGTCGCCGCGCGGAGCCGCCAGAGCATCAGGTACCCGGCACCCGGCCCCTTCACGTCCACCTCGAGGAAGAGGCCGTCGGCCCGGTCCCGGACCGAGAGCACGCTTCCGCCGGACGCCCCCGTGGCGGCCGCCGCCCCGGGACGGACGACCCACGCGGCGAAGGGATCGGCCCCCTCGTCCAGGAACCTCTTGAAGAGGTGCAGGCCGTCCGGGTCGGAGACCACCCGGGCGACGAACCGGTAGGGGGGAAGCGGGTCGCGGAGGGGGCGGAGCGCCGGGACGAACCGGCCGTCCATCCCCGGGAAGCTCTGGAGGACCGCCGTCGCGCCGCCGGCGCGGACCATCCGGAGGGTCATCCCGCTGGAGACCGGGGCGCTTCTCGCCATGAGGCGGTTCCACTCCCCCGCCTCCTGGGGTAGCGAAACGTCGTAGTCGGGCTCGAGGATGTACGCAACCCCGAAGAGTGAGGCGTAGGCGGGGTCGAGGGACGCCCGGGCGGCCCGGTTGGCCGCGAAGAGGTCGTTCGAGTCGAAGCGCGGGACCGGAGCCCAGCTGTCGAAATGGAAGAGGCGGGGCCGGGGCATGGACTTGCCGGCGCCTCGCAGCAGAAGCAATGGCCGAAGGATCGCCGGCGGCTCCGTGAGGCAGCTCCCGGCGTCGGTCTCGACGAGGAGCCGGGCCGTGCGCTCCCGGTCCACGAGAACGGCGGCCCCGAGGAGGACCGCGATGACGGCCCCGCGCGTCCGGACCCTCCGCGCGATCACCCCGATCCCGAGGGCCGCGAGCCAGGCCGCCCCGAACGCCGTCAGGACGAGGTGCTTCTCGGGATAGCGGAGCGACCGGAAGAACGGGATGGCGCCGGCCGCCGCCTGCCAGACCGAGCTCGAGGGGCCGAGCGCGAGCCCCACGCCCACGGCGACGAGGGCGAGAGCCGCGAGACGGCCCCTTCCACCTCCGGCCAGCCCGACAAGCGCCAGGAGCAGGACGACGCGGCCCGGCGTGATCGAGGGGAGATAGGGGTAGTCTGTCACCCTGGGTGTTGTTGCGATCTTCGTCCAGTCCGCGACGAGGCCGTCCCCGAGGAACTCCACGAGACGGGCACGCGGTAGCGATTTCTCCCCGGCGGTGAGGTCGTTCATTCCACCTCCTGGGCCCCGCGCGCTCCCGAGCGCCGTCGACACGCTCGGGACGAGCTGCGGGGCCGCGAGAAGCC
>OLLZ01000321.1_pt1 | contig 11166 bp, 10 predicted proteins | sample 1604661 | NCBI WGS metagenome assembly OLLZ01 (sample SAMEA104055726, study PRJEB20765) | soil metagenome | biome: Arctic tundra; feature: Polygonal ground; material: soil | place: USA | collected 2011-09 | depth 0-0.5 m | reverse complement strand
CTCCCCGCCGAAGGCTGCCCGTCGCCCCGAGACGCTGAGCCTCTTTCCCGACATCGGCGAGATGCCGCTCGGGAGGGAAGCCGCCCCCTCCGCCACCCGGCGGCCGAGAAGCCCGAGTCCGCAGGAGGCCGCCCCAGCGGAAGCGGCGCCTCCACTTGCCTCAGCGCCCGAGGAGGCCGCCGGTCCTATTGGGGCGAAGGTCGAGGTCGCCGTCTCGTTCGCCCGAAGGGTGGTGGCCGGCCTTGCCGACCTTTTGATCCTCGCGCTCGTCGGCGCCGTTCAGGTCGCGGCCGGCGCCTTCTTCCTCGACCTCCGCTTCCCGCCGGCCGCACTTCTCTGGATAGCTGCGTTCCTCGCACTGGTCGCGCTCGTCCTGCTCGTTCTCGTCCCGTTCGTCTGGGGCACGACACCCGGAATGGCGCTCGCGGACCTGAAAGTCGTGGCGGGCGACGGGAGGTCTCCCACTCTCCTGGCCTCGTTCCTCCGGTTTGTCGGTTTCGTCCTGACTGGGCTTTTGGCCGGCGTCCCGATGCTCGTCGCCGCCTTCGACCGGCGGGGAAGGACCCTGGCCGATCTCTTCTCCAGGACGTCCGTCGTCGCGGTCCGACGCGAGACCGCGCTGGAGCGGGCCGAGTAAGGTCGTGCGCCTCGCTCTCGGCCAGATCGACACGACGGTCGGCGACTTCGACGGGAACCTCGAGAGCATTTCGCGGGTCTGGCGGCAGGCCGAGACCGCCGGCGCCCACCTCCTCGCCGTCCCCGAGCTCGCGTTGTGCGGCTACCCCCCGAAGGACCTGCTCGAACGCCCGGCCTTCCAGAGGTCGGCCGCGCTCGCCTTGAAGCGGCTGCAGGCTCGCGCCCGCGGGACCGCTCTTCTCGTCGGGACGTTCCTTCCGAACCCCCGGTCGAGCGGGAAGCCGTTCCTCAACGCCGCGGTCCTCGTCCGGAAGGGTCGGCCTCCGGCGGTGGCGGGCAAGACCCTGCTCCCGACGTACGACGTGTTCGACGAGGGACGCTACTTCGAGCCGGCCGCCGCCCCCACGCTCGTTCGCTTCGGAGGTGAAAGGGTCGGATTGACGATCTGCGAGGACCTCTGGAACGACAAGGACTTCTGGAGGGTACGGCGCCTCTACCAGGAGGACCCAGGGGAAGAGCTGCTGCGCCGCGGTGCGACGTTTCTCCTGAACATCTCGGCCTCGCCGTTCTCGGAGGGAAAGCCCCGCCTCCGGCAGAGGATGCTCTCCCGCCTGGCGCGGGATGGTCGGGTCCCGGTGGCCTACGTGAACCTCGTCGGCGGGAACGACGAGCTGGTCTTCGACGGGGGCTCCCTCGTCGTCGACCGGACCGGGCGCGCCTGCGCCGCAGCCCCGCTGTTCGAGGAGAGCCTTCTGCTGGTCGACCTGGTCCGCGACGCGAAGGGAAAGACCTCCGTCGTCCCCGTCTCCCGCATGCGACCCGACCACCGGTGGGACGACCCCATGGCGGCCCTTCATGGGGCCCTCGTGGTCGGCATCCGCGACTACGCCCGCAAGTGCGGTTTCCGGTCAGCGGTCCTCGGCCTCTCCGGAGGGATCGACTCGGCACTCGTTGCCGCCCTGGCCATCGAGGCCTTCGGGCCGGAGAACGTCACCGGCATCGCCCTCCCGTCACGCTATTCCTCGGCGGGCTCGCTCGCCGACGCCCGGCAGCTCGCCGAGAACCTCGGTATTCGGTTCGAGAACGTCCCGATCGAGCCGCTCTTCGCGGCCGCGCGGTCGTCGCTCGCGCCCCTCTTCCAGGGCCTTCCCGAGGACGTCGCCGAGGAGAACCTCCAGTCACGGATCCGCGGCATGATCCTGATGGCGGTCTCGAACAAGTTCGGCCCGCTGGTCCTGACGACCGGGAACAAGAGTGAGCTGGCCGTTGGCTACTGCACCCTCTACGGGGACATGTGCGGCGGCCTCGCCCCGATCTCCGACCTCCCAAAGATGAGGGTGTACGCCCTGGCCCGCCATCTCAACGCCAAGGCCGGGCGGCCCCTGATCCCCGTCTCCTCCCTGAAGAAGCCGCCCTCGGCCGAGCTCCGGCCGGACCAGACCGACCAGGACTCGCTCCCGCCTTACCCGCTTCTGGACCGGATCCTCGAGCGCCTCGTGGAGCGGAACGTCTCCGTCGCGGCCACGGCCCGCCAAACCGGCGCGAGCCGGGAGCTAGTGGAGGAGATCTCACGGAAGATCGACCGGGCCGAGTACAAGCGCGCGCAGGCCGCGCCGGGCCTGAAGGTCTCGAAGAAGGCATTCGGGAGCGGACGTCGTCTCCCCATTGCCCAGCGGTCGCCGTCGTGATTCCCTCCGCCGGAGAGCCGCGATACCCGTGGAAGGAAATCCCGGGCTCCTCGCACGTCCTCCTGCTCGAGCGCGCGGCGAGCCGGGGCGACCGGATCTCCCTCCTCGACCTCGGATTCGGGAGCGGGGAGCTCGTCCGTCGCATCAGGCCCCGATGCCGGTATCTCTGCGGGATCGAGACCGACGCCGAGGCCGCCCGCGGGGCCGATGGCGTTCTCGATGACGTTTACATCGGCGACCTCCCGGAAGGCCTCTTGCGGCCGTGGGCCTTCCCCTTCGACGTGATCGTGGCGGGGGACATCCTCGAGCACCTTCCCCGACCCGAGGCCCTGATGGCTCCGATCCGGTCGCTCCTCGCGCCCGGTGGGAGGCTGCTGGTGTCGCTGCCGAACGTCGCGAACGTGACGACGCGGCTCGCCCTTCTCGCGGGGCGCTTCGACTACTCCGATCGCGGCATCCTCGACCGGACGCACCTGCGCTTCTTCACGAGGACGAGCGCGCGCGGCCTACTCGTTTCCGCCGGTTTCCGGATCGTCGGGGAGTGGGCCACGCCGATGCCGGTCGAGCTCGCGGTGCCGGCCCTCGCCCGGTCGCCTCTCCTGAAACCCATCCGGGCCGGCAGCGCGCTTCTGGCCCGGTTGGCGCCCGGCCTCTTCGGATACCAGTTTGTCTTCGAAGCGGAGGCCGCGTGAGCGCCGGACCCGCGGCCGAAATCCGTCCGGCGCTATCGATCGTGATCCCCGCCTACCGTGAGGAGGAGCGTCTCCCGGCCTCGCTCGCCAGGATCTCCGAGTTCCTCAGGTCTGAGCCGGGCCTCGCCGGGACTGAGGTGATCGTCGTCGACGACGGCTCGCCCGACCGGACGGGCGATATGGCGGCCGAGGAGGGCCGGAGGCTCGGCCTCGCCCTCAAGGTCATTCGGCTTTCCGAGAACCGGGGGAAGGGGTTCGCCGTCCGGACCGGGGTCCTCGCGGCCTCCGGCGATGCGATTCTCGTCTCGGACGCCGATCTCTCGACTCCGATCGAGGAGTGGCGGAAGCTGGCCGGCGCTGGCGCGCCGATCGCGATCGGCTCCCGCGCGGTGGACGAGTCGACAGTGAAGGTCCGCCAGTCCCTCTATCGCCAGGCCGTGGGCAGGCTCTTCAACCGGCTCGTCCGGCTCCTCGTCGTCCCGGGGATCGCCGACACGCAGTGCGGCTTCAAGCTCTTCTGCCGCGACGCGGCCCTCGCCGTCTTCCCGCGGCTCGCGATCGACCGGTTCGCGTGGGACGTGGAGGCGCTCGGCGTGGCCCGGAAGCTCGGCTACCCGGTCGCGGAGGTCCCGGTCCTCTGGTTCAACTCCGCCGACTCGCGCGTCACGCTCGCCGGCGGAGCCCACGCCTACCTCGATCTCCTCCGCATCGCGTTCCGTCTCTTCCGAATGAAGACGGATTCCGGGGCGCGCTAGAAACGAATCGTCAGTAGAGCGGGAAGGCCGCGGTCAGCTCTTTCACCTTTCGGCGCACCTCTGCCTGGACCGCAGCGTCCTCGGGGGCGGCCAGGACCTCGGAGATCCAACGGGCGATCCGGCCCATCTCGTCCGTGCCCATCCCGCGGGAGGTGATCGCAGGCGTTCCGATCCGAAGGCCGGAGGTGACGAACGGCGGGTTGGGGTCGAAGGGAATCGCGTTCTTATTGACGGTGATTCCCGCGGCGTCGAGCGCTTTCTCGGCGACCTTCCCGGTGATCTTCTTCGGACCGAGGTCGACCAGGAAAAGGTGTGTGTCGGTCCCTCCCGACACGATCCGGAACCCTTCCTTCTCCATCGCCTGCGAGAAGGCCAGGGCGTTTCGGAGGACCGCCTGCTGGTAGACGGTGAAGTCCGGCGCCGCCGCCTCCTTCAGGGACACGGCTTTCCCGGCGATGACGTGCTCGAGCGGCCCGCCCTGGAGTCCCGGAAAGACCGCCTTGTCGATCTCCTTCGCCCACTCGGGGACGCAGAAGACCATGCCGCCCCTCGGGCCGCGCAAGGTCTTGTGGGTCGTGGTCGTGACGAAATGCGCGTGACCGATCGGAGAAGGGTGGAGCCCGGTCGCCACGAGACCAGCGATGTGCGCCATGTCGACCATGAGGAGCGCACCGACCGAGTCGGCGACCTCTCGGAACCGCGGAAAGTCGAGCGTCCGCGGGTAGGCCGACGCCCCCGCGACGATCAGCTTCGGCTTCTCGGCCTCGGCGACCCGACGGAGCTCATCCCAGTCGATCCGCTCCGTCTCGCGTGTGACGCCGTACGAGACGACCCGGTACAGCTTCCCAGAGATCGAGAGCGGGTGCCCGTGCGTGAGGTGGCCCCCGTGCGCCAGAGACATGCCCATCAACGTGTCGCCGGGCTTCAGGCACGCCAGATAGACCGCCGTGTTCGCCTGGGAGCCGGAGTGCGGCTGGACGTTGGCGTGGATCGCCTCCGGGTCCTTCGGTGAGAAGAGCGCCTTGGCGCGGGCGATCGCGAGGGACTCCGCTCGGTCGACGTTCACGCAGCCGCCGTAGTAGCGACGACCGGGATACCCTTCCGCATACTTGTTCGTCAGGATCGAGCCGACGGCCTCGAGGACCGCGCGCGAGGTGTAGTTCTCCGAGGCGATCAGCTCCAGGTTGTCCCGCTGCCGGGTCAGCTCGGCTTGGATGGCAGCGTCAATTTCCGGGTCGACCACGGCGAGGTGCCGTTCGAGGAGGCCCGCGGGGGGAACGTGTGAAATGCTCATCGGTTAGAGACTCCGTTCTTTGATGATGACAGGGAGGCATCGAGCTTGTCGACGCGCCGCGCGTGCCGGCCGCCGGCGAATCCGGTCTCGAGGAAGAGGTCGAGCATCGCGATGGCGAGGGGCGCCGCCGTGAGGCGGGCGCCGAAGGCGATCACGTTGGCGTCGTTGTGCTCCCGCATCAGCCGCGTGGCGTAGAGGTCCCCGGGCGTTCCGGCCCGGACGCCGGGCACCTTGTTCGCGGCGATGGCAATCCCGATTCCGGTCCCGCAGACGGCCACGCCCCGGCCGGCCTGGCCCGAGGCCACCGCGCGCCCTACCGCGAGACCGTAGTCGGGGTAGTCGACCGACTCCTCCGAGGCGGTCCCTAGGTCGATGACGGTGTGTCCGGCCGACTCGAGGTGGCGCCTCAGCTCCTCCTTGAGGCGGAAGCCGGCATGGTCGGAGCCGATCGCGATATTCATGGTCCTCCGTGGAGTCAAGTGAGAGGCGCGCCGGCCACCCGGCGTGGGTACGGCGAGACCATCGTGTCGTAGACCGAGACGGCGTAGCTGTCCGTCATCCCGGCGAGGTGGTCTGCAATCGCCCGGACGAACTGCGGGTTTCGGTGGTAGCTCGAGGCGATCTCGGTGTCGATCCGCTTGAGCGGGATGTCGCGGAGGAATCGGACTCCCGCGAGGTCCCGGTAGCGGAGCAGGACGTAGTCTGGCAGCAGACGCGGGTTCCGGTAGAAAGCCCCGAAAAGGGTCGCGAGGATGTGCTGGGCACGTCCGTCGTGCTGCGCGACGACGTGGCTGTGGATGATCTGCTGGTAGATGAACTCTTTCAGCTCGAGGTAGAGCTTCTCCCCGTGGCGCGAGGGCGCGACGAGGGAGCCGGGAAGGCGTCCCCGTTGCGCGTAGAACTCGTCGGGAGTCGACACCTTCCTCGCCGAAAGCCACCGCTCGATGGAGGCGCCGGAGGCCTCGATCACGTCGGTGACGAGGAGGTGGATCATCCCGCGGACGAGGAGGGCGTTCCTCACCGTCCGGTCCTGTGCGGACGTCCAGGCGGGACCCGCCGCCTCGACGACCGCCTTGGAGATCCGGAGGGCGAGGACCTTCCCGTCCTCCACGAGGGGCAAGCCGTCTTCCAGGTCGTGCGCCTGCTGGGCGATCTCGTCGGCCCATCCGACGGCCTGGCCCTCGAGGTGACCGCCCGACGACAGGTGGAGGCTCTCGGGATCGACGAGAGGGAACGGGAAGTCCCGGCGCCAGGCCGTGTGCTTCAGGATCCCCTCGCGCGTGTCGCCCGTCAGGTTGAGACCGGGGTGCTCGTAGCGCTTCTCGAGCAGGTCGACGACCCGAAGGGACTGGTAGTTGTGCTTGAACGCCCCGACCTTCGCGGCCACGTTCTTGGGGAGCGGGACCGCTGGCTCGGCCCCGGTAAGGATCCGGTTGAGCATCTTCTCCCCCGAGTGGCCGAACGGCGTGTGGCCGACGTCGTGGGCGAGGGCGCACGCCTCGGCGAGGTCTTCGTTGAGGTTCAGGGCCCTCGCAAACGTCCGAGCGAGCAGGGTCGCCTCCAGCGTGTGGGTGAGACGTGTGCGGTAGTGATCCCCCTCGAACGGGATGAAGACCTGCGTCTTGTGCTTGAGGCGGCGAAAGGCCTTGGAGTGGACGATCCGGTCTCGATCCCGCTGGTACTGGGTCCGGTAATCGGCCGTCCGCCCTTCGTCCGGGACAGGAAGCCGGCGCACCGCACGCGAAGACCTCGACGCATAGATCGCCAGGCGGCGCTCCTCCGCTTCTTCGAGCTGCCGCCGGCTGAAGAAGAACACGCGGGGCTCACGCGGTTTCTGAGACATCGTCTTCCTTGTCAGGCCCGCTCCAGCAAACCGAGAGCGTCCCCGACCAGGAACAGGGACCCGGTGACGATTATAGGGGCACCGTCTCCGGTCCCCTCCGCGTCGAGGTGGGCGAGCGCCTCGGCGACGCCCGAGGTGCACCGCGCGTCCGGGCGGCCGAGCCGGGCCGCGAGCCGGCGCGGATCCTCCGCGCGAGGGTTCGACGGAGCGGTCAGGACGACCCGCCGCACACGGGGCCCGAGAGGCGCGAACACCTCTTCGAGGTCCTTATCGGCGAGTCCTCCGAAGACCAGGTCGACCCGTTCCGCCAGCCCCGCCTCGTCGAGCCACGCTGCCAGCGCGCGTGCGCCGTCAGGGTTGTGAGCCCCGTCCAGGAGGAGAGGCCTGCGCCCCTCCCGGTGGACGCTCTGGAGCCGCCCCGGCCACCGGACCGACGCGACCCCCTTCCGGATCGCCTCTTCCGTCAGCGGGCAGAAGGCTGCGGCCGCCGCAACGGCGAGGGCCAGGTTCGCGCGCTGGTGTCGGCCGACGAGGGGACAGCAGTCCGCGTACCGGTCGGTCGGCGGCACCGGGAAGAGACGTGCGCCGGCCCTTCGGGCTTCTTCTTTGAGGGTTCGGAGGAGCGGCCCCCGTTCGGCGGTGAGGGCCGGTCGGCCACGGCGAAAGATGCCCGCCTTCTCGCGCGCGATCGCCTCGAGCGACGGGCCCAGAACCTCGAGGTGGTCCGCACCGACGTTGGTGACGACGGAGACCTCCGGTTCGAGGACGTTGGTAGCGTCGAGGCGGCCCCCGATCCCGACCTCCACCACCGCCACCACGACGCGCGCCCGGCGAAAGAGCTCGAACGCGCTGACCGTCATCGCCTCGAAGTAGCTCGGCGCGAGGCTGCCCGCGCCCGCGATATAGGAGACGTGCTCGAGGACGTCGTCCAAATGGGCGGCCGAAACCTCCACTTCGGCGATCCGGACCCGCTCGGTCACCCTGACGAGGTGGGGTGAGGTGTAGAGCCCCGTGCGGACGCCGGCTGCCGTCAGAATGGAGGAGGCGAACGCCGCGGTCGATCCTTTGCCGTTGGTTCCCGCGATCAGGAGGGTCCGGAAGGAGCGGTCTGGAGAGCCGAGCCCGTCGAGGAGAGCGCGGGTGCGAGAGAGCCCTGGGCGGATCTTCTGGGGGCCGAGCGCCTCCAGGAAGGCGAGGCCTCCTCCCAGGCTCACGCGTGGAGGAGCTTCAGGATGGTCCCGAGCGTCCTCTTCATCTCGGACCGCTGGACGATGAGGTCGACGAATCCGTGCTCGACGAGGAACTCGGACCGCTGGAAGCCGTCCGGGAGCGTCTGCCGGATGGTCTGCTCGATGACTCGCGGCCCCGCGAAGCCGATGAGGGCCTTGGGCTCGGCGAGCGTGACGTCACCCTGCATTGCGAACGAGGCGGTGACGCCTCCCGTGGTCGGGTCGGTCAGGATCGCCACATAGGGGACTCGCTGCTCCCCGAGCCGGGCGAGGGCGGCGGAGACCTTCCCCATCTGCATGAGCGAGAGGATCCCTTCCTGCATCCTGGCCCCCCCCGAGGCCGTGACAATCACGAGCGGGATCTTCTCCTGGAGCGCCATCTCCGCTGACCGGGTCAGCACCTCGCCGACGACCGAGCCCATCGATCCCCCCATGAACGCGTAGTCGAGGACGGTCACGACGGCCGGGATCCCCTCGATCGTGCCCCGGGCGGCGACGACCGCGTCCGGGCGGCCGGTCCGGGCCTCGTACTCCTTCAACCGGTCGCGGTACTTCTTCGAGTCGCGAAACTTGAGCGGGTCACAGGGTCGGACGTCCCCGAAGAGGGGCTGGAACTTCTCGCCGTCGAGCAAGAGCCGGAGGCGGTCGTCGGCTGGGAGCCGGAAGTGGAAGGCGCACTTCGGGCAGACGCGCAGGTTCTTCTCCAGCTCCTTGACGTACAAGGTCTCGCGACACCCTTCGCACTTGAGGAAGAGCCCCTCGCCGAGGGAGGCAGAGGTCTTGGGGTCTCGGATGGCTCGCGGGGTCTTCTTTCTGAACCACATGCGGAACTGGGGAGTTTACCCCGGCTCGCCGCCGGCCAGGGAGACGAGCGGCCTACCCGACGGACTCATCGAGACGATCGCCGGGACGCCGAAGAGCCGGGTGAGCGCTTCCGCCGTCAGGGTATCGCGAACGGGGCCGATATCGACAACGCGCCCCTCGCGGAGGAGGACGACCCGGTCCGCCGCGGCCGCGGCGACGTCCAGCTCGTGCGTCGAGAAGACCACCAGCCCGCCGGCGGCCGCCCTTCTTCGGAGCACCCGGACGACGAGGAAGCGGTGCCTCGGATCGAGGTTCGCCGCCGGCTCGTCGAGGAGCAGAACGTCCGTCTCCCCCGCGAGGACACGCGACAGAAAAACGCGCTGCCGCTCTCCTCCGCTCATCTCCCGGACGTCCCGGCTGGCGAAGGCAGCCGTGTCGGTCTCCTCTAGCGCTCGCCGCGCCGCGGCGTGGTCGTTGGCCCTGGGAGCTCCGAGGAGGCCGAGGTAGGCGGTCCGGCCCAGGAGGACCATCTCGAGGGCACTCGCAGGGAAGAGCGGCTCGAACGACTGGGGCAGGTATCCGATCCTGCGCGCCGCATCTCTTCTGGCCAGCTCGCCCACCGGACGGCCGTCGAGCGTCAGCCTGCCCGACGACGGCGCAAGGAGACCGGCGAGGAGCTTCAGCAGGGTGGACTTCCCCGAGCCGTTCTCCCCGAGCAGCGCCACCACCTCGCCCTTCGCGAGGTCGAGGTCGACCCCGGAGAGGGCCTCCCGCCGTCCGTAGGTGGCCGAGACATTTCGGAGGAGATAGCGGATCGAGCCGGCGGCCAAAGTCAGCTCCTCCGTCTCAAGAGGACCAGGAACGCTGGCGCCCCGAGCAGGGCGGTGACCGCTCCGACGGCCACCTCGGACGGGGAGAAGACCGTCCGCGCGAACACGTCCGAAGCGGCGAGAAGGGCGGCGCCCACAAGGAACGAAAGGAGGAGGACGCGCATGTGGCCCCGGGCGACGAGACGGACGGCGTTCGGGACCAAGAGCCCGACAAACCCGATGATGCCGGCCTGCGCGACCGCGGCGGCGGCCAGGAGGGAGGCTGCCACGTACGCGATCCGCTTCGTCCGCTCGACGCTGATCCCGAGTGTGAAGGCGGTGTCGTCGCCGAGCGTCAATGCATCGAGCGACCGGGAGAGGCCGACGAGCACGAGCCCGCCGGCCGCCGCATAGATCGCCATCGACACGACGCCGTCCCGCGTGGCGCCGGCCAGGGACCCGAGCATCCAGAAGACGAAGCCGCGGGTCTGGTCGGCGTTCCCGAAGGAGAGGAGAAAGAGGAGCACCGCCGAGGCGAGCGCGTTGACGACGACGCCCGAGAGGAGAAGCCGGTTCCGGTCGAGACGACCGCGCACTGAGGCCCCGGCCCCGACCAGGGCGACCGCTGCCAGCGCACCGAGGAAGGCGGCCATCGGCCCGACCAGCACGGACGGGCCAGCGGGCGAGGAGACGGCGAGGAGCGACCCCACCAGCGCGCCGCATGCCGCCCCGCCGGAAACGCCGAGGAGGAACGGATCGGCGAGCGGATTTTGCAGGAGGGCCTGAAGCGAGGTGCCTGACATGGCGAGGGCACCGCCGACCAGCAGACCCAGCAGAGTCCTCGGCAACCGGATCTCGCGAACGATGGCGAGTGTCGGGACGTCTCCCGAGCCCAGCAGCGCAGCGACGACCTTCTCGGGAGGGATTCGGATGCTCCCAACCAGGAGCGAGGCCGCGGCGGCGGCGGCGGCGGCGAGTGCCGCGAGCGCGAACGGGAGACCTCGCCTCCAGCCCCTGGCCGTCGGAATCATGGGGGAGAGGACCCGATCCGGTCCGTCAGCGCCTCGAGGGCGTCGATCAGGCGGGGACCGGGCCGCTCTAGCCAGTTCCCCGGGATCGAGACGACGCGCCCATCCCGCGCCGCGGGGACCAGTCTCCAGAGGGAATTCGCCTGGAAGGCCTGGCGAAACGCGTCGGCGTTTTCCCGTGTTTTGGGACGGACGATCAGCCCAGGGTCCCACCGCGCCAGCGTTTCGAATGAAACCCGAGGCCACTCCCCTGCGTCGTCGGCCGCGTTCCGGAGCCCGGCCTGGCGAAGAAGATCGCCTAGGTAGCTTGCCGGGCCCGCAACCACCGGCGGATCGGGCCAGATGAGGATCAGGACGGACGGCATCGGCCGCCTTTGGGCGGACTGGG
>OLLZ01000825.1_pt1 | contig 11291 bp, 7 predicted proteins | sample 1604661 | NCBI WGS metagenome assembly OLLZ01 (sample SAMEA104055726, study PRJEB20765) | soil metagenome | biome: Arctic tundra; feature: Polygonal ground; material: soil | place: USA | collected 2011-09 | depth 0-0.5 m | reverse complement strand
GGGGCGGCGCCCTACCGTGATCGGGCGGCTGTCCGGCGTCCTCCTCGAATCGCGGCCGGACCGCGCGCTGATCGACGTGGGCGGGGTCGGATATGAGGTCGCGATCCCGCTCGGGACCTACTCGGCCCTCCCGCCCCCCGGAGAGCGCGCGACCCTCCACGTCCACACTCACGTCCGCGAAGATGCGCTCCAGCTCTTCGGGTTCGCCACGTCGGAGGAGCGCGCTCTCTTTGGGAAGCTGCTCTCGGTCTCCGGGATCGGCCCCCGGGTGGCGTTGACCGTCCTCTCGGGCCTTCCCGTTCCGGACCTGGTCCGCGCGATCGTCACGCAGGACGTGAGGAGGCTCTCCACGATCCCCGGCGTGGGGAAGAGGCTGGCGGAGCGCCTCGGCCTCGAGCTCAAGGAGAAGCTGCGCGACCTCAGGTTCGCTCCGGCGTCGTCGTCGACGCTCCCCAAGGGATCGGCGGCCGAGGACGCGCTCGGCGCCCTCGTCAACCTCGGCTATCGCGAGGCTCAGGCCCAGGAGGCTGTGGAAGCGACCCTGAAGGAGTCCCCGTCCTCCGATTTGTCCGCGCTCATTCAGGGTGCCCTCAAGAGGCTGGCAAGATAGGCCGTGGACGAGCGCATCCTTTCCGGCGTCCTCCGGACGGAAGAAAGCGGCCCCGAGGTCACGCTGCGCCCGAAGGCCCTGACCGAGTTCATCGGCCAGCCGAAGGTCCGGGAGACGCTCGGCGTCTTCATCGAAGCTGCCCGGAAGCGTCGGGAGCCTCTCGACCACGTCCTCCTCTTCGGCCCGCCCGGGCTCGGGAAGACGACCCTCGCCCACATCATCGCAAGGGAGATGGGATCCCAGATCCGGGTGACTGCGGGGCCGGTCCTCGAGAAGGCCGGCGACCTGGCGGCGATCGTGACGAGCCTCTCGCCCGGCGACGTCCTCTTCATCGACGAGATCCACCGCATTCCGCCGGCCGTGGAGGAGATCCTCTACCCGGCCATGGAGGACGGAAAGCTCGACCTGGTCATCGGCTCCGGACCTGGCGCCCGGACCGTCGAGCTGAAACTCTCGCCCTTCACCCTCGTCGGGGCGACGACCCGCGCAGGTCTCTTGTCGCAGCCATTTGCGGCGCGCTTCGGCATCACGCATCGCCTCGACTACTACGACGCCGACGCCCTCCGCACGATCGTCCTCCGGTCGGCCGAGATCCTGGGCTGTCCCATCGAGGGCGAGGGCGCCACCGAGATCGCCCGCAGGAGCCGGGGGACGCCGCGTATCGCGAACCGGCTCTTGCGGCGCGTGCGCGACTACACCGAGGTTGCGGGGGCCTCCGCGATCACCGCAGAGGGAGCGCGCTCGGCCCTCGACCGGCTCGAGGTGGACCACCATGGCCTCGATGACCTCGACCGGCGCATCCTGACGACGATCATCGATCGCTTTGGGGGCGGGCCCGCGGGCATCTCGTCGATCGCCGCGTCGCTCGGCGAGGACAAGGGGACACTCGAGGACCTTTTCGAGCCGTTCCTCCTCCAATCAGGATTTCTCACGAGGACGCCGCGCGGACGGGTCGTCACGGCGCTCGCCTACCGGCACCTCGGCCTCAAGCCGCGCGGGGGCGAGGGCTCGGCCCCTCTATTCGGCTAGCCCGGACATGGGCGCCCGCCGCGGACTCCTCGTCTACAACCCCGTCGCGGGTCAGCGGGATCGGCGTCCCGCGATGGAGGCGCTCGCTCGCGAGGCGGCCGCCCGGGATCTGGAGCTCGCGCTCCTCCCGACACGCCGGTCGGGCGACGCCGCCAAGCTCGTTTCCGAGGGCCTCCGCTCCCCCCCCGACCTCATCGTCGTCGCGGGGGGAGATGGAACTGTTGCCGAGGTCGCCGGCGCGCTCGCGGGCAGCACCGTTCCGATGGCCGTGGTCCCTACGGGAACGACGAACGTCGTGGCGAGGGAATTCGGAGTCGCTTCTTTCGCCCTCGCCCAGCGGTCACTCCACTCTGGCCGGACCGCGGCGCTTTCCGTCTGGCTCTCCGCCGGACGCCACTCGGTGATCGGCACCGGAGTCGGCTTCGACGCCCGCGTGATGGGGAACACGGTGCCGGTCCTCAAGCGACTCTTCGGCCGAGCCGGGATCGGGTGGACGGCGACCGTGGAGTGGCTGAAGTACGAGTTCCCCCCGATCGAGGTGACCGGTGTCGACGCGGCCGGGTCCCCCTTCAGCCGGCAGGCGACCTTCGTCCTGTCGGCCAATACGCGGCGATACGGCGGCGACTCCATCCTCTCCCCAGGGGCGGAGCCGGGAGACGACCTCCTCGACCTCGTCCTTTTCACGTCCCATTCCACGGCCGACCTCTTCCGCTTCTACCGCCTGCTCCCGCGCGGCCGCGGCGAGCAGCTCTCCGTCCGCGGCGTGGAGCACTTCCCCGTCCGGTCTTTCGCGGCCCGCTCGCTCGCCGGGTACGAGCTCGAGGTCCAGGTGGACGGAGACGGCGCCGGGATGACGCCTGTCACGGTCGGCCCCGCCACCGGGACGGTCCAGGTTCTGGTCCCGTAGCTCCCGGGGGAATCGACCCGGGTTCCCCCGAAACATGTCAGTTCTTCCGGTAGTGGCAGCCCTTCGAGACGGAGTTCTTCAGGGCGGCCTGGGCGATCAGATAGCTCGCGTGCACGCCGTGGAAGAGGTCGACGATCTCCTTCGAGATCTTCGTCTCGTGGTAGAAGCGCTGGAGGCGCTTCTCCATGTCGCGAATGTCGGCCACGGCGCGGCCGAGGCGCTCGGCGGTCCGAACGATTCCGACGTAGTTCCACATCGTGTTCTGGATCGTCGTCCAGTCCTGTTGGATCAGCGCGGGGTCCTCGTTCCGGGCGCTCCCCGGCGACTTCCAGTCGGGAATCGCCCGGAAGACCCGTTCCGGGAAGGTCTGCCCCGCCTCGACCCGGTCCGCGATAGACGCCGCCGCGCTCGCGCCCCAGACCAGCCCTTCCAGGAGGGACGTGGAGGCGAGCCGATTGGCGCCGTGGAGCCCGGTGCAGCTCGTCTCGCCGACGGCGTACAGATGCCGGATCGTCGTCTTCCCTTCCAGGTCGACGAGGACGCCGCCGCAGAAGTAGTGGGCTGCGGGGACCACCGGGATCGGCTCGCGGGCGATATCGATCCCGAACTTGGCGCAGGTCGCGGCGATCGTCGGGAACCGTTCCGGGATCGAGAGCCGGTTGTGCGCCCTGTAGTTGTGCGCGAGGTCGAGAAAGACGCACGGGTCGCCGCGGGTCGTCATCTCCTCGACGATCGCGCGGGTGACGACGTCGCGTGGGGCGAGGTCCTTTCGCTTTGCGTCGTACCGTTCCATGAAGGCCTCGCCGGAGCGGTTGACCAGGACCGCCCCCTCGCCCCGAAGCGACTCTGAAATGAGAAACGCACTGGCGTCCGGGTGATAGAGCGTCGTCGGGTGGAACTGGACGTACTCCAGGTTCAAGACGGCGGCACCGGCGCGGTGCGCCATCGCGAGCCCGTCGCCGATCGCATGCCGCGTGTTCGTCGTGTGGAGGAAAAGCCGGCCGACCCCGCCGGTGGCCAGGACGGTGAAGTCCGACAGCACCGTGTGGACTCTCCCGGTCCGGTCGAGGATGTACGCCCCGAGGCACGGGTCCTGGAGCGCATACCGCTGCTCGACGTCAGTGGAGTGGTGCCGCGCCGTGATCAGGTCGATGGCCGTGGCTTCCGGCCAGATCGTGATCCGGGCCTCGGTCCGGACCCGGCGGAGCATCGCCTCCTCGATCGCCCGGCCCGTCGCGTCGGCGGAGTGGACGATCCGCGCGACGGAGTGGGCCGCCTCGCGGGTAAAGTCCAGCTCCCCGCGGATCGTGCGCGAGAAGGGAACGCCCACGTCCTTGAGCAACAGCTCTTCCACGACGCGCGGGCCCCGCTCTGCCAGGAACCGGACCGCCTCGGGGTTGCACAGTCCGGCCCCCGCGCGGAGGATGTCCTTCTCGAGCGATGCGGGGGAGTCGTTCTTCCCGAAGTAGATGATCCCGCCCTGTGCCCATGCCGTGTTGCAGTCGTCCGGCTCGGCCGCTTTCGTGACGAGGTGGACCTTGAGGCCGCGGCGCGCGAGGACCAGGGCGGTCGTCAGCCCGGCGATGCCGGTCCCGACCACGAGGACCTGCGTCCGGAACCGGTCGGGAAGATTCCTCCTCAAGCCCGCCGCCTCGCGCGCGCCTTGCGGGGAACGCGAGGAAGGGCCATGTCGACATCGAGTCCGATGTCGATCGCCCGGACGGAGTGCGTCACGGCACCGACGGAGACGTAGTCGACGCCGGCCTGCGCCGCGTCGCGCGCCCGTTCCGGGGTCATTCCCCCCGACGCTTCCACGAGGATCCTTTGGCCGGTCGCCTCGGTGAACAGGCGAATGTCCGTGACGGCCGCGCGGATCTGCGGGATCGTCATGTTGTCCAGGAGAATCCGTTCGGCGCCGGCGTCGAGAGCCTGGTGGACCTCGTCGCGGCTGCGGGCCTCCACCTCGAGAAAGAGCCCTCGGAGCGACTGGTTCAGTTCGCGGAAGTCGGCCGCCCGGCGCGTCGCATCCCACACGCTCCCCGAGCCGTCGACGTGGTTGTCCTTGACGAGGAACCCGTACGCGAGGCCGAACCGGTGGTTCTCGCCCCCGCCGCAGCGGACCGCGTAACGCTCGAACAGCCGGAGACCCGGCGTCGTCTTCCGGGTGTCGAGAATGCGGGTCCGTGTCCCCTTCAGCGCGTCGACGTACTCGCGCGTACCCGTCGCCACGCCAGACAATCGCTGCAACAGGTTGAGGGCAACCCGCTCCGCAGCGAGGACGGTGATCGCTGGCCCCTCGACCCGCGCCAGGACCTTCCCCTTTGGCACGCGGGCCCCGTCCTCCACGAGGAGGTCGACCTTCGCGGCCGGGTGAAGGAAGGCGAAGATCCTCGGGAGGAACACCGCCCCGGCAATCACGGCCCGCTCGCGGATGACGATCTGGCCCGAGACGCGCACGGCCGGCCCGAAGACGGCGAGGGAGGTGACGTCCTCGCCGTCCTCCGCGAAGGCCCGGGAGAGGATGTCGTCCAGCGAACGGGCGAGGTCTTTCGGGAGCTTCACCTGGAGCGATTCTACGGCGTGAGGCGGACGAGGAAGAGCGAGAGGAGGATCGCGGCCGCCAGGAGGATTCCCGAGACGGCCAGAAAGGGGGTCCAGGAGCGTCGGGATCTCGCGAGGTCCGACCGCCCCAAAGGCGAGGGCCAGAAGGGCGAGAGAGATGGAAACCGTGAGCATCCAGGGCAGATAATAGAGAGTCTTGCGGCCCGGCCGTGCTTTTGCCGGGGGATTCCCGAACGACAGGAGGAAACCTTTGAGACCGACCCTTTCCGCTGCGCTCTTGCTGGGCACTTTCACCCTCGTCCCGGCCTCCCCACTCCGCGCCGACGAAGGGATGTGGATGCCTCAGCAGATCCCCGCGCTCGCGTCCCGCCTGAAGGGTCTCGGCTTCGCCGGGGACCCGAACGCGTTCGCTGACCTGACCGGCTTCCCGATGGGAGCCATCATCTCCCTCGGCGGCTGCAGCGCGTCCTTCGTCTCTCCCGACGGCCTGATCGTCACGAACCATCATTGCGTCCAAGGGGCGCTTCAGTACAACTCCACGCCCGATCGGAACCTGATCGAGAACGGGTTCCTGGCGAAGAGTCGCGGGGCCGAGCTCTGGAACGGCCCCGGCGCCCGGGTCTTCGTCACGACGTCGGTCAAGGACGTCACCGACGAGATCATCGGAAAGATCCCGGCGAAGCTGACCGACCGTCAACGCTTCGACTGGATCGAGCGCCGGACGAAAGAGCGGACGGCGGCCTGCGAAAAGGACGGACTCCGCTGCCGGATTGCCCCCTTTTTCGAGGGGAAGAGCTACTTCGAGATCGCCCAGCTGGAGATCAACGACGTCCGGCTCGTCTACGCGCCCGGAAAGGGGATCGGGAACTTTGGCGGGGAGACCGACAACTGGCAGTGGCCTCGCCACACCGGTGACTTCGGGTTCTTCCGGGCGTATGTCAGGAAGGATGGGAAGCCCGCCTCGTTCTCCAGGGACAACGTCCCCTACCGACCGAAGCACTGGCTGACCGTCTCCACCAAGGGGGCGAACCCGGGGGACCTCATCTTCGTCGCCGGCTATCCCGGCCGTACACAACGTCACGAGACCTACCCGCAGGTAAGAGAGCAGACCCAGTGGACGCTCCCTCGGGCGATCCGGCGCGCCAAGGAGCAGCTCGCCCTCCTCGAGGAGATCACGAAGGGCGACAAGGCCCTGGAGATCAAGGCCGAGCAGCGCAAGCGCGGCCTGAACAACGGCCTCACGAAGAACGTGGGGGTCCTGGACGGGCTCGTCCGGGGAGGCTTGCTCGCCAAGAAGGAAGCCCAGGAGCGGGACCTAGTGGTGTGGATCGCCGCCGACAAGGCGAGGCAGGCCGAGTACGGCGATGTCCTCCCGGCCCTCCAGACAATGCAGGCCGAGAGCGAGAAGAGCCGCGAGCGGAATGCCGTCCTGGCGGCGCTCAACGGCCCTTCGTCGCTCCTCGCGACCGCCGACACCCTCCACCGCCTGTCGCTCGAGCGGCCCAAGAAGGACATGGACCGCGAGCCAGCTTTCCAAGAGCGGAACTGGTCCAGGATTCGCGAGAGCCTCGAGCGGATGGAAAAGACCTACGACCCTCGGCTGGATCAGGCGCTCTTCCGGCACGCTCTCGTCGAGGCCGCGACCCTGCCCGCCGACCAGCGGATCGCGCCGCTCGACGCCGCGGTCGGTCTCACCGCCGGCCGCCCGGCCGCGGACGCCGCCAAGGCGATCGACGCCTGGCTCGGGGCCGTGTATCCGAAGGCGACGCTCGGCGACAAGGCTGTGCGCCTCGCCTTATTCACGAAGCCAGCCGCAGAGATCGTGGCTTCGCCCGACCCGTTCGTGAAGCTGGCGATCGCGCTTCATCCGCTCCACGAGGCGGTCCGGGAAAAGGAGAAGTCCGACGCCGGGAAGCGGTCGCTCCTCCGTCCCCGCTATATGCGCGCCCTTCTCGCGAAGGAAGGAGGCCTCGTCGCTCCCGACGCGAACTCGACCCTCCGCGTCACGTACGGGACGGTGAAGGGGGTCTCACCGCGTGACGGGATGGCCTACCTCCCCCAGACCACACTGCAGGGGATCGTCGAGAAGCAGACCGGAACGGGCGAGTTCGATGCCCCGAAGGCGGAGCTCGACGCGATCCAGGCGCTCCGGAACGGTAAGAAGAGCCCCTATGTCGATCCGAAACTCAAGGACGTCCCGGTCGACTATCTCTCCGACGTGGACACCACCGGCGGCAATTCCGGTTCGGCGACGTTGAACTCGAAGAACCAGCTGGTCGGCCTTCTGTTCGACGGGACCTTTGACACCGTCGCGTCGGACTTCCTCTTCGACCGGGAGAAGACGCGGTCGATCCATGTCGATAGCCGGTACCTCCTCTGGGTGATGACCCAGGTGGACGGGGCGACGAACGTCCTGGAGGAGATGAAGCTCGACTGACCCTAAGATCCACGGCCGCGGCCCTTCAGCGGAGGCGCCTGCTTCCGCCCCTCCAGCATGTGCCGGATCGCCAGAATCGGGTGCTTGAGCAGCATCCGCGGACCGGAGTACCGCATGACCTCCTTCATCTGCTCGCGCTCGGCCCGTGCGTAGCAGTGGATCGGGCAGTTCACGCAGGTCGGCTTTTCGTCGCCGTAGGGGCACTTTTCGAGCCGGGTGTCGGCGTACTCGCCGAGTGACCGGCACTCGTCGCAGGCTCCCGCCTCGACGGTGTGGAGATCCCGGCACCGGAGCTCGATCATCGCGGCGACGGTTCGTCTTTCTCGCCCGAGGCGTCCTCGGGTCGGAAGCAGGGAGGGCCGGTTCAAGTGAAGGGCTCCTTTTCGCGATCCATTCGCAAGACCGAGGCTACCAGCTCCTCGCCCTGCCCGATATGACGAGGATCATCCGGGCTTCTGCCTCTCGGTCCCGATCCGGGTCGCCACGGCCCTTGCCAACGAACCCGGAAAGAGCCAGTTCGGATACGATCCCTCCGGGAGGCGGAGGGGTCCGCAGCTGGTTCGCACGCTCCACGAGTCCGCCGATCCTCCGGAGCTCCAAATCCTTTCTGAGGTGACCATGAGACGCCGATTCAGACTCGTCCTCTTCACGATCGCCCTCTGGGCCGTGACGGCCGGCAGCGCCCCGCTTCTCTTCGCCCAGGCGAAGAAGGTGGAGCCGAAGGCAGAGATCAATGCCGAGGAACGCACTCTGTCCAACGGGATGCGGATCCTTCTCTACCGCCGGCCCGACGAGCCGACGATCTCGGGCGGCTGGGTCGCCCACGTCGGGAGCGCCAACGAGCGACCGGGGATCACCGGAATCAGCCACCTCTTCGAGCACATGATGTTCAAGGGGAGCCAGGTGATCGGGACGAAAGACTACAAGAAGGACCTCGAGATCATCGCGGAGCAGGAGAAGGTTCGCGGCGAGATCCGGGCTGAGGAGGCGAAGCTGCGCGCCGCGTTCCGCCGGGGCGAGGTCGACGACGTCACCAAACCAGAGAACAAGACTGCCCGGCAGAATGAGCTGGAGAAGACGTTCGATGAGCTGGTGAAGGCCCAGCGGGAAATCCTGGTCAAGAACGAGTTCGACCGGATCTACACCAAGGCCGGCGGCTCCGGGATGAACGCGTTCACCAACCAGGACATGACCGCGTACTTCATCACCGTCCCGAAGAACAAGCTGGAGCTCTGGATGTGGATGGAGTCGGACCGGCTGGCGAACCCCGTCTTCCGGGAGTTCTATGCCGAACGAGACGTGGTCTTCGAGGAACGCCGGATGCGGACGGAATCGACGCCGACCGGAAGGTTAGAGGAGGCGTTCGACGAGATGTTCTGGCACGGCCACCCGTATACGTGGCCCGTCGTCGGGTACCCCTCCGATATTCCCGCGATCACCAAGGCCCAGGCAGACGAGTACTTCTCCCTCTTCTATGCCCCTAACAACCTGACGGCGATCCTGGTGGGGGATTTCGACCCGAAGGAGGCGGCCGTGCTCGCCGAGACCTACTTTGGCCGCATCCCTCGTGGCAAGACGGCTCCGCCGGAGATGACCACGTTGCCGCCCAAGTGGGAGGCCGAGATGCGGTTCACCGGCGAGGCCGAGACGAACCCGCAAGTCGCCGTCGAGTGGCATACGGTCGCGTTCCAGCACAAGGACAGCTACCCGCTCCAGGCCCTCGCCCAGGTCCTGAACGGCCGGACCGGGCGCCTCTTCAAGGGCCTCGTCCTGCCGAGCAACGCCGTCGCGACAAACGCGACGGCCGCCCAGCAGTCGCAGAAGTACGCCGGATCTTTCGCGGTCGAGGCGGAGTGCAAGGAGGGGAAGAAGCCGGAAGAGGTCGAGAAGGCGATCTACGCCGAGCTGGAAAAGCTGCAGAAAGAGCTGGTCCCCACGCAAGAACTTCAAAAGGTGAAGAACAACTTCGCCGCGAACTCGTTCCGGCGCCTCTCGAGCAGCATGGCGATCCTGTTCCAGCTGATCTTCAACGAGGGGCTAGGCGATTGGCGCGAGATCAACGAGGGTCCGAAGAGGATCCAGGCGGTGTCGTCCGAGGACGTCCGGCGCGTCGCCCAGACCTACCTGACGAAGGAGAACCGGGGGGTCGAGGTCTTCACCCGCAAGGGGGCCGCGGCCGCCGCACCGTCTGTGGAGGAGGCGGCCCTCGCGTCGCTTCCCGAGCAGGCCCGTCCGATGGTGAAGCAGCTTTTCCAGCGGGTCGGGGCGGAGAAGGACGCCGAGAAGCTCAAGACCATGGTCTCGCAGATGGAATCCCAGGCCGCTGCCGTTCCTCCCGAGATGAGGAAGGGGCTCGACCTCGTCCTCGCGCGGGCCAAAGAACGGCTCGCGGAGCTGGCGAAGACGGAAAAGAAGTAAGAGGAGACGACGATGAGGACTTCCAAGCCAACACTCTTCCTCCTCGCCGCCGCGTTCGCCGTTTCGGCGGGCGCAGGCCCGGCCGTCGCCGCAGCGATCCCCGACCGCCCCGAGAAGCTGACATTCCCCCCGTTTGCGTTCTCGCCGCCCTCCGCGGCGACCGACCGGACGCCTCTCGCCGCAGGACCCGTCGCCTACATCGCCGAGGACCGCGAGCTGCCGCTCGTCTCGATCTCCATCACGCTCCGCGGCGGGCGGTACCTCGAGCCCACCGGAAAGGAAGGTCTGGCCGATCTCACCGGACACCTCCTTTCCCGCGCCGGGACGAAGAGTTTCACCGCCGAGGAGCTGGAGGAGCGTCTCGCGTTCCTCGCCGCGAACCTCGGCTCGTCGATCAGCGAGGACCGAGGCATCGTCTCGCTGAACCTCCTGTCGAAGGATCTCGATGAGGGGCTGAAGATCCTCCGGGAGGTCCTGACGGAACCCCGGTTCCAGGAGAGTCGGCTGACGCTCAGGAAGGAGCAGCTGCTCACCGAGATGAAGACCCGGAACGACGACTCACAGGACATCGAGGCCCGCGAACGCTCCTTCCTGGCCTTCGGCGAGGACTTCTACACGAATCGCTACCCGACGAAGGTATCGCTCGACTCCATCCGGCGCGAGGACCTCGTCGCGTTCCACCATGAGTGGTTCGACCCGCGGAACATGATCGTCGCGGCCTCCGGCGATTTCTCCAGGGCCGAGATGGTGCAGAAGCTCGACGCCCTCTTCGCTGGCTGGCCTTTTGAGGGGAAGGCCGCCCCCGCCATCCCGAAGCCCGATCACAAGATGCCTGCGGGTCTCTTCATCGTCGACAAGGACGTGAACCAGGGGCGAGTCTCCGTCCTGCTCCCCGGCGTGCTCCGGACCGATCCGGACATCTTCGCGATCCTGCTGATGAACGACATCCTGGGCGGCGGAGGGTTCACGAGCCGCATCACCAGCCGGGTCCGCTCCGACGAGGGACTCGCCTACTCGGCCGGGTCCCGGCTTTCCGGCGGCGTCTGGTACCCCGGCGTCGTTGCGACAGGCTTCCAGTCGAAGGTCCGGACCTGCTCATATGCCACGCAGATTGTTCTCGAGGAGATGGGGAAGATGAAGTCGGCCGAGGTCACGGACGAGGAGCTCCTCACGGCCAAGCGGTCCTTCGTCGAGACGCTCCCGCGGCGGTTCGCGACGAAGAGCCAGACGATGGGTCTATTCGTCGACGAGGAGCTCACCGGCCGCTTCAAGTCCGACCCGAACTACTACGCGAATTTCCGCGCGAACGTCGAGAAGGCGACAAAGGC
>OLLZ01000280.1_pt1 | contig 11334 bp, 10 predicted proteins | sample 1604661 | NCBI WGS metagenome assembly OLLZ01 (sample SAMEA104055726, study PRJEB20765) | soil metagenome | biome: Arctic tundra; feature: Polygonal ground; material: soil | place: USA | collected 2011-09 | depth 0-0.5 m | reverse complement strand
GTGTACGCGGTCGCCAGCTCGACCGCCGGGCGGGCGGCGCCGATCGTCATAGCGGCGGTGCCGAGCCGTTCCGGGACCATCATCGTGTTGAAGACCTCGGTCGCGTGGTGCTCGTGGCCGACCACGTTTTCCCGCGGAACCACGACGTCCTTGAAGACGAGACGCCCGGCGCCACCGCCACGGCAGCCCATGAGTCCATAGAGGTAGCTGACCTCGACGCCTGGGCCGCGATCGACGAGGAAGCAGGTGAGCGTCTCCTCGGGCTTCGCCTCGCTGTCGAGATTGGTGCGCGCGTAGACCAGAAAGTAGTCGGCCCCCTCGGCGCCGACGATGAAGCGCTTCTGGCCGTTCAGGACGAAGTGGTCGCCTCGATCGACGGCGGTCGTCGTGGCCCCATAGAAGTCGGACCCGCCGCGGGGCTCGGTCAGGCACTCGGCCGCGAAGATCTGACCCGAAAGCAGCGGCCGGACGTACTTCTCCTTCTGCTGGTCGGTACCGTGCTGGATGATGGCGTCGCAGACCAGCTCCGCGCCGACGCCGAAGACGCAGGCGAAGATGTATCCGAGCGTGCCGACCTCCTCCATGACCATGCAGGTCGTGACCCAGTCCATGTCCCGGCCCCCCCATCGCGCGGGATAGCGGCAGCCCATGAGGTTGCGGCGGCCGGCCTCCCGCAGGAAGTCCTTCGGGAACCTGATGACGTCCGCGTCCATATCCAGCACCATCTGGCGCGGGACCCAACGCACGAGGTCCCTGACCTCTTCCAGAAGACCGCGCTGAGCGTCGTTCAAGAGGAACTCGTACATGGCGGAACTCCTTTCCCTCTGGGAAGCCTACCGCGGCATCCGGAGCCTGGGCTGCGCACGTGGTCGCGTCTCCGGAGCCGTCGCCGCCCTCTGCCGGACGGTGTTTCTGACCGGCGTCTAGAAATTAGGGATCCGAGTCCGGGGTCCCCGAGACGGAGCGTACTCACCGATTCTCGAACTACTGTCCTGGCCACGACCCGTTCCAGCGCGGCCCTAACCCTATTCACGTCGAGCGCGGCCGCCGACATGGTTTGCGGAACGCTGTCGGCCAGGTGAATTTCCGGCTGCCGAATGAGCATGAGGGGGGGCAGGTCGAAACCGAGCTCGAGCTTGCGCGAGACGGACATCCCCACGTCGGCGAACGCCCCAGCGAACTCTGAGAAGCCCTGCGACCACGGAAAGAGGTCCTGTCCGGCCAGGCCGCCGAAGGCGACCGAGCGTTGTCCGGCAAGCTCCTCGGCACGGGCCGGCGCGGCTAGAGACGCGAAAAGCAGGACGCTCGTCCCCACAAGGCAGGCCGCTTTCCGAGCGCTCACGACACGGCCCGGTGTCCAGCGACTCCCCGTCTCCAGAAGCGCTCTCAAAGGAGGCGAGAAGAACCGAGTGGGTTGCCGAGGAGACGCTGTCAACGGCACCCCTTCCGGCCCGTCCCGGGTTAACCTACCTGTCGGTTGTCGCCGGGGCCGCCCGACGACCGCGCCTCGAAAGGCTTCCGCGATGAACCCGTTCACCAAGATCGCCCTCCTCTCCCACTACCTGAAGTGGCGGCTCACCTGGAACCGGCGGGACACCCGCTACGAGCGCCTCGTTCCGGGCAACCCTAAGTTCATGGGGCCGCGCCGGGCCGCCGGACTCGTCTCGGACGGCTCGGTCGTCATGGCATCTGGGCTGGGTGGGAATGCGAGAGCCTCGATCCTTTACTGGGCCATCCGGGAGCTGTTCGAGGAGACCGGCCACCCGCGCGATCTGACGGTCCTCTCCGTCGGCGGCTTCGGCGGCCGCGGGAGGGTGCCCGGCACCCTCGAGGAGCTGGGACAGAAGGGGCTCTGCACCAGGTTCTTCTCCGGTCACCTCGAGACCTTCAAGGCGATGCTCCGGCTCGCCGAGGCCGGCCAGCTCGAGCTGCAGTGCCTACCGCAGGGGATCATGGCGCTCCTCCTTGAGGCGCAGGGTCGGGGAGAGACCACCATCACGTCGGCGACCGGAGTCGGGACCTTCATCGACCCGAGGGTGGGGCGCGGCTCGCCCGTGGTAGACCCAGCCGCACGGCAGTGGGTGAGCGTCGCGGAGGAGGGGCTGCGGTACGAGATGCCGAAGGTGAACGTGGCGCTCTTCAACCTCCCCGCGGCCGACGAGGACGGGAACCTCTACGCCCGCGGGGCGGTCATGGTCGCGGAGTGCCGCGAGGCTGCCCTCGCCGCCAGGCGCAACGGCGGTGTCGTCCTCGCCAACGTCGGCCGGCTCGTCCCGCGCGGCTGGGGCGAGGTCTTCCTCCCGGCCGAGGCGGTGGACGCCGTGGTGGAGTACCCGGGGACGGAGCAGACCGGTTCGATCCCGTACCGGAAGGCATGGTCCATGTTCACGATGGAGAGCGACGTCCCGGAGGAGGAGGCGATCGAGAAGCTCCGGTTCGCCAACCGGCTCCTCGGCATCACGCCGCGGCGAGGTCCCGTCGACGACATGCTCGCCCGCCTGGCCGCCTCCGTCTTCGCCGACAACGTCGGCCCCGGGGCAAACGTCAACATCGGGGTCGGGCTCCCCGAGGAAGTCTGCCGGTGCCTGCACGAAGGGGGCGTGGTCGACGAGATCACGTTCTTTACCGAGACCGGCGTGATCGGCGGCCTCCCCGCGCCCGGGATCTACTTCGGCGCGGCGGTCTGTCCAAAGCGTATGGTCAGCTCGGCCGAGGTCTTCCGGATGTGCCAGGAGAGCCTCGACGTGACGATCCTGGGGCTGCTCGAGGCAGACTCCGAGGGCAACGTCAACGTCTCGCGGCGGGGCGACGGGGCGCTGAATGCTGTAGGGCCCGGCGGCTTCATCGACTTCGCCTGCAGCGCGCGGACGGTGATCTTCGTCGGGTCGTGGATGGCGAGGGGGCGGATGGGTGTCGCGGGGGAGCGGGTCCGCGTCGTGGCGGCCGCGCCGCCGAAATTCGTCGACCGCGTCAGCGAGATCACCTTCAGCGGCGCCGAGGCGCTGAGGCGCGGCCAGAGGGTCTTTTACTGCACGAGCGTCGGTGCCTTCCAGCTCACCCCGCGTGGCATGGAGCTGATGGCCGTCCTCCCTGGGATCGACATCCAGCGGGACGTCCTCCGAGCCTCCCCAATGCGGATCGTCCTTCCCCCATCGGGCGATGTTCCGGTCGTTGACGGCTCCATTGTGAGCGGAAAGGGGTTCCGGCTCCGTCTCGGGGGACGAGCCGGGCCCGCCGCCTGAGGTGACGCAGACGCTCTCCACCGACAGCCGCGAGCGCGCGTTCCCGCCGGCCTCGTCGCGCCGCGACTCCATCCATCGCCAGCGCGACGCGCACGGTCGCAGGTCCATGGCCGTCCTCCCGATCCACTACCCGAAGGAGATCCTCACGGCGCTCGACATCCTCGCGGTCGAGGTATGGGGACCGCCGGGCCCGCCACGGGGCGAGGCGGCCGGGCGGATCCAGAGCTACGTCTGCGCAGTCGTGAGGAACGCCCTCGCGTTCCTGGCGTCCGGGGGGGCCGACGCCGTGGACGGCGTCCTCTTCCCCCATACGTGCGACTCGCTCCAGGGGCTGGCCACCCAAGCGACCGACCTCGGGGGCTGGGGGAAGGCGGCGTTCGTCTTCCAGCACCCCCGTGGCGGCGAAAGGCCGAGCGCCCGGCGCTTCGCCCTGGAGGAGCTTCGCTCGCTCGCCCGGGAGCTCGAGGCTTGGACCGGCCGGAGCCTTTCGCCCGAGCTGCTGGCGGCGGCGATCCGGCTGCACGACGAGATCGACAGCTGCCGCGCCTCGCTCCTCGACGGCCGGGCGCGGCTGCCGATCGGCGATCCGGAACTCTACGCGCTCCTCCGGCGAGGCGAGTGGCTCTGGCCGGAGGAGCATCTCGCCGAGCTGCGTTCCGCGGTGGGGAGGCTGAGACCGGAGCCGGCGCAGACGGGGCTCCCCCTCCTCGTCACCGGGTACGTGCCGGAGCCGATGAGCCTCCTCGCCACGCTGAACGACGCCGGCGCCTTCGTGGCCGCCGACGACTACGCGGCGGTCGGCCGGCGGGTCGTCAGACGGAACGGCGTCGCCGACGCTGATCCGTGGACCGACCTCGTCTCCCGCCACCTGGCGTACCCGCCTTGCCCCACGCGGGGGATCGACCAGGCGGCCCGGATGCGCCACCTCGTCTCGCTCGCCGAAGCGAGCGGCGCCCGCGGCGTCCTCGTCCACGTGCAGAAGTTCTGCGAGCCCGAGCTCTTCGACGTCCCGGCGATCCTCGCCGCCTTCACGGCGCGAGGTCTTCCCGTCCTCGTGCTCGAGGGCGAGCTGGAACGGTCGCTCTCCGGGCAGGCGGAGACCCGCGTGGAGGCGTTCGTCGAGCTCCTCCGGGCGCGGGGGAGAGCCGCGTGATGTTGCGCCGGATCCAGTACGAGCTGTCGGGTCACCTCGTCGGTCCCGCCCTCCTCCGCGCGAAGGAATGGCGCCGTCGCCGCTCCCGGCGTGGCCTCGCGCCGAAGGCCGGGCCTTTCGGCCCCCCGCTCGAGTCGGCGCGGAAGCTCAAGGAGCTGATGAGCCTCCACTACCTCCAGGGGCGCTTCGCCGACGGCGCGGTCCCCGTCGCCTGGGTCACGAGCGGCTTCCCCGTCGAGCTCCTCCGCCCCCTGGGCTTCTTCACGCTCTACCCGGAGAACCACGCGGCGATGTGCGGCGTGGCGCGGACGGTCCCCGAGCTCTCGGACGCCGTCGAGAAGGAGGGCTACTCCCGCGATCTCTGCAGCTACGCCCGGACGGATCTGGGCTGTGTCGCGACCGGGAAGACGCCCGCCGGACGGCTCCCGAAGCCCGATCTCCTCGCCTGCTGCACGAACATCTGCCAGACGGTCCTCTACTGGTACAAGGCGCTCGCCCGGCGCTTCGGCGTGCCGCTCGTCCTGATCGACACCCCGTTCGTCTACGGCGAGGCCAAGCCGCACCACGTCGCCTACGTCCGGGAGCAGCTCGAGGAGCTGGTCTCGGTCGCCGAGCGGGTCAGCGGCCGACGCGTGGACCCGCAGGAGTTCGTCGCGGTCATCGCGCGCGCGAAGGAGGGCTCGCGCCTCTGGGGCGAGTGCCTGGCGACGGCCAGAAGCCGTCCCGCGCCCTGGACCGGGTTCGACGGCTTCTTCCACATGGCACCGATCGTCGCGCTGCGCGGGAGCGAGGCCTGCAACGCCTACTACCGGCTCCTTCTCGACGAGCTGAGGGACCGGGTCGCGCGGGGGACCGGCGGGATCCGGGAGGAGCGGCACCGCCTTCTCTGGGACAACCTCCCGATGTGGTTCGCGGTGCGGGAGCTGTCGACGCTTTTCGCCGAGCAGGGCTTCAACTTCGTTTGCACGAGCTACACGAACGCCTGGGCCGAGGCAGGCGTCCTCGTCGACCCCGCCGACCCCTACGGGTCAATCGCGCGGGCGTACACCCACATCATCCTCAACCAGGACCTGACGAACCGGCTCGGCATCCTCCGGCGCCTCGCGCGCGACTATGCGTGCGATGGTGCGGTCCTCCACAGCGACCGCTCCTGCAAGCCCTACTCGATCGGGCAGGTCGACCTGAAGGATCGGCTCGGGGAGGAGCTCGGCATCCGGGTCCTGCTCCTGGAGGCGGACCACAACGACCCGCGAGCGTGGGCGGCGGAGCCGGGCGAGAACCGAATCGCGGCCTTTATGGAGAGCTTCGGGTGAGTGGCGCCGCCGCGCTGGGGATCGACGCCGGCAGCACGACGTGCAAGGCGGTGGCGGTAGATGCGGCCGGAAAGATTGTCGGACGGCGTCTCGAGCCGGCGAGCCCCCGCATCGACGAGCAGGCGTCGCGGCTCCTCGCCGAGCTCCGCACCGAGGTGGGTGGCGATCCGCCGGTCGGAGCCACCGGCTACGGCCGCAAGCGCGTCGCGGCGAGCCGCGTCCTGACCGAGATCACCTGTCACGCCCGGGGAGCCTTCGCTCTCCTCGGCCGCCCGGGCCTCCTCATCGACATGGGGGGGCAGGACACCAAGGTGATCCGGCTCGGCAAAGGCGGCGAGGTGCTCGACTTCTCGATGAACGACAAGTGCGCCGCGGGGACGGGCCGATTTCTGGAGGTCATCCTCGGGCGCCTCCACGTGCCGTTCGACGAGGTGGCCGGGCAGGTGCGTCGAGCTGGCCGCGCGGTCTCCGTCTCCAGCACGTGCACGGTCTTCGCCGAGAGCGAGGTGATCTCCCTGGTGGCGCGGGGGGAACCGCTTGAGGGGATCGTCAAGGGGCTCCACGCCGCCCTCGCCTCACGCGTCGCCGCGCTCGCCCGCGTCCCGGACGGCACCGAGCTCTTCATGAGCGGAGGGGTCGCCCTCAATCCCGCGATGGTCTCGGCCCTCGCTGAGGCCCTCGGGCGTGAGGTTCATGTGGTTCCGGAGCCGCAGCTCGTTGGTGCGCTCGGGGCGGCGCTCGCGGTCGCCTGACGGCTCTCGCGGGGTACTTGCGAGAGGAACGGCGGACCGGATCGCGGAAGGCGTTGTCGGCCCCGTCACCCACGGAACGGAGGAGGCCCTGGGCTTTCGACGTCTTTCCCCTGACCCGATCGAGGCGCTCTAAGCCCTCGCCGGTTGCCCTTCGCGTTCTGCACACCCGAGGCCTTCAGAGCCTCCAGCCCCCACTCCCGATCGGCTCCTTGAGGCGAGGCGAAGCCCGTACATGGGCCCAGTCAATCAGACCGCACGCCGCCTCCGTGCAGAGCAGCTCCGATATGGAGCGGATCTCCACGCGCCCGAGGTCGAGTCTGTCGGCGTCCCAGCAGGCCATCCGAGTCGAGTGACCGATCGTGCGATCCTCTGTGTGGAGGCGGCATGCCTCGAAAAACAGAGCGAAAGGAGCCTCGTCCGGGTGGACGAGGGAGCCTCTGAGCGATCGGGCCAGTTCGGCCCAGCGCAGGCCATGCCCGCGATCGGTCTCCTCGTTGACTCACCGCGAGCCGTGGCAGAGGGCGAAGAGCGTGACGACCTCGACTCTGGTTGGCTCGGCCGGCCACACGAGAGGCCGAGCTGACGGTGGTCCCACTGCCGGGGGGCTGGCCCTCCACCTCTCGTACTGATCGACTTCGTTCATACTTCGCTCCATGACAGCTCACGAGACGATAGGCCGGCTCGGGATCGCGGACCTGCGCGGCGGCGCTGAGGTCGTCAGGCGCCGAGGCTGTCCGGAGCGGTCGCGCGGTCCCGCAGGCCGGCGGGGCCGAGAGGAACCTGAGCATCGGGCGGAGCGGGGAACGGTGGGTGTCGCGGACCGTTGACCCCTTTGACACTGATGCCGCTCGTGGAGTGCCGGTGGAAAGCTTGCCCGTGGGCTGTTCCTTGTTCAAGGCGCTGGCGCGGAAGCCCTCTGTTGGTGGAAGACTCTGAGGAAGGCGGGTTCCTTTCTTGACAATGAGGTCCGGTTCATCCAGTGTACGGAAACCTGACAACAAGATAGAAGGCAAAGATGAAAAAGAAAACGAACCTCGACCGGCCATACGTGCTGCTAACTGCGTTAGCGGCAATCGTATTTGTAATACTCGGCATGTCGGCTCCTATTTCCGCGCAGAACCAGAAACCACAATTCAAGATCGGCGACCGGGTAGAGGTCGATACTCTGTATACGACTACTCCGGAAACGTCAACTTACTGGCGCAAAGGAACAATCGCCGCAATGGACGACCCTGAAATACATTTTGGGCATTACACCATAAAATTGGACGAGCCCGGCACCGATCCCAAAATCATCCGATTTGTGGACACGCAATGGATTCGAGCGCTAAAAGCGGGCGGTGCGAATCGAGAGACCCCGGTACACTTGGGGCCTGCAGTTCAGGTGGCCCAAGCCGGGTGCCCATCCGACCCCGGCATCAACATTGCGCCCCCGGCCAGTGCCCCCTTGGAGCAAAAGATCAAGCATCTGATCTGGGAGCAATATTCCTTTCTGGTCGATCACACCCTGTCGTCTCCGAGTGCGATCGGCGTGAAATTTCAGGATTTCCAAATGAGCTCGGTCAAGAACAATTTCGATCCCTTGACCCAAAATACCACCTACCAGGCCGATGTGGGCGCTGCGGTTACCCTGGTGCATACACACTATACGGTATGCCTGCAATACAAGGATGGGAACAAGGTTCGCCACTATGACGGGCATTGGGCGGCCTTCGTCGACCGACGAGAGCACATACTCGCCGTGGGCACGGACGCCGGACACCGCGAAGTACGGTAGACAAGGTCGCCGATTGTCGGCTCCCCACGGCCACCGGAGAGCGCACACTTCCGGTCCTCCAGGCTGCACACATCAAGCCCTATGGCCTGAACGGACCCCACAGCCCGCAAAACGGCCTTCTTCTCCGGAGTGACGTGCACACTCTTCTCGACTGTGGGTACGTGACCGTGACGCCGGATCTGAAGGTCAAAGTCAGCCGACGGATCAGAGAAGAGTATAAGAACGGGCGGGATTACTACGCATTCGACGGGCGGCCCGTCCGGCTTCCCTCGCGAGCGGGCCTTGCCCCATCGAGGGAGTACCTCGAGTGGCACGCCTCCAACGTCTTTCGCGGCTGAAGATGAGCGAGCGGACGGCCGGTTGGGACAGGAGCTCTTCCGCTGGCGCGTCCTGCGCGCCTACCGCGAGTGCTGCGCGGTGTGCCACCTGCGCCACTCAGAACTGCTTGATGCGGCCCACATCCTGCCTGATCGGCATCCCAAGGGCGAGCCAATCGTTCCGAACGGACTGGCAATGTGCAAGCTGCACCACGCCGCGTTCGACAGTCACTTCATGGGCGTACGGCCTGACCTGGTCATCGAGCTTCGCCGCGACATACTCGATGAGGCGGACGGGCCCATGCTCAGGTATGGCCTGCAGGGGTTCCACGGCAAGCTGCTCCGCGCGCCGCGGATGCGGGAACTACGACCGTCCGAGGATTTCCTGGCGGAACGGTTCGAGCTGTTCCGGAAGGCGGGGTGAGCATTTCAGGAATGTAGTGACGCTTGCCGTGAATAGGACGGCAGGTGGCGGGCGGGTCATGAGACCGGCTCTCGGGCGCCTAGAATCGCTTCCAAGATGAGCGTCCGCTTCGAGTCAGACGGTCCGGTCGCGATCGTTACGATCGATCGGCCGGAGGCAAGGAACGCAGTCGACGGCCCCACCGCTACCGCGCTTGCCGACGCCTTCCGCCGCTTCGAGGCGGACGGCGCTCTCGCCGCCGCCGTCCTGACCGGTGCTTCCGGGACCTTCTGCGCCGGGGCCGACCTCAAAGCCTTCGGCACGAAGAGACAGAACCTGCTCGACGCGAACGGCGACGCCCCGATGGGTCCCACCTGGATGCGACTCGAGAAGCCTGTGATCGCCGCCGTCGAAGGGCACGCCATAGCGGGAGGCCTCGAGCTGGCGATCTGGTGCGATCTCCGCGTCGCGGCGCGGAACGCGGTCTTCGGCGTCTTCTGCCGCCGTTTCGGGGTTCCCTTGATCGACGGCGGCACGGTCCGGCTTCCTCGCCTCATCGGCATCAGCCACGCGCTCGACATGATCTTGACCGGTCGGGCCGTGAGCGCCGAGGAGGCGCATCGGATCGGCCTCGTCAACCGCCTCGTCGAGCCCGGTCAGGCGCTCGCGCACGCCGTCGAGGAAGCCCGCACCCTCTCGCGTCTGCCCCAGGGATGTCTCCGCTCCGACCGGCTCTCGGTCTACGAGCAATGGGAACTCCCGATCGCCGAGGCGCTCCGCGCCGAGTTCGAGCGAGGCCGGAACGTGATCACCTCTGGGGAGGCGGCCGCAGGCGTCTCAGGGTTTGCCTCGGGAGAGGGGCGCCACGGGGAGACGCGCCGAACGTCGACCTAAGAGTTCGGCGGGCGCTGAAGCGAGCGGTCCCCTGGAGCGGGGTTTCCGTCCTGGAGGCGTAACTACGACCGTCCGAGGATTTCCTTGCGGAGAGATTCTGCTCTGCTCCCCATTTCGGCTAGACACCTCGCGAGTAGCTTTTCGCGGATCGTTCCCGGGGTCTGCCTCGCCTACCTCTGGCTGGCGTCAGGAGGAGAGGAGGAGTCGAGTCCGGCCAGCGTCCGCTCAAGCTCCTCCGCCAGGGGAGGAAGGTCCTGCTGCACGGTGTCCCACAGTCGGTCGAGATCGATGTCGAAGTAGACGTGAACGAGGCGGTTTCGCATCCCGATCACATCGACCCAAGGGATAGCGGGAACTGCGACCCGGACGTCGTCAGAAATCCGGCCTGCCGCCTCTCCGATGATCTCGACTTCCTTGACGAGGGCGAGGGCCAGCTGGCGGTCAGCAGCGAGATCCTGGCGCGATCGCTTCGCGATGAACCCTGCCGCCTCGCGGGCCGCATCGCACATGTGCTTCAGCCGGACGACGTCATCTTTCCGCATACCGCACCTCGGCCGCACGCAGAACGTCGTCGCGGAAGTAGCGGCTCAGCTCGTTCGGAGTCCGGAGGTCGACCCGCCGTCCGAGCAGAGACGCCAGCTCCCGTTCCATCGAAGCCATGGTCAGGTACCCCGCCCGCACGCCTGGACGGAACTCGACCAGCACGTCGACATCGCTGTCGGGCCGGAAGTCGTTCCGAAGGACCGAGCCGAAGAGGCTCAGCTTCCGAAGGCCGTGCTTCCGGCAGAAAGCGTTTATTGCCGCTTGATCGACGTCGATTCGTGCCACGCCTCCATCTTAGCGCCCGGAGCGGCGTCCGGCGCCGCATTGCTTGCCTGGACGGGCCACGGGCCACAGAACGCGGGGAACCCTCCGGCCTTGGAATCGGAAACGGTCCTGAAGCTCGCGGCCTCTTCGGGGGCGTCCGCTTACGACTGCGAGTTCGTAGCCCTGGCGATGGAACTGGGTGTCCCGCTCGTCACGTCCGATCGGAGGTTGGCGAGGGCGTTCCCGGACCTCACCCGGGTCCTCGATGATGCCGCGGACGGGATGTCGTGACTCGGTCGGGGGAGACGATCTCGCGCAGGACCGTAGCGAATCGCCGGCAGGTCTCGCGCTCGGACTCCGGCGGTCCCGGCAGCCGCGCCCAGAGGACGTAGCCGTCGGCAGGCCGGGTGACGGTCACTTCAGGTGGGAGGTGGGCCTCGAGGGTCCGGATGGCCCCGGCGGCAGGTGACAACCCCTCGTGTGGGGCCAAGTGCGCGGCCGAGTTCATGCCGCTGAGCCGATGTAGATACAAGTGCCTCTAAAAGAAAGACTTGGGCGAAGCTCGTGGTGCGGTACAGGGGCCTCCGGTCAAGGCGAACCTGTCACCTCCCGCGCCGCTGGACGCGCAACGACCGCAAAATCAACACGGCGCGTGCAGAATCAGCCCTGGGAGGCC
>OLLZ01000469.1_pt1 | contig 11567 bp, 18 predicted proteins | sample 1604661 | NCBI WGS metagenome assembly OLLZ01 (sample SAMEA104055726, study PRJEB20765) | soil metagenome | biome: Arctic tundra; feature: Polygonal ground; material: soil | place: USA | collected 2011-09 | depth 0-0.5 m | reverse complement strand
GCAGATTCTGTTCGGCTGGGCGAAGGACGCCGCGGGAAACATTTCCGGGGCGCAGAGCGCGATGGTGTCTCTCGCGCCGATCTGTTATGGCCTGACGACAGGTGCGAGCCCTACGTGGGTCGGTAGCGTGTCGGTGAACACGGGGCAGAACTGCGCGGGCGGCTACACGGCGAACGCCGGGATCAGCCTGACGGCGAACCCGCTGGCTGGCTATTCGTTCACCGGGTGGTCGGGGAGCGGAGGGACCTTCTCGAGCACGACGGCGAACCCGACGACGTTCACGATCACGGGAGATGCCACCGTGACGGCGACGTTCACGCCGTCCGGGTCCACCACCTGCTACACGCTGTCGACTGGCACGTTCCCTGGAGGCGTTGGGAGCGTCGCCGTGAACACGGGGCAGAACTGCACGGGCGGGTACACGCCGAACACGGCGATCAGCCTGATGGCGAACACGCCGACGGGGTACACGTGCATGGGGTGGTCGGGGAGCGGAGGGAGCTTTTCGAGCCCGACGTCGAACCCGACCACCTTCACGATCACGGATACTGCCAGCGTGACGGCGATGTTCACCGTCGCGTCATCACCAGGAGCGACAGCGTTCTACGTCCTGGCGCCCTGTCGCCTCTTCGACAGCCGGAATACGACGGGGCCGGACGTGGCCTCGCCTGCCTTGGCGCCTCGGGATACGCGGACCTTCGCAATCGGCGGACGGTGCTCCTTGCCGGCGTCCGCGAGGAGCCTATCGGTCAATCAGACGGTCACGGGGCAGACGGCATCGGGGGAGCTGGTCCTCTATCGCGGAGATCTCTCAGCGACGCCTACCGCGAGCAGCATCAGCTTCCAGGCGGGTAAGACGCGGGCGAACAACGGAATTCTGGATCTGGCTCACGACGGGAGCGGCACCTTCAAGGTGTTCAACAACTCGACCGGATCGGTCCACTTCATCCTGGACGTGAACGGGTATTTTCAGTAGACGAAACGGAACAGGAATGTCGGGCGCCGCCAAGCCACGGCGAGGGCACTTTCCCTCGCAGGCTCTGGCAAAGTTCGTTCGGTTCGACGACGAGATGATGCACGTCGCGCTGACCGATGGCCGGGTCATCAGCGTCCCCTTCATCTGGTTCCCGGCGCTTCACGAGGCAAGCGCCGCGAGGCGCGCGAAGTACGAGATCAGCGGCGGCGGGCTCAGCCTTCACTGGCCGGATCTTGACGAAGATCTTTCGGTCGCCGGGCTCATCGCCGGGGCCGACTGGCGATCGGCATAGTCGTAGAGTCCCGAAGCAGCCAGTCCGCTGCCGAAATCGGCGCGAGGCACCGGGACGTCAGGTTCCAGTTTGTCGTCGGGGCGTTCACTCTGAGCGCCATCCGCGCCTCCCACCTCGACCCGATCGAGGCGCTCAGGTACGAGTAGAGAAACCCGGGCAGCTTCCACAAGAGGTCCGCTCGTTCGCATCCTCTGAAGAGCCTCGCCTTCTGGCGAATCGCGTTCACTTGCACCGGGAGCTACGTATCGTATATGTTACGCGTGTGCCGCGCGCCAAGACCGGATTCGACAGGTACGTTCAGGGCCGGATGAAAGACCCTGACTTCGCTTCCGCGTACGGGGAGGCCAGGACCGAGATCGACGCGATCGATCGACTCATGCGCCAGATCAACGATGCCCGCGAAAGCGTTCGCCTGAGCAAGGCCGACCTGGCCCGCCGTGCTAGTGCTCCTCCAGAATCGGTTCGGCGGCTCCTGACAGCGAAGAAGAGCAATCCGACCCTGGGAACGGTCGTCCGCCTGGCTGGAGCGGTCGGGCTTCGCCTCGAACTCCGCCCGGCCCATGCGCCGAGCCGCCGCCGACGGGCGACCGCTCACGTCTGACGTCATCTTCCCGTGCATCGCCTCCCACTTGCCCCCGCCGCTGAACGTGGGGGGCGGGGCCTCTGCGACCGCTCGAGTGACAGCGATCATCATGGCGCTCACTTTGGCGGGGCAACTCTCGAAGAAGTCGCGTGCGGGCACGCTTTCGGACGACTCGTCATGAGAGTGCCTGCGGAAGAAATGGATGAGCCAAGGTCTCGCCGCCTGCTTGGACACGCATTCTTTCCCGGAGCGCCGCTTCGATGGCATGGCGCATCCTAGCAAGTCGTTCTGACTTCTTCGGCTGGGAGAGCCCTGTCGGGCAGGACCTGGCCGGATCTTGACGAAGATCTTTCGGTGGCCGGGCTCATGGCCGGGGCCGACTGGCGATCGGTGTAGCTCTCACGGAACGACCGCTGGAGTAAAGGGAGATCAGGCCGACCGGATCCAGACGCCCGTCATCGTCAACTCGATCGCTTCGAAGGGCTCGGTCCTCACGACGTCGTTCCCTCCGGCGGTGAGGACGAGGAGCCACTCCTCTCCCTGGCGGCGGAAGACTTCGAGCGTCTCGAGGGATGGATCGACGAGCCAGGCGTGCCGGGCAGAGCGTTCCGGCCGTCGCGGCCGAAGGCCTGGTCGGGGCGCCCCCGCGCTCCATCATGGGCCTGGCGGGTTAGATTGAAATTTCATTATCTAAACTTGAAATGTCAATGCATCTCACCTAGTATGGCGTCATGATCCCGAGGGAGGTCGACAGGACGGTCCTGAAGAAGCTGGTGAAGCAGTTCCCAGTGACGGCCATCCTCGGACCGAGGCAGTGCGGCAAGACGACGCTGGCCCGTGAGCTCGCTGCGGATCACGTCTTCGATCTGGAGAGCCCGCGAGATCTGGCATTCCTGGCGGAGCCGCAGCTCGCCCTCGAGTCGCTCTCGGGGCTCGTCGTCATCGACGAGATCCAGAGGCTGCCCGATCTGTTCCCGCTGCTTCGGTACCTGGTGGATCGTCGGAAGGATCTGCGCTTCCTGATCCTGGGAAGCGCCTCCCGCGACCTCATCCGGCAGTCGTCGGAGAGCCTGGCCGGGAGAATCGGTCTTCTCGAGCTCGGAGGCCTCCGGCTGGACGACGTCGGAGCCGGGCGCTGGAGAGACCTCTGGATGAGAGGGGGGCTGCCGCCGGCTTTCACCGCGGAGGACGACGAGGCAAGCCAGCTCTGGCGGGAGCAGTACATCACCACCTTCCTCGAGCGCGACATTCCGCAATTGGGGATCACGATCCCCTCCGCCACCCTCCGGCGGTTCTGGTCGATGGTCGCTCACTATCACGGCCAGGTTCTGAATCAGTCCGAGCTCGCGAGGGCCTTCGGAATGTCCGATATGACCGTCCGGCGGTACCTGGACATCCTGGAAGGGACCTTCATGGTCCGTCTGCTCCGACCGTGGCACGTCAACCTGGGAAAGAGGCTCGTGAAGCGGCCGAAGCTGTACCTGCGCGACACCGGCCTCTTTCACGCGCTGCTTTCGATCCGGAGCGCGCGCGACCTGGCGGCTCACAACAAGCTCGGAGCCTCGTGGGAAGGCTTCGCTCTCGAGGCCGCCGTCCGGGCAATCGGGAAGCGAAACAAGGAGCTCTCGTTCTGGGCGACCCACTCCGGAGCGGAGGTCGATCTCCTCTGGCAGGAGCACGGGCAGAGCTGGGCGATCGAGGTGAAGTACTCGGATGCGCCGCGGATCACGCCGTCGATGACTAGCGCGCTCTGCGACCTCGAGCTCGCGCACCTGTGGGTGGTCTATCCGGGGGATAGGAAATACCCGCTCTCTCCCCGGATCACCGCGCTCCCGATCTTCCAGGTCGCGCACCCGTGGGCCTATCCGGCGGGGGTCTGAGAGCGGCGTCGAGCCGTACGTCCTGTTGCGCCTTCCGGCGTCCTATCCCCTCGCCTTCCATCGCGCGCCGAGGCGCTCCTCGAGCAGAGCCGGAAGACTCAGCGGCTGTTCAACGTCGTGATGGGGTGCATCGCGGGGATCTCGCTCCTCGTCGGGGGGATCGGGATCATGAATATCATGCTGGCGACCGTCCTGGAGCGGACGCGCGAGATCGGAGTCCGCCGCGCGCTCGGGGCGAGGCGGCGGGACATCCGGTTCCAGTTCGTCGTCGAGGCGTTCGCTCTGAGCGCGGTCCGCGCCTCCCACCTCGATCCGATCGAGGCGCTCAGGTACGAGTAGAGGACGAAGGCGATGCTCGTCGAGGCATGGAATGGTGGCTCCGTTCACCCTCGAATCGACCGAAGCGGCCGGACTCTGGCGATCGCGTCGAAGTCCGTATCATCATGGAGGAGCGGTAGCTGGCGTTCCAGCGCGAGGGCGGCGATGAAGCAGTCCGTGGAGCTGCGGACCGTCAGACCCTTCCGCCTGCAGTCGAAATAGATTCGTGCGCCTTGTGGTCGTAGCCGTCGGCAAACCGGATCTTCCCCTTCAGCGCGAGGATTGAGCGGCGCTTCTTCGTTTTCACGAGGAGCCGCAATGCCTCGTCGACGAGGGAGCGTTTCGTTCGAATACCTGTGAGCCGGGCGGCTTCCCGTACCAGATTGTCGTCGAGCACGATGTTGGTGCGCACTCTACACCTCTACAAACATACTGCCAGGTGTAGAAATCGGTTCGAGGACACGACACGCAGCCCTGAAGCTCCCCGCTGACGCCGTAAAAGAAGATCAGGCCGACCGGATCCAGAGGCCCGTCAGCGTCAGCTCGATCGCGTCGAAGGGCTCGGCTCTCGCGACGTCGTCTCCTCCGGCGGTGAGGACGAGGAGCCAAGCCTCGCCATGCCGCCGGAAGACCTCGAGCGTCTCGAGGGACGGGTCGACTAGCCAGGTGTGCGCGACCCCCTCCCGGGCGTAGGCCGCGAGCTTCTTCAGCCGGTCGAGACGGGCCGTGGACGGCGACAGGATCTCGCAGACCCAGTCGGGAGCGAGCGTGAAGAACGGCTCGCGGGGAAGCGCCGGGAGACGCTCGCGTCGCCAGCCGGCGAGGTCGGGGACGAGGACGTTCCGGCCGAGGTGGAGCTCCGGCTCGTCGATGATCCACCAGCCACCGGGACCGCCTCGGCCTCGATCGAAAGGGTTCGCGAGATCGGCGCCCAGGATCGACGACGCGCGCTGGTGGTCGATCGCCGGCCGCGGCGTCGCATGGAGTTCGCCCTCGATGATCTGCCCCACGACGTCGTCCGGCAGGGCGACGAGGTCCTCGTAAGTCGCTTCGCGTCTCATGGCGAGTCCGGACACGTTACTAGTGTACCCGCCGACCGGGTGCATCGCCGGAATCTCGCTCCAGGTCGGGGAGATCGGCATCCTCGACCCGATCGAGGCGGCGATAGTCGGCTTCACCGGCCGACTGCGCGATAATGACGTTCATGGCAGAGGCTGCTCTGAAGCTCGCGACGTGGGACGACCTCGATGCGCTCCCCGGCGTTCCCGAGGGCACCAACGTCGAGATCGTGGACGGCGAGATCGTCCTCACGCCCCGCTCCGCTTCGAGCTCGGGGCGGACCCAGGGAGGGCTCTACCGCTTCCTGGGTGGGCCTTTCGACTTCGACCCGGACGGCCCTGGGGGCTGGTGGCTCGTGATCGAGCCCGAGGTCGAGCTGGATCGCCACCAAGTCCTCATCCCCGACCTCGCCGGCTGGCGGAGGGAAAGGCTCCCGCGCCTCCCCGACAGCCGCCCGGTCCGCGTCCGGCCCGACTGGGTCTGCGAGGTTCTCTCGCCCTCGACCGAGCGGCTCGATCGCCTGCGAAAAGCAAACGCGTACCTGCGGGCAGGGGTGCCCCACTACTGGCTCGTGAGCGTCCCGGGCCGCCTCCTCGAGGCGCTCAGGGGGACCGCTGGGTTCGCGTTGGGGCCTACTCGGACGGGGACGTCGTCCGGATCCCTCCATTCGAGGCGGTCGAGCTCGACGTCGGCCGGCTCTTCCCGCCCCTCGCGGGCTGAGAAATGCCGGACCGCGGGCGTGTCCCGGTCACGACACGCAGCCCCTCATGCTGGGACGGCGGGCTCCTGTTTGACATAAAGGCATAGACCTGCATTAATGTGAATATGCGAACGACCGTCGAGCTTCCGGACGAGCTATTTCGGAAGGTCAAAGCTGCTGCCGCGCTTCGCGGGCGAAAGCTCAAGGACCTGGTCGAGGAGGGGCTGCGCATCGTCCTGGAATCGCCCGGAATCGCCACGGACGCAAAACGCCCCCCTTCGGCCTGGGACGAGCTCAAGGATGCGTGCGGGATCGTGAAGTCGGGCGTGGACGACCTGGCGACCAACTCGAAGCACATGAAAGGTTTCGGGCGTGACTCGAAACGCCATCGTTGACACGGGTCCGCTCGTCGCGTTTCTGGATCGGGGCGAACGTCATCACGCCTGGGTGGCGGAACAGGTAAGGAAACTCGACGCCCCGCTCCTGGTGTGCGAACCCGTTCTGGCGGAGTCGTTCCACCTCCTCTCCCGACACCCCGCGGCGCAGGAGGCGATCCTTGGCCTTCTGGAAAAAGGGGTCCTGCGAATCGGCTTCCAGTTGAGCGAGCAGCTCGCCGAGGTCGCCAGCCTCTGCAGGAAATACCGTGACGTGCCCATGTCGCTTGCCGACGCCTGCGTTGTCCGGATGGCGGAGCTTCACGAGCGGCACGCCGTGTTCACGCTCGATTCGGATTTCAAGGTCTATCGAAGATATGGGAGCGAGCCGTTGCCGCTGATCTTCCCAGAGAAGGCCCAGGTCCGGGATTGCTTGCGATCCCGGACCCCAACGCCTACTCTTGCCTCGCGATGAAGACCGTCATGCGTCGGCGGGGCCCGGCCGACCCGCTTCGGGATTCCGCGATCCTGCAGCGGACGATGAACAGGCTCCGGGGAGCCGGGCTGGTCCCGAGGGGGGTCTACCGCTTCGCGACGCACGAGGAGGCCGACGAGTGGATGACGCGCCAGATCGTGGCGACTCACGCGCGCCGGAGTTCGAAGACCTCGTAGCCCTCTTCCGGTCGCTCGAACGTGAGGGCGTTCGCTACATCCTGATCGGCGGCTTCGCGGTCATCCTCCACGGTCTGGTCCGAACGACGAAGGACATCGACCTGCTCGTCGATCCGTCCGAAGAAAACGTCCGTGCCATCAAGCGAGCACTCGGGACGCTTCCCGACAACGCGGCCGCGCTGGTCGCCGACGGGGACGTAGCATCGTATCGTGTCGTTCGGGTCGCCGACGAGATCGTCGTGGATCTTCTCGCCGAGGCCTGCGGGATTTCCTGGGCCGAAGCAATCGCCTCGGGCACCGAGACAATGAGGATCGGGGACGTCGCGGTGCCCGTCGCCGGAAAGGAACTCCTCGTCCGGATGAAGCAGACGGTTCGGGAGTCCGACAAGGCAGACGTCCATTTCCTCAGGATGAGGATCGAGGAAGATCGGCGACGACCTTGAACTCGCGCCCTGCGTGGCGACGGTCCTCGAGCGAACGCGCGAGATTGGCGTCCGCCGCGCGATGCGGCCGATCCCTATACTCGCCATGGTGACGACCTTCCGTGAGCGTCTCGCGGCCACGATCAGGACGGCACGCCCAATTCTCGAGGAGCCCGGGGTCCTGGTGTCGGGCCTGCTCCTCGAAAAGCTGGTGACGGAGCGGACCGGTGAGAAAGGGGATCGGGACCTCCTCGTGGCACTCGCCCTCCTCTCGGTCGGGCGGCCTGACGATCTCGACACCTTCGACGAACAGTACCGCAGGCTTCGCCCCGATCTCCGGCACGCGATCCGCTCCAACCTCACGATCCTCTCGCTCCTGCAGCCGAGGCCGGGAATGCCGGACCCGACTGACCGGAGGGCCGACGTGGCTGCGCTCCTCCGTCGCCTCGAAGCCGGCGAGGTCGACGCATGAGCCTGGCTCTCCGGCAAAGTCTGCGGCAGCAGAGATCGCGGGCGTTCGTTCGTTCCTGGGCCTACCGCCAGCGCGGTAGCGCTCACGGCGTCTGGTTCCGGCTCCGCCGCCTGCTGACGGACGCGAACGCGGCGTACGTGATCTCCCGCGAGGAGGCCCGAACGCTCCTCTCCGAAGGATACCGGGCCGAGAGCGTTGGTTCCGACCTCGAGCCGCCGAAGCTGATCGTCTTCGCGCCTGCCGAGCGGATCGCGAAAGTCCCAACGGCGCGACGCGTCCCCGTCCGCCTCGGCGGCGAGATCCTCACCGCGGAGTGGCTCGTTCTGACGCGGTTCGCGCCGGAATAGCCGGGATTGATGCGCTCGTCGCGCCACGGCGCGAGAGGGTGATGCCTGACGGAAGGACGGCGGGATCGGCATCCTCGACCCGATCGACGCGCTCAGGTACGAGTAGGGCCGACGACCCGGAGACGCACCGTGTTGGTGGCCCCCTCCGCGTAAGACGCCCCGGAGACCTCCACGATCGTCCGGCCCCGGAGGGACGCGATGCGTTCGAGGACCCCGTCGCCGGCCCGGATCATCTCTTCGACGCTGTTGGCGCGGGGGATGCGGGCGGAGACGACGTTCCGGAGGATCGTCATCCGGCGGCGGACGTGGTCGGACGTGGTGATCGCGAAAACCGGGATGGGGAGGTGCGCCTTGGAGACGAGGCGCGCCGTCCGTCCGCTCTCGGTGTAAACGACGATCGCAGCGGCTCCGGCGGAGCTGGCCGCCCGGACGGCGGCGTCGGCCACGATCGAGGAGAAGTCGTCGGGCAGGACGCGCGGCTTCGGAGGGGCGTCCGCCGAATCGGGGAGTTCGGCGGTCGTCGCGATGTCGGCCATGGTCCGGACGGCCTCCTCGGGATACGCCCCCATCGCCGTCTCGCCGGAGAGCATGACGGCGTCCGCCCCATCGTGGACGGCGCCGGCGACATCGGAGACCTCGGCCCGGGTGGGCGTCGCGTTCTCGATCATCGATTCGAGCATCTGGGTCGCGACGATGACCGGCACGGCCGAACGCCGGCCGGCGTCCAGGATGCGGCGTTGAAGACGGGGAACGGCGGCGAGGCCGACCTCGACCCCGAGGTCCCCGCGGGCGACCATCAGCGCGTCGGCTGCCTTCGCGATGTTCGCGAGGTCGGCGACCGCCTCCGGCCGCTCGATCTTCGCCACGATCCAGGGGCGCCGTGGCTCGGGCAGCGCCTGAAGGAGGCCCCGGAGATGCTCGATCTGGCGGGCGGACCGGACGAAGGAGAGGCCGACGAAGTCGACGCCGGCCTGGACCGCTTCCGCGAGGTCGCGCCGGTCCTTGGCGGTGAGCGCCGGGGCCGAGAGGCTCGAACCGGGGAAGTTGACCCCCTTCTCCGTTTGGACTCGGCCGCCGATGAGGACCCTGGCCGTCAGGGAGCCGGAACCGTGCCGCTCGACGCGGAGGCTGATTTTCCCGTCGTCGATCCGAATCTCCGCCCCCGGGTGGACGTCGGAAAGGAGAGCGGGGTATGTGACGAAGATCCGTCGGCCCGATCCTTTCCCCGAGCCCGGGACGATCTCGACGCGGTCGCCGGCCTTCCACGTGACGGAATCTCCCTCGAGAGGTCCGACGCGGATCTTCGGGCCTCCGAGGTCGAGGAGAATGCCGACGGGACGGCCCAGCGATTTCTCCAGCTTTCGGATGAGGGCGATCCGCGCCGCGATCTCCCCGCGCCGCGCATGCGCCCCGTTGATCCGCAGGAGATCCGCCCCCGCCCGGAGGAGGCCCTCCAGGTAGCCCCTGTGGACCGCCTTCGGGCCGATCGTCGCAACGATTCGCGTAGCGCGCCGCGGTGCGGCTTCGGGCTGCCGGACTCGGTTCGGTGTTCGGGCCATGTCCCCTCCGTCCCGGGAATCATGGCGCCGGGACGGGGGGCGTGTCGATGACTCCGCTATTTCACCGCCAGGTTCTTCGCGGCGAACTCCCAGTTGAGGAGGCCGTCCACAACCGCGGCTAGGTAGTCCTTCCGGCGGTTCTGGTAGTCGAGATAGTAGGCATGCTCCCAGACGTCGATCACGAGGAGCGGGACCTGGCTGGTCGTGAGGAGAGTGTCGGCATTGGCGGTCTTGGCGATCTTCAGTTTTCCGCCGTCAGAGACGAGCCAGGCCCATCCGCTTCCGAACTGGGTCATGCCGGCGTCGACGAACTCCTTCCGGAACGCCTCGTACCCACCGAACGCTGCCTCGATCTTCCCGAAGAGCGCTCCCTCGGGCTTGCCGGGCTTGCTGGTCTTCGGTCTCAGGCTGTTCCAGTAGAAGGTGTGGTTCCAGGCCTGGGCGGCATTGTTGAAGACGCCCTTTTTCGCCGGGTCGGCACTGGCCGCCTTGACGATCGCCTCCAGCGGCTGCCCCTCGAGGGGAGTGCCCGCGATCAAGCCGTTCAGCGTGTCCACATATCCCTTGTGGTGCTTCCCATAGTGGTAACTGATGGTTTTGGAAGAGATTACGGGGTCGAGGGCGGCCTCCGCCCACGGAAGGGGAGGCAGCGAAAGCGGCGCCGCGGCCTTTGCGATGGAGGGGAATCCTCCCGTTGCTGCTGCGGCCGTTGCGAGGGTCGCGGTGGTGACGAACTGGCGGCGGTTGGAGTCGGAGTCAGCCGGGGGTTTGGGCATTGGTCGTCTCCTTCAATCCGAGTTACGAGAATTCGTCTCGAACGGACGTAGGTTTAGACCGGGGCCCGGTTTTGCTCTGTCTCCTGCTATCCTCGAGACCCTGGAGGACAGAAGAGATGGCTGAAGAGATTAAGCCCCCCGTCATGCTCGCGCCCGGGTCACCGGCTCCCCATTTCTCGCTTCCTGGCGGGTCCGGGAATACCGTTTCCCTTGCCGACTTCGCCGGCAAGAACGTCGTGCTCGTCTACTTCTACCCGAAGGACGACACGCCCGGGTGTACGAAGGAAGCGTGCAGCCTCCGCGACGGCTGGAGCGCGCTCCAGACGGCCGGCGTCGTGGTTCTCGGGATCTCCCGGGACGGGGCCGAGTCGCACGCAGCGTTCGCGTCGAAATACAAACTGCCGTTCGAGCTGCTGACCGACGCCGACCACGCGGTCCACGTGGCATACGGCGCGTGGGGACAGAACCCGAACCCGATCTGGGGCGTGGGACCGCTCCGGAGGTCGTTCCTCATCGGGAAGGACGGGAACATCCTCCACGTCTTCGACAAGGTTGGCACCGAGCATCACGCCGACCAGGTCCTGAAGGCGCTCGGCGCTCCGGTGGCTCCGGCGGCCATGTCGAATGTCGGCGACGCCGTGAAGCAAGTGGTCGAGGCCGTGAAGAAGGTGGCCGTGGAGGTCCGCAAGACCGAGACCGTCCAGAAGGCCGGGACGGCGATGCGGAAAGCTGAAACGGCCGTCTCGCAGGCGGTCGAGGACGTCGCCCAGAAGCCGGCCGTGCAGAAGGCGGCGAAGGCGGTGAAGAAGGTTGTCGCCGACGCGAAGAAGAAACCGGCCGTCAAGAAAGCCGCGAACGCCGTGAAGAAAGTTGTCGCGGACGTCAAGGCGGGCGTCAAGAAGGTGAAGAAGGCAATCGCGGGCGCCCGGAAGAAGGCCTCGCCGAAGAAGGCCTCCAAGGCCGCCCGGAAGCCTGCCCGGAAGCCGGCCCGGAAGGTCGTGAAGAAGGCCGTCCGCAAGGCCGCCGTGAAGCCAGCGCCGAAAAAGGCAAAGCCAGCGCCGAAAAGGTCAAAGCCGACTACTAAGAGGAAAGTCGTGAAGGGCAAGGGGAGGCGTTGACGACAAGGAGAACGAGGGG
>OLLZ01000322.1_pt1 | contig 11613 bp, 4 predicted proteins | sample 1604661 | NCBI WGS metagenome assembly OLLZ01 (sample SAMEA104055726, study PRJEB20765) | soil metagenome | biome: Arctic tundra; feature: Polygonal ground; material: soil | place: USA | collected 2011-09 | depth 0-0.5 m | reverse complement strand
CTTGCGGATCGTCTCCCGGTAGGCCACCTGCGGCTTGCCGACGTTGGCGCTCACATTGAACTCGCGGACCATCCGGTCGACGATGATCTCCAGGTGGAGCTCCCCCATCCCGGCGATGATCGTCTGGTTCGTCTCCTTGTCGGTCGAGACGCGGAAGGTCGGGTCTTCCTGCATCAGCTTCGCGAGCGCCATCCCCATCTTTTCCTGGTCGGCCTTCGTCTTCGGCTCGATGGACAGGGTGATGACCGGCTCTGGGAACTTTATCGACTCGAGGACGACGACCGAGCTCCGGTCGCAGATCGTGTCCCCGGTCGTCACGTTCTTGAGGCCGACGGCCGCAGCGATGTCGCCCGCCCAGACCTCCTTGATCTCCTCGCGCTTGTTCGCGTGCATCCTCAAGAGGCGGCCGACGCGCTCGTTGGTTTCCTTCGTGGAGTTGAAGACGGGCGAGCCGGCGTCGAGATGACCCGAGTAGACGCGGAAGAACGCGAGCTGGCCGACGAAGGGGTCGGTCATGATCTTGAAGACGAGGCCGGAGAACGGCGCGTCGTCCTTTGTCTCGCGGATGATCTCCTTTCCGTTCTCGTCGACGCCGCTGATCGCGGGAATGTCGAGCGGAGAGGGAAGGAAGGCGACGACGGCGTCGAGGAGCTGCTGAACTCCCTTGTTCTTGAACGCCGATCCGCACACCACAGGCTGAAGGATCCCCTCGACCGTGGCCTTCCGCAGAGCCGCGCGAAGTTCGGCCGCCGTGGGGACCTCCCCGTCCATGAACTTCTGCATGAGGTGGTCGTCGGTCTCCGCGACGATCTCGATCAGCCGCTCGCGGTACTTCTCGTACATCGCGCGGTGGTCCCCCGGAACGTCGACGACCTCGAACTCGGCTCCGAGCTTGTCGTCCTTGAAGTCGTAGGCCTTCCCTTCGATCAGGTCGATGACCCCCTCGAAGGTCTCGGACACGCCCCACGGGATCTGCACAGGCGCCGGCCTGGCCCCGAGCTTGGTGATCATCATCTCGACGCACTTCTCGAAGTCCGCGCCGACGCGGTCCATCTTGTTGACGAACGCGAGCCGGGGAACGCCGTACCGGTCGGCCTGACGCCAGACGGTCTCGGACTGCGGCTCGACGCCCGAGACCGCATCGAACACCGCGACCGCGCCGTCGAGGACGCGGAGCGAGCGCTCCACTTCCGCGGTGAAGTCGACGTGTCCGGGGGTGTCGATGATGTTGATGCGCGTTCCACCCCAGAAGCAGGTCGTGGCGGCCGAGGTGATCGTGATCCCGCGCTCCTGCTCCTGGACCATCCAGTCCATCGTCGCGGTCCCCTCGTGGACTTCGCCGAGCTTGTAGTTGACCCCCGTGTAATAGAGGATTCGCTCGGTAGCCGTGGTCTTGCCGGCGTCGATGTGCGCCATGATGCCGATGTTCCGGCAATATTCGAGAGGATGCGTTCTCGCCATGATGCGTTCCCGTACCGAGTGGTCTGCGCCGTCGAACCGTTCGGGGGTCCGGAGGCTATCTCCGGCGCCCTGCCCCTCAGGTTCCGCACGCTGGAAGGCGTGGTCCGGGGTGGTTCGCTGGACCTGTCCGGCAAGCCGGCCGGTTTCCTACGCCCCGGAGAAGACCTCGGGAAACCGCCCTCGCGGGCGTTCCCAGGAGTGCAGTATTACCAGCGGTAATGGGCAAAGGCCTTGTTGGCCTCGGCCATCTTGTGGGTATCCTCCTTCTTCTTGACGGCGTTCCCGCGATTGTTGGCGGCGTCCATGAACTCCCCCGCCAGCTTGTCGCGCATGGTCTTCTCTCCCCGCGACTGGGCGTACGTGATGATCCAGCGGATCGAGAGGGAGTTCCGGCGGTTCGGCTTGACCTCGACCGGGACCTGGTAGGTTGAGCCGCCGACACGGCGGGACTTCACCTCGAGCGTCGGCTTGACGTTCTCGAGGGCCTTCTTGAAGGTCTTGAGCGGGTCGTCCGAGGTCTTCGTCTCGATCTGCTTCATCGCCCCGTAGAAGATCGCCTCGGCGGTCGACTTCTTCCCACGCTCCATGACGCAGTTGATGAACTTCGTCACGAGCTGCGACTGGTAGATCGGGTCGGGCAGGACTTCACGCTTGGGGACTTCGCGGCGGCGCGGCATGACTTTTCAGCTTTCTGTTTTCTGTCAGGCCCGGCTCAGCTCTTCGGGCGCTTGGCGCCGTACTTCGAGCGGGACTGCTTCCGGTTCGCGACGCCGACGGCGTCGAGGGTTCCGCGGATGATGTGATAGCGGACGCCCGGGAGGTCCTTGACGCGGCCTCCGCGGATCATCACGATCGAGTGCTCTTGGAGGTTGTGCCCGATCCCAGGGATGTACGTCGTCACCTCGATCCCGTTGGTGAGACGGACACGGGCGATCTTCCGAAGCGCCGAGTTGGGCTTCTTGGGGGTCGTGGTCTTCACCTGAGTGCAGACCCCGCGGCGCTGCGGACAGGACTGGAGGGCTGGAGACTTCGTCTTGTAGCGGACGGCCTCGCGTCCCTTTCTCACCAGCTGGCTGATCGTCGGCATGGGACTTTTCGAACTCCTTCAGACCTTAGGACCGGTTGCAGGGAGGCGGACCAGACGACGCCTCTTCGGCGCCTCGGGATGGGCCCCGGCGAAACCTGACGAAGATACTCGCCCGGTCTCGAACTGTCAAGACGTTCCTACTCACGTTCCTACTCACGCCGTCATGCCTCCTCGTCGAGATCGGCCGCGATGACCGGCGTCTCGCCGTCGAAGTAGAGCTCGTCCTCCTCCTCCGGCTCGACCGGGATCTCCTCCCGCTCGAGGACCACGTTGCGGTAGTGATCCATCCCCGTACCGGCTGGGATGAGCCGGCCGACGATGACGTTCTCCTTCAGGCCCCGTAGAAGGTCCGTCCGGCCCGAGATCGAGGCTTCCGTCAGGACCCGGGTGGTCTCCTGGAAAGAGGCGGCGGACACGAAGGAGTCGGTGGAAAGAGATGCCTTGGTGATCCCGAGGAGGAGAGGCCGCCCCTGAGCCGGCTTGCCACCCGCCGCGACGATCCGCTCGTTCTCCTCGTGGAACCGGAACTTGTCGACCTGCTCGTCGACGAGAAATTCGGTGTCCCCCACGTCCTCGACCCGGACGCTTCGCATCATCTGCCGGACGATGACCTCGATGTGCTTGTCGTTGATGCCGACGCCCTGAGAGCGGTAGACCTCCTGGATCTTGTCGGTCATGTACCGCTGGAGCTCCTTCTCGCCCTTGACCGCGAGGATGTCGTGCGGCGACGGGTCGCCTTCCGTCAGCGGGTCGCCCGCCTCGACGCGCTCGCCGTCCTGCACCATGACGTGCGCGCCGCGGGTGATGAGAACCTCGCGCTTTTGGCCGTCCTCCGACTCGACGACAACCTTCTGCTGGCCCTTCACCGTCCCAGCGTGCCGGACGACGCCCGAGACCTCGGTGATGACGGCCGGCTCCTTCGGGCGCCGGGCTTCGAAGAGCTCGACGACGCGCGGCAGACCGCCGACGATGTCGCGGGTGCGCTTCTTCTCGACCGGCTTCTTGGCCAGAACGTCGCCCGGATGGACCACGTCGCCCTCGCCAATCATCAGATGGGATGGGATCGGAAGCGAGTACTTCTTCTCGATGCCATCCGTCCCGGTCACGATGATCGTCGGCCCGCGCTTCTCGGTCGTCCCGATCGTCTCGACGACGATCTTCTGGGTGAGGCCCGTGACCTTGTCCGTCTCCTCGCGCAGGTTCTCTCCCTCGATGATGTCCTTGTAGGTGATCTTCCCGGCGATCTCCGAGAGGATCGGCGAGGCGAAGGGATCCCAGCGGACCAGCACCTGGCCCGGCTTGACCTCGTCGCCCTGCGCGACCTGGAGCTCCGAGCCGTACGCGAGGGAGTAGCGCTCCTTCTCGCGCCCCTTGGCGTCGATGAGGACGAGCTTCGAGTTTCGGTTGACGACGACCTCGACCTCCTGGCCGTCGGGCCTCCTCTTCCGGACCGTCGTCTCGTTGAGAAGCTTGACGGTGCCGGGGTTCTTCGCGACGTGCCGGGCCGCCTCGGAGACGCGCGCCGTCCCGCCGTAGTGGAACGTCCGCATCGTCAGCTGCGTCCCCGGCTCGCCGATCGACTGTGCCGCGATGACCCCTACCGCCTCCCCGATGTCGACGAGACGCCCGGTCGCCAGATTGCGGCCATAGCACTTACGGCAGACGCCGCGGCGGGTCTCGCAGGTGAGGACCGAGCGAATCTTGACCCGCTCGATGCTCGCCTCCTGGATCCGGCTGGCCAGCTCGTCGGTGATCGTCTCGTTGGCCTCGACGATCGGCTCGCCGGTGAGGGGGTCGTCGACCTCTTCCTGGACGATCCGGCCCAGAATGCGGTCGCGGAGCGGCTCGAGCGTCTCGCCGCCCTCCACGATCGCCGAGACGATGATCCCGTCGAGGGTCCCGCAGTCCTCCTCGGTGATGATGACGTCCTGGGCCACGTCGACGAGACGGCGCGTCAGGTAGCCTGAGTCGGCCGTCTTGAGCGCCGTGTCGGCGAGGCCCTTCCGCGCGCCGTGCGTCGAGATGAAGTACTCGAGGACGGTGAGGCCCTCGCGGAAGTTGGAGATGATCGGCTGCTCCATGACCTCGCCCGAGGGCTTGGACATCGGGCCGCGCATTCCGGCCAGCTGGCGAACCTGCTCCTTCGAGCCCCGGGCGCCGGAGTCGGCCATCATGAAGATCGGGTTGAACTCGCCGCCGCCGCCGCCATCCGAGGCCTTCATCTCCTTGAACATCTCCTCGGCGACCGACTCGGTGACCCGGTGCCAGATGTCGATGATCTTGTTGTGGCGCTCGCCGTCGGTGATGGCACCCTGCTGCCGCTGGTTCTCGACCTCGAGGACGTCCCTTCGCGCCTTCCCGACGAGCTCCTGCTTCTTCGCCGGCACCCGCATATCGTCGATGCCGATCGAGATGCCGGCGCGCGTCGCCACGGCGAAGCCGAGCTCCTTGACGATGTCGAGGATCTCGACCGTCCGCGGGAGGCCGAAGTTCACGAAGCAGTAGTTGACGAGGTCCTGGAGCCCCTTCTTCTTCAGCGTGCCGTTGATGAATGGGATCTCGGTCGGCAGGTTCGCGGACATCAGGACGCGGCCCACCGTCGTCTCGATCCGCGTCCGGTTGCACTCGATCGGCTCGGTGTGGACGATGTCCTGGTCGTTGAGGACCTGGCTCTCCAGGTCGACGAGCTTCCCCGTGAACCGGACCGAGATGCCCGCGTGCGTGTCGACCTCGCCGGCCTCGTGCGCGAGCGTCACCTCGTCAAAGCTGGCGAACGCGCGGCCCTCGCCCTTGGCTCCGTTCTTCCGGCGCGTGAGGTAGTAGAGACCCAGGACGAGGTCCTGCGACGGGACCGCGAGCGGCTTGCCGTGCGCGGGCGAGAGGATGTTGTGCGCCGAGAGCATCAGAACCTGGGCCTCGACCTGGGCCTTCGGCGAGAGCGGGACGTGGACGGCCATCTGGTCGCCGTCGAAGTCGGCGTTGAACGCCGCGCAGACGAGCGGGTGGATCTTGATCGCCTTGCCCTCGATCAGGACCGGCTCGAACGCCTGAATGCCGAGCCGGTGGAGCGTGGGCGCGCGGTTCAGGAGGACCGGGTGCTCCTTGATGACCTCCTCGAGAGCGTCCCACACCTCGGTCGGAGCCTGCTCGACGTATTCCTTCGAGGCCTTGATCGTGGTAGTGATCCCCTTCTCCTCCAGCCGGTGGTAGATGAACGGCTTGAAGAGCTCGAGGGCCATCTTCTTCGGCAGGCCGCACTGGTGGAGCTTTAGCTCGGGCCCGACGACGATGACCGACCGGCCGGAGTAGTCGACGCGCTTGCCGAGGAGGTTCTGCCGGAACCGGCCCGACTTCCCCTTCAGCGTGTCGGAGAGCGACTTCAGCGGGCGGTTGTTCGACCCCTTCAGGACGCGGCCGCGGCGCCCGTTGTCGAAGAGGGCGTCGACCGCCTCCTGGAGCATCCGCTTCTCGTTCCGGACGATGACCTCGGGGGCGCGGAGCTCGAGGAGCTTCTTGAGCCGGTTGTTCCGGTTGATGACACGCCGGTAGAGGTCGTTGAGGTCCGAGGTGGCGAACCGGCCGCCGTCCAGCGGGACGAGCGGGCGGAGCTCCGGCGGGATGACCGGGATGACGTTCAGGATCATCCACTCGGGACGGTGGCCCGAGCGGCGGAATGCATCGACGACCTTCAGCCGCTTGGCGGCCTTGAGCCGTTTGAGCGCCGAGGTCTCCGTTTTCATGATGAGGCGGAGCTCGTCGGCCAGGTCGTCGATGTTGACGCGCTGGAGGAGCTCCTGGATCGCCTCCGCGCCCATCTTGGCGACGAACGTGTCGATCCCGTACTTCGCCTTTAGCTCGCGGAACCGCTCCTCCGGGATGAGGTCCTTCTCCTTGAGCCTCTCCTCGTCGCCGAGCGGACCCGGATCGATGATGACGTACTGCTCGAAGTAGAGGATCCGCTCCAGGTCGCGGAGCGTCAGGTCGAGGAGGTGCCCGATCCGGCTCGGCAGGCCCTTGAAGAACCATACGTGCGAGACGGGCGCTGCCAGCTCGATGTGGCCCATCCGCTCACGGCGGACCTTCGACTTCGTCACCTCGACGCCGCACTTGTCGCAGACGACGCCACGATGCTTCATCCGCTTGTACTTGCCGCAGAGGCATTCCCAGTCGGTGATCGGGCCGAAGATCTTCGCGCAGAAGAGCCCGTCGCGCTCCGGCTTGAAGGTTCGGTAGTTGATGGTCTCCGGCTTCGTCACCTCGCCGAAGGACCAGGAGCGGATCTTTTCGGGGCTGGCCAGGGCGATCTTGATGGCGTTGAAGTCGCGCGGTCCGGGCGTGCGGAACGGCGCGGCTGCCGGGGCGGGGGAAGAGGTGCTGAACGGTTCCATGTTTTCCTCTTCTCGCTCTAGTTCTTCAGGAGCTCGACGTCGAGGCAGAGCGACTGCAGCTCGCGGACGAGCACGTTGAACGACTCGGGAAGGCCCGGTTCATCGGGCACTTCACCCTTGACGATCGCCTCGTAGACCTTCGAGCGGCCTTCGACGTCGTCGGACTTGACCGTGAGGAGCTCTTGCAAAGTGTATGCCGCCCCGTAGGCCTCGAGGGCCCAGACCTCCATCTCGCCGAACCGCTGGCCGCCGAACTGGGCCTTGCCGCCGAGCGGCTGCTGCGTGATGAGCGAGTAGGGGCCGATGGAGCGGGCGTGGATCTTGTCGTCGACCAGGTGCGACAGCTTGAGCATGTAGATGTAGCCGACGGTGACCTGCTGCTCGAAGCGCTCACCGGTCATGCCGTCGTAGAGAACCGTCTTGCCGCCCGGCGGCAGGTCGGCCTTCACGAGCAGCTCGCGGATCTCGTCCTCGGACGCGCCGTCGAAGACCGGCGTCGCGATCGAGAATCCGAGCGTCCTTGCGGCCCACCCGAGGTGGGTCTCGAGGATCTGCCCGACGTTCATGCGCGACGGAACGCCCAGCGGGTTCAGGACGATCTCGACGGGTGTGCCGTCCGGCAGGTACGGCATGTCCTCCTCGGGGAGGATCCGGCTGATGACGCCCTTGTTCCCGTGCCGGCCGGCCATCTTGTCGCCGACCTGGAGCTTCCGCTTCATGGCCACGAAGGCCTTGACCGTCTTGTTGACGCCGGGAGCGAGCTCGTCCCCCTTCGCCATCAGGGCAACCCGGTCGGCGCTGACCTTCTTGATGACGTCGACCTGCGAGTCGGCACGCTGGAGGGTGAGCCGCACCGCGTCGCGGATCTCCTCGTCCTTCAGCTTCAGGTTCTTGAGCATCCGGGGGGTCATCTGGGAGATCCGCTCGCCGCCGAGGCGGGAACCTTCCTTTACCACCACGTTCCCCTGCGAGTCGGTGACGTCCTCCAGGACGGTCCGCCCCGTCAGGAGCTGCTCGATCTTCTCCTTCGCCTCGGTCCGGATGATCCGGATCTCGTCCTCGGCGTTCTTGTTCAACCGCCCGATCTCCTCGTCGAGGATCTGCTTGGCGCGGACGTCCTTCTGCTTCTCGTCGTCCTTCCGGGTGAAGATCTTGACGTCGACGACGACGCCCTCGATCCCGGGCGGGCACTTCAGCGAGGCGTCACGAACGTCGCCGGCCTTCTCGCCGAAGATCGCCCGGAGGAGCTTCTCCTCGGGGGTCAGCTGGGTCTCGCCCTTCGGCGTCACCTTGCCGACCAGGATGTCGCCCGGCTTGACCGTCGCGCCGATTCGGATGATCCCCGACTCGTCGAGGTCTCTGAGCGCGTGCTCGGAGACGTTCGGGATGTCCTTGGTGATCTCCTCGGCGCCCAGCTTCGTCTCGCGCGCCTCGATCTCGAACTCCTCGATGTGGATGGAGGTGTAGTAGTCCTCCTTCACCATCTTCTCGGAGATCAGGATGGCGTCCTCGAAGTTGTAGCCGCGCCACGGCATGAAGGCCACGAGGATGTTCCGGCCGAGGGCCAGCTCACCCTTCGACGTGCACGGCCCGTCCGCCAGGACCTGGCCGGGCACGACGCGGGCGCCCTCGCTGACGATCGGCTTCTGGTTGATGCAGGTGTTCTGGTTGGAGCGGCGGAACTTCAGAAGCGGGTAGATATCGGCACCGAAGTCCCGGGTCTCCCGGCCGTCCCCATCTCCAGCCGGCCCCTCGACCCGCACGATGATCCGGCGGGCATCGACCGTGTCGACGACGCCGCCGCGGCGGCAGAGAACGACCGCCCCCGAGTCGCGGGCCACGATCCCCTCGAGACCGGTCCCGACGAGCGGGGCCTCGGTCCGAAGGAGCGGCACCGACTGGCGCTGCATGTTCGAGCCCATCAGGGCGCGGTTCGCGTCGTCGTGCTCGAGGAATGGGATGAGTGCGGCGGCGACCGAGACGAGCTGCTTGGGCGAGACGTCCATGAACTGGACCTTGGCCCGGTCGACCGTCACGAAATCGTCGGCATGGCGCGAGACGACCCGGTCGTCAGTGAACATCCCCTTCTCGTCGAGCGGTGCGTTCGCCTGGGCGATGACGTAGTTCTCCTCCTCCCACGCCGGCAGGAAGAAGGCGCTCGGACGCCCGACGGCGACGCGCTTGTGGCCTTTCTTCAGGCGGCTGTTCATCTCGAGGAGGTCCTCTTCCTCCACGATCTCGCCCTTCTTCCAGCCCGAATCGCCGATGGTGACGATCTCGAAGTGGTCGAGGACGCGGCCGTCGCGCACCTTCCGGTACGGCGACTCGATGAAGCCGAACTCGGAGATCCTGGCGAAGCACGATAGCGACGAGATCAGGCCGATGTTCGGCCCTTCCGGCGTCTCGATCGGGCAGATCCGGCCGTAGTGGGTGGCGTGGACGTCGCGGACCTCGAACCCGGCCCTCTCGCGCGACAGGCCGCCCGGCCCGAGGGCCGAGAGGCGCCGCTTGTGGGTGACCTCGGAGAGAGGGTTCGTCTGGTCCATAAACTGGGACAGCTGCGACGAGCCGAAGAACTCCTTGATGGCCGCGATGACCGGCTTGGAGTTGATCAGGTCGTGCGGCATCGCCGAGTCGATGTCCTGGTGGACCGACATCTTCTCCTTGATGGCCCGCTCCATCCGGACGAGGCCGATGCGGAACTGGTTCTCGAGGAGCTCGCCCACGCACCGGACGCGGCGGTTGCCGAGGTTGTCGATGTCGTCGGTCTTCCCGATATCGCGCCGCAGCTCGAGGAGCGTCTCGATGACCGCGATGAAATCCTCGGACGCCAGCGTCTTCTGGTCGAGGCGAATGTCCTTCGCGAGGTCCATCCGGATGTTGAACTTGAAGCGTCCGACGCGCGAGAAGTCGTACTTCCGCAGGTCGAAGAACATGCCGGCGAAGAGGTTCTTGGCGCTCTCGTCGGTCGGGGGGTCGCCAGGACGCATCCGGCGGTAGATCTCGAGAAGCGCATCGCGCTTGGTCTTGATCGAGTCCTTCCGGAGCGTCGTGATCAGCGTCTCGCCGACCGGCTCCCACTCGGGGAAGATCACCTCGATCGCCGTTGCCCGCTTCCCCTCGAGCTGCTCGCGCAGATCCTCGGGGACGTCGGAGCCGGCCTCGAAGAGAACCTCGCCGCTCCCGAGGTCGACGATGTCGGCCGCGAACAGATGGCGCCCGAGCTTGGTCGGGTCGACCGACGCCACGACCCGCTCGCCGCGGGTGAACGCTTCGCGATGCTCGGCCGTCAGCTTGATGTCGGCGAAGATCTTGCCGTCCTTCCGCAGCCCGCGAAGGTGCTTCTGGCGGAGCACCTCCTTTGTAAGGACGCCGGGCGGGATCGAGAGGACCGCCTTCCCCTTCTCGAATGTCAGACCGACCGCCGAGTAGAACTTCTTCAGGATCTGCTCGTCGCTCTCCAGCCCGAGCGCGCGGAGGAAGACCGTCCCGGCGAACTTCCGTTTCCGGTCGATCCGGACGCCGAAGAGCCCCTTCGCGTCGATCTCGAACTCCACCCACGACCCGCGATACGGGATGATCTTCCCGATCAGGGTGTGGGCTCCTTCCCGCGTGAAGAAGACGCCCGGGGACCGGTGGAGCTGGGAGACGATGACGCGCTCGGTTCCGTTGATGACGAACGTGCCGTTGTCCGTCATCAGCGGGATCTCGCCGAAGTAGACCTCCTCCTCCTTGATGTCCCGGATCGGCCATTCCTTCGGGGCGCCCCGCCCAGTCGGAGCGTTGTCCTTGTCATAGACCTTCAGCCGGAAGGTCACCTTCAAGGGGACGGAATAGGTCACGCCCCGTTCCTGGCACTCGGCCACCGTGTACGGCTGACGGAGCTCGACCGGCGTGCCGCAGACCTCGTCGATCGTCACCTTGTTGGGGTTCGGGTGGCCGCAGATGTGACATTCCACGACCGACGCCCGGGGGTCCTTCACCCGCACCACGACCTGGCACGCCTCGCACCGGAACCTGAGGTGTGAGAGCCCTTCGAGCCGCCCGCTCCGCGACTTCCACTCCCCGATCCGGTACGACACGTACTCCAGCTCGCACGTCTCCCGGAAGTCCTTGAACGGGAAGACGCTCCGGAACACCGATTCCAGGCCCACGCCCATGTTCCGCTCCTCGGGGAGCAGGTCCATCTGCAGGAAGTCCTCGTATGACTGCCTCTGCACGTCGATCAGGTTCGGGAGGGGCAGAAACGTCCGGATCTTCCCGAAATTATGGCGATCCCTCAGGTCGGTGGAAACGTTTCGATCGCTCATCGGTCTTTGCTCCAATCAGGATTGCGGGCGGGTCGAACGAAAAAGACACGATCCCCAGCGGTGTGAACCGCTGGGGAAACCGGGGGACGCGGCGCTCGCGCTCCCCGGTAGGGCGTCCGGCTCGGGTTACTTGATCTCGACTTTCGCTCCCACGTCCTCGAACTTCTTCTTGATCGTGGCCGCCTCGTCCTTGGAGACGGACTCCTTGATGACGCCCAGGTTCTCGACAAGGTCCTTGGCTTCCTTGAGGCCGAGCGAGGAGTTGACCTCGCGGACCGCCTTGATGACGTTGATCTTGTTCGGACCCATGTCCTTGAGGATGACGGTAAACTCGGTCTGCTCCTCCACTTCCTCTGCGGGAGCGGCG
>OLLZ01000517.1_pt1 | contig 11652 bp, 7 predicted proteins | sample 1604661 | NCBI WGS metagenome assembly OLLZ01 (sample SAMEA104055726, study PRJEB20765) | soil metagenome | biome: Arctic tundra; feature: Polygonal ground; material: soil | place: USA | collected 2011-09 | depth 0-0.5 m | reverse complement strand
TCAGCCTCTCTCGGGCGCGAGGGCGCTGGCACGAGGTGCTCTCGCTGACCGAGCAGCGCGAGACGTACACGGTGGGGCTCGACAACGGGACCTCCTATCTCCTGATCCCCGAGGGGAACTGGTCGCGCGTCATCGCGGACGACCGGGTCTACACCAGGAAGGGCTTCCGCGTGCAGTTCGACCTCCGGGGCGCAGTGAAGGACGCCCTGTCGAATGCGTCGTTTGCGCAGATAGAGACCGACGGCAAGTGGATCCGATCGCTGGGCAAGAAGAGCCGCGTGATCGGACGCGCCCAGCTCGGCTACACGATGACCAGTGACTTCCGGATCCTTCCGCCCCGCATCCGCTTCTTCTCCGGCGGCGACCAGAGCGTGCGCGGCTATGCGTTCAACCGGCTCGGAAGCGTGGACGAGAAAGGGAACGTCATCGGCGGGAAGGTGGTGCGCGTCGTCAGCGGCGAATACGAGTACCGCTTCCTGGACAAGTGGGGAGGCTTCAGCGCCGCGACCTTCGTGGACGCGGGGAATGCCACGATGACCTTTTCCGAGCCGCTCCGAGTCGGGGCCGGCGTCGGCCTGCGCTGGCGGTCCCCGATCGGTATGGTGAGGGGCGACGCCGCGTTCGCGGTGAGCCTGCCCGGGACGCCGTTGAGGCTCCATTTGAACGTCGGGCCCGATCTATGAAGAGGCCCCTCTGGAAGCGCCTCCTGCACGCCTTCCTCGTGATCATCGTCGGGCCCATCCTGCTCGGCTCGTGCCTTCTCTTGTTTCTCGTGAGGACCGAAGGGGGAACGCGGTGGCTCTTCCAGAGGGTCGGGCTCCTGATGAAAGGGGCCGTGACGGTCGATTCGCTGAAGGGCACGCTGAAGAGCCCGCTCGAGATCACCGGCCTGCGCTACAGGACGGCCACGATGACGGTGGATATCAAGACGCTGCGCCTGAAGTGGAGGTTGGGCGCGCTGGTGCGAAGACAGCTCGACATCGAGTCGTTCAGCGCCGAAGGGGTGCGCGCGGTTCTCGTGCCCGAGAAGGACAACAAGAACAAGCCGCTCACGGACATTCATTTCCCCGTGAACATCGTCATTCGCCAGGCGACCATTCGCGACATCGTCCTTTCCACCGAGGACCCAAAGAGCCCGCTCGTCATCGACTCCATCGACCTGGCGACTTCGGCCATCGGCGACAAGGTTCACGTGGACCGGCTGGCGGTCGTGTCGGCTCTCCTGAACCTGAATGTCGAAGGGGACGTCACGCCGCTCGGCGGCTACCCGGTCTCCCTGCGGACGGCACTGACGTTCCGGCGGGGCGGCATGCCGCCCTTCGAGGCGAAAGGCTCCTTCAGCGGATCGCTCGAGAAGCTCGGCGTCGACCAGGTTCTGAGCCTCCCCTTCGATGCTCACCTGCGCGCCGAGCTGACGAATCCCCTCTCGGACCTGGCCGTCGATGGCACGCTGGAGTTTGCGGGACTGAAGCCGCGGCAGCTGGATGCGAGCTGGCCCGAGGCGAATCTGCACGGCCGTATCCACCTGAAGGGGCCGCCGGAGGATCTCGCCGTGGATGGCACTGTGGGCTCCGTGGGCTCGAGCGCCGGGCCGCTCGGCCCCCTCGACGCCGAGTTCCGCATGGTCAAGCGCGCGGACGAGATCCGCATCGCAGCACTGAAGCTCTCGGTGCCAGGAACGCGGACCTCGTTTTCGGGCGAGGGGCTGGTCGTCCTGGGCAAGCCGGCGATGCGCCTCGACCTGCGCGGAGCCTGGAACGAGCTGAGGTGGCCCCTCAGCGGACCGGGCCAGCCGCTCGCCGTCAGCCGGCGAGGCGACTTCTCGCTGCGAGGCACGCTCGACGACTACTCGGTCGCGCTGAAGGCCGACCTCGAGGGAAGCCAGATTCCGCCTGGCGCCTGGTCGCTCGAGGGGCGCGGGAACCTGGAGAGGATGCGCATCTCCTCGTTCCAGGGGACGGTGCTGGGCGGTGCGCTTGGCGGATCGGCGGAGGTCGGGTGGAAGCCCCAGGTCACGTGGCGTGTATCTGTGAAAGGGGACGAACTCGATCCGAGCCTGAAGTGGGCAGGATGGCCCGGGCGGCTCGGCTTCGACGCCCAGACGACGGGGAGGCTCGAGAAGGCGGGGCCCAGTGCCCACGTCGAGGTCGCGAACGTGCGCGGCTCGGTCCGGGATCAGAAGCTCGGCGGCGGTGCGATCCTCGATCTGGAGGGCGAGCAGATCCAGATCCGACAGCTCGACCTCACGGCGGGGGGAGCGCGGGCGACGGCGCAGGGCGAGATTGGCCGCCGCAATGCTCTGACCTGGAGCCTCGCGGCGCCGAACCTCGGGGCCGTTGTGGAAGGGGCGGGGGGCGCGCTGCGAGCGAGCGGACACCTGGACGGGCCGAAGAAGGCTGTCCGAATCCGCGCCACGCTCGAGGGCGAGTCGCTTGCGCTCAACGCGCGCACCGTCGCCCGACTCAAGGGAGCCTTCGACGTGGACCTGGCGCCGTCCGGGGTCCTCGTTGCCGACATTCAGGCGACCGGCGTGAAGCTGGGAGAGCGGAGCGTGGACACGCTGACCCTGACCGGACGCGGCACCCGCGCGCGGCACGACCTGACGCTCACGGCCGTGAGCAAGGGGACCGACCGCAACCCGGGTGAATCGGTGGACGTACGGCTTTCGGGCGGCTGGACGGGGTCCGACTGGCGCGGTGAGCTGACCCGCCTCGACCTGAGCTCCAGAGACCTCGGCTCGTGGAAGCTCCAAGCCCCGGCGCCTCTGGAAGCCTCTCCGGAGGCCTTCACGCTCTCCGGATTCTGCTGGGCTTCCTCCGGCGGCCGGGTCTGCGCCGATGGCGCCTGGAGAAAGAGCGGCCCCTGGTCGGTGCACAGCACGATCACCGATCTGCCGCTGGGTCTCTTCAAGAATGTGTTTCCGGCCGACGTGACGCTCACGGGCGCATTGAATGGGCGCGTGGACGTCCGTGCGGATGCGGCCGGAGTCGTGACTGGGACGGTGAGGCTAGCCCCAGGACCGGGCGAGATCCGATACGGAGCGCCAACCCTTGCCTTCTCGTTCCGCGACGTCACGCTCGACTTCCACGCGGGACCCGCGGGTGCCGAGGGAAAGTTCGCGGCGCTCCTGCCGGAGACGGGGACGATCTCGGGCGAGATCGTGTTGCCGCAGTTCAACGCGAAGGGCGTTCCGCAAGAGGGTCAGGCGGTTCACGGTCGATTGGTGGTAGAGCTGAAGAGCCTGGCCTTCCTTCAGGCCTTCTCGAGCCAGGTCGCGGGCGTGAAAGGTACGGCCAGCGCCAACCTGATCTTCGGCGGGACGATGGCGGCTCCGACGGTCCTCGGAAATGCGGCTCTCCAGGGGGGGCAGGCCGACGTGCCGGAGTATGGCCTGCAGCTGCGCGAGCTGACGGCCAAGGCGAGCGGCGATGGGAAGGGCCCGCTGAAGATCGAGGGGAGCGTTCGCTCGGGAGAGGGGAAGCTGTCGCTCGCGGGACAGACGCCGCTGATCCCGGGGGCCGCGGAGAAGACGAACCTGTCGATCCAGGGAGAGCGCTTCCAGGTGATGAACACCCCTGAGGGGCGCGTGCTCGTCTCGCCCAAGGTGCAGGTCGTCGTCACGGCCGAGAAGATCGACGTGAGCGGAGACGTCGAGGTCCCCGTCGCCCGCATCGAGTACGAGCGGAAGTTCGCGACCGTCTCGCTCTCCCGCGACATCGTCTTCGTCGGGGCGACTGCGCCCGTGCCCGAGAAGAAGAGGGCGATCGTCGCGCGCGTCCGTCTGATCCTGGGAGACGAGGTGAAGCTCAAGACCTCCGGCTTCGACGCGAAGATCTCCGGAAGCCTCCTCGCGTTCGATCAGCCCGGGAAGGAGACAGCCGGCACTGGAGAGCTCGAGATCAAGGACGGGACGTACAAGGCCTACGGCCAGGACCTGACGATCGAGCGCGGACGGCTCTTCTTCAGCGGCGGGCCGATCGACAACCCCGGCGTGGACGCCAAGGCCTTCCGCAAGGCCAAGGATGGCGTCGTGGCGGGCATCCTGATCAAAGGAAGCCTGCGCACACCGGAGGTGACGGTCTATTCCGACCCTCCCATGGCGCAGGCGGATGCGCTGGCTTACCTGCTGCTCGGGCACCCGCTCGGCCAGGCCACGCAGCAGGAGGGGAGCCTGGTCACGAGCGCGGCCGCGTCGCTCGGCATCAAAGGGGGGAACCTCCTTGCCAAGAAGCTTGCGGCCCGCTTCGGGCTCGAGGAGGTCAAGATCGAAACCGAGGGGACATACAAGGAGGCCGCTCTGGTGGTCGGAAAGTTCCTCTCGCCGAAGTTCTACGTCTCCTATGGAATCGGGCTATTCGACCGGGCGAGCACGTTGCGGATGAACTACATCCTGAACCGCCGCTGGACGGTGAAGGCCGAGACCGGGGACGCCAACGGCGCGGATATCGTCTACACAATCGAGCGCTAAGCGCCCGAGCGTTGGTGTCCCCCGAAATTTTTTGCGTAGGCTCTCGGAGCTTCCTTTTCCTTAATAATCCGACTATAAGAGGCTGAAAATATGTGGTGGCAGTATCTATTGGTTTTTATCGGGGCCTTATTGTTTGATGTAGTGCCTATCCCCTTTCCTCCCGCTTTTACCATCATGGTTTCTTTACAGATCATGTTCGGCTTGAACATTTGGTTGGTTATCGTAATTGGAGTTGTGGGTTCCATTTTGGGAAGGTATATCCTTACTCTATATATCCCGCTTCTGGCTGGAAGAATCTTTAAGCGGTCAAAGAATGAAGACGTTCAGTTTCTCGGCAAGAAGATGAAAGAGAAAGGATGGAGAAGCCAGCTCGTCATAGTTGCTTACTCCTTATTGCCCCTTCCCACGACCCCGCTATTCGTGGCAGCGGGTATGGCGAAAATAAGAGCCTTGTACATTATTCCGGCGTTTTTCATAGGTAAGTTCACAAGTGATACCATTACTGTGCATTTAGGCAAATATGCCTCAGAGAATGCTAAAAACATGATAGAAGGAGCATTATCCTGGAAGTCAATTACAAGTTTAGTGGTGGGGCTACTTCTTCTCTGCGCTCTTCTATTTGTTGACTGGCGTTCGCTAATCCAAAAGCAAAAATTTCAGTTGAAATTCAAGATATGGAAGTGACGGAAGGGGCTTCCGGTGACCACCTCGTCCTGGGGGAAGGCCGCGAACTCGGCGGCGCGCCTGGCCTCGCAGGAAGGACACGGGCGGCGCCAGAAGCCATACCGGCGCTCAAAGAGGTCCTCCCTGGTAAAGCGGGATCTCGGGCGGCCGACGGGGCCGGTCGATAGCGGTCGCGAATCGTGTTTCCTATCCTTGAGGTAATCTGAGCGCGGAATGGAGCGACGGAAAGACTGATGGCTGCCCGTCTTCGTCTGCTCCTCGTCTATCCATCCACCCACGAGCTGGGGTGGGTGCGGCGTTTCCAGCTTCCCCCCCTTTCCTTGAAACAAGTCGCTGCCACGACGCCGGACGAGTGGGACGTCGTGCTGGCCGACGAAATCCACGACGATGTTCCCTTCGACGGTGATTTCGACGTCGTGGGGATCACCGCCATGACCCACCAGGCGGTACGTGCCTATGAGGTCGCCGACCGCTTCCGGGCTCGCGGCGTCCCCGTCGTGCTCGGGGGGATCCACCCTACGGTCTTGCCCGACGAGGCCCTTCAGCATGCCGATGCGGTCGTCGTCGGCGAGGCTGAGCCGGTCTGGGCGCAGCTTCTGAACGACCTGCAGGAGGGACGGCTTGCACCGCTCTATCGCTCGGTTCCCGATGGCCATCGGTTGGTGATTCCTTGGTCGCGCCGCGATTTCCTGGCCGGGCGGCGCTATCTCACCACCCAGACGCTCCAGGCCAGTCGCGGCTGTCCTTATGCCTGTCCGTTCTGTACGGTCACATCCTATTTTGGCCGCTCATTCCGGTATCGCGACCCCGAGGACGTCCTGGCGGAGCTGCGCAGCTTTGACAAGACGCTGACGTTGTTTCTCGACGACAACATTCTGGGCGATCCGGCTCGGGCCAAGCCGATCCTGTCCGGAATGGTGGGGCTCGGCCTCCGCTGGGGCGGGCAGGCCAGTCTCCGCTTCGCCGAGGATCCCGAGCTCGTTCGATTGCTTGCCCGGTCCGGTTGCATCGGCATCTTCGTCGGTCTCGAGTCGGCGGTCGGCGAACATGCCAACCATCCGAAGACCGGCAACCTCTCCTCGCAGGCAGACTTGATCAAACGCATTCGGGATGCCGGCATCGTCGTCGAGGCCTCGATGATCTTCGGTTTCGACGACCACGACGAGAGCGTCTTCGAGACCACGGTCCGCTTCCTGGAGAGCTGCGCTCCTAGCTTACCGACCTTTCACGTGCTGACCCCGTATCCCGGAACCGCTCTCTTTCAGCAGTTCCAGCAGGAGGGACGCCTGCTCCATACGGACTGGAAACGCTATGACCATGGTCATGTCGTCTTCCGACCCAAGCAAATGACGCCGGAACGGCTCTATCGAGGCTGGATCGATGCGCGCAGGGAGGCATACCGCTGGCCATCGATCCTCTCCCGGGTGATGGAGGGACCAGGACGCATGACCAATCTCGCCTACAACGTCCTTCGCCGTGGCGGAATCTACGGTCAGGATGAGAGCTGAGGGATAGCAGGAAGTTTGACTTTCGGCGGCAGCGCGGCCCACCCTTCGGGGCCGTGTTGAAACTGCTCACTCCAGGACGGCAGAAAGGTCTGGCGCCCCTCGTCCCAGGTGAGGCGCTCGACCGTGATATCGGGACGAGCGAGGCGCACCACGTTGAACGAGTTAGGCTCGCCGCGTCCACGTGTGGACATGGTCCCGGCCTGAACCACGAGGGCCGAATGCCCGGCGATCTGGTACCGCTCGGCGGTGTGGCCGACGTGGCTCACATGGAGATGGCCCGCGAGAAACAGGTCCGCGCCGACCGCCGCGAGCTGCGCCATCGCCATCTGTGACCGACCGATCAGATGTCTCTCGCCATGGCCCTCGGGAAGCTCGAATGGATGGTGCGTCACAACGATCCTGACCACACGCGGCCCGGCGGATTTCAGACGCGCGGCCGCTCGTCCCACCTGTCCTTCATTCAGCTTGCCGGCACCGCCCGGGAGGATCGCTCGTCGCGCGCTGTTCAGAGCGACGACGATGATCTCTTCATCCTGGAACACGGGCTCGAGATCCCGAGCGATATAGCGGCGATACCCGGCGAGCGGGCTCACGAGCCGGGCCGCGACGTTGAAGAGCGGAACATCGTGATTGCCAGGGACGACGATCTGAGGAAATGAAAGCTGTTGTAAGAAGGCGCGGGCCTGAATGAATTGGCTGCGTCGGGCTCGTTGGGTGAGATCTCCCGAGACCGCGACGAGATTCGGCGCGATCGCGCTGATGACGTGAACGAGAGGTGACACGAGCCTCGGATCGACGCGCCCAAAATGGAGGTCGGAGAGATGGACGACGGTTCGCATTCGCTCACGCCTCGGGCAGCAGTACCTTCAACGCGCCTGGACACGTCCGAAAGTGGAGCGGCGTGGCCATCGTCGTGATCTCGCCGTCGAGGGCGACGCGCACGTGCCTGGCGTGCGGCGTGTCCACCCATACTTCCGGCGCCGACACAATCTCGAACGCCCCAGACTGCCTGGCGCGTCCCAGCAAAGCCCGCGCAAACAGCATCGGCAGATCGCGCGCTCGCACGCGCGGCGCGAGATAGGCGACCAACCGGCCGCCGTCAAGCCTCGTCCTGCCGCCAAGGCGAATGCCTTCGATCGCGTACTCGTTGTTGCCGACGAACACGAACGGCGTCCGCCGGACAGACTGCCGGCCGTCCGCGTCGATCCTCACCAACACGCCGCGGTAATGCCACAGGACCCGGAATGTCGCCAGCACGAAGGCCGGCCATTTGCGATGCCCCTGACGCCGCAGCGCCTCGCGGGCTTCAACAATGCTCGGGTAGATGCCGATCGACGAGTTATTGAGAAATGTCCGACCGTTGACGTTGCCGACGTCGATGCTGCCCACCCGCCGCGCCGCGATCGTGCCGACAGCCTTCTCGAGATCGAGCGGGATGCCGAGATCCTTCGCGAAATGGTTGAGCGCTCCGAGCGGGAGCACACCGAGCACCGCCGGCGTTCCGATCAATCCCGCGGCGACGCCGCTCACGGTGCCGTCGCCGCCGCCGGCAACTACGATCGAGGCACGGGCGCCGGCGGTCCGCGCGGCATCGGCGAGGTCCTGCCCTCGCTGCAGCATCGTGATCTGCGCTTCACAGCCGGCGGCGAGGAACAGCTCCGCGATGTCGGCCTTCGTGCTCTTCTTGCCGGCACCGACCGCCGCGGGATTCAAGAGCACGGTGATTTTTTCCAGTTTGCTACTCAGAGCCTTTCCTCGCCAATACCAATACTATGATCCGCCCGATACCCTTCCTGTGCCGGTGGCCGCGTAACCACGGCGGCATCAGTAACTTGAGCCCTTCTCGGTGGCGTCGGCCGGCCGGCTTCCCTGAGCGCTCTCTCGACCGAGCTCCGGCAGCACCTCTTTCAACCGGGATGGAAATATTTCCACGCCGGGGGCGGTTGGATGCTCCTCCACCGGGCAAACGGGCTCGAGACGGCCCGCCGACGCTGGCATGGGAATTGCGACGGCATATCAGCGGGAGACCGCCCGGCCCGTTCCCAGGCGGTGCCTGAAGCCACCGGCCAGTGAAAGGAGACACTTGAAATGGTCAAAGACCCCGTTTGTAACATGAGCGTCGACGACAAATCTTCGCACAAAAGCACGCATGCCGGGCAGACCTACGTGTTCTGCAGCCCTGCCTGCAAGACGAAGTTCGACAAGGAGCCTGCGCGGTACGCGGCCCCCGCCGGGGGGGAAGCCCAGAAAGCAAAGAAGACCTGATGCACGACGGAGGATGGTTTGGGATGGGCGGGATGGGGGGATATTGGTCAATTCCGGCCCTGATTATATTGGTCGTGGTTGTCGCTTTGCTCTTTGCCAGAAGGCGCTCGCGGGGCGGCCGCTAGCCGGCAGGCTACTGAAGAAGCGGGGTTCGCAGGGGTCGCGAAGGGAAAACCGGCGGGAACGTAAGGTACGGCGTCGCTCATGATCTTCTGGAGGTCCGTGGTGGCCCGCCGCACTGGCTCTCCGGTAGAGCAACCTTTCTCGCGGCCGACGGGTATGCCGGGTCTCCGGGAGCCGGCCACGCCGGCAAAAGAGCCGGCCGGCGGGCCGCCCCCACGGGGAGGGCGGGAGCGTACGCCGACCGTTTCCCATCTCCCGCCTCTCGAAGCGCGGCTGCGCAGTCTTCCACTATCGGGTGGACGGGTGGGCAGGCATCCTGCTCGGCATTGGGTCTGTTGGCTCGGGCGTCGCCTCTTCGCGAACACTGCAGAGGAACGGAGCGGTACGTGAACGAACGGGTCGGGATGGTCGTGGCAGGCGTCGCGTTGCACCTTCTTCTCTACGGCGCGTCGATTCCGTTCCTCTTCTCCTGGGACGATCGGAAGATCGTGCTCGAATCCCCGGAGGTCCGCGGAGAAGGCCCTCTCCTGGCCACCCTGTCGCTTCCCTACAACCCGTGGGGCTACAAGGACCCCACGTTCGGCGTCAACTATCGTCCCTTGACCCTGCTTTCCCTGGGAGCGCAGACTCGGCTCTGGGGACTGAATCCAGGGCCTCTCCACGTCGGGAACATCCTCCTCGGCGGGATTGGGGCGGGTGCGTTCGGCATTCTCCTCTCCTCGCTCGGCGCGCCGGCGTTCGTGGCGTGGACGAGCGTGATCCTCCTGTCCTGCCACCCGGTGCGGTCCGAGCCGATCCTCTCCATCGTCGGGAGGGGAGAGTCCCTCGCGTTCCTGTTCCTCGTCGGAGCCCTCCTCGCAAGGCGCCGGCCGGTGGTCTCCGGACTCCTGTTCTTCGCCGCCATCTCGTCGAAGGAGAACGCGTTCGTCGCGCCCGCGCTCCTGCTCCTGGTGCTGGTCGCGGACGCCATCCGGGAGGAGGAAGCCATCCCGTGGCGCGCCCGGGTCCTTTCGCTCGTCCCCCTCGGGCTCGTGTGGGGAAGCGCGCTGCTCTTGGCGTTCGCGGCGAGGTTCCTCGTGCTCGGCGGCTTCTTCTTCGGGTCGTCTGCCAGGATCAGCGCCGGGGACAACCTGTTCGCGGCGCTCTCTCCGATCGACCGATTCATGGGTGCCCTGTCCCTCTTCCCTCTGGCCGTCCGCCGGGTCCTGTGGCCGACCGTCCTCTCTCCGGACTACTCGAAGACGACGTTCCTGGCGGACCAGCTTCTCGAGCCGGGGGCCGTCGCCGCGGGCGCCGTCCTCCTCGTGGCGGTCCTCGCCCTGGCCGCGCTCCTCCTGTTCGTCCGGTCCCTCCGGGATCGTGCGCCCCTCGCCTGGCTCGGGCTGGCCTGGGCGCTCGTCTCCTACTTTCCCTTCGCCAATTTCCTCTTCCCGAACGGGATCTCGTTCACGGAGCGGATCCTCTACGCGCCCGCCGCCGGCGTCGTGCTGGCGGCGGCCTGCGCGCTCGGGGCGTTCCGCGAGCGAAGCGCCGGAAGGCCCGCGCTCCGGCTCCTCCCGCCGCTCGTCGTGGTCCTCCTCGCCCTGATCGGAAGCGCGAAGATCCTCTGGATCCTCCCGGATTGGAGGAACGACCGGACCCTCATGGAAGCGGTCGCCCGGGACGTCCCCACGAATTCGAAGGCGTTCTGGAACCTCGCGATCCTCTCGCTGGGAGAGGGGAAGTCCGCCGAGGCCTCCCGTCACCTCGCCCGGGCGCTCGCGCTCGACCCGAACTACCGCGCCCAGGTTGGCGAGCTGATCCGGCATGCAGAGGCGATCGGACGTCCCGACGAGGCGGCCGCGCTGGCGGCCGTTCTCCGTTCCGCGCCGGTACGACCGGTTCGGTCGGCCCGAGAGCCCTGAGAAGAGAGTCCCGCGCGCGCCGTCACTCGCCGGGGATGTCGACTCGCCAGACCTGGATCGCGGGGCCGGCGTAAGGGGCGGGCTCCCAGGACGGTTCGGGATCCTGGTAGACGAGCTCGAGGGATCGGAAGGGCCGTCCCCACACACCGGCGCGGGTGTCCTCCCTCCCGCCGCGGAAGTAGGCCCTCCACCAGAGCGTCGACTGCATGAACCGCGTGACGGTCGGTGCGGCATCGCTCTTGGCCGCGGCGCGGAGGAACGCCTCGGCGGGAAGGCCGATCCCCCGGGCCGATTCCGGCAGCCGGAAGACCGGATTGTCGAAGACCACGAACCGGACACCAGTCCTCCGGCAGAAGTCGACGAGCCGCTCCTCGCGGTTCTCGAGCAGGGCCGCCTCGGCCTCCTGGAACGCCAGGAGGCCGGGTGCCGTGCCGAACCCGTCGACGAGGACCCCGCGGGCACCGACCACGTCGAAGATGTGACCCCACACCCAGGGAGCGAGGACGCGTCCTTCCTGCGGTGCGGCCTCGCGGATGGAGAGGGCCGCCCGGACGACCGGGCGGGCCCACGGCGGAAGGGCCGGGGAGGCGTCGGGGGAGGCGAGCGACGCGATGACGAACGGTCCCGCGGTGAGGGCGGCGGCCGCCGCCGAAAGGAACCGTCGCCCCGCCGACAGGAGGTCGGCGGCGACTGCGGCGCC
>OLLZ01000633.1_pt1 | contig 11807 bp, 8 predicted proteins | sample 1604661 | NCBI WGS metagenome assembly OLLZ01 (sample SAMEA104055726, study PRJEB20765) | soil metagenome | biome: Arctic tundra; feature: Polygonal ground; material: soil | place: USA | collected 2011-09 | depth 0-0.5 m | reverse complement strand
CCTGCCGGTAGGGTTTCCCCGGCTTCAGCCGCGCCGCTTTCACCAGCTCGGCGACTGTCACCGGCCCGAGGTCGCCCTGGAAGAGCGGCGGCGCGGTCTCCGCCTCCGGCCCCACCGCGACGACGAACCGGACCTCCACCGACGCGCCGTCCGGGGCGAGCTCCACCTCGGTCCTCGTGGTCGCCTCGAAGAAGCCACGCTCCCGGAGGAACCGGGTGACCGCCTCCTCCGCGGCCCGGCCCCGCTCCCGGTCCCAGAAGTCGCCGCGCGCGATCCCGAGCGCGTCGTAGAGGCTCCCCCGGGACGGGATACCCGGTCCCTCGACCGAGAGGGAGGCGATGCGCGGCGCGGCCGAGTAGGCGATCGCGACGTCGGTCCCTTCCGCGGCCGGGATGACGTCGATCCAGAGGTCCGAGAACCACTGGGTCGCAAAGAGGTTCCGGATCGACTCCCGGACCGCAACCTCGGTCAGCGCCTCGCCGGGGCGAAGCGTGACGATCCGCCGCGCGTATCGCTCGTCGATTGGGCCGTCCCCCCGGAACGAGAGGCTGGCGATCCGCGTCCCATACCATCGTCTGAGCGGGGTCTCCGCACGGGCCACCGAGGCTCCCACGAGGAGAAGGACGAACACCGCCAGACGGACGTGGCGGACCTTCATCGAAACCTCTGCCGGATCCGGAGGTCGACGGAGTAGACCCCCTGCTCGTCCCGGACGAACTGGAGGAAGACGTTCTTCGAGACCTGGTACTCGACCTGGATGACCTGCTCCTGGTTCGTCGAGGCCTTGTACGAGTAGGTGACCGACAGGTCCGAAGAGAGGTTCTTCCCCACCGTCAGCCGGGGCGCGTCGAACGTCGAGCCGATGAAGATCGGGTCGATCTGGAGGCGGTCGAGCTTGAGGAACTCCTTGGTGCGGGAGGCCGCGGCGTCCGTGGCGAGGCCGGCGAGAAGCTCGCGCGTCGCCCGGGCGATCGACTCCTCGGTCGAGATCGGCGTGGTGACCGGGGCACCCGTCGCGGCGGAGGTCGGCACATCCCCCGTGGTCAGGAGTGAGATGATCTGCGCCTCGGAAAGAGGCGGGTCGGACGAGAAGCGCGGGACGATCCGGCTCATCGTCCCGGAGAGCGAGACCGTGACCCGGTAGTCCTTGACGTCCGTCCGGGCCTCGACCTCGAAGAACGGGTCGATCCGGTAGGCGTTCGAGAAGAGAAGCTTTCCAATGAGGACGTCGTACTTGAGGCCGCGGAGGGTCAACCGCCCGCCATCCTCCGCCTCCACCTGGCCGAAGAGAAGCGGCCGGCCCCATGTCCCCCTGACGACGAGATTGCCGCCGGCCCGCATCCGGGCCACGTTGTTCCGGATCTCGATCGACGACTGCGGAATTTCGACCCGGACCTCCAGCGCGACCGAGTCGAACGGCGTCGACGCCGGGGCGAGGACCGCCGACGTCCCCCCGAACTTCCCAAACAGCGCCGACAGCCCGAGGTTGGCGTCCTGGTCGTAGACCCCGCTTAGCTGCGTCAGGTCGCCCCGGACGGTTCGCAGCGCCGTGTCGCCGAGAAAAACGAGATCGCCCGAGACGGTCGAGCGGAAGCCGGCGAACGGCTGGGTCTTCACGCCCGCGAGGTGCGCGTTGACGCGGATCCCGTTCAGGGCGACGCCGGCCAGTCCGATCGTCCCGGACATCTCGACGCCGCCGCCGTAGCGGAGCGTCAGCTCCGACGTCGAGACCTTCCCCGGTGCGAAGAGAAGCGTCCCCGTCAGCGCCTCGACCGGCGTGCCGCCGCCGGCCGGGGCGTAGTCGATCCCGTTGAGGACCGCCTTCCCCACCAGGGTCGGGGCGTCGGAGGTGCCGCCGAGACGGAGGTTTACGGAGACCGGCCCGCTCAGCTCTCCCTTCGGCAGGTAGGCGGCGAGGAACGACGCGTCGAAGGTCCCCTCCAGGCCGAGGTCGAGATCGCCGGTCGCCGTCCCCACCGTCCCGCTGACCATGAGGCCATTCCGGGAGGGAGTCGACGGCCCCCCTTTTTCCCGCAGGGCCAGCCCGGCGAGGGTCAGCTTCCCATCCTCCCAGGTGAGCACCCCCCGTGAGACTTCCAGCCGCTTCCCATACAGGACCACATCGCCCTGGTCGACCGTCCCGCTGAGGGCGCGGACACTGCCTCCTTCGCCGGTCTCGAGGTCGGCGACGACCTTCACGCTCCCCGCGAGCCCGGCCTCGGCGGGGACGCCGAGGAGGGGCGCGAACATCTCCAGCGCCGAAACGTCCAGGTTGATCCGGGAACCGTTCTGGGCGCGGTGGAAGTGGAACGCGCCGCCTCCCGGGATCTGGATCGACCCATCGAGGACCCCGTCCGCGAGCGTGACGTCGACGGCGTTCACGCTTTCTCGCCCGACCGGCTTCCCCTTGTACGTCGCCCGAGAGAGGCGCAGAGAGGCCCCGAGCCCCGGCCGATCGAGCGTCCCCTCGCCTCGAAGCTGGCCGGAGACCGAGGCGGCGAGCCCCGGGAGCCCGGAGGCGACCGCGACCACCCCCTCCAGCGGGAACCCCTCCGCGTCGAGGTGGAACCCGTAGCCACCGTCCCAGCCGTACCAGCCGTCCCCCTTCGCGGTCCCCCGGCCGAGCGTTCCGGTGACTCCCGCGAGCCGGAGCCGGCCCCCCTCGAACGACAGCCGTCCCTCGACCCGGTCGAAGGGCTGATCCCACGCCTTCGCCGGCGCCCAGACCACGTCTCCCGCGCCGACGATCGCCGGCGTGATTCCCGACAGCGGAATCTTGCTGGTGATCGGGCCTGCCATCGGGAGATCGATCGAGAGGAACTTCAGGACCCGCTCGAGCGGCCACCGCTCCAGGTCTAGCGCGAGGTCGTCGAGCTGATAGTGGTCCCCCAGCTTGCCGCCCCAGCCGAACTTCCCCGTCGCCAAGAGCGTGCCGCCGGCGCTCTCGGCCCGGAACGGGGAGAGGGTCAGGACGTCGTGGTCGACGGTGAAGCTGGCCTCGGCGTCGCCGAACTCGGCGCCCCGGAGGACGAAGCCCTTCGCCGAGATCGTCCCGGTCACGAGGGGGTCGGAGAACGTCCGCGTAAGGCTCCCCGTCATCCGGCCCCTCCCGCCGAGGAGGAGCGGCGGCGTGAGCGGAGACTTCTGGATCGCCGGGTAGAGGTTGTCGGCCAGCCGCTCGACCTCCTTCAGGTCGACCGCGTCGATCTCCATCCGGAAGTCGGGGGTCCACGACCCGAACGCGAGCGTCCCGTCGAACGTCATCTCCACCCCTCCAGCGGTGACGAGCGGCGTGGAGTCGAAGACGATCTTCCCGTCCCGTACGGTCAGGGGCCCGCCTCCCGCGACCGGAATAGCGTGTCGCCCCTTCACTGCCGACGGCCGGCCCGGATCGGGCCGGAGAAGGAGCGTCCCCACGCCATTCGCGTGCTCGATCCCGCCGGGGCCGAACGTCAGGGTCGTATCGACGTCGGCGCGCGCCATCAGCCCGGTGCCCGGGAGGTCGATGTCGGCGAAGAACCTCTCAAAGTCGACGTTCCGCCCCTTCACTGTGATCTGGACCGGGACCGGCGGATGGTCGAGCCGCGACAGGTGGACAGACGCCTCCAGAGTCCCACCTCCGTATTCGAGCCCCGGAAGGTCGACGAGCAGTCCGTCGCGGTCGACCCTGATGAGCCCGGTCCCGCTCATGGGGAACGGGCCGAACCGCGCCGAGGGGACCTCGAAGACTCCCCGCACCTGGAACGGCTTCCCCGAAGGGATCCGGACGGAGGCCCTGGCCTTGATGGCTCCGTCCAGCGGGAGGTCCACGCCGAAATGCTTCCGGAGCGTCTCGCCGGTGAAGCTCGTCTTCGCAAGGAGGGTGAGGACCGGGTTCTTCACGTCCTCGATCCCGCCGGTCGCGTCGACCGAGAGGGCCCGGCCCCTGATCGTGATGCGGCTGAAGTGGACCCGCCCTGGCGAGAGGACCGCGTCGGTCCGGAGCGCGAAGGCGAGCTCCTCGCCGTCGTCCAGCTTGAACCGGACAGAGCGACAGAGGAACGTGGCCCTCGTCACGCGCGAGAAGAGCTCCGACCGGGCGATCAGGGCCGAGTCCTTCAGGAGGACGTCCAGCTTTCCCCGCCACTCCCGGAACCGGTACGTCCCCTTCTGGATCACCGCCTCGCGGAGCCGGATGTCGAAGCCGCTCCCGTCCGGCGAGGCCAGCTTCGGGAAGAGCGACGAGAAGTTCGTCGTCCCGTCGGGGAAGACCTCGAAGACGAGCCGCGGCCCGACGACCCGGAGCTTCGGAAGGTCGACCGAGCCCGACGTGACCCGCGGGATGCCTTGCAGCTCGATCTCGGCGGCCGAGAAGGCGTTTCCCGGCAGCCCGCGAGGGTCGTTCGCGACCGCGACATCCCGGACGATGAAGGCTGGCGGGACCAGCGACAGGTCGAACCCTCCGATCGTCACCGCCCGCCCGGCGGCCTGCGTCAGGATCTTCTCGGACTTCCTCCGCATCAGCTCCTGGAACCGGTGCGAGCGGAAGACAGCGTAGAGCACCAGCACCGACATCAACGCCAACAGGGTGTAGAGCCGCACGACCTTCACCTGCTTCAGCGTGAGGTGAGGAATGTGCGGGTGCGGGATCCGAACCATCGGGCGGAAGGTCAGGAGGAGGGGGTCTCGCGCTCCCCGCCGAACGAGAGCTTCGCAGCGAGGACGTCGAAGAAGGCCCGGCCCGGCATCCGGATGAGCGGGACGGTCTCCCGTGCCCGCGCGATCCAGATCCTCGTGTCGGCGCTGACGAGGAACCCTTCCTGGCCGTCCAGCGTCACGTAGATGTCGGTGGGGTCTCCTTCCACCACGAGGCCGAGCTTCACCGTGTCGGGGAGAACGAGAGGACGCAGCGAGAGCGTGTGCGGGCAGATCGGTGTGAGGACGAGGGCGGGCATCGTGGGCTCGAGGATCGGACCGCCAGCCGAAAGGTTGTAGGCCGTGGAGCCGGTCGGCGTCGAGACGATGAGGCCGTCCCCCCGGTAGCGTGAGACGGTTCGCCCCTCGATCTCCACCCGGATGGTCGCGATCCGTGAGATGGCCGACTTCGACAGGACCGCGTCGTTGACCACGCGGAAGCGGCGCGACGGCTGCCCCGGCCGTGTGATCGTCACCGAGAGGAGGCGGCGGCGCTCGGTGGGCGCCCCCCCCGCGAGCGCCAGGTCGAGGAGGGGCTCGTACTCGCTCGGCGCGCAGGAGGTGAGGAAGCCGAGCGTCCCGATGTCGATCCCGAGGATCGGGACGCCGGGGGCCGGGTAGCGCGCGACCGACAAGAGCGTCCCGTCCCCGCCGAGCGTGATCACGAGGTCGACCTGCGAGCACATTTGGCTCCGCGGGACGCCGCCGACCAGGCGCCGGACGGCCGCGGACTCGATGTCGTGGAGGACAACCAGGCCCCGCTGCTTGAGGACCTTGTCGAGCTGCCGGGAGAGGGCGAGCGCCTGGACGCTGGTCGTACGGGTCACGACGCCGACGCGCCGCACCGGCGTCCTCTTTCTGTTTCCTGGCTTCACTCCTGAATTTTAGCGGGTTCCGCCCGGAACCAGGCGAGGAACTCCACGTTCCCGTCTGCCCCCGTGATGGGCGATTCGATCACGCCGCTCGGGCGGAGGCCAAGGCTCTTCGCCGCGGCCACGACGCGGTCGACGGCCCGCGCCCGGACCGCCTCGTCGCGGACGATCCCTCCACGCCCCACCTCGCCCCGCTCCGACTCGAACTGCGGCTTGACCAGGAGGACGAAGTCGGAACGCGGAGCGGCCAGCGGGACGACGGCCGGAAGGACCAGCGCGAGCGAGATGAAGGAGAGGTCCGCCACCACGAGCGAGACCTCCTCCGGCACCTCGGCGCGGGAGAGGAGTCGGGCGTTCACCTTCTCGCGCATCACGACGCGAGGATCGCTCCGGAGGCGGGCGTGCAGCTGACCGTACCCCACGTCGACCGCGTAGACACGCGCGGCGGAGCGACAGAGAAGCACGTCGGTGAAGCCGCCAGTCGAGGCGCCCACGTCGAGACAGAGGCGGCCCTTCGGGTCGATGCCGAACGCGTCGAGCGCCGCCGCCAGCTTCACCCCGCCGCGCGAGACCCACGGGAAAAGCGGCTCGCTGACCCGGACCGCGGTGCCGGGCGCGACGCTCATCCCGGGCTTCGGCCGCTCCACGCCTTCCAGCTCGACCCGGCCCGCGAGGATCAGCGCCACGGCCCGCACGCGGCTCTCGGCCAGCCCCCGGTCCACCAGCAGCCTGTCGAGCCGGACCCTGCTCTCCTTCTTCAAATCTCGATCAGGACCTTCAGAGCCTTGCCGCCAGCCGCCGCCAGCTCGAACCCCTCGGCGGCCCTCGCGAGCGGGAGGCGGTGAGTGATGAATCGCGGGAGGTCGACGAGTCCGTCCTCTAGCAAAGTCAGCGCGCGGCGCGTTTCCTTAGGCCCCGAGGAGTAGCTGAACCGGAGCGTCAGGTCGCGGAAGTACGGAACGGACGGCTCGAGGGACCACACCTTCGCCGGAGCGATCGGCGAGTAGAAGACGACGTGCGCGGCGCCTCCCGCGGCACCCAGCGCCGCGCGGACCACCTCCTCGCCAGTCGGGATGACGAAGACCGTGTCGGCGCCCATTCGTCCGCTCGCCTCGCGAGTCGTCTCGACCACATCCTCGGCACCCGGGTCGACGACGCGGTCGAATCCGAACGCTCGCGCGAACGCACGCCGCGCGGGATCGGGGTCGCTTCCAACGAGCGTGGCCGCCCCGGCCCTCCGCGCGAGGAGGCCGAGCAGGATGCCGTTGGACCCGAGGCCGAGGACCAAGATCACGTCCCCCGGCCGCACCTCGCCACGGTCCACCGCCTTCACGCCGCAGGCGACCGGTTCCACCATTGCGCCGGCGTCGTACCCCAGCGTCTCGGGGAGCTTCAGGGTGTCGCGGGCCACCGTCAGCGCGTCGACGCGGACCCGTTCGGCGAGGCCTCCGGGGTAGAGGCGCGTCGGCTTCCACTCCGGGCACATCACGTCCTCGCCGCGGCGGCAGGAGCGGCAGGCACCGCAGGAGGTGTGGTGGTGAACGAAGACCCGGTCACCGGGGTGCAGGCCCGTCACCCCCTCACCGACGAGCGCCACCTCCCCGGCCGTCTCGTGCCCCAGGACCACGGGTCCGTTCGTCGTCTTGGAGGCGACGTACCAGTCGTGCACGTCGCTTCCGCACAGGCCCACCGCCTTCATCGCGACGACGATCTCGCCCGGCCCCGGCTCGGGGGCGGGGAGGTCGACGAGGGATGCCTTGCCGGGAGCGGACGTCTGGAGCGCCTTCATTACCCCGACTTTCTCACGGGACCTTTCTCATGGAATCAGGCACGTCTTCATGGCGTCCCCGTACGAGAGGTCCCGGAAGACGTCGGCGTGCTCCGCCAGCGGTCTCCTCGCGCTGATCAGCTCGCCCACCGGCACCGCGCCGGTGGAGAGAAGCGCCAGCGCCTCTCCCGCCTCGGCGCGCGTGTAGTGGAACGACCCGGTCACCGAGATCTCGTGGTAGTGGACGCGCGCGACCGGCACCGGGAAAGAAGTGTCCTTCGGCATGCCCGCGAAGAGGTGGAGCGCGCCCCCGCGGGCAACGACAGGGACCAGGCTCTCCGCCATCGAGAGGCTCCCGGTCGTGTCGACGACGAGTCGCACGCCCCGCCCGGCGGTCCAGTCGTGGACGACGGTCGACAGCTCCTCGGTCCGGACGTCGCACGTCCTCGCGCCGACCCGCTTCTGCGCCGCCAGCTGCCGCTCCCGCCGCCCGGCGACCAGGACCTCGACGTCCTTTCGCTTCAGCAGGGCCGTCCAAAGAAGCGCGATTGGGCCCGACCCGGCGACCAGGACCTTGACCCCGGCCGGGACACGGACTCGCGCAACCCCCCGGACGACCGACGCCAGCGGGTCGAGAAGGGCCGCAGCCTCGAACGAGAGAGAGCCGACCTTCCGAAGCCCGCGCGCGACGATCCGCGGCGGGAGCAGCACCAGGTCGGCGAAGCCTCCCCATGCCGTCTGGTCGAACGCGAAGGCGCAGAGATTCTCCTCGCCGGCCACGCAGTCCGGGCACTCTCCGCAGGGCCCCGAGACCGCCGGCACCACCCGGTCCCCGGGCCGGAACGAGACGCCCGGGCCCGCCTTCTCCACCGTCCCAGCGAACTCGTGCCCGAGCCGCGCCGGAAACGGTACTTTGGGGTGCCCTCGCCGGATCAGCTTGAAGTCGGTCCCGCAGGTGAGCGCCGCGCCGACGCGGACGACCACCTCGCCCGGGCCAGGCTCCGGATCGGGCAGCTCCCGCAGGACCACCTCGCCGGGCCGTTCGCAGAAAAGGGCGCGCACCGTTCAAGGGTACCAGGGACAAGAATGGCGGCGACGGCCCCGGCGTCTAAAAGGTAGAATATTTATAGAATGGTACCATCCTTCCGCAGGAGGCGACCATGGGCCTGAACATCAAGGATCCGGTGACCGAGAAGCTCGCGGCCGAGGTCGCCCTCCTCGCGGGCGAGACCAAGACCGGCGCGATCCGGCGAGCGCTCGCGGAGCGAAAGCAACGGCTGGAAACGCGGATCGTCCGCCAGGACCGCGCCGCCGCGATGACGCGGTTCCTCGAGGGAGAAGTCTGGCCCCTTCTGCCGCGAGGGGGAAGGCGGACGAAGCTGACGAAGAAGCAGCAGGAGCGGATCCTAGGCTTCGGTCCGGAGGGCGTGTGATCGTCGACAGCTCCGCCCTGGTGGCGATCGTCCTGAAGGAGCCGGGCTGGGAGAACCTTCTTCGGAGGATTGCGGAGGCCGGCACGGTCGCCATCGGCGCCCCGACCCTCGCCGAGACCGGTGCCGTCCTGACGGCCCGGCTCGGAGCGCAGGCCCCCCGCCTCCTTCGTACCCTGATCGACGAGAGCGACATCGACGTCGTCCCCTTCGTCGAGGAGCATGCCCGTGCCGCGATGGATGCCTTCGCCCGATATGGAAAGGGCCGGCATCCGGCCGGCCTCGACTTCGGAGACTGCCTCACTTACGCCGTCGCGAAACTCTCAGGCGAACCCCTTCTCTACGTCGGCAACGACTTCTCGAGGACCGACCTGTAAGAGGCCCGGTAGTTCACGTCAGCGCACCGATCCGGCGCGGAGAGGTAGGCCCGAAGGGCCGCAGGAGAACCCGGCCGGGCCCGGGTGCCCCTGATTCAATTTAGCTCGCCGACCGGACGGCTCCTCCGCTGAGCAGGACCACGGTCCCTTTCGCCGGGGCGAACCACTCCTGGAACGCGGCCCCGAGGCTCTCCTCGTCGAGCTCCAGCTCCTTCCGCTGCTCCTGCTGCGTGGCGTGGGGGACGAACCGGTCGGGGATGCCGATCCGCTTCACGCGGGCGGAGATTCCCATCTCCTCGAGCGCCTCCATCACGGCCGAGCCGAAACCTCCCGCGAGCGCGTTCTCCTCCACCGTTAGGATCCGCGCTCCGTCGCGCACGAGCTGCGAGAGGAGCTCCCGGTCGAGCGGCTTCACCCAGCGGGCGTTCACGACGGTCACCGACGGGCCGCCGAGCGAGGCGACCCTCTCCGCCGCGCGGAGGGCCGGGAGGACCGGGTCGCCGACGGCGAGGATGAGACCGTCCTTTCCGACGCGGAGGACCTCCCCCTTGCCGATGGGGAGCGGCTTCGCTTCGGGATCGAGCGTGACGCCCCAACCGTTCCCGCGCGGGTAGCGGATCGCGGTCGGATGCCCGGTCGTGAAGGCCGTCGCGAGAAGGTGCCGCAGCTCGTTCTCGTCCTTGGGCGCGGCCACCATCATGTTCGGGAAGACGCGGAGGTAGGTGAGGTCGAACGCGCCGTGGTGCGTCGGGCCGTCCGCCCCGACGACGCCCGCCCGGTCGAGCGAGAAGACGACCGGCAGGTCCATCAGGCAGACGTCGTGCATGATCTGGTCGTACGCCCGCTGCAGGAACGTGGAGTAGATCGCGCAGACCGGCTTCAGGCCCTGCGTGGCCATCCCGGCGGCGAATAGGACCGCGTGCTGCTCGCAGATCCCCACGTCGAACGCTCGCTCGGGGAAGCGCTTCTGGAACCGGTCGATCCCGGTCCCTTCCGCCATCGCCGCCGTGATCCCGACGATCCGCGGGTCCTTCTCCGCCAGCTCGGCCAGCGTGTCGCCGAAGACCGCGGTGTAGGTCGGGGGCGCGAACTTCTTGGCGACCTCTCCGGTCTCCACCTTGAACGGGGAGGGGCCGTGCCAGTAGACCGGGTCCTTCTCGGCCAGCTCGTAGCCCTTCCCCTTCAACGTCCGGACGTGGAGGAGGACCGGTCCCGGCATCTTCTTCACGTCGCGGAGGGTGCGAACGAGGGTCGGGATCGAGTGGCCGTCGATGGGGCCGACGTACTTGAACCCCAGCTCCTCGAAGAGTGTTCCGGGGACGAGCGCCTTCTTCAGCCCGTCCTCCAGGTTCTCGGCCAGCCCCGCGAGCCGCTGACCCGCCGGGAGCTTCTTCAGGATGTTCGCCACGTCGTTCCGAACCCGGTTGTAGATCTGCCCCCGAGCGATCCGGAGAAGGTATCCGGACATCGCGCCGACGTTCGGCGAGATCGACATGTCGTTGTCGTTCAGGATGACGAGCAGCTTCCTCTTCAGGTAGCCCGCCTGGTTCAGCCCCTCCATCGCCACTCCGCCGCTGAGGCCGCCGTCCCCGATGATCGCCACGACCTCGTAGTCCTCGCCCCGCTCGTCCCGGCCCGCGGCCATCCCCAGCGCCGCCGAGATCGATGTCGAGGCATGCGCCGCGCCGAACGGGTCGTACTCCGACTCCGACCGGTTGGTAAAGCCCGAGAGCCCCCCCTTCTGGCGGATCGTCTGGAGCCGGGCCTTCCGGCCGGTCAGGACCTTGTGGGGGTAGGTCTGGTGCCCCACATCCCAGACCAGCAGGTCACGCGGGGTCTCGTAGACGTAATGCAGCGCGATCGTCAGCTCCACGGCCCCCAGACCCGACGCGAAGTGCCCGCCAGTCTTCGAGACGGCGTCGATGACGAAGGTGCGGAGTTCGTCGGACACCACCTGCAGCTCGTCGAGGGTCAGCCCGCGGAGGTCGCGCGGCCACTGGATCCGGTCGAGGTGGGGGGTGGGGCGGACGTTCGTCATGTCGGCATTATCGGTCCCGCCGAGCCGCCCAGGTCGCCAGGGCCGAGAGAATCCCGTCCCTTCCCTCTACCGCGCGCGCTGCGTCGCACGCCTCCTCGAGAACCCGGTCTAGCTCTGCCCGGGCTCCCTCCATCCCGAAGAGCGCCGGGTAGGTCAGTTTCGCCTGCGCCGAGTCCTTCCCGGCGGTCTTGCCGAGCGTCGCCGTGTCGGCGGTCACGTCGAGGAGGTCGTCGGCGATCTGGAAGAGGAGGCCGAGGCGATCGCCATATCGCTCGACCTCCCGGCGGAGCTCCGCGAGGGCGCCAGCGTAGAGCGCTCCCAGGGACGCCGAGACGGCCAGCAGGCGGCCCGTCTTCATCGCGTGGATCTGGCGGAGGAGCGTCCTGGCCTCCTCGCCTTCGTGAGTCCGGCCGGTCTCGACTAGGTCCAGCGCCTGCCCTCCCGCCATCCCGTCGACGCCGATCGCCCGCGCCACCATTGCCGCCGCTTCCGCGCGCGTCCCCACGTGGGCCGGCCCGCGCGGACGGGTGGAGAGGATCTCGAACCCGACGGTCTGGAGCGCATCGCCCGCCAGGAGGGCCATCGCCTCGCCGTGGACGACGTGGCAGGTCGGACGCCCCCGCCGGAGCGAGTCGTCGTCCATGCAGG
>OLLZ01000388.1_pt1 | contig 11909 bp, 8 predicted proteins | sample 1604661 | NCBI WGS metagenome assembly OLLZ01 (sample SAMEA104055726, study PRJEB20765) | soil metagenome | biome: Arctic tundra; feature: Polygonal ground; material: soil | place: USA | collected 2011-09 | depth 0-0.5 m | reverse complement strand
GCGCGCTCGCCGCCGAGGTCGCCGACGTCCTCCAGATCCCGGCGTTCCTGAGCCGCCAGACCGACTTGATCGTCGCGGCAGCGCGGACCGGGAAGGCGCTCAACGTGAAGAAGGGGCAGTTCCTTGCGCCGGACGACTGCGCGCAGATCGTCGAGAAGTGCCGAAAAGCCGGGAACCGGAACGTGATGCTCTGCGAGCGCGGCGCGTCGTTCGGGTACCACAACCTCGTCGTCGACTTCCGCTCCCTCCCGATCATGCGGGCTCTCGGCGTCCCGGTGATCTACGACGCCACCCATTCGCTCCAGCTCCCGGGCGGACTCGGAACCGAGACCGGCGGCTCGCGGCAGTACGCCCCCGCGCTCGCCCGGGCGGCCGCGGCCGTCGGCGTGGATGGCTACTTCTTCGAGGTCCACGACGACCCGGCGAAGGCTAAGTCGGATCGGGCGACTCAGCTCCCCCTCGCCGACCTGCCGAAGTTCCTCGGCGACCTCCTGAAGTTCGACGCGCTCCGCCGCGAGACGAATCCCTAGAGCGAATGCCGTCAGGGGGGCTCCGGGAGGCTTTCCGGCGCATGATGCGGCGCTGACCTCCAATCGCCCCCGACTTTCAGGGCTCTCTGAGGGTTTTCCCGGTCCTGGGTTGGCCGCGAGTCATCCGATTCATTGACGACAGCGGATCGTCGTCTTGCTGTATCGCTGCTATAATACAGCAGCACGACGACTCCGAGAAGGCCGAAAGGACCTCCCCCCCATGGCAACGCTGCTCCGGCTCGAGGAGATCACGAGGACGTTCCCGGACGGAACACACGCCCTGCGCGGAGTGACGCTCGACGTCGCGACCGGCGTCACCGGTCTACTCGGCCCGAATGGAGCCGGAAAAACGACCCTCATGTCCATTGCGGTTCTTGCCATGGAACCCACGGGTGGAAGACGCGAGTACTTTGGAGCCGCGGACGACGTCGCGCTCTCCTCGGCGATCCGGCGCCGCATTGGCTATCTTCCGCAGGCATTCTCCCCGATCCCGGATCTGACGGCCCGAGAGTTCCTCGCTTACTGCGCCAACACCCGGCTACGACTGAGCCGCTCAGAGGTCGAGAGGCGGGTGGATGCCTTGCTGGACGCCGTGGCACTGCAGGCTGCTCGGGACGTTCTCTGCCGGGACCTGTCTGGGGGGATGAAGAGGCGGATCGGCATCGCGCAGGCGCTCATCCATAGCCCCTCCCTGCTGATCGTGGACGAACCCACCACAGGTCTAGATCCAACGGAGCGGGTTCGATTCCGGGAGCTCCTCGCCGAGCTTGCACAATACTGCGCCGTCCTGCTCTCCACCCATATCGCCGAAGACGTCGAGGCATGCGCTGAGCGCATCGCGATTCTTCTGCAGGGAAGAATCGCCTTCGCCGGCTCCGTCGCGGAGCTGCTCTCTCGATATGCCGGCCGGCTCGCCTTGATCGAACGAGGCGCAGAGCTCCCGAACCTGGCGAGGATCCTCGGCACGCGGGTGGCACCATCCGGACGCGCCGCGGACCTCTTTCTTTTCGATGGGTTCCCCACACCACGCGAGACCACGAGAGCGCCGAGTCTCGAAGAGGCATACACCGCTTTCCTCGTGGAGCGCCGAGGGAGCGGCGGATCGTGATCGAGTCGACGAGGAGCTTCGCGGCAAACGTCCGCAACGAGTTTCGTCTGGCCGGTCGGCGGACCACCACGCCAATCGGACTTCTGCTCTTCTTCCTCGCTTGTACGGTACCCCCTCTATATGCGCTTTGCTCTCCGTCGATCCCGAGAAACTCCGGGAGCATTCTGGGCATTCTCTTTTCCGTCGAGCCCGCCGCGACGACGCTCCTGGCCGTTGCACTCTCTGGAGATGCCATTCATCGCGAGCGGGAGGAGGGGACCTTTGCCGTTCTCGCGCTGAGCCCGGTCTCGAGCACGGCCTACGTCGTGCACCGCTGGAGCGCCTGCGTTCTCGCCCTCGTCGCCGCGACACTCGTCCCGGTCGCGTTCATGGGGACGGTTTCCACGATGGCGGCCTCATCGCCGGTGCAATGGTCCGGCCTCCTCGCAGCCTGGGCGCTCTTGGTCCTCCCTGTGGCGCTGGTCGTCTCCGCGCTGGCCCTGGGATTCGGCACTGCCGCCGGCGGCACCGTACCCGGAATGAGCATCGTCGGCCTTCTCCTGTTCGCGATTCTAGGCATCGGCAATGCGGCCTGGGCCGGCACCCGGGTGCGGCTCTTCGGACCCACGGACTTCCTAGGCCTGACGCAAGCCCTGCGCACTCCGGCAATCCTTGCGGGTGAGCTGGCGGTGAGCCCCGACAGGCTGATCACTCCTCGATACGCCTTCGACGTTCTCTGTGGACGAGCGGCTTTGCTCGCCGGGATCGCGGCGCTGTCGCTCTCGCTGGCCATCGGACACCTCGGGAGATGCGTCCCGAGTCTCCCCGATCGTCTCGCGACGGGGAGGGGGCACCTGCGGAGGCGGGCGTTCTCGGTCATCCGGGACAAGCTGACAGCGGACGGTCGCCTCCAGCGGGTTGATCGGCTCGCCCGTGCGGCAGGAGTCGCGCTGGGCCTCCTGTGCGTCGCCGTATTGGCCGAAAGGCACACTCGCTACCGCCAGCTCGCGAAGGATGCGTACCTCAACCTCGCTGAGGCGTGGCCCACGACCCCTGCCGCTCCTCTCTCCCTTGAAGGCGTGGAGCTCCGTGGCGCGGTAGATGAGACGGGTCGATTTGCCGGACGTGTCCGCTTTCGGGTACGGAACAGCGGGACGGCGCGAACCAACGCAGTCATCTTCTCCATCAATCCCTGCCTGCAGGTGCTCGGCGCGGAGCTCGATAGCGGCGACGCATACTGGGATCGCCGCTCGGACAGGCTCCTGGTCGAGCTCGATCCTTCCGTGGAGCCAGGCGGCGATCGCGTGGTCACTCTCTCGCTCGCTGGTTCGCCGGAACGGGTAGCGTTCGTGCTCACGCCGCGGAACCTGGGACCCGAAGAACGCCGCCTACGCACCTTCTTCGAGGCGGCGCACTACTTCCAGCTGGGCGACATCACACGATCGACGCGTTGGCGATCGGTTACTCCGGAGAGAATCGCGATCCTCCTCTCCGAGGATCTCGTAGCCCCCTTGCTCTTCGACGAGAAGGCGGTGGTTCAAGAGAGGCCCTCTCGGTGGGCGTCGATCAAAACGGACCTGCGTTGGCCGGCTGGCGTTCGGATCGTCGACAGCTGCGGCGGAAAGGGCGCCCGTCGTGGTGGCGAGGTGGTCCTCGTCAGCGAATGCCGGATGAATCTCGATGCGTTCGTGATCCTCGGCGGAGCCGGTCTGCGGTACTCCGAGTCCGACCCACATTCGACCGAGACCGATACCGGCGTGCTTTCTGAGGCGAGCCTCCGCGAGCTGGAGGGCGGCCGAGCATCGGGTCGAACCCTGTCGGTTCGGCTGCCCTCGGCGCCGTTGGCGGGCCCTTGGGAGCCTGCCGATCCCGATCGGGAGTTCGCGGGCTTGCACGGTCACCTATTCGTCACGCGTGAGGGGGAGCTGGCTGGAGCCAGGCCCCCGGCGCCGCGACCGGGCACGATGAAGAGAAGGACTTCGAGGGACGATTCCTGGAACGGACGAGAGGCCATGCCGTGAAGTCCAACGCCTTCGGACTCGGGACTGCGTTCGAATACTGGGAACGGGCGACCGCCGCCGCGTTGCGGATGACGCTGGCTCTTACAATGCTCTTCGGCCGAGGAGTCGTTCTCTGGCTTGTCGCCGACGGGCTCCTTTGCTTCCTGTTCATCATCCTCACCTTGACGGGAGCGGCTCCCGCCGGCCTTTTCGGCCTCGTGCTCTGCCCGATGTATGCCATTGGGGTACCCATCCTGTCGACCGTCGTCGCCGCGGAACGACGAGATGGAACGCTGATCCTTGCGCTCGTGAGCCCGGCACCCGTCGCGTACTTCTTCTTGCGGGCTGCCGCGATAGGGACCTTCTTCGCCCTTCAGGGCAGCATCCTGCTCGGCTTCGCGTCCAGGGGCATTCACTCGTTTCACCTGCTACCCGCGGTGGCGTACACGTGGGTCTTGTCGGGCGCGACGGTCAGCATCGTCGTCGGATGGGCGGTAACGCTGAGGAGCCCGATCGCGGTCTCCGTTGCCAGTGCCCTTACGGTGGCTCTCCTGGCACCGCTGACGTTCTTCGATCCGATCTTTCGTTCCGAGTGGAATGCCTGGGATGCCGGCGGATGGTGCGTCCCGTGGCTTTCGAGGATGGGAGCGCTCGCAGCCGTGGGAGCCGCGACCGTGATCATCGTCGTCCGACGCCTCAGAATGCCGGAGCGGCTGCTCACCGGGCGAGTGCCTCCTAATCTTGCACCACGATGCCGGGAGGCGGAGGACGTCCCCTCCCTTTCCCTTAGAAACGTGCGCAAGAGCTTCGGCTCGAGCCCGGTAATTCAGGGAGTCACCCTGAGCGCCCGGTCGGGGGTGGTCGGTCTGCTGGGCGCGAATGGCGCGGGAAAGACGACCTTGATGCGGCTGATCGTCGGCGCGATCAGCCCGGACGTCGGAGAGGTGGTGATCGGCGGAGGCGAGAGGGCCGCGGGTCCCAGAATCGGATTCCAACCTCAGGATTTCCATGTTCCTAGAGGCGTCACGGCGAGGGCGTACCTGGATTACTGGGCAATCGAAAACGGACTCACCGCCGGCCGGCGGCGACGCGACAAGGTCGATCAGGTCCTCGAGATGGTCGGACTACATGGAGAGGCGGAACGTCTCGTCGATGAATTCTCCGGAGGAACGCGACAGCGGGTCGGCGTCGCGAGAGCGCTCCTGGGCGACCCCGACATCCTCGTGCTCGACGAGCCATCCGCGGGAATGGACGTCATCGCGCGGGAAGGGCTTCGATCGGTGCTTGCGGAGTACGGGAGGGAACACCTGGTCCTTCTTTCGACCCATATCGCCAGTGATCTCGAGGCTGTTGCGGATCGCCTGCTGTTGTTGGACCGGGGGCAAATCCGATTTGACGGGCGCGTCGCAGACTTCGTCGGTTCCGTGGAAGGGCGCGTCTGGGAGCTGAGAGTCCACCGAAATGACCTGGCGGGAGTGCGAGCGAATCATGAGGTGTTGAGCAGTCGCCTGGAAGGAGGCGCCTGGGTGGTTCGCGTGCTGACCGAGCCAGGCACGAAGCTGTCCGGCGCTGAGCCCTGCGCCCCAACTCTCGAGAACGCCACCATTGCCGCAATCCGAACGACCAGCCCGGCAGCGTCAAGAGCTCTGACCGACCTCTCGTTTCTGGCTCAGGTGCCGCCCCCGATAACCCCTATCCTTCGCCAATCTCGGTCGCGAAACTGATCCAGGAGAGCGAGGCCGACCCTTGACAGGGAACGGCGCGAAGCTACTGTATTAGCGTCACGATACACAAATACACCACCCCACCGCATCCGTAGAACCGGGAGAACGAGATGACGAGAGGCTTGAACATCGATCCGTCCGAGGCCGCCCCGATCTGGCGGCAGATCGAGGAGGGGCTCCGGCGGCTCGTGGCGTCGGGGGCGCTGGCTCCGGGAAAGGCCGTCCCGTCCGTCCGGGAAATGGCCTCGGATCTGCGGGTCAATCCCGCCACCGTCGCGAAGGCGTACCAACGCCTCGCCGAAGCCGGGGTCTTCGCCGTCCGCCGAGGCGAGGGGACCTTCGTCGCCGCCTCGCCACCGCCGGTCGCCCGCGCCGAACGGCTGAAGACCCTCCGGGACGGTGCCATCCGGTACGGCAGCCTGGCCGTGATTCTGGGAACCCCCTGTGACGAAGCGGTCGAGACGCTGAAGCATGTCTGGCCGAAAGGAGAAGGACGATGAACGGACCGACCCCCGCCCTGAGGGTCGACGGGCTGACGGTTCGATACGGGATGATGGTCGCGCTCGAGAGGGTCGCGCTCGAGGTGGCCCGCGGCTGCGTCTACGCGCTCCTCGGGAGAAACGGCTCGGGCAAGTCGTCCCTCGTCCGGGTCCTCCTCGGCCAGCAGGCACCGCACGAGGGCCGGGCCGAGCTCCTCGGCGAGCCTTCGTGGACGTCCCGCACGCGGCTGATGGCGCGAGTCGGGGTCGTGCCGGAGGAGCCGGACGCTCCGCCCTTGATGACCGTGCGGGGCCTCGAGAGCTTTTGCCGCCCGCTCTATCCGTCGTGGGACGGGGCGAGCCTCGCCGCTCGTCTCGCCCGATTCGGAATCCCGGCAGACGTCCCGTTCGGTCGGCTCTCGAAGGGCCAGAAGGGCCTGTCGCTTCTCGCGCTCGCGCTCGCCCCGTCGCCGGACCTTCTCATCCTCGACGACCCGACCCTCGGGCTCGACCCGGTGGCACGGAAGGCGTTCTACGAGGAGGTCATCGGGGAGCTGGCCGACCGGGGGACGACCGTCTTCCTGACGACCCACGACCTCGCCGGCATCGAGCCGATCGCCGATCGGGTCGGCATCCTGAAGGAGGGCAGGCTCCTCGTCGATGAGCCGCTCGAGAGTCTCAAGGCCCGATTCCGAAAGATCCGGTACGCCAACGAGGTGACGGAGGAGCGGACCGAGCTCGGAAACGAGCTGGACGCCTTTGAGGCGGTTCAGGTGAAGGTCCGAGGCTGGGGGAACGAGGCGATCGTCTCGAACTACGACGACGTGAAGTTCGAGGCGTTCCGGGCCACCGGAGGTGTCGTCGACGCCGAGGCGGCGCCCCTGTCGCTGGAGGACGTCTTCCTGGCGGTGGCCGGTGAGACCGCAGAGGCGAAAAGGAGCGGGAAGTGAAAACGACGTGGACCGTCGCGGCGCGGGAATTCGCCGCAAGGAAGACCGTTCTGTATGCCGGGCTCCTGGCTGCCGCCCTGACCTTCGCCTCGCCGTTCGTGCCTGGCGCGTTGCGAGCGGATCCCGCGGAAGTGCGGGCGATCGTTTTCCTCTTCCTCGGGACGTCGGTCGCCGCGGGATCCGCCCTCCTCGTTGGAGCCACTCTCTTCGGAACCGACCTCGCGGAAAAGCGCCTCGCCTGGTACTTCTCCCGCCCTATCTCTCCCGCCTCCCTCTGGTGGGGCAAGCTGGCGGGGGGGAGCGCGGTCGTCCTGCTCGGTTCGGCGATCGCATCAAGCCCGGTCCTTCTGAACACGACCAGCCTGGTCTCGGTGACGGCGACGGGCAGCCCGGTCGCCGCTCTACTGGGGATCACCGTCGCCCTGCTCTTCGGCCTCTTCGTCCTGGCGAACGCGGTGTCGGTCGCCTTCCGGTCTCACTCGCTCTGGCTGGTCTTCGACGTCGCGGGGCTCGTCGCCACCGGTGTGGCCCTCTGGGTCACCGTGCGAATCCTCGTTCGCGCCGAAGCGCAGGAAAGCGTTCTGGACCTGGCCCTCGTCCTCGCGGGCGTGGTCCCCGTGGCGCTGGCCCTCGCCGGTTGGCGGCAGGTTGCGGCGGGGAGGACTGACCCTAAGGCCGCCCACGCGGCCCTCTCGAAGACCCTCTGGGCGATTGTCGTTTCGGCCTCGTTCGCCGCCGTCGCCTACGCCGGGTGGGTCGTGTCCTATAGGCCGTCCGACCTCCGGCACCCCGTCGTCGGGTTCGCCCCGACCGGAAAGTGGATCCTGGTCAGCGGTCAGGTCGCCCGCCGAGTCCCCGAATTTCAGGGCGCCGCCCTGCTCGACAGCGAGACGGGCCGGTTCGTCCGGCTCTCGATGGGGACCGCCTGGAGCGTCACGTTCTCGCGGGACGGCCGGCGCGCGGCCTGGGCCGAGCGGGACGGAATGTCTTGGAACGACCCGGTGACGGTCGTGGTCCTCGACACGGCCTCCTCCGGGGCGGTCCCTTGGGCGTCCCGGATCGTGGTCGGCAGGGCGAGGGATCTGGAGCTCCTGACACTCTCTCCAGACGGCAGCCGCCTCGCCCTGATCGCCGCGAATAACCTGGCGATCCACGACGTGTCGACTGGGGCGATCGTCGCTTCGGTCCTGCTCCCCGGCGAGATGGGGCGCGGCCGAATCTTCTTTGACTCCCCGACCTCGGTGCGCCTCTACTGGCCCTTCGTCTCAGGCCCTTCGACCAATGCCGCTCTCTTGCGCTTCGACCTGGCCACGAAGAAGCTGGAAGAAACCGGTTCGGTCGATTACGGCGAAGCGAAGTCGACCTACCTCCGCATCTCCCCCGCCGGGGATCGTCTCCTGCTGACGTCGGCATCCGCCGGGACCTGGCTGCTCGACGGCCTTACAGGCCAGCGGATCGCATCCCTCGCCCAACCCGACGAGACGAGCTCGGCCCGGTCCCAGTTCCTCTCGGACGGCCGGATCGCCGTCGGACGCCTAGACGGCGGAGGCGCGTCGCTGCAGCTGTTTTCACGGGCCGGTCAGCCGGAGTCCACGATTCCGATCGGGCCGGCGACCTCCTTCCGGATCGGAGGCGAGCTAGCGCCCGGAAGGCTCGTGGTGAGCCTTTCGCCCCGCGAGGCCCCGCAGGAGAGATGGCGGTATGGCCGGATCTCGGTCGTCGACCTCGCGAAGGGAACGGCCGCACAGGTCGCCGACGACCTCGCCCTGGGAGTCCTGACGGTCCATCTGGGGATCCCGTCCGACCTCCCCTGGTGCACACCGGGGAGCCTCGGCACCCGTCTCCTCCGCTCGAGGGACGACCGGCTCTTCGTCCTCGATCCGGCCACCGGGCGTCCGGCGCCCTTTTCTGTCCTGGACCGGTAAGATCGCCCCGATGACGACCCCCGTCCGGCAGCAGGCGCGGCGAGTCCTCGAGATCGAGGCCGCCACGATCCGCTCCCTCTGCGACGGCCTGGACGACACGTTCGACCGGGCCGTCGCAATGATGAAGGATGTCGGCGGACGCGTGGTCGTCACCGGGATCGGCAAGAGCGGGATCGTCGGCCAGAAGATCGCAGCCACCCTCGCTTCCACCGGAACGGCGGCCTTCTTCCTCCACCCGGCGGAGGCGATCCACGGCGACCTGGGGATGATCCTGCCGGGCGACGTTGTCCTCGCCCTCTCCCACTCAGGCGAGACGGAGGAGCTCCTCGACCTCGTCCCCCACATCCGGAGGCGCGGCGCGAGACTGATCGCCCTCACTGGGAACGCTGCTTCCGGCCTCGCGCAAGGGGCCGATGTCGTCGTGGCGATGCCGATCCGTGAGGAGGCCTGCCCGCTCAACCTCGCGCCGACTGCTTCCACCACCGCGCAGATGGCGATGGGAGACGCGCTCGCGATGGCCCTCTCGGTCGAGAAGGGCTTCCGCCCCGAGGACTTCGCCGCACTCCATCCGGGCGGCAAGCTCGGGAAGCGGTTCCTGAAAGTGATCAACCTGATGCACAACGGAGACGCGATCCCGCTCGTCCCTCTCGACGCCCCGATGAAGGATGTCGTCTTCGAGATGTCGAAGAAGCGGTTCGGCATCACGGGCGTCGTGACGCCGGGCGGGGCGCTGGCCGGTGTCGTCTCCGACGGCGACCTCCGCCGGCTCCTCGAGAGGGTCGGCGAGGGGGCGTGGCGCGCCACCGCCGCAGAGGCGATGAACCCGTCGCCGCGCACCATCGCGAGCGGGGCCTTCGCCACCGAGGCGCTCCGCGAGATGGAGACGCGGAAGATCACTTCGCTCTTCGTGGTCGACCCGGACCGGCGCCCCGAGGGGATCCTCCACCTCCACGACCTCTGGGGGATCGAGTCGATCTAAATTGGGATCGGGAAACCCGCGACCGGCCGCGGAGCGATGCACCGCGTCGGAGATTGCATCATTGATCAGGGGCACCCGGGACCGGTTGCCCCTGCGCCGCTTCGCGGCTATCCCTCCGCACCCAGGAGATAGGAGCGCCTCTTCCCTGGGGCCTCTGCCTCAGACGATTTGGAGGGGTAGGCCCGAAGGGCCGCAGGGGAAAGCCGGCCGCGCCGGGTTCCCCTGTTCAACGGCTGTCAGCCCCGGCCGGGCGCGAAGCGTCCCGGGTGACCGATAATCCGGCCGTATGCCCGCCAATCCGATCGTCCCGGATGACCTTCGCACCCGTCTCCTTCGCGTCCGCGGAATCGTCTTCGACGTCGACGGCGTCCTGACCGACGGGACGATCACGTTCGACGAGGACGGGAGGGAGCTCAAGAGCTTCGACGCCAAGGACGGTCTCGGCCTCGTCCTCCTTAGGGACCTCGGCTACCGGATCGGGATCGTCTCCAGCCGCGTCTCGAAGGTCGTCGCGGCGCGTCTACGCGACCTGAAGATCCCGGAGGACTCGATCCTTCAGGGGGAGCGCGAGAAGGCGGCCGCATTCGACCGACTCGTCGCAGCGTGGGGCCTCCACCCCTCCGAGACCGTGGCGGTGGGCGACGACCTCCCCGACCTCGGGATGCTCCGCCGCGCCGGCGTCGGGGCCTGTCCGTCCGACGCGGTCGCGATCGTGCGCGACGCTGCCGCCCTCCTCCTGACGCGGCCGGGTGGACACGGAGCGGTGCGGGAGATGTGCGACCTGATCCTAGAGGTACGGCGGGGAGGCCGGGCCGACAGGCCGACCGCCGTTCCCGCGCCGGCTGCGGCACCACCGGACGGGGACGTCATCCCGTTCCGGCGGACTTGAGAGCGCGGAGCCCATCCCCTTTTTTCGCCGACGGATCTTGGCTAACCTCTGCCACCTGATGAGGCATGGTCTCTCAGAGGCTCGAAGGGCCTCTACTCTGGCCCTGACATTGGGCCTTGCTGGTTGCGTCAGCCACGCGGGGAACCCGACCCTCGACGAATACTCCGACGGCGTCCTCCCGCACGTGTCGGCCTGGTTCGAGGCGGCGGTCAGCTCCGCCGGAGGCTCCATGCCCGCGGCCCAGGCCCCCGCACCGTCTTCGGCGATCGGGATCGGGAACGATGCCCGGCGATGGGACCTTGGAACCCTCCAGGTCACCGAAAGCTCGTCCCCCCGAGTCCTCCCTTCCGAAGAAGCGCTCTCCACGGAGATCCGGAGCTTTGTTGCCCGGACCTTCGCGAAGGTCGTCCGCCACGAGATTCGCATCGTCGACTTCCAAAGGAAGGGAGCCGACCGGCTCGTCGTCCTCCGTCCATTCCTCGAGGGGGCGTCGGCCGGAGGACAGCGACAAGAGACCGGCCTGTGGGAGGCCCGGGTCTCCAGGCACGACGGGCGCTGGCGCCTCGAGGCGCTGCGGCAGACGTTCTGGCGTTCGACGATCTGTTCCCGACCCCTGTTCGAGGACCGGACTTCCGCTGCCGGCCTCGCCGGAGCGGTCCACCGCTCCTCCCGTCCGCTTGCGACACGGAACGTCCCGGTCCCCGGCGAGCATCTGCCTCCCGGCATCGCGGTTCTCGACTTCGACGGCGACGGGCGGGAGGATTTCTTCATCGCTGGCGGAGCCGGCAACCTCCTCTTCCGCAACAAGGGGGACGGCACCTTCGAGGAGGTGGCCGAGCGGGCTGGCGTGAAGGGGCTCACCTCGAAGGAAGGGGTCGGAGCCCTCGCGTTCGACTACGACAACGACGGACTCCAGGACCTCTATGTCACCTACTTTGATGGCCCGAACCTCCTCTTCAGGAACCGGGGCGACGGGACGTTCGAGGAGGTAGGGGCAAAGGCCGGCGTCGCGCTGTCGGGCTGGTGCACTTCGGCCGCGGCGCTCGACTACGACCGGGACGGCTACCCCGACCTCTACGTCCTGGTCTACGGGCGGCCGGAGCATGGCCCGAACGCGAAGGCGAACAACGCCGCCCCGAACCACCTCTTCCACAACAACGGCGACGGGACCTTCACCGACGTGACCGCCGCCTCCGGGACCGGGGATACCGGGTGGGGCCTCGCGGTCACCTCGTTCGACGCGGACGAGGACGGGTGGCCCGACCTCTACATCACCAACGACTTCGGCGCCAACGTCCTCCTGCACAACCGCCGGGATGGGACGTTCGTGAACGTGGCAACGGCGG
>OLLZ01000731.1_pt1 | contig 11986 bp, 8 predicted proteins | sample 1604661 | NCBI WGS metagenome assembly OLLZ01 (sample SAMEA104055726, study PRJEB20765) | soil metagenome | biome: Arctic tundra; feature: Polygonal ground; material: soil | place: USA | collected 2011-09 | depth 0-0.5 m | reverse complement strand
CCGGCGATCGTCGCTCCGGCCGGGTCGAATGCGATCTCGGCATTGACCTGCGTCTGCCCTGACGGGATCTGGACCTCGGCCGTCTTCGTCTGGCTGGAGGTCAGGATGTCCCCGGCGGTGGCCCGGAGCATCAGGATCCCCTCCGGCGCCCCGGAAATTTGGAAACTGCCGTCGACGCCGGAACGGACCGAGTTCGCGAACCCGTCAGCGCCGCTCGCCGACACGAAGACGTTTCCTCGCTTGCCGGCGGCGAGGCCGGTGATGATCCCCTGGACCGTGGCGCCGGCAGCGAGGGATATGACCAAAGCGTCCTGCGACTGACCGGCAGCAAGGACGACCTGCTGCTGACTGCTCGAGGCGTTCCTGAGCGAGGCGGTGACGGTGTACCGCCCCGCGGCGAGGTGGTCGAAGCGGAAGTTCCCGCTCTGGTCGGTCGTCGTCCCTTCGCTGGCGATCCCGCCCCGTCCCATTGGGCCGCCGTCGGACGCCGCGACGAGGGCCACCTGCGCGCCGGCGAGCGGCTGATTCCCCGCGTCCGCGACCAGGCCCGAGATGTGGCTCCCCGGCGAGAGCGCGATCTTAACGGTCCCCCCGGTCACCTTCACGTCGGCGGTCTCGGAGCCGTCCGCATAGTCGGGGTGCTTGGCGGTGATCGAGTACTTGCCCGGGGCGATGCCGTCCATCTGGAATGCGCCGTCGGCGTCCGTCGTTGGGCCGCTGTCGTCGGCTTGGGGGAGGCCGATCCTCATGGCTGCTGCTGGAGCTCCCGTGGCGGCCGTTGAGACCAGCACGTTGGGAATTCCGCGGCCTGACTGGGAATCCACCACCTTGCCCGTGAGGGTCGCGCCAGGGGAGACCTTCACGGTGATCCCGGGTCGCTCTGACCCCTCGGGGACCGTGATTCCCCCGACGCGGGCCGTCTGGTACCCCAGCGCCTCGACGTTCACCTCCCAGTTGCCCGGGGGCACGTTCTCGAGGGCGAAGGACCCGTCCTCGGCGTGGACCACGACTCTTTCGCCCGCGCCGCCAATCCCGAGCTGCTGCGCTGCTCCCCGCGCCACCATGCGGATCACCTGACCGCCGCCCCCCTGCCCTGTGGAACGGTCCATGTCGTACCAGACCTGGAAGTCCACGACCGGCTTGCCGAAACCGGCGTCGATCGCATTCCCGGTGATCCGGCCCGGCGCCGGCAGCAGCAGCTCGATCCCATCGGCAGGCGCGGAGACGCCGCTCCGGACGACCCGGGGCATGGCGGACGGCTCGATGAGGAGCAGGTCGTAGCTCTGTCCCGGTTTCAGGCCGTCGAGGACGAAGAGCCCGTCCGGACCTGTCGGCTGCTGGCCGGCCGAGAGGGCCAGTCCGCCCCTTCCCCCCGGAGGCCTGGTCATGACGATGCGTCCCGCGAGCGGAGTCCCGTCCTTCAGCTTCACGAAACCGGCGATGGCCGCGCCGGGGACGAGGAAGACCTCGACCGGTTTGGGCGCCTCGCCCCGCACCAGCTTGAGCGGCGAGACCGTCTCCGTCGCGTATCCCGAACGCCGTACCTGGAGCTGGTAGTCCCCCGGCGAGAGGCCCCGGAAGGTGAACGAACCGTCGCCGCCCGTCTTCTCGCTTTCGGGGCGCCCGGCCATCGGTCCCGCCAGGTTGAGCATCATTCCTCCCCGGGCGTTGCCGAAGGACCGGACCTGTGTGAGCGTGACCTCCGCCCCTGGGACACCTTCTTGCTTCTCGTCCTTCACGATCCCGGAGAGGACCATCCCCTGCCGGAGAACGACGGTCAAACCCGAGCGGACGGTCCCGGGCGGGAGGCTCAGCCCGGCGAGGGCACCGGCCTCGTAGCTCGGGTGGTTCACCGTCAGGCGCAGGTTGTCTCCCGACCGAAGGCGGGAGGCGTGGAAAGCGCCGTTCGCGGCGGACACGAAGGCCGTCTCCTCATGGCCGCCGAGGCCGCGCAGGAACGACCTGATCCCGGTCTGGGTGGCCGGCGAGAGGGAGCCTTTCGCCCCGGCGACCGGCGCGCCGGTCTCGTCCACGACCTTGCCGGAGATCGACACTCCCGGCGTCAGGGGCAGGTCGAGCTTCCGGATCTCTCCCGCGCGGACGACCACGGCGCTCTTCTCCCAGGGCGTGTACCTGGGTTCGTCGCCGCGGACCTGGAACCGGCCGGGTACGAAGTTCCGGAGGAGGTAGCGGCCGTCCGCCCCGGACCGGGTCGAAAGGAGGCCTCTCGGTCCAAGGGCCGTGACCTTGGCCCTGGGGACCGGCTTCCCATTTACGGCGTTGACCACGCGGCCCTCCAGGCGGCCGCCGGGCGTGAGGTTCGCCGTCACCGGGTTGGCCGACGCGCGGGCGCCGAGGATCTCAGCGAATCCGGCGTCGCCGCCGTCGGCGAGGAGGGTACCGGTCCCGGCAGGGACCTCCTTCAGGACGAACGACCCGTCCGCTCCGGTCTCGACCCATCGGGTCTTCCCAAGCGCTTCGAACCGGACGAGAACGCCACCTGCGGGGGTCTGCCGATCGCTCTTCCGGATCGTTCCCACGATCGACCCCGCGGCGCGCGCGATCATCGGCGAGGCGATTGCCCCGGTCCTGACGTTGGAGAGAGGCTGAATCCAGAGTCCGTCCACGCGGACGGAGACCTCGTTCCGGTCGGGGAGCGCAAGGTCGAAGCGAAAGGCGCCATCGGGACTGCTTTTCGTCTTCTGGATGGTGGGCTCCAGGCCGCCTCCCGTCCCGCGCGACGGGAAGAGGAGCACCTCCGCGCCTGCGACAGGGGTTCCCTGCTCGGTCTCTAAACGTCCTGCGAGCCGGGCCCCCTTGACCACGGCGAGATCGCCGAGGTCCTCGGTCTCCTGGGCGTCGAATGTGCCGGGGACAAGGGCCGTCACGATGCTGCCCCCCTCCAGACGCACTCGGAACTCTCGGGCCGGGGCTCCGCCATTGACCGAAAGAGCGAAGACTCCATCCGCTCCGGTCGCCACGGAGGCGATGGGGGATGGAAGGACCTCGCGACGGGCTTCCCTCCGAGCCTCCTCGAAGGGGGTCTCCCACGGGACGGCGACGATCGCGACCCCCGGGACAGGCCGGTCGTCGGCCAGCACACGGCCGCGAATCTCGCCGGAGAGGGCGGGACCGGCCGCCATCATCGTGCAGAAGGAAACGGAGGCAAGGAGGACGAAGGTGCTAGTTCGACGCATGGACCCTCCCCTAAACAGGTTTGACGCCACAGATGCCTCGCGGATTACGGCGGGACGACCCCTCGGGGGAGGCGGGCCGAAACCCGGACCGGCGTCGTCCGTAGGGAATGATGATGATGAGACGGCCTTCCGGTGTCGCGACGGCGGCGCTTCTGGCCGCCCTGATCGGGTCAGCCGGCTGTTCCATTCTGATGGCCCGGGATCCGGTTTTCCTCACGCCGGACGAGTGGACGCGAGCGATCCGCGAGCGGGGCGTCGACCCGGCCGGGATCCCGAGCCCGCTCGAGACGACGGACGAGATGAGGGCGTTCGCGAAGGAGGTCGCCGGCGGCGGGTCGATGTTCGACCGGCTGACGCGGATCCAGGGGACGATGTTCGACCGGGCGATGTTCACGATCGACCAGGAGTCGCCCGAGACGCTGACCGCCGCGGAGGCGTTCCAGCGGCGCCGGGGAAACTGCGTGTCGTTCACCAACCTTTTCCTCGCGCTCGCGCGGTCGCTGGGGATCCAGCTCCAGGCGGGGCTGGTGATCCAGAGGGAGTCGAGCGAGCGGAAGGACGACCTCGTCCTCGTCTACACGCACATGGTGGCGGTCGTCAGGTTCGTGAAGGGGTTCGCGATCTACGACTTCTTCGCGGCCTCGGAGAGGAGGGGGGCGGAGATCCGGCTCCTCGACGACATGGGCCTGACGGGGATCCTGGTGAGCAACCGGGGCGTGGCAGCCCTTCGGGTGCACGACTACCCCCTGGCCCTGTGGCGCTTCGACTCCGCGGTTCGGCTGGCGCCGCAGTTCACGGGCGGCTGGGGGAATCTGGGTCTGGCTCGCTGGAGGATGGGCGACACCCCGGGGGCGCTCGCGGCATACCGGCGGGCGCTCGCGATCGACTCGCACCAGCCGACCGTACTCAACAACCTCGCCGCCCTCTACCAGTCGCAAGGCAATGTTGAGAGCGCTCGGACCGCCCTCGCGGCCGCCGACCTGAGCACCATTTCGCCCTACAGCCTCATCGTCCGGGGAGATCTCGAGCTTTCGTCCGGGAACGTGAAGGAAGCCCTCCGGCAATACCGGTCGGCTAGGTCCCTCGCGCCGAAGTCTCCAGACCCGCTCGTGGCGATCGCGAGGGCCGAGAGCGCCAGGGGCAACCGGGACGCGGCCCGGGAAGCGCTGGAAAAGGCGCTCCGTCTTTCGCCCGGGGACGATGTGATCCGGAAGCTCCTGAAGGGCTTCTAACCCCGATCCCCTTACGCCGCCGCTTCGCGGTCCTTCAGCTGCAGCGCGTAGAGCCTTGCGTAGACCCCTCCGCGCTCGAGCAGCTCAGCGTGGGTCCCGGACTCCCGGATCTCGCCGTGGGAAACGACGAGGATCCGGTCGGCCCGGACGATTGTCGATAGCCGGTGGGCGACGACGAGTGATGTCCTCCCCGTGAGCAGCCGCGAGATGGCCTCCTCTATCTTCGCCTCGGTCTCGGGGTCGACGCTCGACGTCGCCTCGTCCAGGATCAGGATCCGAGGGTCGCGCGCCAGGGCCCGGGCGAACGAGACGAGCTGCTTCTCGCCGACCGAGAGGCCGCCGCCCCGCTCGGCCAGCTTCGCGTCGAGCCCACCTGGGATCCGCGAAAGGAGCGGCCCGAGACCGACCTCGAGGCATGCCTCCTCGATCTTCTTCCTCGGCATCTTCGGGTCGAAGAACGAGACGTTCTCCGCGATCGTTCCGCTGAAGAGGAAGGTGTCCTGCAGGACGATGCCGAACCTGCTCCGCATCGCCACCGGGTCGAATGCCTTCACGTCGATCCCGTCGACGAGGATCCGTCCCGCGAGGGGGTCATAGAAGCGGAGGAGGAGAGAGAGGATCGTCGATTTCCCCGAGCCGGTCGCGCCAACGAAGGCGACCGTCTTCCCCGGCTCGGCATGGAAGTTGATCCCCTTGAGAACCGGCTCGTCAGGGTTGTAGCCGAACTTCACCCCCTCGAAGACGACATCGCCCCGGAACGGCTCCGGGACAGGGACCGGGCTGGGCGGTGCGGCGATCCTGGGGGGCGAATCGAGGAGCTTGAAGATCCTCTCCGACGACGCCATCGCGGCCTGGAGGATGTTGTACTTCTCCGAGAGGTCCATGAGCGGGCGGTAGAACCGCTTCGAGTACTGGAGGAAGGCGACCACGGCGCCGACCGACATCCGTCCCCTCATCACCAGCCAACCGCCGTAGGCGACGATGGCCGCCATCCCGATCGCTGAGAGAAAATCGAGGGCCGGGTAGAAGATGGCGTAGTAGAAGATCGATCGGATGTTCGCCTTCCGGTGCTCGTCGTTGACGACGGCGAACCGCTCGAGCGACCGCCGCTCCTGCCTGAAGAGCTGGACGACGGCGACGCCCGACACGTGCTCCTGGAGGAACGAGTTGACGCGGGCGATCCGCGTCCTCACGTCCCGGTAGGTGTCGCGCGCCCCCTTCCGGAACCAGTTCGTCACGAAAAGCATCGGAAGCAGGACGCCGAAAGTGATGGCGGCGAGCGAGGCGTTGAGGGCGAAGAGGAGCGCCACGATCCCGCCCAGGACCGCCACGTCGCCGAGGAGCGAGACGAAGCCGGAGGTGAACAGCTCGTTCAGGGCGTCGACATCGGTCGTCAGCCGCGTCATCAGCCTCCCGACGGGCGTCCTGTCGTAGACCGAGATGTCGGCCCGCTGGAGGTGGCCGAAGATCCGGGTTCTCAGGTCGTACATCACTCCCTGGCCCATCTGCGACGTCCACAGGATCATCAGGACCGTCAGGAAGAAGGCGGCGACGGTGGAGGCGAGAAAGAGGAGGGCGATGGCGCCGAGCCCCGCCGTCCCCTGCGTCGGCAACCCGAGCCAGGTGAGCGAACGGTGGACGATCGCCGATGCGACGTCCCTGGCCGCCTTGGGGGCGAGGATCAGGTCGATGGCGGCTGCCGTCAGGAGCGGCCCGGCGAGCCCGACGGCCGACTCGAGGAGGAGGACCGCGAGCGATCCGAGGACGTACTTCTTGTACGGGACGGCGAGGCGGAAGAGGCGTCCCATCAGGCGCAGGTCGATCGCCTTCCCGAGGGCTTCCTCTTCCTGGTGGATGTCGGGCGTTTCGGCCATCCGCTACGCCGCCTCCACTTCTTCCTCGAGCCGCTGCCGCTCTGCGAGCGCAGCGTAGAGGCCCCCCTTCGCCAGGAGCTCCTCGTGAGTGCCGACCTCGGCGACGCGTCCCTGGTCCAGGACGACGATCCGGTCGGCGTCCTGGATCGTGGAGAGCCGGTGGGAGACGAGGAAGAGGGTCCGTCCCTCCGCCGCGGCCCGGAGGCCGGACAGGATCTTGGCCTCCGTCTCGGTGTCGACCGACGAGAAGGCGTCGTCGAGGATCAGGATCGGCGCCTTCGAGACGAGGGCGCGGGCGAGGGCGGTCCGCTGCTTCTGGCCGCCAGAGAGGGTGATCCCCCGTTCCCCGACGATGGTGTCGAGCCCCTTGGGGAACCCGGCCAGGTCGGATCCGAGGCCGGCGGCGCGGACAGCCTCCGCGATCTCGTCGGGCGTGGCGTCGGGGTTTCCGAACGCGACGTTGGCGGCGATCGTGTCGGAGAAGAGGAATGTCTCCTGGGGGACGGCGACGACGTTGCGCCGGAGGTCGGGCAGGGGGATGTCGCGGACGTCGCGCCCACCGATCCGGATCGCCCCGGTCGGCGGCTCGTCGACCCGGAGGAGGAGCGACAGGAGCGTCGACTTGCCGGAGCCGGTCCGCCCGACGACCGCGACCGTCTCGCCCGGGCTGACCGTCAGGTCGATCCCGTCGAGGATTGGCCGTCCGCCGTCGTACGCGAAGTGGAGGCCGCGGAACTCGACGGCGCCGTCGAGCCTCGCGCCGGTCTCCTTCTCTTCCGGAAGCGGCTCGACGTCCCACAGCTCCACCATCCGGTTCCAGGAGGCCGACCCTCGCTGCCAGAGGTTCACGACCCAGCCAAGGGCGACGGCGGGCCAGATCAGCTCGATCATGTAGAGGTTGAACTCGACGTAGCGGGCGACGGTCAGCTTTCCCGACAGGATGAAGTTGCCGCCGGCCCAGAGGACAAGGACGAACCCGCTCCCGACGAGGAGCTGGAGGAGCGGGAAATAGATCGCGTTGAGCCGGGCCAGCCCGAGGTTTCGACGCAGGAACTCGCGGTTCCGCTCTTCGAAACGGGCTTCCTCCGTCGCCTCCCGGGCGAAAGCGCGGACGAGGCGGACCCCGGAGAAATTCTCCTGGGCCGAGTTGGAGATCTCGCTGAAGAACTCCTGGATCTTCGTGAACCGCCGGTGGGTGATCTGGCCCATCACCTTCGTCGCCACGGCCACGACCGGGAAGAGGGCGAGGGCGATGGCGGTCAGGAGGAACGAGACCCGGATCATCAGGGCGAGCGACGCCAGGCCGACGACGATCGTATTGGCCGCCTGCATGATCCCGGGGCCGATCATCATCCGGACGGCCGCCAGGTCGTTGACCGCCCGGCTCATCAGGTCGCCGGTCCGGTTCTTCCGGAACCAGGTGGGCGGCAGGCGGAGGAGGTGGGCGAAGAGGTCCTGCCGCATCTCGTACTCGATGTCCCGGGAGAGGCCGATCAGGATCCGGCGCGTGAAGAAGAATGCGAAGGCGTCGCCGACGGCCAGGAGGACGATGGCGCCGGCGGCGAGTAGGAGACGCTCGGTGGTGACCCCCCGCTCGAGTCCCTCCAGGACCCGTCGGACGATTCCGGGCATCGCCAGGAAGAGCCCGGTCGAAAGGACCATCGACCCGAAGCCCGCAAGGTAGGGCCAGGGACGGCGGAAGAAATAGCTGCGGAACCGGCGGAGGTCTTTCAAGCGAGGAAGGATGGGTCGTGCCCGGAGCGGGACGACGGGAGCGGAAGTCTACGCTCTACGAGGTCAATCCGGTGCCGCCGCCCCCCAGTCCTCTCGCACCCCGTCCAGACCTTCAGCCGCGCCGCGGGCGAATATCAAAGTTGCTATCCCCCTCTGGGGCGGTTGAGATGGTCGCGAAGGATGGAGTTCGTGCGTACCCGTGTGGTATGAAAGCATATAGTCAAAGGTATGAAGAACGCCGCTACCGTCGGCGAGCGCGGGCAGGTGACGATCCCGAAGGCATTTCGCCGAAGCCTCGGGATCGGGCCGGGTACGAAGATCGTCTTCGAGGTGAAGCGGGGGGAGCTGCTCGGCCGGAAGGTCTCCGAGGAGGACCCGCTCGACGCGCTCGTGGGCCTCGCTGGCCCGGGGAGGACGGACGACTTTCTCCGGCGGACACGCGGCGTTGCCTACGACCCCCGTCGCGATGGACCGCGGCGGTGAGCCGGTGATCACGGCAGTCGATAGCTCGGTCCTCCTCGACGTCCTTCTCGATGACCCGAAGCACGGCTCCGGCTCGCTGGCGTCGCTGCGGAAGGCGCGGGGAGAGGGAGCGCTCGTCGCGTGTCCGGTCGTCTGGGCGGAGGTCTGCGCCGCTGGACCGGGCACTCCGAAGCTCCGCGACCGGCTGACCGCGGCCGGGATCTCGTTCGATCCGTTCGACGAGGCATGCGCTAGGAAGGCCGGTGAGCTGTGGGCGGCGTATCGGGCGGCCGGAGGAAAGCGAGAGCGCCTCATCCCGGACTTCCTCGTCGGGGCGCATGCCCTCGTGAAGGGTGCGCGGCTCCTATCGCGAGACAGGGGCTTCTTCCGTGTGTACTTCAAGGGACTGACGGTGGTCGAACCGGGTTCCACGAAGACCTGAGGGCCCGAACGGGGTCCGGACTTATAGGTTGGGCACCCTACTTCGTTGCTCCGGCGCCGCCATCCCGGCAAATTTCGAGGAACTCCGACACGAACGCGCTGGCCGGCGCTCGGAAGATCTCCTCGGGCGTCCCGACCTGCTCGACTCGGCCCTGGTGGAGGAGGACGACCCTGTCGGCCACCTCCAGCGCTTCCTCCTGGTCGTGGGTGACGAAGAGACTGGTCAGGCGAATCTCGTCGTGGAGGCGGCGGAGCCAGCGGCGCAGCTCCTTCCTCACCTTCGTGTCGAGCGAACCGAACGGTTCGTCGAGGAGGAGGACCTTCGGCTCGACCGCCAGCGCGCGAGCGAGGGCGACCCGCTGGCGCTGCCCGCCGGAGAGCTCGGATGGGAGGCGGTCCTTCATCCATCCGAGCTGGACGAGATGGAGGAGCTCCTCGACTTTTTCCCTGATCCGGTCCTCGGACGGCCGTACGCTCCGCTGCTTCACCCTGAGTCCGAAAGCCACGTTCTCGAAGACCGTCATCCGGCCGAAGAGGGCGTAGTGCTGGAAGACGAAGCCGACCTTCCGGTCCTTCGGGTCGCGCGCCGTGGCGTCCTCGCCGAAGAAGTGGACCGTCCCCGCGTCCGGCCGCTCGAGCCCGGCGATGATCCGGAGGAGGCTCGTCTTCCCCGAGCCGGAGGGGCCCAGGAGGGCCACCAGCTCTCCCGGTACGACCTCCAGGCTGACGCCGTCGAGCGCCGTGTAGGACCCGAATCTCTTGACGATCCCCTTCACCTCGATGCCCTCGATACTCATCGGTCCTCCGTTTAGGCCGCGTCGCTCCGTGAGAAGCGGCGCGCCACCGACTTGACCACCAGCGTCACGAGGGCGAGGCCGGTCAGAAGCGACGCGACCGCGAAGGCGGCCTGCGTCTGGTACTCGTTGTAGAGGATCTCGACCTCGAGGGGGAGGGTTGTCGTCCTACCCCGGATGTGGCCCGAGACGACCGACACCGCCCCGAATTCGCCGACCGCGCGGGCCGAGCAGAGGACGAGGCCGTAGAGGAGCGCCCACTTCACGTTCGGCAGGGTGACCCGGAAGAACGTCTGGAAGAAGCCGGCCCCAAGGACCCTCGCCGCCTCCTCCTCTTCGTTTCCGGCGGCGCGCATCAGGGGGATCAGCTCGCGCGCCACGAACGGGAAGGTGACGAATAGGGTGGCCAGGACGATGCCGGGAGGCGCGAAGATCACCGCCAAGCCGTGCCGCGCGAGCCATTCCCCGAAGAGGCCCGTCCGCCCGAAGAGGAGGACCAAGACGAGGCCCGCCACGACGGGCGAGACCGCGAACGGCAGGTCGATCAGCGTGACGAGGAGGCTCCGGCCGGGGAAGTCGAACTTCCCGAGCGCCCAGCCGGCGGCCAGGCCGAAGAGGGCGTTCACGGGGACCGCGATCGCCGCGACCAGGAGCGTCAGCCTCAGCGCCGCCAGGGCGTCGGGCTGGCTCACGGCAGCGGCCCACACGGCAGCGCCTCCTCGAAACGCCTCGATGAACACTACCGTGAGCGGCACGACGAGGAACAGGGCGACGAGCGACAGGGCTGCCGCGGTCAGGAGCCACCGGACGGAAGGAGAGACGGCGCGCGCCCTCGTTGTAACGGTGGTCACTTTCATCACCGTGCGCTCCCGCGCGGTACCGCGCTCCAGGCCTCGAGCCGGTTGATGCCGAAGAGGAGGAGGAACGAGGCGCCGAGAAGGACCGTGGCGATCGCGGCGGCGCCGGCCGTGTCGTACTGCTCCATCTTCGTCATGATGAGGAGAGGCGCCACCTCGGTCCTCATCGGCATGTTCCCCGAGATGAAGACGACCGACCCGTACTCGCCGAGCCCGCGGGCGAAGGCGAGGGCGAAGCCGGTGAGCCAGGCGGGGACTAGCTGCGGGAGGAGGATGCGGATGAACGTCTGTCCCCTCGTCGCCCCGAGGCTCGCGGCAGCGTCCTCGATCTCGGGGTCGAGCGCCGCGAGGACCGGCTGGAGCGTCCGGACCGAGAAGGGGAGGCCGAGGAAGACGAGGGCGAGGACGATTCCGAGGGGTGTGTAGGAGGCCTTCACGCCTAGGATGGCGAGCGGCCTGCCGAGCCATCCCGTCGGGGCGTAGAGAGTGGTCAGCGTGATCCCGGCGACCGCGGTCGGGAGAGCGAACGGAAGGTCGATCAGGCTGTCGACCAGGTTCCTCCCGGGGAAAGGAAGTCGGACCAGGACCCAGGCGATCAGGAGGCCCGCCGCCGAGGCGGCCGCGGCCGCGCCCAGGGCGGTGCCGAGGCTCAGCCTGAGCGATGCCACCACACGCGGCGCCGTCACGGTGGCCCAGAAGGCCTCGCCCGACATCGCGGTTGCGGTCCAGACGAGCGTCGAGAGGGGGAGAAGGACGACGAGAGAGACCCCGGCCACGGTGATCCCGAACGAGACGGGGAATCCGGGAAGGGTCCGGCCGGCCTTCACTTCTGCTTTACTTCTGGTAAATCCGGTCGAAGGAGGCGCCGTCGGCGAAGTGGGCGGCGTGCGCCTTCTCCCAGCCGCCGAAGAGCTCGTCGACCGTGAAGAGCTGGAGGGACGGAAACGGAGGTTTCCTCAGCCTCGCCGCTTCGTTCGACCGGGGGCGGTAGCCATGCCGCGCAGCGATCGCCTGGCCCTCGGGGGAGAAGAGGAACCGGAGGTAGGCCTCGGCGGCGGTCCGCGACCCCTTCTTGTCGACGACTCGGTCCACGACAGCCACGGGAGGCTCGGCCAGGATGCTGGACGGCGGGACGACTATCTCGAGGCCCTCGCCACCGGGCGATCGGAGCGCGAGGAATGCCTCGTTCTCCCATGCGAGGAGGACGTCGCCCATTCCGCGCTGGACGAACGTCGTGGTCGCGCCGCGAGCTCCCGAGTCGAGGACCGGGACGTTCCGAAAGAGCGCTTCGACGAAGGCACGTGCTCCGGCCTCGCCCTTCTTCTTTCGGAGAGCATCCCCCCACGCCGCGAGGTAGTTCCATCGTGCTCCGCCGGACGTCTTCGGGTTCGGGGT
>OLLZ01000883.1_pt1 | contig 12036 bp, 8 predicted proteins | sample 1604661 | NCBI WGS metagenome assembly OLLZ01 (sample SAMEA104055726, study PRJEB20765) | soil metagenome | biome: Arctic tundra; feature: Polygonal ground; material: soil | place: USA | collected 2011-09 | depth 0-0.5 m | reverse complement strand
CGCCCGAGGCGGCGACAGAGTTTCCGGTAGACCGCGAGCCCCGGAGCGGCCTTTGCCTCTCCAAGGACGACGAGCGGACGGCCCAACCGGCCCAAGCGCGTGAGTGAGAAGCCGAGAAGGAGCAGGACGAGGGCGATGACGGTGATGAGGGCGGCGGCCACCGTGGCGGGACCCGCTCCCCGGACGGCGGCTCCAAGGCGGAAGAGTGCGGCCGACCCGCTCTCCACCGCCTCGCGCACCCAGCGGACGAGGTCCCCCTGATCCGACTCGCCGAACGAGAGGACCCACCGGTCGTAAAAGAGCTCCACGTCCTCGCCGGCGTTCCGGAGGGCACTGAGCCACGACGCCCTTTCGAGCGCGGGCCGGCCGGCCGCCGGAGTCGGGTCGAAGACGACCCACCCCCGCTCCGGCCCGCACCAGGCCTCGACCCAGGCATGAGCGTTCTTCCCCCGGACGACCCACGTGTTGCCGAAGAGCCCGGCCTCCGCGCCGAGGAACCCGGTGACGAGCCGGGTCGGGATCCCGACCTCCCGGAGCGCGATCGCCATCGCCGTGGCGAAGGCCTCGCAGTGCCCGCGTCGCTGCCGGAAGAGGAAATCCTCCACGGGCGCCTTGCCGCGTAGCGGAATCTCGAGCGAATAGCTGAACCGCGTCGCCAGCTCCTGCTCGAGCGCGCGAGCGACCGCCTCGGGAGAGCGCTCAGGGCCAGGTTCGCCCGCCTTCTCGACGACGAACCGGCGGATCGGGGCCGATCCGATGGCGGAACGCGACGGGTCCTCCGGCCCCGGACCCTGGGGGTCGGGGAGCGGCGCGCCTCCCACGACGACCTCGTACTGGAGATTCCGGTCCGGCGTGAACGGGACGAGGATGTTCGAGAGACGGTCCCGTTCGAGCCAGTACCCGGTCCGGCGCTGCCCGGAGCCCGCGAGCCTCATCGCGGCGGCGGCGCCCGGCACCGGAAGGAACTTACTCCGGAGCGGCAGCAAGTCGACCAGGAGCGTCCGTCCCCGAAGAGGGGCGTCCCCCTCCGATGCGGCCAGGCGGACCCACGAGTCCGCCTGGAACGGCAGCATCCGCCCGCCTCCCTTGGGCTTCGACCAGCTCCGGCCGTCCCACGACGAGAACGCCAGCGTCCGCAGGCGGAGCGAGCCCGGTTCGTTCATCACTGCCGCGTCGCCCTCGATCCGGAGCTGGACGCGATCGCTCCGTTTCAGGACCCCGGTGACGCTCGGGTCGAGGGTCTCGGAGAAACCGGTCCATATCTCGCGCGAGTCGGCCTGAATGCCCCGCACATAGGGCGTCCGGATCCTCGGAAGGAGCAGGAAGAAAGGGATAGCGGCAACCAGCACCGCCGCTACCGCGACCGCCACCTGGCCAGGCCGCGGGATCTCCCTCGCCCCCACCCGATGCCACTCGCCGGGGGCGTCGGCCAGCTCCCTCCACAGCGCCCACCGGACCAGGACCACCCAGGCGAGCGCCGCATACGGGACAACGAAGACGAGGATCGACACGTGGAACGAGGTGGCCAGCGACCCGATGAAAAGGAACGCCGCAAGCGAGAGAACGAGAGAGAGGTCACTTTCGCGGCGGACGGCGGCCAGCTTCACCAGCGTGGTCAGGAGCAGCAGGACCACGGCGGTCCGGAGGAGGCTACGAAAACCGAAGCGGTACCGGAAGACGAGGATGAAGACCGCGAGGCCAATCCCGTTGAGCACCCAGTTCGGGAGGACGAGGATCCGTCCTTTCGCCACGAAGAGGAGGTGCAGCCCCAGCAGAAGGGCCCACACGGCAAAGAGGACCGGCGCGAGCGAGTCCGCGAAGACGAGGGGGACCGGAGCGAAGAGCGTCAGGAGACCTGCTGCCAGCACCCGTTCCCGGCGGAAGGGCAGGGCTTCCGGCGGAGCCTTCGTCCTCTTCATCACGCGCCCTCGCCAGCGCTCGACCGGGATCGCACGACGTAGACGGCGGCACCCCTGGGCAGCGGGCCCGGCGGCGTCGACGAGGAACGAACGACAGCGAGCGCTCCGAGCAGGGCCCGCCGCTGACGGCGGCCCTCACCCGGCGCGAGAAGGTCGCCTCCCGCCGCGAGGCCCACGCGGTCCCCCCGGGCGAGGAGCTGGAGGACGACACCTGCGGCCTCCGAGACCGCCTTCTCGAATCCGGGCCCGCTTCCCTCCAGGACGACGACCGCGCTCCGCATCTCCTCGGAGTCGCGCTCGCGGACGATTGGACTCCCCTGCCGGGCTGTCTGGGGCCAATGGATGTCGCGCGGATCGTCGCCCGGGAGCGCCTCCCGGAGATTCCTGATCCCGGCCCCCCGCCCCCGCCGTTCGGACCGTCCGCCTTCTCGCTCGTCGTGTCCCGTCTCCGGCTCCGGCAGCGGCACGAAGATCGGCCTGGGGAAGACGAGCCTTTCGAAGCCAGCCGGGTGACGGCGTCCCTTGCGGAAGAGGCCGATCGGGTAGGAGCTGAAGACGAGCGACTCGACGGCGGCGGGCCCGCGCGTGGGGAAAACCAGCTCCACCTCCCGCCGCTCACAGTCCCCGGTGCGAACGGACGGGAAGAGCCACGGCCCGCCGTGCGTCCCGGTCGAGACGAGGATCGCGGTTCGCTCGCGTCGCAAGCGGTTCTCCAACGCAAGGACGCACCGGACGGGCTCTCCGGCGAAGACCTCGTCGGGCCCTTCGAGCGTCGGCCGGAGGTCCGCGACGTTCCGGCGCGACAGGATGCCCGAGACGACCAAGACCCCGAGAAACAGCGAGAGAAGGAGGTAGAGGCCGTTGTTCCCTGTGTTCGTCGCCCCGACCGCGACGACGACGGTGACCAGGACGAACCCCAGGCCGAACTTCGTCACGCGGACGACGATCCCTCGGTCCCAGTCCAGGAATCTCCGGAACCGCTGCGCGTTCGCGCTCATGGTCGACCGCGGCGAGGAGGTCCCCCCGCTCAGAGCGGGACCTTCACCTCGTCGAGGATCTTCCGGATCGCGTTCCGTTCCCGCTCTCCGGCCGCGCCCCGCTCCCGCGACGGGTTCGCGGAGAGGACGCGGTGAGCGAGGACCTGCAGGGCCATCCGCTTGACGTCGTCGGGGGTCGCGAACGAACGGCCGGCGACGAGGGCCCGCGCTTGCGCGGCACGGTAGAGCCCCTGCGCGCCGCGAGGTGAGACTCCCAGTAGCAAGTCCGAGGGCCGGCGCGTGGCCGCCACGATCGCCATCATGTAGTCGAGCAGCTTCTCCGCCACCGTTACCGCCTCCACCTCCCGCTGAAGGCCCAGGAGGCCGTCCAGGTCCAGGACCGGAACCAGCGCGCCGAGCGCTTTCTCAGCCCCGCCGCTCCGAAGAAGGCGCCGCTCCTCGTCGGGCTCCGGATAGCCGAGCGAGATCCTCATCAGGAAACGGTCGAGCTGGGACTCGGGGAGCGGATAGGTTCCGAGGTACTCGACCGGGTTCTGGGTCGCCAGGACGAGGAACGGCTCCGGGAGCGGAAGAGTCCTGCCGTCGACCGAGACGGAGCGGTCGTTCATCGCCTCGAGAAGCGCGGCCTGGGCCTTCGGAGTCGCCCGGTTGATCTCGTCGGCGAGGAGGATCGGACTGAAGACGGGCCCGGGGTGGAACTCGAAGGCCTGGGTTTTCTGGTTGTAGACGGAGAGTCCGACGATGTCCGACGGGAGCGTGTCCGGCGTGAACTGGAGGCGGTGGACCACGAGCCCGACGGACTTTCCGAGGGCGAGGGCGAGCGTCGTCTTCCCGACCCCCGGGACGTCCTCGATCAGGAGGTGCCCCCGCGAGAGGAGGCAGACGACCGCGTCCTCGACGACGCTCTCCGGCCCCCGGAACGCCGAGCGGACGGCGGCGACGAGCCGAGTCGCCGACGTCACGCCCTCCTCCCCTTCGCGATCTCCTGCTCTACGAAGGTCCTCAGGTCGTCCGAGGCACCCTTTCGCGACACGAGAAGCCCGGCCGGCGAGTCGACGACGATGACGCCGTCCAGGCCGATCAGAACGACCGGACGCTCCGAGGCGAGAACAAGACTGTTCGAGCTCCCAATCAGGGTGGCGCTCCCCTCGGCGGCGTTCCCCGCGGCGTCCTTGGTCCGGAACTCGTGAACGGCATCCCACGACCCGAGGTCGCTCCAGCCGCAGTCGGCAGGGACCGTCCTAACGTCGCGAGCCTTCTCCATGACCGCGTAGTCGATCGAGAGCTTCGGCGAGCGGGCGAAGGCCGCGGCAAACCCCACGGCGTTGCCGGCCTTGCGTGCGGCATGGGCGTCCCGGGCCGCCGCGAGGATCTCGGGACAAAGCTCCTCCATCGCCGCGAGGAGGACCGGGATGCGGAACGCGAAAATCCCGGCGTTCCAGTAGAAGTTGCCCGACCGAAAGTAGCGCTCGGCCATCTCGAGAGGCGGCTTCTCGACGAAGCGGAGGACGCGTCGGACCGGGCTTCCGGCGTCGTCCACGCCGGTCTCGAGATAGCCGTACCCGGTTTCCGGGCGAGTAGGCGGGACGCCCAAGGTGATGAAGACGTCCCCCTGACGCGCCGCCTCGACGGCGAGCGCGAGGGCCGCTCCGAAGGCCTCTGGGTCGCGTACCCCCTGGTCGGACGGCAGGACGACGAGCGTGGCGCCGGGGCGGACCTCGTCGACGACCAGGGCGGAGAGGGCGATGGCTGGCGCAGTGTTCCGGCGCTCCGGCTCCAGAACGAGCCGCCCGGCCGGAAGCGCCGGGAACTCGCGGCGGATCAGCTCCTCGTGCGAAACCCGTGCCGAGAAGAAGACGCCATCGGGTCCAGCCACATCGGCGGCCCGGTCGAACGTCTCGGCCAGGAGGCTTTTCCCTCCACCCAGCTCGAGAAATGGCTTGGGGCACTCGTCGGTCGAGCGCGGCCACAGACGGGTCCCGCTTCCGCCAGCGAGGATCAGGGCCGCGGCGGAAGGGGTCGTCGACGTCGTTTTCGCCATGCCGTCGATTCTACGGGCGCCGGTGTTCGGTCATCGCGCGCGGTCTCCCGGGAGCTCGATCTCGGGGACGAGCGTGACGCCGAACTGCGCGTGGACTGCGTCCTGCATCGTCGCCATCAGCTCCCTCACGTCCCGCGCCGTCGCGCCGCCGACGTTGACGATCACATTCGCGTGCCTCGGCGACACCTCGGCTCCGCCACACCGCTTCCCCTTTAGACCGCACTCCTCGAGGAGCTTCCCGGCCAGGAGCCCCGGCGGGTTCTTGAAGATCGACCCGGCGTTCGGCTCGGACGGGAGCGCCTCCTTCCTCCTCTTCCGGACGGCGACGAGCTTAGCCTCGATCTCCTCGGGCGGCCGCCGCCAGAGGCGCAGGGTGCCTCCCGTCACGATGTCCGGCCTTCCGATCAGCTCCGTGAAGCGGTAGCCGTGACGGATCTCGGAAGCGGCGAGCTGCGCCTCGGAGCCATCGGGCGAAACGACCTCCACCGAGACGAGGAGGTCGAACAGCTCGGTCCCGTAGGCGCCGGCGTTGATCCGGATCGCTCCTCCGAACGTGGACGGGATCCCCGAGAGGTCCTCGAGGCCCGACAACCCCCGGGCCGCCGTCCCCACCGCCAGCGAGACGAGCGAGGCGCCGGCCCCCGCATGGACGAGATCCCCCTCCGACCTCCACTCCCGGAACTCTCCCGACAGGACGAAGACCGCCCCGTACCACCCTTCGTCAGGAATCAGAATGTTGGAGCCCTTCCCGAGGGCCAGCAGCGGGAGACCGTTCTGGGCGGCGAACCGGAAGAACGGGGCGAGCGCCGACTTCTTCTTCACCTCGGCGAAGACCCGCGCCCTCCCGCCGACGCGGAGCGTCGTCCACGGAGCGAGCGGCTCGTCCTCGCGGAGCTCGAGGCCCTCGACGGGAGATTCCATCGTAATCATCGGGGCAGCACGAGCGCAAGGGCGACGAAGGCGAGGGCGCCGAGAACCCCGGCCGCGACGTCGTCGAGCACGATGCCCGTCCCGCCGGGAAGGCGCTCGAGCGCGCCGACCGGCCCCGGCTTCAGGATGTCGAGGAGGCGGAAGAGGAGGAACGCCGCCAGGACGCCTCCTACGGCCGTGCCTCCCGCCAGCCTCGGAAAGGCCGCGTGAAGCCCCAGTAGCGTGATGGCCTGCCCCGCCACCTCGTCCACCACGATCTCCTTCGGGTCCTCGGCCCCGAGGAGCTCGGCCGTCCGTGTCGCCGCCGGAATCCCTACCGCGATCGCCGCGAGGGCGAGAACGGCGATGGAGGCGAGCCCCCAGCCGGCGAAGAGGGCCTCGGCAACGACGACAGCCGCGGCGCTTCCCCAGGTCCCGGTCGGCCCTGGCAGCAGCCCGACCCCGAACCAGGTCGAGATCAGGGCGGAGAGCGGCCGCTCACGCAACCGATCCCGGCGCGACCGGGCCGGCGATTGCTTCCCGGCATTCGTTGCTCCAGAATGCACGTCGTTCCTTCCTGACTGGCGAGGGGCTCGCGCCAGATATTGGTCTGTGTGTGCGGACCGCCCTCGCATTCTCTCTCGCCCGACGAATTTACGCCGTTCTTTCGCCGCGGTCCCCTTCACCGCGCCCTATAATCTGCATCGTTAAAACGAAAGAGAGGACCATTCATGGTCACCTTCGACAAAGACAAGCTCAAGGCCCTCGAGCAAGCGGTCCAACAGATCGACCGCCAGTTCGGCAAGGGAGCCCTCGTCCGGCTCGGCGACAAGCCTCAGGACGCCATCCAGGCGATCTCCACCGGCTCCATCGCCGTGGACGCTGCGCTCGGGATCGGAGGCGTCCCTCGCGGACGCGTCATCGAGATCTTCGGGCCCGAGTCGTCGGGCAAGACCACCCTCACCCTCCACATCATCGCCGAGGCGCAGAAGCGCGGCGGCCTCGCCGCGTTCATCGACGCCGAGCACGCCCTCGACGCCGAGTACGCCAAGAAGCTCGGCGTGGACATCGAGAATCTGATGGTCTCCCAGCCGGACTCCGGCGAGCAGGGCCTCGAGATCGCGGAGGCTCTCATCCGCTCCGCGGCCATCGACGTCGTCGTCATCGACTCCGTCTCCGCGCTCGTCCCCAAGGCGGAGCTCGAGGGCGAGATGGGGGACGCCGTCGTCGGCCTCCAGGCCCGGCTGATGTCGCAGGCCCTCCGGAAGCTGACCGCCGTCGTCTCGAAGTCGAAGACCAGCCTCATCTTCATCAACCAGATCCGCGAGAAGATCGGCGTGATGTTCGGCAACCCCGAGACGACCAGCGGAGGCCGCGCGCTCAAGTTCTACTCGTCGGTCCGGATCGACATCCGGCGCATCAACTCGATCAAGGACGGCGAGGAGGTCGTCGGGAGCCGCACGAAGGTCAAGGTCGTCAAGAACAAGGTCGCCTCGCCCTTCAAGATGGCCGAGTTCGACATCAACTACGGAGAAGGAATCTCGAAGGTCGGCGAGCTAATCGACATCGGGATCGAGATGAAGATCGTGGAGAAGTCCGGAGCGTGGTTCAGCTACGGTGACCTCCGGATCGGACAGGGTCGCGAGAACGCCAAGCAGTTCCTGCGCGACAACCCGGACGTGGCGGCCGAGATCGAGGTCAAGATCCGCGAGCGGATGGGACTTCCGACTGCCGACGTCATTGTGCCGGCGACCCCGAAGGAAACGAGCCCGAAGGAAACGAAACCGGCACCGCCGCCGCCCGCCCCGGAGAAGAAGAAATCCTGAACTGACCAGTTCCACGACAGTCTTGCGGGCCGCCTCCCAAGCGGGGCGGTCCGCTTTCTTTCTCGTTTCCTCGCAAACCTCGGCCGCGTTCCTGCGTCTACAACAACATGGCGTCCCGTCTCGTGATTACTTCCCCCTCCCCGCCCGATCTCGCCGGCCACTCTTGGCTCCACGCCGGTGCCATCCCCTGGAGCCGCGCGATGGCCCTTCGAAAGTGGAGAACGGCCCTCGCGTGGATCGTCGCCGCCCAGGCCGGGGCCACCCTGGTCAAGGTCTTCGTCGACCTCGTCACCGAGACCGGCGACGCCTGGTCGGGGCTCCTGTCGATCGGCGAGGCGGCCCTTCTCGCCGCAGTCCTGGTCCTGATGACCCGGCACGCCGAGGGAAAGCTCCTCAGCCGCCCCCCGAAATCCCTCCTCGGCTGGCAGCTCGGCGCCTTCGTCTCGATGGCGATCTGGGAAACGGGCCTCGCGCTCCTGCACCCCTCGGCGAACTGGCTGGGGGACACCCACTTCTTGATCGGCCACGCGCTGGCCGGCATCAGCTTCCTGCTCGTGGCCGGCTGGCTCGTCGGGACCAAGCTGATGCTCGCCGGAATCGAGGACGACCAGGCCTCCTGATCTCTACAATGGAGGCCGATGAAAGCAATCGGCCTCGCCGTCCTCGTCGCGCTCGCCCCGTGGGCGCGCGCCGACCATGCGTACCTCGCCCCGTGGGTCGTCGTCGAGCCTGGTGATCCGGGACCGGTCGCCTCCTCCGCTCCCGCGCCAACGCTCTCCCCCAACAGCCCGGGGATCCTCCTCGAGGTTCCGCATGATGCCCTCGGGACCCAGAGCGTCGACGCGGCGACCCGCACGCTCGTCACCCGCGCGCACGCCGGAGGTTGGAGGGCAGGGATCTCGGTGGAGCTCCACGACGAGCCGGAGCCGGTCGCGGGCGCTGCTACCGACGCGATGACCGCCGAGAAACTATTTCCGGGGCTCGGCACGCTCCTCTCGGCCGCCAGCGGCGCCGACCTCTACCTCCTGTCGTTTCCGAGGCTGACCGACGACCCGAGGCCGTATCGATGGGTGATCCGGAAGGTGGCCTCCGAGATCCGCGCCGCGAACCCGGGGAGCCGGATCGGCGTCCTGTTCGCCGGGTCCGAGGCGGCACCCTTCTTTCCCACGATGGCGGCGCAAATTCTCTCGGAAGAGGTTGCCGCCTACGTCGACCTTCTCGGCCTCCGCTTCGCAGGGCTTCCCCCTTCGGCACCCGCCGTCCGGACCGCCGCCGACGCCGTGATCTTCGGACGACCCCTCTTCGTCCAATCCGGGTCGGCCGCCGGAGTCCCGGCTCTGCTGCACCGGGCGGCAGACCTCGCCGAGGCCGGGGCCCCGTTCTTCGCGAGTCCGCTCGCTCCGGGAACGAGCCCAGCTCCCCTGCTGACGCTGGGCTCCCTGATGGCAGGCGACTTCGCTCGGGACGCGAGGCCTTGGGCCGCCAGCGGACGCGCGGGGGAGCCGGCGGCCGTCTACCGGGCCGTCTCCGGCAACGACCTGGGCGGCCTCATCCTAGTGCCCGGCGACGACATCCAGGGGCCGATCACGCTGACGCTCGACAGCCCGTCGTACTCGGCCGCGACCATTCACGACCTGACGACCGGGAAAAGCCGGAGCATGGCGATCCCCAAGAGCGCCACCGCGCCGCGGCTCACGCTCTCGACCGCCGGAGGGCCCGTCGCCGTCGTCCTGACGGCGCGCGAGATGGCCCCTCAGGAAGCTGCCCACGCGTCGGCGGGCGTCTCCGCCGTCCGTTCGCTGACGGCCGAGGAGATCCTCGCCCGCCACCAGGTGTGGCGTGCCGCTCGCGACGCGCGCTGGAAGCGGTTCACCGCGGTCAACACGACGGCGATCCGGTTCCGTTTCGCCGACTTCGACCAGGTTTTCGACCTCACCCTCCGTGGGCCCTTCTTCTTCGAGCTCGGAAAGCCCTGGGACTGGGCCTGGAGCGAGGCGTACTTCAACGGCGTCCGCTGGCGCGGCAAGAAGCTCCCGGAGCTGCCGCTTCTGCAGCCGGAGAAGGTCTCCGAGCTTCCTCTCGCGCTCACCTTCGGTGATGCCTACAGCTACATGCTGAAGGACGAGGAGACCGTCGCCGGGATCCCGTGCTGGGGGCTCGACTTCGAGCCGAGGCCGGGCTCCCCGAAAGAGGCGCTCTACGCCGGACGGGTCTGGATATCCAAGTCCGATTTCGCCGTCGTCCGCACGCGGGTCCGCCAGCTCAACCTCGTGGGCGACGTCCAGTCCGTCGACGAGACCACCGACTACGGCCTGGTGCCGGCGCCCGACGGGGGCGAGCCGCTTCGCTTCCCTCTCAAGACCTCGGGACAGTGGGTCCTCAAGACGTTCTCCCGGACGACGGTGATGGAACGGGAGACGACCCTTACCGACCTCCGCGTCGACCCGGCCGACTTCGAGGCCGCCCGCCGGGCATCCTATTCCTCCAACGACGTCATGGTGCGCGACACCGACCAGGGAAACCGCTACCTCGAGCGGACGAAGGAGGGCGACCGCGTCGTCGGGGCGGGGCGGAAGTCGACCCAGCTCTTCGGCCTCGCCGGCCTCTTCTACGACGGATCGTTCAATTACCCGCTCCCTCTCGCCGGCGTCTACTACATCGACCTCGACTTTCATAAGAGGCAGCAGCAGCTGCAGATCTTCTTTGCCGGCATCCTCCTCGCGGGCTCCTTCAACGAGCCCAAGCTCTTCGGCTCCAACTTCGACCTCGGCGTCGACCTCTTCGGCATCGCGATCCGGGGCTCCGACACTCTCTACATCGACGGGACCGAGGACAAGGCGCAGAGCGTGAAGCAGCGGACCTTCGCCGGGAACCTGAACGTCGGCTACCCGGTCATGAGGCACCTCAAGGTAACCGCGACGCTCAGTGAGGCCCACCGCGACTTCGCGAGTGACTCCGACACCGCCGCCGACTTCGTCATCCCCTCCGACCATTTCGTCACCGGGCTGGAGGGGACCGCGACGTGGGACCAGTCCGGGTGGAAGCTGACCGGGAGGTACGGGTTCTTCCACCGCTCGCAGTGGAACGCTTGGGGCACCCCCGGGAACCCGGACTACGACCCCTCGAAACAGGATTACCGGACATATTTGGTCGGCCTTTCGAAGAGCCTCTACTTCCCGGGTTTCCGGCGGCTCCAGGCGTCCGCCTCCTTCGTGGGGACGGAGAACGTCGACCGGTTCTCCAAGATCTCGTTCGGATCGTTCGGGGCGACCGGCCTCCACGGCTTCCGGAGCGGGGGCCTCCGCGGGGATCAGGCGGTCCTCCTCAAAACCAGCTACGGGATCGTCGTCGGCGACGTCTTCCGGGTGGAGGTGCTCTACGACCACGCCATGGTGAAGGACCAGGCCACCGGCCTCGACTGGGCGAACTTCGGCGGCGCAGGGGTCTCCGGACAGTTCAACGGCCCCTGGTCGACCCTCGTCCGCCTCGACGCCGGGATCCCGGTCGTCGGCCGGAGCCGGGGACAGACCGGAGGCACCATCAACCTCACGTTCCTGAAGTTCTTTTGACCCGTTTGGCTCCGATCCGCCCGGCTAGAATGGAGGTCCCAAACCCGGCCGCGCCGGGACGAAAGGAGTCCCCGTGCCACCGCTCACGCGAAAAGCCCTCGTCTCCGTCTCCAACCGGACAGGACTGCTTGAGCTCGCCGGAGCTCTCACCCGCCACGGGTTCGAGATCGTCTCCACCGGCGGAACCGCCCAGGCGCTGACCGACGCGGGTATGAACGTCATCCCGGTGGGCGACCTGACCGGCTTTCCCGAGGTTTTCGGGGGACGGGTCAAGACCCTGCACCCGAAGATTTTCGGGGGGATCCTCTACGAACGCGGAGCCAAGTCGCACCTGCGCCAGGCGGAGGAGAACGGGATCGGGCCGATCGACCTCGTCGCGGTGAACCTCTACCCGTTCGAGGAGACGGTCGCCTCGGGGGCTTCCTTTCAGACGGCCATCGAGAAGATCGACATCGGAGGCCCGTCTCTCCTCCGGGCGGCGGCCAAGAACCACGCCACCGTCACGGTCCTCTGCGACCCGGCCGACTACCCGTCGACGATCGCCGAGCTGGACGCGAACGACGGCCGGACGACTCCCGAGTATCGCCGGCGCCTGGCGGCCAAGGTCTTCCGGAGGACCGCGGCCTATGACGCCGCCATCGCCCGGTGGTTCGCGGCCGAGTCGGGTGACGGGCCTTTCCCGGAGTGGCTCTCTCTCTCGTTCAACCTCGGGGCGGAGCTTCGGTACGGCGAGAACCCGCACCAGAAGGGGGCCTTCTTCGTCGACGGGGCCTC
>OLLZ01000671.1_pt1 | contig 12233 bp, 11 predicted proteins | sample 1604661 | NCBI WGS metagenome assembly OLLZ01 (sample SAMEA104055726, study PRJEB20765) | soil metagenome | biome: Arctic tundra; feature: Polygonal ground; material: soil | place: USA | collected 2011-09 | depth 0-0.5 m | reverse complement strand
CGGCCACCGACTCCTTCCGCGTCACGCCGCCGTCCGCGACGGCGACCGGGAAGGAGAGGCCCGCCACCGCCTCCTCGAACCGGGTACGGAACTCCCGGGGAACCGACACCACGGCCCGGTCGACCCTCCCGGAGGCGAAGAGCCGGTCGAGAGCGTGGAGGAGCAGGGGACGGCCGGCCAGCAGGACGAGAGCCTTCGGGCCCGAGTCGTGGAACCGGGTCCCGTAGCCGGCCGCCGGCACGAGGGCGATCGTGGTCACGCGGTCACCGACGCACCGAGGATCCTCACCTCGCGAGGATCTCCGTCTCCTTGGCCTTCAGGATGGCGTCGACATCACCCACCGCCTTGTCCGTCAGCTTCTGGATCTCGTCGAGTGTCCGCTTCTCCTCATCTGCGGAGATGGTGGAGGCATTCGCCTCCTTCTTCACCTTCTCGTTCGACTCGTGGCGGTGGTGGCGCAGCTCGACCTTCGTGTGCTCGAGGAGGGCGTGCGCCTTCTTCACGATCTCCTTGCGCCGTTCCTCGGTCGGAGATGGGACGGGGATCCGGATGATCCGGCCATCGGAGGCGGGATTCAGCCCAAGGTCGCTCGTCCGGATCGCCTTCTCGATCGCCGGGCAAAGCGACGGCTCCCACGGCTGCGCGAGGAGGAGGGTCGCGTCGGGGGCCGAGAGGTTCGCCACCTGGCTCAGCGGGGTCGGCGTCCCGTAGTACTCGACCATGATCCCCTCGAGCAGCGACACGGAGGCCCTCCCCGTCCGAAGGTGCTTCAGCTCGGTTCTCAGCGCCTCGATCGAGGTATGCATCCGTCGTTCGGTGTCTTTCTTGATTTCGCTGATCGTCGGCATCGTTCGTCTCCTTCGAGGAGCGGATCTGCAGGATGGTTGGGGAACCGGGGCGTCAGGACGGGAGACCGCCTCCATCGACGGTGCTCCCGGTAGGGTCACCCAGGACGACGCGGCGAATGTTACCTGGGACGAGGAGGTTGAAGACCCGGATCGGGAGCCGGTTCTCGCGGCAGAGGGCGATGGAGGCCGCGTCCATCACGCCGAGTTGCCGCTCGAGGACCTCCTGGTAGGTGACGTGCGCAAGCAGCTTGGCGCCCGGATCCTTCTTCGGGTCCGAGGTGTAGATCCCATCGACGCGGGTCGCCTTCAGGATCGCGTCCGCCCGGATCTCGCTCGCCCTGAGAGCGGCCGCAGAGTCGGTGGTGAAAAACGGGCTTCCTGTACCGCCCGCGAAGATGACGACACGCTTCTTCTCCAGGTGGCGGATCGCCCGCCGCCGCAGGAACGGCTCGGCGACCGCGCGAACCTCGAAGGCCGTCATCACGCGCGTGAAGAAGCCCCGTTTCTCCATCGCGTCCTGCAAGGCCAGGCCGTTGATCACCGTCGCGAGCATCCCCATGTTGTCGCCCGTCACACGGTCGATCCCCTGGGTGGCGGCCGAGACGCCCCGAATGATGTTCCCGCCCCCGATCACGATCGCGATCTCCACGCCCAAACGGCAGACCTCGGCGACCTCGTCGGCGATGCGAGCGACCACCGCCGGATCGATCCCGAACGTCTGGGCGCCGAGAAGGGCTTCCCCGGAGAGCTTCAGCAGGATTCGCCGATAGACGGGAGCGGCCTGACTCGCGGACGGTTCGCCGTTCACCCCTCGGCCCGTCCCTACTTCGTCAGGGCGGAAACTTCCGCCGCGTAGTCTCCCTGCTTCTTCTCGACTCCTTCGCCGACCTTGAAGCGGACGAAGCGGACGATCTTCGCGTCTTTCTCGCCACGCTCGGCAACGACCTGCGACACCTTCTTCGAGTCATCCTTGGCGAACGGCTGGTCGACGAGGACCACCTCGCCGAACCACTTGGAGATCATTCCCTCGACCATCTTCTCGGCGATCGCTTCGGGCTTTCCTGCCGCCACGGCCTTCGCCCTGGCGATCTCGCGCTCGTCGGCGAGCGCCTTCGGGGAGACGGAGTCCCGGTTCACGTAGAGCGGCGCAAGCGCCGCCACGTGCATGGCGATGTCGCGCGCGAGGACGTCGTCGCACCCGACCGTCTCGATGACGACGACGGTCTTGTCCCCTGGGTGGGCGTAAAGACTGATCTTCGCGCCCTTTCCGGCCACGAGCCGGGCGAATCGGCGGAGCTGCGTGTTCTCCCCCGTCTTCGCGGTGGCGGCCTGCAGCCACTCTCCGATCGTGCCCGTCGCTCCGCTCAGGCCGGACGGGACGGCCATCGGGTGAAGGACAGCGCCGTCGCCGTCCGGAGCGTCACCGAGCGAGGAGGCCGCGAAGACGAAGTTCGCGAGGAATTGCCGGGCCTTCCCGAAGTCCTCGGTCTTGGCGACGAAATCCGTCTCGCAGTTCAGCTCGACCAGTGCGGCGGTCTGGCCGTCGACCTCGTAGCCGACGAGCCCCTCGGCCGCGGCGCGCCCCGCCTTCTTGGCGGCGGCGGCGAGCCCCTTCTTTCGGAGGATCTTCTCGGCCTCCTCCATGTTCCCGTTCGCTTCCGTCAGCGCCGACTTGCAGTCGAGGATCCCGGCACCGGTCTTTTCGCGAAGCTCCTTGATGAGGGCCGTGGTGATTTCCATCTTCGTTCCCCTGGTTTCGGTTCGGTTTCTCAGGTCGGACCACGGAGGCCCGGTTGGATCGGTTCCGGCGTGAAGAAGCCGGCGGGCGCGGAGTCGATGTTCCGCCTGTCCCGCCGGCGCGTCGGTTCGTCGGTTCGAGATTGGCGGCGTCAGGCCGGGAGGGGAACCACGTCCTTGGGCGCGGCGTCCGGTGCGACCGCCGCGTCCGTCACGCCGAAGTTCGAGGGCATCGGCTCGTCGACGGTGTCGTCGTGAGCCTTGCCGATGAAGCGCTCCTCCTGGGCATGGAGCCCTTCGAGAACGGCGTCCGCGATCTTGGAGGTGAACAGCTTGATCGCTCGAATCGCGTCGTCGTTGCCCGGGATGACGTAGCTGATCGGGTCGGGGTCGCAGTTCGTGTCGACGATCGCCACGACCGGGATCCTGAGCTTGTTCGCCTCCTGGACCGCGATCGCCTCCTTCTTGGGGTCAATCACGAACAGGACGTCCGGGAGCTCGTCCATCTCGGTGATGCCCGAGAGGTTTTTCGCGAGCTTCGACCGCTCGCGATCGAGCTTGATCCGCTCTTTCTTCGTGAGGATCGCGTCGGAGCCCTCGGCGAGCATCGCCTCGATCTCCTTCAGACGCGTGATCGACTTGCGGATCGTCACGAAGTTCGTGAGGGTCCCGCCCAGCCACCGGTTGTTCACGAAGAACATCCCGCAGCGGTTGGCCTCCTCGAAAATGGCGTCCTGCGCCTGGCGCTTCGTGCCGACGAACAGGATGTTCTTCCCCTGCGCCGCGGCCTCCGTGACGAACGTCGCCGCCTCCCGGAAGCACTTCAGCGTCTTCTGGAGGTCGATGATGTAGATTCCGTTCCGTTTCCCGAAGATGAACTTCTTCATCTTGGGGTCCCAGCGCTTCGTCTGGTGCCCGAAGTGGACACCCGCTTCGAGCAGCTCCTTCATCGCGATCTGGCTCATGCTGACCTCGTTACCTCTTGGAGAACTGGAACCGGGCCCGGGCGCCGCGCTGACCGTACTTCTTCCGTTCCTTCATGCGCGAGTCGCGTGTGAGGAGGCCGGCCTTCTTGAGGGTCCCCCGCAGCTCTACGTTGAAGAGGCACAGGGCGCGTGCGATCCCGTGGCGGATCGCCCCCGCCTGACCGGCGCTCCCGCCGCCGTCGACGACCGCGACCATGTCGAATTTCTCGGCCGTCTCGGTCAGCTGAAGGGGCTGCCGGATCACCATCTTCAGGACGTCGTTCGGAAAGTATTCGTCGAACGGCCGGTCGTTCACGAGGAACGACCCGTTACCCGCGCGCAGGAACACGCGGGCCACCGCCTCCTTGCGGCGCCCGACCGCGTGGTATTGAAGATTCGTCAAGGTTCCGTCTCTCCTGTCGTCCGTGTCGTCGATCTCGTTATGGCGTGATGCCGAAACTCTCTTGCCGTCTCTTGCCGTCTCTTGCCGGGGTCAGGACACCGAGACTTGTGCCACGTGGGGGTGGCTCGGCCCTGCGTAGACCTTCAGCTTCTTGATCATCTTCCGGCCGAGCTTCGTCTTGGGAAGCATGCCGCGCACGGCCGCCTCGATGACCTGCTCAGGCCTCGTGGCACGCAGCTTTCCGGCCGCGATCTCCTTGAGCCCGCCCGGAAAGCCGGTGTGCCTGCGGTAGAGCTTGCTCTCGAGCTTGTTCCCCGTGAATGCCACCTTCTCGGCGTTCACGACGACCACGAAGTCGCCCGTGTCGAGGAACGGCGTGTACTGGGGCTTCAGCTTGCCGGAGAGGTGCTGAGCCACCGCGCTCGCGAGACGGCCGAGGACCTTCCCGTCGGCATCCACGACGATCCACCTACGGGGAAACTCATTCATGTTCGGGAGAGGCGTTCGGCTGCTCACGGGATCCAGATCTCCGGTCTCGGTTGCGTGGGGCGCCCGGACAAGGCGCTCCGGCTGAAGGATAAGGATGACCGGTACAGCCAGGCCCTCGTCAAAAGAGCGCGCAAGACCGGGATCCCGTGGTCATCGCGAAAGGGGTCGACGGTGTCTCGGGGTTCTCCGACCGTGGTTTCCGAAACTGCAGGACTTCTGCAAGGACGGAGCCCGCCACGTTACGCGACGTGCTCCATCCTGTCAAGGGCCGGAGGACCGTGGAGTCAGCATCGGGGAGGGTCGAACTCGCGCGCCCGGCGAGCTGCGCTCGCATCAATACGAAAGCCCGGCTTGGCCGGGCTCTCGTTCTACGTTCTTTGGAGCGGGACACGAGGGTCGAACTCGCGACATCTACCTTGGCAAGGTAGCGCTCTACCACTGAGCTAGTCCCGCACCCGGGGAGGCGGAATTTAGGGGAATCAGGGTTCGAAGTCAAGACCATCGGACAGACCATCGGACGGCTGGATAGGATCGCTAGAAGAGGGCCGACGACGTGTGTGACCATCAGGTGAAAGAGGCCATCGATCGGTTGGAGGAGATGAAGGTCAGTAGCTCTCCGCCGGGATCCCGGCCACGAAGCTCCCGTCCGACGTCACGTTGTCGTTCAGGACGCCGTACGCGAAGAACGTGTCGTCGCCCGACACCCGGGTGACCACGGCATACGCCGCCGACGTGCTCGCGAGCGCTCCGGACACCTCCAGCACCTTCGACCACTGATACCAGTCCCCCGGTTGGAGCGTCACGGTCAGGGCCGACCCAGCGGGAGTTCCCGTTGCCGCGTCGTAGAGCTGGACCCGAAGCGTGATCGGCAGCTTCGAGCCACCGCCGGTGTGAACGACGGCGAGGTTGGACCGGACGGCAGCCGTCTGGGAGAGCGCCGGAACGCGCGCCGAAGTCCTCGCGCCACCCCCTTCTGCCACAGCCGGATAGAAGAGGCCGAACGACCCACCGATGGCAGCGTCGGGGTTCGGCGTCGAGGCTCTCGCCAGCACCACCGTCGACGGCGAGTCGAGGGAATCGAGATACCGGAAGTGGACCGAGAGCGTCCCCACTTGCGGCCCGCCCGTGACCGGGTCGGGGATCCCCATCCCGCTCGCCCTGAGGAAGGCGATGACGTCGGGGATCGTCCGCTGCTCCCGCGCCGCCAGCGTCACGGTCACCGACGGAACGCCTGTGGCCGTGCCGAAGCCCGGCGCCGGCTGGTAGACCAGGTCGACCGGCGTCCCGATCGGCCCGTCGTTCGCGATCGTCAGCTCGGTCGTGTAGTGGGACCCGGCCACTCCAAGGACGTCCAGGACGACCGGGACGATCTGTCGCCTCGCCGCGGCCCGGCCGCCGGGCCGGAACATTGGGAGATACGACCCGTCCGAGGTCGCCATGTCGTTCACGACTCCGTAAGCCGTGAACGGCCCGGAGCCCGAGGTCCGGGTGACGAGCGCGTAGCCGTACGATCCGTCCGGCAGGCCCGCGAGGCCCAGGACGTCGTTGAACTGGGTCCACTCGCCGGGTGCCAGGGTCGCTGTGAGCGGCGAACCGGACGGGGTCCCGTTGGCCGCGTAGACCTGGACGGAGAGCTGGATGGGCGCGGAGCCGCGGAACGGCGAGGGAACGTGCACCACCGCGAGATTCGACCGAAAGCTCCCGCTCACCCTCCGGAGGCCGTAGACCGTGGCCTTCTCCTCGGCGGCCTCCAGGTCGGACGGGGCGTCGTTGAAAAGGCCGTAGGTTCCTCCGTCGGGGCCAGTCGTGTAGGTCCTGGCGAGCGCGTAGTCGCCGTCCACCGGCAGCCGGCGGCCGGTCTCGTCCGCCCAGAAGATCGAGAGGCTTCCGGCGACCGGGGCGCCCGGGGAGGCCTCCGGAACCGGAATGCCCAGGCCGCGGAGGAACGCGAGAGCGTCCTCGGCCCGGATCTCCCGGTTCCCCGAAGCGGGCAGAACGGCCGTCCCGCCCCCCAGTCCGAATCCGGGAGCCGGCACGTACGTCACGAACGCGCTGAGAGCCTCGCCGGCAATCCCTCTCGGGGTAAGTCCGATGATCAGCTCCGAGCGGAACCTGGCGCCGGTGCTTCCCACCACGTCGAGGACGACGGGGAGCGTCCTGACGTCCGACTGCGCTCGGGCCACGTACGGGCCGCTCCCGGCAGTTCCGGCCCGCACCGCGAACACCCCTGGGTCGCCCGAGACCGTGGTGACGGCCCCGCGGACCACCCGGACGTCGGCGCCCGCCGGAAGGCCGGAGGTCTCTGGCATCCAGCCGCCGTCCCGCTTCACCGCAAGGCCCTCCTTTCCCGCCGCCGCGAAGAGCCGTGACGACGCCTGGTCCAGGCCCCCTGCGAAGTCGAGGGAGAAGAGCTGGGCCGTCAGGATCCCGGCGCCGTCGGGACGGAAGGTCGCGGCGTCCCGCCGGAAGACCCCTCCCGTCGACTGGGCCGCGAAGACAGGCGCCGAGCCGGCCAGCGCCCTGACCGCCGTCGGGGACGTCAGGCCGTCGCTCGAGTCGGCGAACGGCAGGGCAGCCGTCCGTGAAAAGAGCGAGTCGGTCGTGGCAACCCAGAGGCTCGACCCGAGGAAGCGGATGGCGTTGACGGACGAGCTGACCGGGAGGCCAGGCGTCGAGTCGACGGTCCAGCCGCCGGCGTTATAGAGGTAGAGGCCGGCGGTCGCCGTCCCCGCGAAGGTGCCGAACGACGTATTCGCCAGCGTGGTCGGGACGACCCCGGTCGGAAAGCCGGCGGTCGCGGCCGTCCACCCGCTTCCGCCCCCGCTGTAGACGCCGCACCCGGTGGCCGCGAGGAATGGGTCGACCGAGCCGTCGGGCGCCCGGGAGGCAGCGGTCACGTCCCCGCAGCCCGCAGGGAGCTGCGGCAGGGGCGACTGCACTCCCGCCCCCCGGGAGGCGACGAGGAGATCCGCGGCGCCTGTCTCGACGTCCATGGCCGAGACGAGGTCGGAGACGACCGACGCCCCGAGCATGGCGCGGCCCGCGGCCGGACCCGTGAAGGCGTCGGGCGTGGCCGCCCAGCCCGAGTCGACCCTCCGGTCGACCCTCCGGTAGACGGGCCCCCCGCCGGTCGCCATGTAGAGGTCGCCGCTCGAGGCCGCAAAGACGCGCGCCGACGTCGTGAGCAGACCGACGTTGTCGGCCGCCCAGGACGATCCGCTCCTCGCAAGGACCCCCGCGTCCGCCGTGGCGGCGCGTAGCGTTCCGCCGAAGGACGTGAGGCCCTGGACGACGTGCGTCCCGAACGCCGTGTCGCGGACCCACTGGGAGCCGGACCAGGCGTAGAGCCCCTGCGAGGTCCCCGCGTAGAGCGCGGAACCGTCCGAGAGGAGCGCCGCGACCTGCTCGCCCGACCCGATGCCGGCCGCAAGAGAGACCCAGGTGGAACCGTTGTAGCGGACGGCCCCGCCGCTGAGGAGTCCCAGGACGAGGTCCGTTCCGGCGAGCGTCCCTGAGATCGCGATCCCGGAGAAGGAAGGAAGCGCCGTCCACGTTCCGCCGCTTCGTCGGGCGGCCGTTCTTCCGGCCACCCAGAGCGTCGTCCCGTCGGTGACGAGGACCGTCCGGGCCGAGTCGGTTCCCGGAATCGTCTCCGCGGACCAGGTCCCGTCGCCCCCACGCCGCCAGACGGCATCGCCAGTGGCCGCGAAGGGGACTCCCCCTGTCACGGCGACCGCGCTGACCGTCCGGTCGGTCAGGCCGGAGACATACCACCCGCCCGAGCCCATCCAGACGCCCCGGTAGGCTCCGGCCCACAGGGTCCCTCCGGAATCGATCGTCAGGCTCCGGACGTCGCCGCCGTTCGGCCCGGAGGCCGCCTCGAAGCGGAGGCCCGCGTCCAGCCGGGGCGCCAGGAGGGTCAGCGACACGAGGACCGCCGCGGGGAGAACGCCGAAATCACGAAAACGTCGCATCAAAAGCTCCCTGAATCCAGTCGATCGAGGAGGACTCCCCCTCCAAAGTGACGACATCGAAGCGGACCTGACGGGCCTTTTCACGCCGCTCCGCCAGCCACTGCCGCGCGCCGAGGACGATCCGCCGCCGCTTTGCCGGGATCACCGCCTCCCCGGGCGAGCCGCAGCGGGACGAGCGGCGCCGCTTGACCTCGACGAAGACGAGCGTCTCGCCGTCGAGCCCGACCAGGTCGAGCTCGGCCCCCTCGGTCCGGACGTTTCGGGCGAGGATGGTGACGCCGCGCCCCTCGAGGAAGCGCGCCGCGGCCTCCTCCCCCTCGCGCCCTCTCTCCGTGGTCGAGCCTCCCCGCGCCGGGCGGGTAGCCGCGGCCGGGCGTGGCTTCCGCTTCCGGGCCAGTCCCAGCTCCTTAAGCCTTCCCTTCCAGTCAACGGGCGAACCGGACGGATCGGGCGGATCGGACAGCACAGTGGCGAGCATAATAGAAAAATGAGCGAGCCTCTCAGGATCCATTGCCCCGAGTGCGAGGCCCTCCTCGTCATCGACCCCGACACCGGTGCCCTGCTGCGTCATGAGCCGGCGAGCGCCAAGCGGAAGCTCGGGTCGCTCGAGGAGGCCGCGCAGGAGATGGCGCGGCGGAAGGAGCGGGCCGAGGACCTCTTCGCCGCCACCGTCGAGCGGGAGAAGAACAAGAAGGAGATCCTCGAGAAAACCTTCCGCGAGGCGCTCGAGAAGGCCAAGCAGGACCCGTCGAAGAAGCCGCGTGGCATCTTCGACGATGAGTAGAGACTTACATGTCGCTCTTGCTGATGTACCAAAGCATCCAGCCGATCCCGGCCCCGAGCGTCAGGGCGAGGGCACCCCAGACGAAGCTGATCGGCCAACGGTCGTGGTACACGGACTGGATTCGCCAGTAGGCGTAGGCGGCGCCCGCCACGAGAACGATCACCCCCACGATCTTCCGGACCCGCGTCCACCCTTCCTGCGCCTCTTCCAGGAGCGTCTCCTGCTCGCGGCGCCAGTCCCGGCGACGGCGCTCGATGTCGCGCTGGCGCGCCTGCATCCCTTCGGTGACCAGGGGCCCCTCGCTCTGCGGAGGCGGGGCTCCCTTAGGGCCGCCCGCCGCAGGCCGGAGCGTCCTAGAAGGTCCGGGCGGGTTCGTCTCAGCCATCGTTCCGCCTCCCGCCCGACAGCTCAGGCTCCCGCCGGAGCGCCAGGCTCCGCTGCGTTCGCCGAGAGGGCCTCGGCCGCGAGTTCGAGGACGTCGAACGCGTCGGCCCGGCCGCCGGTCTCGGTCTTCGCGTTCCCCAGCATCACCATGCAGAACGGACATGAGACGCCGATCCCCTCGGCCCCGACCGCGTCCAGCTCCGCGTAGCGGACCTGGTTTATCCGGGTTCCGATCTTCTCGTCCAGCCACATCCGCCCACCACCCGCCCCGCAGCACATCCCGGTCTCGCGCTTCCTCGCGACCTCCCGGACCGTGACGCCCGGGATGGCCGACAGGATCGCTCGCGGCGGCTCGTAGACGTCGTTGTGGCGGCCAAGGTAGCAGGCATCGTGGAAGGTGACAGTCCGGTCGATCCGCCGGTCGAGCTTCAGCCGGCCCTCCTCGACGAGGCGGGCCACTAGCTCGGTCCCATGTACGACCTCGAACGTCCCGCCGAAATCGGGGTACTCGTTCTTCATCGTGTTGAAACAGTGAGGACAGTTCGTGACGATCTTCTTCACTCCGTAGCCGTTCAGCGTCTCGATGTTCTGCTGCGCTAGGGTCTGGAAGAGGTACTCGTTCCCGAGCCGCCGGGCCGCGTCGCCGTTGCAGGTCTCCTCCGCCCCGAGGATCGCGAACTTGACGCCCGCCTCATGCAGCAAAGTTGCCAGCGCCCTCGAGACCTTCTTCCCGCGATCCTCGTATGACCCGGCGCATCCAACCCAGAAGAGGATGTCGATGTCGCCGGCCGCCGCTTCGGCCATGGTGAGGACCGGGAACGGAAGCTCCTCCGTCCACGCGCCGCGGTCAGCGGCAGCCAGGTTCCACGGGTTCCCCTGCCGTTCCATGCCGTTGAACGCGGTCTGCGCCTCCTTCGGGAACTCGCTCCGCTCCAGGACGAGGTACCGCCGCATGTCGATCAGCTTGTCGGTATAGGTGATCGTCACCGGGCACGCGAACTCGCAGTACCGGCAAGTCGTGCACGCCCAGACGGTCTCCAAATCGATCCAGCCGCCAATCAGCGCCTTCCGTTCCGCCTGGGTCTGCTCGGTCCGTGCGTCGCCGCGTCCGGACGCCGTGTCCACGATGGCGTTCGCGTCGTGGTAGAGCGCGTGCCGGAGGTCGACCATGAACCCCTTCGGCGTGAGCGGCTTCCCTGTCAGGTGGGTCGGACAGACCTCGCGGCACCGCCCGCACTCCGTGCATGTGAAAATGTCGAGCCGTTGCTTCCAAGAGAAGTCCTCGAGCTTCGAGACGCCGAACCTCTCGGCCTCGGCGGCCTTCTCGATGTCGAACGTCCGGAGCTTCCCGGGCGGGTCGAGCTTCCGGAAGAAGATGTTCGGCAGCGCCGTGATGACGTGGAAGTGCTTCGCGTAGGGAAGGTAGTTCAGGAAGACGAAGATCGCGATGAGATGAGTCCACCAGAAAAAGACGTACGTTGCCTGGAGCGAGGCCGGGACCATCCCCTCGAGGAACGCGGCGAAGACTCTCGTCACCGGCTCCCACGCCACCGACTGGTGGGGCCCCAAGTTCATCCGGGCGCCGCCCGCGAGAAGGTCCGAAAGCATCAGGAAGCCGATCAGCCCGAGGATCAGGTCGGCGTCCACCGACGCGTCGAGCCTCTCCTTCTTAAAGAGGTGGCGCCGCCCCAGCGCGAGCAGGACACCGACGAACGTCGTCGCTAGGACGACGTCCTTCACGAGGAGATACGCTTGCCAGAACCCGGGCGACAGGAACGGCATGCCGGCCTTCGGGAAAAGCCCCTCGAAGGCGAGCGAGAGTGTCCTGACCGAAAGGACGACGAAGCCGGAGAAAATCAGGATGTGGTAGAGCCCCGCATACGGGTCGCGGAACATCTTTCTCTGGAGGATACCGAGCTCGAGGAGCCCGCGGACCCGCTCCCACGGTCGGTCCCAGCGGACTTCCGATGGGCCACCCGCCGTCATCAGCTGCCATCGGCGGGAGGCGGTCCAGGCGAAGAGGACGACGGCGAGGGTCAGGACGAGGAGGAAGGCAAGACTTCCGGGGAGCCCTAGAAACGTCGCTTCTGTCGGCATCATCGACGGCGAGAATAGCGCATGGGAATGCCCCCGGCAGCGCTTTCATCTCGTGGCGGGTGTATGATTTTGGCCTAGAGTCGAGATGTCAGGAATCTCGAAGGATGCGAGTTTGATGATGAAAGGAATCCGCCTCACGGCCATGTCGCTGGCCGCGGTCCTCTTCCTCTCGCTCCCCGCGGCCTCGCCTCTTCGGGCCGAGGGCACGTTCGCAGCTCAGGGAACCGACCTCTGGGGCGGACCCGGCGCCAAGGGGACGGGAGTCGCCGGATCGCTCTTCGACACCATCGTTCACGTCACCTCCTCCTCGGCCGCGACCGGGACCATCGAGTTCTGGGCGGGAGGCTCGCTCGCCGCGACATCCTCGTTCTCGATCCCGGCGCTCGGCGTGGCGAACGTCCCGACGCCGGACGCCCTCTCGGGGATGGGAGCCTTCCTGTTCCGGGTCCGATCCGACACCAGCGTTAGCGCCTGGTCCGAGACATTCAACGACACGGCCTCGGGACGGTTCGGGGTCAGTTTCGCGGCAGTGGCCGCATCCGACCTCCTGAA
>OLLZ01000932.1_pt1 | contig 12990 bp, 11 predicted proteins | sample 1604661 | NCBI WGS metagenome assembly OLLZ01 (sample SAMEA104055726, study PRJEB20765) | soil metagenome | biome: Arctic tundra; feature: Polygonal ground; material: soil | place: USA | collected 2011-09 | depth 0-0.5 m | reverse complement strand
GGCGAGCGTAACGAGGAGCGTGCCGTCGCCAAACGCGCGCTCCAGGCCGAGGGTCCAGATCAGCGCGTGCCCCAGCTCCGGATCGGCCGACGAGAGAATCGACGCCTCGCCCCGGAGAACGAAGGGGCCGGTGACGCGAGAGACCTCGAGCCCTCCAGCGTCCTCGCGGGCAAACCTTCGATCGGTCGGAATCGCGTACCCCTCCGGCGTCGGGACCGCCTGATCAATCCGGGCGACGATGAGAGGGGCAGGGCGGACGCCGGTCCGGCCCCAGAGGCCGACATCCCACTCCCCGGCCGATGCCAGGACGCGCATCGCCCCGAACCCGTCAGCGGGCGGCCGGCTCGTCCCGTCGACGAGGTTGATCGGGACCGGCGCGCCGCTCGTGTCGATCGGCGCGTTCCGCCCGCTCAGGACCAGGAGGCGCCACGGCGTCGTCGTCGCTGCCCACACCCCGTCGAAACGGAGCGTGCCGAACTGCCCGGTCGCCCGCGCCCCCCAGACCGGCAGCTTCTCGTCGGCGAACGGGTCGGAGAGGTCCCGCGGGAGAAAGGCGTCGGCCGGCGAGTAGCCGTCGGTCTTTCCCCAGCCGAGAAAGAACCGCCCCGCCTGGAGGTCGACCGACGACGCGACCGGCAGGCGCAGCCAGGCTTCGCGGACCGACACCGGCGTCCGGCGGAGCTCCCGGTCGGCCGGGTCGAAGACCAGCGGCCCCCGCTCGTACGAGCTGATCGCTTCTGCCCGTCCCGACACGGCATAGCTGGCCGTACCGAGCTTCCCTTCCTGCTTCAGAAAAAGAGTCTGCCAGCCGACCACCCATGGATCAAGGTAGGTGAACCGGTCCGCGTAGGCGAACCCCTTCGCCTCGGCGTACCCCGAGAACCCCTGCCCGAACGCGGTCCGCGGCACGCCGCAAAGGAGCACCAGCGTGAGAGCCGCGGCAAAGGCATCGACCGCGGCGCTGGCCGCGGCCGGCCGGGCGAAGGTCAATCCTCGCCTCCCTCCCGGTTGAGGTTCTGGAGCGTGAAACGTCCCGCCGGCTGCGGCCGGTCGAACGCAAGCTCCTGGAGGAGGATCGTCGTCCGGCTCCCCTTCTTCAGGTCGGTCATCTCGAGGGTCTTCGCCACCCAATGCCCCTCGACCTGCTGGACGTCCGAGAGGTGGAGGCGCTTGGCCGGCTCCTTTTCCCCCTTCCGGAAGACGTCCTGCCGGACGCCGAAGAGAATGTCCTTCCGGAGCCACAGGAGCTTCTTTTCGTAGAGCGACTTCCCGGCATTTTCTTCTGGCCGCGCCTCGATCAGCCAGCAGATTTGTCCGTCGACCGTCTCGTCGCCCTTCAGCGACACGGCGAACTTCGACTGGTCGAACTCCTCCATGTCCTCGTAGTTGAAGTCGGTCCCAACGAACGAGGCATCCCGGTCCTGCGTGGCGATCCGGCGTTCTCGCTTCATCGACGGAAGATAGAGCCACTGGTCCGGGCCTTTCCCGGGCCGGCCGAGCGAGAGGAACGAGACCCCCTTCACCTCCGGCGGCGCGTGGAAGCGGATCAGGAGCTTCGCGTCGCCGGCATACCCCTCCCGCCAGCTCCTCCACGCCTTCTTCCGGACCTTCCCGTCCTTTGCCACCACGGTCAGGTCACCGGCGTACTGCTGCGACTTCGTCCGGTGGCGCGCCTCCGACTCCACGAGCAGCTTCCGGGCGTCCTCGGCGCGGGCTGTCGGGACGGCCGCCAGAAAAGCGAGAACGACGACACCAGCGCCTTGTCTATTCATACTCGATGGCCTCCGTCACTTTCGTCCGCGCCGCCTGGCGGGCCGGCACGAAGGCGGCGAGCGCCGAGACGAGGGGCAGGGCGATCGCCAGCTCGGTCAACAGGCCCCACGGCGTCTGGTGTGGCATCCGCCACCCCGCGAATACCTCTGCCACCGTCGTCTCCATGAAATAGGCGATCAAGAGGCCGATCGGAAGCGACAGGACGTACCCAACCACCGCCAGCGCGACCCCTTCCAGCGCCACGCTCCGGGCGATCTGGGCCCGCACCGCCCCCAGGGCCTTCAGGATGCCGATCTCGCGCGTCCGCTCCGCCACCGAGATCAGGAGCGACGTGACGATCCCGAGGAACGCCACGCCGAGCGCGAGGAAGACGGTGATCCGGACCAGGCTATAGAAAGCGTCGACCGCCTTCCCGATCTCCGACACGAACTCCCTCTTCGTGGAGATGAGGGCAGGCATGCGCCCTCCGACCAGCACCCGGATCTCGTCGCGGACCTTGGCGACGCCCGCCCCGGGGAGGAGGTTGACGTCGTACGTGTCGACCCGGTCGTCCTTCCAGTAGCGGAGGAAGACCGGGCGGTCCATGTAGATGGTCCCGCGGTCGTTCATGTAGTCGCGGAAGACGGCGGCGATCGGGAAGGAGACCGTGCCCGACGGCGTGGCGATCGTCACCTTGTCCCCCACGCCGGCCCGGTGAAGGCGGTGGAAGTTGTCCGAGACGCCGACCTCGCCCCGCTCCGACAGGCCCCGGAGCATCGACTCGTCGTTCCCCTGGAGGAAATCGTGCTTGACGCGCTTCATCATCAGCGGGACCTCGATCGTCCCCAGCATCGCCGGCTCCCCGTCCACCGTGATTCGCATCCCACGGTAGCTCTCCACTGACCGGACGCCGGGGAGGGCGGCCAGCTCCTCCCTGAACGACGCCGGGAAACGCGAGTCGGGATTCGTGAAGTTCGCCGAGGCCCGGACGTAGAGGTCCGACGTGAGGACGTCGTGCATCCAGCGGAGCATCGACGCCTTCGTCGAGCCCATGTACCCGCCGAGGCCGAGGACAAAGCCGATCGAGATCGTCGTCGCGATCACCGTCCCGGACGTCCGGCGAGGGTTCGCCATCAGGGAGTCGGCGGCCAGCCGTCCCGCCACCGGGGAGATCCGGGCGGCGAAAGGTGCCACTCGGTCGATCAGGGCTTGCGACGCCGGTGAGGCGAGCATGGCCACCGACGCGACGCACAGCCCCATCACCATCAGGATTAGGGCGTTCCCGCCGAACGGGGGTCGGAACGTGAACGCGATCGCCGCACCGAAGAGGGCGAGACCGCCGATGACCCGCGGCTTGGAGAGCGGCCCCCGCTTCGCCTGGAACGAACCCTTCGCGAACGCCTCGGTCGGGGGAATCCGCGATGCGGCCCGCGATGGCTCCCACGCCCCGACGAGCGAGGCGAAGAGGCCGAGGAGGACCGACTGGACGGCCAGCGTGCCGTCGATGTGCGCTTCGGAGGCGTTGATGATCCCGAACACCTGCTCGCTCGTTTGCTCCATCAGCTTCAGGAACGACTGGCTCATCGACGCCCCGGCCAAGAGGCCGAGCACCCCCCCGACGAGGCCCAGGACCGCCGCCTCCACGAGGAAGAGGAGCATCACCTGCCGCGGCGTGGCTCCCAGCGACCGGAGCGTCCCGATGTCGCGGCGCCTCCGGTTCACCGCCACGGCGAACGAGTTGAAGATCAGGAAGGTCCCGATGCCGAGAGCGAAGCCGCTCGAGATGTTGAACCCCGCGACGAAGTTCGTGATCAGCTTCTCGAGCTGCGCGCCTCGCCGGTCGGGGGTCTCGACGCGATAGGCGGGGCCGACCGCCTTCTCGATCGTCCTCGTCCCCTCTTCCAGCGTCGTCCCATCGGCGAGCCGCACCTCGACCCGGTCGAACCTGCGGCCGCGGGCGAAGAGGTCCTGCGCGGCGAAGACGTCCATGACGATCAGGTTCCCGCCGAAGGCCTCGGCGAACCCTTTCGGCGTCATCAGCCCGCGGACCTTCACCGTCCGGAGGCCCCGCGACGTCTTCAGGACGAGCGGGTCCCCGATCTTCAGCCCCGCCCGCTTCGCCAGCGGCCGGGCCACGGCCACCGAGTCGGGCTGCGCGAGGAAGAGGAGCGGATCGTCCAGGTCGGCGTCGTCCCCCTCGAACGAGTAGTCGCGCATCTCGCGGTCGCCGAGGAGGTCGACGCCGAGGACGAGAATGCTCCCCAGCTCGTCGCGCTCGGGGACGACCACCTGCTCGATCACAGGAGACTGGGACCTGATCCCCGGAAGTTCCCGGATCGTCTCGGTCAGCTCCTCCGGTACGCCCCCTTCCAAGGCGATTTGCAGCTGCGCCTTTCCGGCCATCCGGTCGACCGTGCTTCGGATGCCGCCGACCAGGGTCGACTGCGCCCCGCGAATGGCCGAGAAGGTCGCCACGCCGACCACGACTCCCAGGAGAGTGAGGAAGGTCTTCGCCTTGTTTCTCGTGGCGTACGAGAGCGAGAGGGTGGAGAGGAGGAATCTCAATTCCTGAGGTCCCCGACGAGCCGGCCGTCCCGGATCTCGAGCCTCCGGTCGCAGGCCGAAGCGGCGTTCGGATCGTGCGTCACCATGACGATCGTGGCCGACCCGCGCTCGTGGATCGACCGGAGGAGCGCCAGGATCTCGGCCCCGCGGACCGTGTCGAGGTTCCCGGTCGGCTCGTCGGCCAGGAGGAGCGCGGCTCCGGTCACCAGGGCGCGCGCGATCGCGACGCGCTGCCGCTCCCCTCCGGAGAGCTCGTCGGGGAGGTGGCGGTCGCGGGCCCCAAGACCGACCTCCTGGAGAGCTCGGTCGACCCGCTCGTCCACCTCTTTACGCGGCACGCCGGCGATGTGGAGCGGGAGCGCCACGTTCTGGGCGGCCGTCAGGGTCGGCATCAGGTGATAGGCCTGGAAGATGTACGAGACGTGGGTGCGCCGGAAGAGCGAGCGGGACTCCTCGCTCTCCTTCGCCAGGTCCCGGCCCGCCACTTCGACCGACCCAGCCGTCGGGACGTCGAGCCCTCCCATTAGGTTCAGGAGCGTCGACTTTCCCGACCCGGACGGACCCATCACGGCCACCATTTCGCCCGACTCGATCGCGAACGAGACGCCGGTGAGGGCCTTCACCTGGGATTTCCCTTCATAGATCTTCGACACGTCGGTCAGACGGAGCATCGTTCGAGAATCCGGGCGCCCGGGCGGCCTGTCAAGGTGACGGCGACGGGTTCCTGGAGATCTCGCTCCAGGGCGAAAAGGACGCTGTACGATCCGGATTCGTGATCGAAGGAGGTTCTCGCATGCGTTCTCCGCTGGCTTCCGCTGCCCTCGGGCTGGCGATCTCCCTCTCCCAACCCCTGCTCGCGGCCGCGGCCCCGCCAACGACGGCCGAGGCGAAGGCGTTCGTCGAGCAGGCCGAGCAGAAGCTGCTCGCCCTGACCGTCGAGTCCGACCGGGCCGCGTGGGTCCAGTCCAACTTCATCACCGACGACACCGAGCTCCTGGCCGCCACCGCCGGCGAGCGGCGCGCCGTGGCGGCTGCTGCGCTCGCGAAGGAGGCCACCCGGTTCGACGGGCTCGCGCTTCCCGAGGACGTGGCCCGCAAGCTGAAGCTCCTGAAGCTCTCCCTCGTCCTCGCCGCCCCGCTAAACCCGGCCGAGAGTGCCGAGCTGGCGCGGCTCGCGGCCAGCATGGAAGGCACCTACGGTAAGGGGAAGTACTGCGCCCCCGGCAAGGAGTGCCTCGACCTGACCGCCCTCGAGAAGAAGATGGCCGAGATCCGCGACCCGAAGGAGCTCCTGGAGCTGTGGAAGGGATGGCATGCCATCGCCCCGCCGCTGAAGAACGACTACGCCCGGGCCGCCGAGCTGTCGAACAAGGGGGCGCGGGAGCTGGGCTTCGCTGACACCGGGGCTATGTGGCGGAGCAAGTACGACATGTCCCCCGAGGCCTTCGCCAAGGAGGTCGACCGCCTCTGGGAGCAGGTGCGGCCGCTCTACCTCTCGCTCCACGCCTACGTCCGCCACCAGCTCCGCAAGCAGTATGGCGACGCCGTCGTCCCGGCCAAGGGGCCGATCCCGGCACATCTGCTAGGCAACATGTGGGCCCAGACGTGGGGGAACATCTACCCGCTCGTCGCACCGAAGGACGCCGACCCGGGCTACGACCTGACGGCGCTCCTCAAGGCGAAGAAGGTCGACGAGAAGGAGATGGTCCGGTACGGCGAGCGCTTCTTCACCTCGCTCGGTTTTGCCCCGCTGCCGGCTACCTTCTGGGAGCGCTCGCTCTTCACTAAACCTCGAGACCGGGAAGTCGTCTGCCACGCCAGCGCGTGGGATATCGACGCCGTCGACGACCTCCGAATCAAGATGTGTATCGCGATCACGGCGGAGGAATTCGCCGTCGTCCACCACGAGCTGGGGCACAACTTCTACCAGCGCGCCTATAACAAGCAGCCCGGCCTCTTCCGCGATAGCGCCAACGACGGCTTCCACGAGGCGATCGGCGACACGATCGCGCTCTCGATCACGCCCGGCTACCTGAAGCAGCTCGGCTTCATCTCGGCCGAGCCGCCCGCCTCGAAGGACATCGGCCTCCTGATGCAGATGGCGCTCGAGAAGGTCGCCTTCCTGCCGTTCGGGCTCCTGATCGACCAGTGGCGCTGGAAGGTCTTCGCCGGAGAGGTGCCTCCCGCCAGGTACAACCAGGCATGGTGGGATCTTCGCCTGAAGTATCAGGGGGTCTCCCCGCCGGTCGCCCGCACCGAGGCTGACTTCGACGCCGGCGCCAAGTACCACATTCCGGCCAGCGTCCCGTACGCCCGCTACTTCCTGGCCGACATCCTCCAGTTCCAATTCCACCGGGACCTGGCCAAGACCGCCGGCTGCACCGGGGCCGTGAACCGCTGCTCCATCTACGCCAACAAGGCGGCCGGCAAGAAGCTCGGCGACATGCTGGAGATGGGGCTCTCGAAGCCATGGCCCGACGCCCTCGAGAAGATCAGCGGCCAGAAGACGATGGACGCGACCGCCGTCCTCGATTACTTCGCCCCGCTGAAGAAGTGGCTGGACGAGGAGATCCGGAAGGAGAAGATCCCGGTCGGCTGGTAGGAACGGGTCGTCCGGATAGAAGGAGGGGGCGGCTCGGCCGCCCCTTTTCGTTTCGCCGTTCCCTCCCGGCACCCTCGCCGCACGATTCTTCGAGTTTTCTCGCCAGGGGGTGTCCGGACTTTCCCGGTTCGGCGGCACTCCATCTGTGGGAGGGGTTCCCTGTCGAATGGAGAGGTGTCCTCCCGAATCCGGCAAAACGGGGAGAGACGATGGCGGTCCCGGTCAGCGAGATGCTTCGAATTCACCTCCACTTCGATGACGGGCTCCGGTCCGTTTCTGCCTGGTTTCCGGCATCGCCTCCCGTGACCGGCGCGTTTGCTGGGAGCGAGGAACGGCTCACCGATCCGGACGAGTTCCGGCGGTTTCTCGAGGTCTTCCGGGTGGACGCCGTCCTGATCGTGGGGGACGAGGCTCCCCGGCTCGAGCTCGCCCAGCTCCGGAGGCTCGCCCCGACCGAGATCGTCGGCTTCCTCTTGGAGAAGCTCCGGTCCCCGGTCGGCGCGGGCGAGAAGACGGCTGCCGGCTGGCCGGACGCGACCGACGACCAGCCGGGCTGGCTCGGCATTTCCAACCTGATCGTCCTCTCCACGAGCACCTGGAGAGCCAGGGCGCCCGAGCTTCTCGAGACGTTCCGGGGAAATTGCTGATGCCAGGCTCCGCGACGCATTCGGGGGACGATCAGCCGACCGAGATCGACGTCGAGGCGATCGAAGGGGTGGCGGAGTTCTTTCGCTGACGGCATCCCAAAAAATTCGCCACTTGACAAAAGCGACAGTAACTGTCATATTATGCCCGTGAAGGCCGAATCGAACTCCCCGCCCCTGGGAATCGCCGAGCTGGCCGGCCTGGGCAGCGTGACACGCCGGACCGTGCGCTATTACGTCCAGGAAGGGCTCCTTCCCGCGCCTCGCGGGGTCGGGCGGGGAGACCACTACGGACCAGAGCATCTCGAGCGGCTGCTCAGGGTCAAAGGCTTGCAGGAACGAGGGTTGACACTTGAGGTGATCCGGCGGGAGCTGACGGCCCCCTCGTCCAGGAGCGCAGCCCAAGTCGATCGAAACGTGACAGTTGACCTGTCCATTCCGAGGGGGACCTGGGTTCGCCTGGACGTGGCGCCCGGCGTCGAGGTCCATGTGGCGAGCGGGCTTCGGCTACCGCCGCCGGGACGCCTGGCCGAGCTGGCGGCGCTGTGCCGCGAACTGTTTGGCGAGCGTCCCTCCTCCGCCAAAGAGGACTCATCGGGAGACGGAAAGAAATGACCATGTCGAGCGGATGGACCAAGGTCGAAAGAGAGCGGGAGGTACGCGCGGGGCTGTTCTCGGGAGCGGAGGCGATCCCGCTATGTCGCCGCGATGGACGCCGACCTGGGCGGAACGGAAATCCTCCCGGCCCTCGAGGCGGTCCTCTCGGCGAGGAGGCGGTCCTCAGGAAGGTCCCGGTCGCCCTCACCCACGGGTGGGGCGGGATGATGCAAGCTGCCTCGATGCCGATGACGCCGCCGGCGCCTCTCGAGAGGACCGGAGCTTTTGCGAGGCCGACAGTTCTCGGGGCGGCGAAAGCGTTCTTCGACCGGGTCTCGGCGCCCCCGCCGGCCGCGAACGCCGCGCCCCGACAGGCCGAATCCCCAGAGCCCTCCGGGAGCGAGTCGCTTCGACCGGTCGACCGGCTGGTCGCCCTGCAGCGCGCCGACGGGAGCTGGGAGCTGACCCGAGAGCTCGCAAACCTCCTCGGCCTGAAGCTAAGGACGCTGGAGAAGCTCCTGGATGCCGCGGCCGGTGACCCCGAGAAAGCCCGCCGCGCCCTGGCGACCTCCCTGGCGCTCCGGTGGCTGAACGTGAATGCGTCCTCCGAGCGGGGCGAATGGGCGCTCCTCGCCGCAAAGGCCCAGGCGTGGCTCGACGCCGCAAACGTGAGGGCCCGCGACGGGAGGGACGTCGCCGAGCTCGCTGCCGGGCTGATCTGAGGGATTGGGAATGAGCCGGGAGCAGATCGACCGGATCGGCCGATTCCTCGTACGCCATCAGGCAATCTTCTGGACTCTCCACAGCCTCTGGGCGCTCGGATGGGGCATCGGCTTCATCGTGGCCGGGTCGAAGCACACGTGGCTCCTTCGGTACGGCCTCGCGTCGGTCGGTCTCGTCTGGGCGACGAGCCTCCTCCTCCCCGTCCTGCTCCGGAGCCCGCTGATCTCCGAGGAACGCAAGGAACCCGCCCGCCGGCTCGTCCTCTGGACCCAAAAGTGGCAGCTGCAGGGTCTTGCTTTCTTCATCCTGCCCGTATACCACCGGAGTGCGACGTACCCCTCCCGGAACACCCTTTTCATGGTCCTCCTCGTGGTGGCCGCGCTCGCCGCCACGATCGACGTCGTTTACGACGAGTACGTCACCCGGCAGACATGGCTTCTCGGGGCGCTCCTCGCTTTCACCGCCTTCGCGTGCGTCAACCTGACGCTCCCGATGATCTGGCACGTCGGAGGCCTCTGGAACCTGGCGGCCGGCGCTTTCCTGGCCACGAGCGTCTTCGTCTCGTTCTGGTTGCGGCATGCGAGCGAGCGGGGCCGGAGCCTCTGGCAAGTTGCCGCCGTCGGTCTCCTCTTCCTCCTGGTCGTCACGGTCTGGCGTCCCCTCGTCCCGCCGGCGCCGCTCCGCCTCGTCTCGGCGACTTTCGGAACGTCGCTGTCGGAGGACCGCCTCAAGGTCTCGCCGGCCGTTGCGTTCCTATCGCCCGCTCAGGAAGCGCGCGTCTTCGTCGTCGCCGCCATCCAGGCCCCTGCCGGTCTCGCCGAAGGGGTGCGGCACGTCTGGTCGCTGGACGGGAGAAAGGTCTCCGAGAGCCGCCTAATCGACGTGGAAGGCGGACGGGTGCAGGGCTTCCGGTCCCGGTCATCCGCGATGCTCCGCGGCCTCGCCCATGGCCAGCGGGTCAGGGTCGAAGTCTCGACCGTGTGGGGCCAGCTGATCGGGCGCTCGGAGATCGAGGTCCGTTGACGCTGGCGGGCCGCCGCCTGCCCCGCGCCCTGCTGCCCGGGCCACCCCCTCCCGCCCCGGTGCGAGAGAATCCCGCTCGGGACGAAGGGGGTAGCGGCACCTGGGAACGCCCCCGGGGCGCGGCACCATTCCGTCTCCTGGACCGACTCCACCGGGAACCTCTGGCTCTTCGGGGGAGGATTCTATTCGTCGGAACTGAACGACCTCTGGAAGTTCAACATTGCGAGCGGGCAGTGGACCTGGGTCAGCGGGTCGAATCAGGGGGGACAGGCCGGCACGTACGGGACGGAGGGGGTAGCGGCTCCGGGGAATATTCCCGGCGCGCGGTACCGTTCCGTCTCCTGGGTCGACGCCACAGGAAACCTCTGGCTCTTCGGGGGAAACGGCAACGCGGCGAGCGGGCTTGGGGACCTGAACGACCTTTGGGTGTATGCAAACCCTGCCGGAGGATCGACATCCTGCGCACCGGACAACAACAATCTCTGCCTCCTCGGGGGCCGGTTCCAGGTGGCGGTCGACTGGGGCGACTACGGCGGAGGACACGGACAGGGGACGGCGGTCTACCTGACCCCGGACGCGGGCTACTTCTGGTTCTCGAGCGCCTCCAACGTCGAGGTGGTGGCGAAGATGGTCAGTTTCTGCGGGAGCGGGTCGGACAACGTCGCGGTCTACGCCGGCGGCTTGACCGACCTGGACGTGACGCTGCACGTGACCGACACGCGGACCGGAACGACCAAGGACTACCACAACCCGCTCGGGACAGGATTCTCGTTGGTCCGGGACGGCCCATTCGGCTGCCCGACTGGCGTAACGCCGCCGCTAGAGCATTCGATTGCAACCGCCGCTCGCGACCGGATCGTCGAGACGACGACATGGGCTGATCCGGGTCCCATCGTCAGCGCGACCTGCGTGGCCGACCCGACGACGATCTGTCTGCTGAACGGGCGTTTCCAGGTCCGGGCGGCGTATCGGGACTATGGTGGCAACACTGGCACGGGGCAGGCGGTCTCCCTGACGTCCGACGCGGGAACGTTCTGGTTCTTCGACGCGAAGAACGTCGAGGTCGTGACGAAGATGGTCAGCTTCTGTGGGGGCGGGTCCAACAACGACGCAGTCTATTCCGGCGGCCTGACCGACGTCGAGGTCACGCTGACGGTGGTCGATACGCTAACCGGGCTAACGAAGACCTACATCAACGAGCTCGGAACGCCATTCCAGCTGATCCGCGATGGACCGTTCTCTTGCCAATGAGATGAGGTCATAAGGTAGTCCTCACCTCCCTCCGGCTGTCGTTCAAGCCTGTTAGCCAGGGGCTTTCCGGGGCTTCCGAGAGGGTGCCTTCGGGGGCGGGGGCAGCAGGGCGGTGGCAAACCGGATCGGCACACCGAAGCTGGCGCCGCTGAACTCGGTGAGGATCGCTGCGTTGAGGCCGATCACGCGTCCGTGCGCGCTCAGGATCGGACCGCCACTTCCGCCGAAAGTGGCGCGCAGCGAGGCCAGCCGGGGCGAGTACCCCTTCGCCACCAGCTCCTTTGCGGCGTCGTTCTGCAACCACGGCTCGGCGATGGGCCGGTTCGTGAAGAGTGTCCCGTCCCGCGATACGAGAAAAGCGGTTCCGGTGTAGCGGAGCGGGGCGCCAGCCGCGTCGTGGAAACCGTACGTCCCTTCAACGAACGCGACGCCACCTTGGAGCGCGCCGATCATCTCCTCGACCCGCGACCGGTCCAGCTCGAACGCCCGGAGGCGACGCTGCGTCGCTCCGAGCCGGGCCTTCACGTCGGCCACTTCCGTCCCACCGGTGGCCGCTCACGTCCGCCGGCCCTGGAGGAACAGCGCGGCGACGACGAGAAGGGCGACGGCGGCGAGCACTATCCCGACGATCGCCACCTGGCGGGCCGTCCGGGCGGTGACGCGCGTGCCGCGGTTGCGGGAACCTGTCACGACTCCAGCATCGGCGCGATCCAGCTCCCCCGCGAGCGGCTCAGCGTTGGCGCTGGCGCGGGCCTCACGACCTTAGGTGGCTCCTCGCCCCGTCGAGGTGCCGGTCGATCTCCTCCTGGCGCTGGACGATGGCGGTCGCGCCGCCGCCACCCGCCGCCCCGGCGGAGAGCTCCCCGAGGAGTGTCCTCATCGTGGCGAGGGCGGCGCGCACCTCATCCGCCACCGCGCGGTCCCTCTCGGAGGCGGCCCCACCGCAGGCCGACTCAGCGCTCCCGAGCGCCGACTGGACGCGGCCCTCCGCGTCCCGCCAGCTCGCCTGGTCGACTGGGAGGTGGAGGAGGAGACGCGAGGCGTCCCCCAGAGCGACGTTCGCCGCCTCGGCGAAGCGGACACAGCTCGTGCCGTCCCATGACGCCGCCGAGTTCTCCGAGGGCGCCGAGGCCGGAGCCGGGGCCGGAGCCCGATGGGTCCAGAAGTAGTAGCCGACCGCCACCAGCGCGGCCACGACGAGGAGCCTCTTCAGGTCCATGCGCTCACCCCGGCCTCCATCCTACCCGCCGGCCCCCCGGCCGTCTTCGTCCGGCTCGTTCCCCATCGGCCTTCACTCGCCGGACGCGGGTGGACTGACGTCCCGTCCGTGCGGATAAACGACTCCGGCGGTATCGGGGCGCGGCGCCCTCACCGTCAGTTCACCGGCCATTCGTCGTGATCTCTCGCGTCCAGGGCGACGATCTCCTCCGCGGCCCGCGCCGCCACTCGCGCCGCGGCCTCTTCCTCGGCGGCCATCTGCGCCAGCTGTTCGCGGCGCCGCCGGCGGCGCTTCCATGCCGCCACGATCGCCATCACGGTGATCCCGAACCAGAGGGCGGCCCCGCTGGTGACGACCGGGAACCAGCGCCGAAGGAGCGTCTGCCGGGCGAGGAAGATCTCGTCGACGTCGAAGAGCGTCGCCCCGGTCGTCTGCCTGAGGGCCTCTTCGAACCGCTCGCCGCGCGCCATGCGGGACAGCAGCGCGCGCGGGAGCCCCGGCCCGTATCGCTCGAGGAGGTCCTGGACCAACGCTCCCGCCAGCGCGTACGCCCTCCGGACGTCCGCCTCGTCCCCATGGAAAAGGTCGTCGAGACGATGGAGCGGAACCTTGGC
>OLLZ01000512.1_pt1 | contig 13156 bp, 9 predicted proteins | sample 1604661 | NCBI WGS metagenome assembly OLLZ01 (sample SAMEA104055726, study PRJEB20765) | soil metagenome | biome: Arctic tundra; feature: Polygonal ground; material: soil | place: USA | collected 2011-09 | depth 0-0.5 m | reverse complement strand
GAGCGCCATCGACAGGGCGACGACGAGCAGACACCCGACGACGTTGAACCAGAGGAACGAGATCCTCGTGAAGGCGAAGAGGAGGAGGACCGCGGCCTCCGAGGCCACCGCTGCCGCGAAGACCGCCGTGCCCGCCACCCGCTTTGCATAGAAGGCCACGAGGAAGATCCCGAGGATCGTCCCGTAAAAGAGCGACCCCAGGACGTTCACCGCCTCCACGAGGGTGCCGAGACGGCTCGCGAACTGAGCGAACGCCACAGCGACGAGACCCCAGAGGACCGTCGCCCAGCGCGACATGGCGACGTAGTGCGCGTCGCTCCCGTCCGGGCGGACGAACCGTTTGTACCCGTCCACGATCGTCGTGGAGGCGAGGGCGGTCAGCTCGGCCGAGGCCGACGACATCGCAGCCGAGAAGACCGCGGCCAGGATCAGCCCGACGAGCCCCGTGGGGAGGTGCTCGAGGACGAACCGGAGGAAGACGTAGTTCGTGTCGCGGCCGTCGGAAAGCGGGTTGCTCTTCCGGACGAGCGCCGCCACCCGCTCCCTGACCGCGTCGTAACGCCCCCCGGCCGCTCGGACCTCCTCCCGGGCCGCTTGGACCGCTGACGGCTCGTTACTCCGGCGCGCCGCGAGGAATCGGCCGACGGCCTCTCGCCGCTCATCGACGGCCGCCCGGTGATCCGCCTCTGCCCTCGCGTATTCCGCCGACAGGGGCCCCGAGGCGAGACGTCGGGTCTCGACCGGGTTGAAGTGGACCGGCGGGGGGACGAAGAGGAAGACGACGAAGACCATCACTCCCACGAAGAGGATCAGGAACTGCATCGGGACCTTCGCGAGGCCGTTGAAGAGGAGACCCAGCCGGCTCTCGGCGATGGAGCGGCCGGAGAGATACCGGCCCACCTGGGACTGGTCGGTGCCGAAGTACGACAGGGCCAGGAAGAAACCGCCGATCAGCCCCGACCAGAAGTTGTACCGATTGGAGAGGTCGAAGGAGAAGTCGACGGCGTTCAGCTTTCCCGAGACTCCGGCGACCGCGACCGCCTCGGAGAACGAGACCCCGGCGGGAAGCAGCCTGAGGATCGCCACCAGCGCCAGGCCCATCCCGGCGAGGATGACGAGCATCTGCTGGAGCTGGGTGACGCTCACGGCCTTGGAGCCTCCCGTCGCGGTGTAGACGACAACGAGGAGGCCGACCCCTGCCGTGGTCACCGAGACGGGCCAGTCGAGGAGGACCGACAGGACGACCGCCGGGGCGTAGATCGTCAGCCCGGTGGCCAGTCCCCGCTGCACGAGGAAGAGCCCGGCAGCCAGCGCTCTTGTCTTCGCGTCGAATCGCCGCTCCAGGTACTCGTACGCCGTCAGGACTTTCAGCCGGTGGTAGATCGGCACCACCGTGATGCAGAGGACGACCATCGCGAGCGGGAGGCCGAAGTAGAACTGGACGAACCGGAGGCCGTCCGCGAACGCCTGTCCGGGCACGGAGAGGAACGTGATGGCGCTGGCCTGGGTCGCCATCACCGACAGGGCAACCATCCACCAGGGGAGGGAGCGCCCAGCGAGGACGAACGAGTTCATATCCCGCTGCCGGCGCGTCCTCCACGTACCATAAACGACAATGAAAGTGAGCGTCGCTGCGAGGATCAGCCAGTCGGCTGTCTTCAACGAAACGCCTTCGAAAAAAGCGAGAAGAGGACCACGAGGAGCGCGAGGTTCAGCAGCACTCCGACATACAGGACTCCCCAGCTCCGTCCGAACGGCGGCCGGTCCCCGGCGTCCTCGGGACGGAGGGAGGGCTTCGCCTTCACCTCTTCGCGGCAGACACCAGGTTGGCGAAGAGGCGATAGGCCCCCGGGACACCCGCGGGGAGCTGTCGGAAGAACGCGAGTCCGGTGTAGACGAAGGTCCCCTTGCCGTGCCGCGCTACGAGGAGCGCTCCCTTCGTCTCCTTCTCGCCCGGGTCGGCCATCGCGAGGAGCGCCTCGTACCGCTCGTCCCAGCTTCCCGGGAAGTAGAGCCCTCGCTCCTGGACCCAGCCCTCGAAGTCCCTTGGACCGATTCGGTTCGGGACGGAAAGCAGCGGGTGGTCCGGGTCGAGGAGCCGAACCGGAGCCTCTTCGACGGTGACGCGGTCGCGCGAAAGCTTCAGCGGGAAGGGGCCCGCGTCCGGCGTGACGAGCTCCTGGCTGGTGTTGTACTGGACGACGTACGTCCCGCCGTCCTTCACGTAATCGAGGAGCCGGGACTGGACGGTGGCGAGGCGTTTCCTCGTGTTGTAGGCGCGCACGCCCGCCACGATGGCATCGTAGCGTCCGAGCGGCGCGGTGGCCAGCTCCTCGTCCGAGAGGAGGGTCACTTCGAGACCGAGCTGGCGCAGGGCCTCGGGGACCTCGTCACCAGATCCCATGACGTATCCGATCCGTTTGGCGCGGACGAGGGTGTCCTCCCGGACGAGCCTCGCCTCCGCGGCCGGTGCAAGGGCGATCGGTGGGATGTGTGGGTAGTCGATCCGGACGACGTCGTGCGAGAAGGTCGCTCCATCCACGGTCGCTTCGGCCCGGACCGTGCCGGCCGCGGGTCCCGCCGGGGGAATCACGGTGAAGCGAAGGAGCATTTCGTCTCCTTCGTTTCGAAGGGAGAACGACTGGGCTCCAGACGCGGTCCAGTCTGGCGGGACCTTCAACGAGGCGACGCCCAAGACCTCCTTCCTTCCGGCCCGGACAGTGACGCCGACCTCGCGGGCGTTCCGATCGGGGAAGAAGAGAACCGGCGCGGCGAGGTGGAGCGACACCTTCGGCGTGATCTCCAGCGGACGGTAACGCTCGCCGATCACCGGGTCGGTGGAGCGGTGCTGGACGGGGACGTCGAAGCCGAGTACCTCGCCGGACACTTCCAGGGTGACGTGGGCCATCAGCGCCGGCGGGCTCTCGGGGCGGCCGATGGACCGGGGGTCCGCGACGTGGAAGAGACCGAGCGTCGGAGGGGCGTCGAGCCAGTAGGGATTCGTCTCGTCCGCTGTTTCCGGAATCCGGACCAAGAAGTCGGTCTTCATCGGCCGGTTGTTCTCCAGTCGCGTCGCGCCCTCAAAGGGCTTGGTCGCCCATGGGAGCTCGATCTTTCGGACGACGATGGGGGCGTCGGAACGGCTGAGGACGACGACCGAGACCGGGAGTTCGGAGCCTGGCGTCGCCGCGAATCGCGCCGCGATTGCCTCGATCCACAACCCCGCGGCCGCTCGGATCGCCTCGTCGACCTCCCGTTCCTTCCCCGCGACCCAGGGCGACGGGGCGAGGGTGGCCATGGTCCGGCGGGCCTCGATGAGGAGGGGGATCACGTCAGCGGGACGGTCCGGCCGGAACGTCCGGACCGCCTTCTCGAGGGGCGCGATGACCGCTTCCCCGCCAGGCACCCTCCGCCACGTCGTGTCGACTCCATCCATCAGGTCCGCGGTCGGCACGTCCCCGAGCCGAGGCTCGAGGTAATTGACGAGCGTCCCACGCCGCTCCGCGGACCCGAACCCCTGGCTCTTGTGCATCGAGCGGCTCTCCGCGGCGATCTCCGAGTACGACCTCCCCAGAAAGGGGTTGTAGGCGCCGAGGTCGACCTCGAGCAGCTTGGGAAGCCTGGGGTCCCGCTCCTCTGGCTTCACCCGCCAGGCATTCCACATCAGCCGCCGCGCCGCCCAGGGAGCGAGACCGTCCCGGGTGATCTGCTCCGGAAACCGGGCAGGGTCCGCAGCGGCCCGGAACGCCTCCTCGGCGAGAAGTGCGGATGCCGTGTGGTGGCCGTGGCCGCCGTCTCCGTTCGTCGGGAAGCGCGTGATGATCACGTCGGGCCGAAAGGTCCGAATGACGCGCACGACGTCCGAGAGGACCTCGTCCTTGCCCCAGACCGAGAGCGTCTCCTCCGGCGACTTCGAGTAGCCGAAGTCGATCGCACGCGTGAAGAACTGCTCGGCTCCGTCAATCCGCCTCGCGGCGAGGAGCTCCTGAGTCCGGATTAGCCCGATCAGCTCTCCCCGCTCGGACCCGATGAGGTTCTGCCCACCGTCCCCCCGGGTCAGGGAGAGATAGGCCGCCCGATAGAGCCGGCCGCGGGAGAACCAGGAGAGCATCGCGGTGTTCTCGTCGTCCGGGTGGGCTCCAACGTAAAGGACTTTTCCGACGACGAGGAGACGGCGCAGCGCCAGGGCGACCTCGCCCGAGCTGTACGAGTTGGGCGGCTGGGCGAGAGCCAAGTTGCGTCCGATGAACAGCGCACTGGCGAGGGAGAGGCCGAGAAGCGCCGCGAGGGTACGAGGAGCTCCGGGACGGCGAGTCATCTCCGCAGGATACGTGTCGCAAAGAGAAAAGGATGCGCGCCAGCCCGTTCCGTCAATGATGTGGACTTCTTGCCCCTCGCTCCTTCCGGGGCGGCCGGGGGGTCTCCCGCCCCTTCAGCTGTCCGCACGCGGCAGCGGCTCCGAGACCCTTCGACCAGCGGACCGTGACCGGCACCCCGGCCGCCGCCAGGGTCCGCGCGAACTGGTCCACACGGTCGACGGGAGGGCGCCGGAGACCAGGGAGCCACTCAGGCGACTCGTTCAGCGGGATCAGGTTCACCTTCGACGGGAGCGGCCTGACGAGCTGCGCCAGGCGAGCCGCCGCCGCTTCGGAATCGTTGACCGCGTCGACAAGGACGTACTCGAAGGTGATTCGTCGTCCGGGCTCGAGCGGCCATGCGCGGAGAGCCCTGAAAAGGTCGGCGATGGGCCAGATCCGGTTGACGGGCATGAGGCGCGTCCGCGTCTCGTCGTCCGGTGCCGAGAGCGAGACTGCGAGATTCGGCAGCCGTTTCCGCTGCGCGAGCTGCTCGATTCCCGGGACGATGCCAGCCGTCGAGACGGTGATCCGGCGATTCGAGACCTCTCGCTCGAGGAGGTCGAGCGCGGCCATCACGTTCGTGGTGTTCAGGAGAGGCTCTCCCATCCCCATGAAGACGACGTTCGCATCGTGCGGGCCGAACGCCGCCTCCCGCGCCACCGCGAGGTACTGGCCAGCGATTTCCCCGGCCAGGAGGTTCCGCCCCGCGCCCATCCTCCCGGTCACGCAGAAGGCACAATCGACCGCACACCCCGCCTGCGAGGAGACGCAGACCGTCTGGCGCCTTCCCATCGGGATGTGGACGGCCTCCACCTGGACGCCGTCCGCGAGGCGAAGGAGGAATTTCGCGGCTCCGTCCTCGGCAGCCGTCCGCCGGACGACCTCGGGGAGGCCCGTCTCGAACGCCTCGTCGAGCCTCTCGCGAAGGGCCCGTGGAAGGTCGCTCATCACCTCGAAGGAGGATGCCCGGCGCTCCCAGAGCCAGCCGAGCAACTGAGCCGCGCGGTATCTCTCCGGGACGACGTCCTCGAGAAGTCGCGCGAGCTCGGGAACCGTGAGGCCGACGAGGGGAGTCTTCAGCGTTTCTTCGCGACCGTGGACCGGAGAGTCACCGCCGCGCGGGGACGGCGACGGGTCCGGACCGGACGTGTCGGGTCGATGCCAAGGGACTTGAGCAGGCTCAGGTCCTTCACGTTGATCTGGAAGGCGACGCCATCGCGGCGGTTCGCCCCGGAATCTCCCCGCCGGATGGACGGGAGGGCGGCCGACGAGCGTCTCCCCTTTTGATCGAGGGCGACGGTCGCATCGAGGACCAGGTACGGGTCGTATCCCTCCTCACGAAGGCGGGCGAGGATGGCCTGAACTTTCTCCGAGGAGGAGACGGCGTCGTTGAGGGCCGCCCCCAGCTCCTGGAGGGCTGCGCGAACTCGCTGATCGAGAGCCATTGGGCGGAATCTAGAGCGCGCGGGGGAACGAGTCAAACAGGGAGATTCCGGGAGCGCGAATTGCTTTAGACTGAAGGGCTTCGGAGAGCTTCTTGAGATTCGCTTCCGTCAGAAACCGCTTCGAGCCGTTCCTCCTCTCTGTGGAAAAGCCCGGCCGCTACCTGGGCCTCGAGCGAAACGTCGTCCGGAAGAACCTCTCCAACTCCTCGGTCACGCTCTGCCTCGCCTTTCCGGATGCCTACGAGATCGGGATGAGCCACACCGGGACCAAGATCCTCTACGAGATCGTGAACCGCCGCGCGGAATGGGCCTGCGAGCGGACGTACGCTCCATGGATCGACTTCGAGGCGGTCCTCAGGCGGGAACGGGTTCCGCTCTTCTCGATCGAGTCGGGCGCTCCGGTCGCCGACTTCGACGTCGTCGGGTTCTCCCTCCAGAGCGAGCTCAACTACACGAACGTCTCGAACATGCTCGACCTGGCCGGAATCCCGGTCCTCTCCGCGGAGCGCGGCGAGAGGGACCCCATCGTCATCGGGGGTGGCCCTTGCGTCGCGAACCCCGAGCCGGTCGCCGACTTCTTCGACCTGTTCCTGATCGGCGATGGCGAGGAAGCGCTCCCCCGGCTCCTCGAGGCGGTGGCCGCCACTCGCGCGCTTCCGCGCCACGCGCGCCTGATCGCCTTCGCGGCCTGCCCAGGAATCTACGTCCCGTCGCTCTACGACGTCCGGTACTCGGACGACGGGGAGCGCGTAGAGGCCTACGTCCCGGCCGAACCCGGGGTTCCGGAGCACGCGACGCGCGTCTTCGTGGAGCGCCTCTCCGCCGGTGTCTACCCGGAGCGGCCGATGGTCCCTTCCGTCGACATCGTCCAGGACCGCCTTGGCCTCGAGATCATGAGGGGCTGCACCCAGGGATGCCGCTTCTGTCAGGCCGGCTACTGGTACCGGCCGGTCCGCGAGCTGGACCCGGCTGACGCGGCCCGGATGACGAAGGCTTTCATCGACGAAGCCGGCTGGTCGGAGGTCGGGCTGCTGTCGCTCTCGTCAGCCGACTACTCCCAGATCGAACCGCTCGTCGCTTGCCTCGCCCCCGAGCTCGCGAAGATGAAGGTCTCCATTTCGCTCCCGTCGCTAAGGGCCGAGGCGTTTTCGGTCGCCCTGGCCGACGCCGTCTCGGAGGTCCGGAAGTCCGGGTTCACGTTCGCCCCCGAGACGGGATCCGATCGGTTGCGGCGCGTCATCAACAAGACCTTCACGAACGCCGACATGGTCCAGGCCGCCGACGTCGCTTTCTCGCGGGGGTGGGACCTCATCAAGGTCTACACGATGATCGGCCTACCGACCGAGACTTACGCCGACCTCGACGCCCTCGTGGTGCTCGTCCGCGACATCCTCGCGCAGGGGCGCCGGCATGGCGTCCGGCCGACGGTCCACGTCTCCATCGGCTCGTTCGTCCCGAAAAGCTTCACGCCGTTCCAATGGGCGGCGTTCGACGGCGTCGAGAGCCTCCAGCGAAAGCTCGCCTACCTGAAGGAGAAATTCCGGCCGGTGCGCGGGGCGAAGCTCAAGTGGCACGAACCGAAGGAGGCCGAGATCGAGGCGCTCCTCTCGCTCGGCGACCGGAGGATGTCGCGGGCACTTCTCGAGGTCTGGCGGCGGGGAGGCCGCTTCGACGGATGGTCCGAGCACTTCTCCTGGACCCGCTGGACCGAGGCGCTCGAAGCGGCGGGCATCCCGAAGGAACGGCACCTGCGGGCGAAGGAGCTAAAGGAAACTCTCCCCTGGGATGTGGTCGACGCCCTCGTTCGCAAGCCGTTCCTCGTCGTCGAGCGGAAGAAAGCGCTCCAGGAGGGGTCGACCGACGATTGCAAGTGGGGCCATTGCTATGCCTGCGGCGTGCCCGGGAATGGCGAGGACACCGTGCTCGCGAGTCCGTTCCCCGACAGTTTCTCATTCGGCACATCTCTTCCGTCGATCACCCGGGGCCCCATCGCCCCGCAAGATCCCGAGAGCTGCCGTCCCGCCGCCTACGCCGAAAGGGCGAAGGGGGCGGCGTACCGGATGAAGGCTTCACCGGAGCTGCTCCCTCTGCGGGAGCGCCGGACCGTCGGCGGGGCAGCCGTTCCCGTCGCGACAACCGCCCGGACCGTCCGTTTCACGTTCGAGAAGCTTGGCGACGCGAGATATCTCTCCCACCGGAACACAATGGACGTCCTCGAGCGCGCCTTCCGTGCCGCGGGTACGCCCGTGCGGTACACGGAAGGGTTCAACCCGCACATGCGGATGTCGATGGGCCCGGCCCTCCCTCTCGGGCAGGAGTCCCGGCACGAGCTGTTCGACCTCGACCTGACCGACGCGATGACGCCGGCTCTCCTGGAGGCGGTGAACTCCCGTCTCCCGGCGGGTGTCCGGGTCACTGCGTTCGAGGACCTGCCGAAGGGAGCCCGCTCCCTTGGGCAGTCCGCCACCGAGGCGGTCTACCGCTTCGTCTTGCCGAACGGCGAGGAGCGCCGGGAACGACTCCGGATCGCGGGCGAGGGGGCGATGACGCCGAAGCGTTTTCTCGAGTCGGAGTACGGCCTGGCCCCCGAGGACCAGCATGGGATCCGCGTGGTCCGGGAAGAGACGGTCGTACTCGCGTGAGCTTCACCGTCCGGGTCTTCGCGGAGTTCGAGGCGGCTCACCACCTCCGGGACTACGTTGGTGGGCCGGAGCCGCTCCACGGTCATTCCTGGAGGATCGAGGCCGCCCTGACGACCGAGGCTCTCGGCCCATACGACCTCTCGGTCGACTTCGTGCCGGCCGAGCGCCTCGTTCGCGAGCTGGCCGCGAGCCTCCACGACCGGGACCTGAACACGGTCCCTCCTTTCGACGAACGGAACCCGACCGCCGAGAACGTCGCTCTCTGGGTGGCGGACGAGATCCAACGAGCCGGGATCCTCTCCGGCGGGACGCGGCTGGCCGCGGTCACGGTCTGGGAAGGCCCACGGAACAGCGTGACCTACACGCCGTGAGCGCACAGCTCTGTGGAAATCCCCGAGCGGCGGGTCCGCCCCGGTAAGATCTCGGCATGTATATCGTCGCCGTCCACGGGTACCCCCTCGACCGGCGGCTCTGGCTCCCTCTCGCCGAGGAGCTCGGCCACCTCGCCCCGGCCCTGAAAGTTTTTGCTCTCGACCTCCGCGGCCGCGGGACCTCCAGCCGGCCCGCCGTGGCGAGTCACACGATGCCGCTCCTCGCCGACGACCTCGCGGAGGAGGTCGAAGCTGCGGTCCCGGCGGACGAGCAGTTCGTCCTCGCCGGCCTGTCGATGGGCGGCTACGTGGTTTTCGAGTTCCTGAAGCGTCACGGCGCCCGCTTCCGCGGCCGTCTCGCCGGCCTTGCGCTCTGTGACACGAAGGCCGCGCCCGACGACGCTGCGGGAAAGGCCGGCCGCGCCGCCGCCGCGGAGGCTATCCGCGAGCACGGGATGGACGCGCCCCTCGGCACGATGCTCCCTCGTCTGATCTCCCGGAGCTCGTTCGGGACTGCGGCCGAAGAGACCGCTCGCGCGATGATCCTGTCCACTCCTCCTGAGACCGCCCGGGCCGACCTCTTCGGCATGATGGAGCGGGAGGACGGATTCGGGGCGCTCGGCTCATTCGACCGTCCGGTCCTCGTCGTCGTCGGGGACGAAGACCAGCTCACACCGCCGCACGACGCCGAGGCGTTGGCCGAGGGGGCACAGAACGCCTCCTTCGTTAGGCTCCACACGATTCCGGGAGCGGGTCATCTCTCGCCGCTGGAGGCGCCGGGCGACGTCGCGGTCGCGTTCGCCGACCTCGCCATGAGGGCTGGCCGGTAGCGATTACTTCCCGCTGTCCCCGTTCACGCCGAGAGCCGGGAGCGGGATACCGAAGCCGACGCTGGTCCGCGCCGCCACCGGGAGGGGCTCCTCCTGCGGGAGCGGTTCGGGCACCGGCCGGAACGACGGGAGCGGGATCGCCTTGCCGCCCGAGTAGACCGGATGCCGTCCACGGGACTTGTACCACTCGGAAAGGGTCGCCGTCTGGTACATCTCCTCGATGATCTTCCGCCACCCCGCGCCGGTGTTGTACGCGCAGAAGGAGATCTCTCCGAGCTGGGTCCCGTACGGAATGATGCACATCTCCGTTCGGCGGAAGTCGTAGTTGAAGAGGTCCTGAAACCACATGCCAGCGACGAGGAGGACCCGCCACGGGTAGCGGCCCGAGTTCGCGATTCCCATGCTCTTCCCGGTGTGGCCGTCCATCACCTTCAGCGTCTCCCAGATCCCGAGGTTCGAGGGGATCCCTTCCGGTCGGATGTTCCGGGCGACGGAGAGCCCGGCCTGCAGGACGGTCCAGAACCGGCCTCGCGCCGAGTCGGTGATCAGCTGGAAGTCGCGCAGCAGACGGTCCGCGTCCAGAACCTGGGTCACCGGGACGGCCTGTCCCGTCTCGGGACGGACCAGGAGCATGGTTGCGATGCCGCAGTTCGGGTGGCAGCCGCACTTGAGCGACCCCCACTGGGCGTCGAGCCCGCCGAGAAGGTCCCGGAGGTCCGAGAAGGGACCCGAGGCGGAGAGCGGGTACCAGTCGCGCAGCGGCTCCCCAATCCCGGCCTGGGACTTCACGTCGTGGGCCAGGTTCGAGAGCGTGTAGCGCTGCGCCTTCCGGGTCTCGTCGTCGATCTCCTCGTCCCGGCCGGTGAAAGAGACCGGCTGGAAGGAGAGGGCGTTGATCTTGTCGATGTTCGCGATGGCGAACCGGATGATGTCGCCGACCTGTTCGTTGTTGATCCCATTGACGATCGTGATGACGAGGGTGACGTCGATCCCGGCCGCCTTCAGGTTGTCGAGCGCCTGGAGCTTCACGTCGAAGAGGTTTGAGACGAGGCGGTGCTCGTTGTGCTCGTTCCCGACCCCATCGAACTGGAGGTAGACGAGGCGGAGCCCGGCCTCGTAAGCCGCCTTCGCGAACTCCGGCTCCTGGGCGAACCGGATCCCGTTCGAGGCACACTGGGCAGAGAAGTAGCCGATCTCGCGCGCGTAGCGCGCCGCGTCGAGGAACCAGGGCGAAATGGTGGGCTCCCCGCCGGAGAACTGGACCGACATCTGGCGTCGTGGCCGGACCGAGGCCGCGTTGTCGAGAATCTCCCGGATGTCCGGCCAGTCGAGCTCGTGGACGTACCCCACCTGGTTGGCGTCCATGAAGCACGGGTTACACATCATGTTGCAGCGGTTCGTCAGGTCGACGGTCAGGACCGCGCCGCGTCCGTACCGGATCGCGGCCGACCCGTGGTCGTGAAGGGAGTCCTTCCCGATCCGGACGTCGCGGCCGAAGAAGTTCTCCTCAAGGCGGGCGAAGAACTGGGCGTCCGTCGAGAGGATGTCCTCGAACGTGCCGTGCTTCGGGCACGTCTTGACCATCCAGATCTCGTTACCGCGCTGGACGATGTCCGCCGCGATCTCGCCGGGGTGTCCCTCGATCAGCTCGCGGAGGTCCGTCTCGCCCCGGATGATCGCGTCACGGACCTCCCGGGTGCAGGTCGGGCAGAGGGAGTCGGTTCGGCGCGGAAACCCGAGCGGCGGCTTGGTCCGCTCGTGGCTCTTGGGCAGCGGTTCCGGGGCCCACGAGGGCTGAAAGCTGCGGGCCGGGATTCTACGGTTCACCCACTGGAAGCCGTTCCAAGCGGCATTCGCCGCTCCGCGCACCACACCATAGAGACTCCCACGAATCATCCGCAGCCTCCAAGACCTCCCCCCCGGGTTTCGGCAGGGCTTTTCTCGCGACAGGGTCCAAACCCCCGTCAGGTTGGAATATTGAAGCGTATCACGGTCCGGGGTCCGGGCCGTTCATGGCCTGAAACGAGTCCGGTGGTAGGGCCCCGGAGGGAGCGGCGGGGTCCGGCCTGAGAGCATCTCCGCAAGGAACAGCGCCGCCGCGGGAGCGAGGAGGATCTCGTCGCCTCCCAGCCCAGACACGAGGAAATAGCCGGGTATGGCCCCTGCGCCGAGCGTCGGACAACCGTCTGGTGAGAGGCGGCACGGCGACTCGGAGCACGAGAGTATCCGGTAGTCCCGGACGGCCGGGACCGCTCGCGCGGCCGCCTCGATCAAGGCCGAGAGCGCGCCGGCTCGCGGCCGTCCATCCGCGCTTCCCGGATCGGGTCCCCCGGCGATCGACGCCGAGCCGTCCCGGCGAGGGACGATCCAGGCTCCGCCCGTCCAGACGAAGCGGGAGAGCCGGTCGGCATCGGGCGAGGGATCCACGTCCAGGACCGCGCAGGTTGCCATAACGCCCGGCGCGGCGGTGGCGCCAGGAACCGCCAGGCCGGAAACATCTCCGGCCTCCACGACGGCATCCGCGATGAGGCGCCCCTCGGCGGTCTCCACTCCTGTCGCCCGCCCCCCCTCCGACGCGAGGAGGGCCGGAAAACGGCTCTCGTGGATGCGGACGCCGGCAGAACGGGCCGCGAGGGAGAGGGAGCGATGGAGCTTCCCCGGTGCGAGCGTCCCGTCGAGGGGAAACGTGAACGCGGTCCGGATCTCCTCCGAGAGAGACGGCTCCCGTACGGCAGCCTCCTCCCCCGGTAGGACGTCGAACGGGAGGGAACGCGTCCTCTGCCAGTCGAGCGTCCGGTCGAGAGCGACGTCCTCCGCGTCAGTCAGCGTCACGGCCATCCCCCCACGGACGTCGTACTCCACAGCCATCCCTGATTCCGCCTCGATCGACTCGACCCAGTCGGCAAAGAGCTGGCGCGACAGGAGCGCGAGGTCGTGGAAGGGCTCCGGGCCGGGGCAGCCACGGGTCTGCGCGTTCACGAGACCGAGGCCGCCCGGCGCGCCGGTGGCGCGCAACGGACGCCCGACCAGAATCGTGGCGACACCGCGACGAACCAGCTCGAAAGAGAGAGAAAGACCGACGATCCCCGTACCGACGACGATGACGTCGGCACGGTCCCTCACGCGATGACCCCTCCGACCTCCAGGACCGGTCCCTTGCCGTGGACCTCGGGGGGACCATACAACCGCTCCACACGCGCAAGCGCCGCCCGGCCGACGCCGCGGACGGCCCAGTAGTTCAGCGTCCCGGCGGCCACCGCGCCGAGTATCGGGACGACGTGGGTCGCCTCGCGGCCGGCTAGGCGAACGATGAGGCGGGTCGCGATCTCTTCGGCGGCGCGGGTCGTCAGGCGCCGGCCGACTTGGATTCCGGCGCCGGACGCCAGCCCTGCCAGGACCTCCAGGGCGCGTTCGTCCGGGTCCGGCTCGCCCCCGTAGAGGAGGTGGAGGCTGAGGATCAGCCGGCTCTGCATCACCAGGAGCGCGGTGAGCTCTGGCGCCGTGGCAGCG
>OLLZ01000597.1_pt1 | contig 13232 bp, 10 predicted proteins | sample 1604661 | NCBI WGS metagenome assembly OLLZ01 (sample SAMEA104055726, study PRJEB20765) | soil metagenome | biome: Arctic tundra; feature: Polygonal ground; material: soil | place: USA | collected 2011-09 | depth 0-0.5 m | reverse complement strand
AAGCCGGCCGCGTCCGTGGCCGCGCGGACCGACTGGAAACGACACCTCGCTTTGAGGGTGGAGGAGGCCCGCCAGCTCCAGCTGGACGCCCTGACGAGGCGTGCCCGCCATGGAGAGGTCCAGCTCCTCGCGCGCGGGGTGGAGCCGGCGGCGGGAACGGTCTCCGGCGGTGCCGCAGGCCTCCTCGCCATCGCGGCGTCGACCGGGGGGCCAGCGGCGCTCCGCGAGCTCTTCGCGTCCTTCCGGAGGCGGGAGGTCGCGGTCGGCGTCGCCCAGCACCTTCCCGCACCGTTCACGCGGTCGCTCGCAGCTCGCCTGGCTTCCCACACAGGTTGGGACGCGCGGGAAGCGGCTGACGGCGACCGGGCCGTCCCTGGGACGATCTTGGTGGCCCCGGCCGGCCACCACATGGAGTTCACCGGCGAGCGAGGTTCGCCGTCGGTGCGGGTCCGCCGGGCCGGCGGCGACGACCGGTGGGTACCGTCGGCCGACGCGCTCCTGTCGTCCGCGGCGGCGCTCTTCCAGGACGGTACGGTGGGGGTCGTCCTGACCGGAATGGGGACCGACGGGACAGCAGGGGCTCGGGCGATCGCCGAAGCCGGAGGGACGGTCATCGCGGAGAGCCCTGAAACCGCGGTGATCTCCGGAATGCCGGAATCGGCCGCGCGGGCCGCGAGCGGGGCCATCGTCCTTCCGCTCGGGGCGATCGGCCGTGAGCTGGACCGCCGTTTCCCGCTTGCTACACTGTCGCGCTTTCATGAGTAGCGCCGAAGAAACCCAAGCGATCGAAAAGAAGTGGCAGGAGATCTGGGAGAAGGAGCAGCTCGCCTGGATCGACACCTCGGACCCTCGAGTCACGGGGACATACCTCCTCGTCATGCTGCCGTATCCGTCCGGCGACCGGCTGCACGTCGGCCACGCCCGGACCTACTTCCTCACGGACGCGCTGCACCGGTTCCTCCGCCAGCGAGGGCAGAACGTCTTCTGTCCGATGGGCTGGGACGCGTTCGGCCTTCCGGCGGAGAACTACGCCATCCAGAAGGGGATCCACCCGCGGACTTCCACCCTCGCCAACATCGCGGCGATGAAGGAGCAGTTCCGGGCGTGGGGAGTCCTCTACGACTGGAGCAAAGAAGTCACGACCTGCGAGCCCGAGTACTACCGCTGGAATCAGTGGTTCTTCCTGAAGATGATCGAGAAGGGGCTGGCCGTCCGGAAGAAGGCTCCAGTCAACTGGTGCCCCTCGTGCGAGACGGTCCTCGCGAACGAGCAGGCCGCCGGCGGGACGTGCGAGCGGTGCAAGAGCCCGGTCGTCCAGCGCGAGCTCGAGCAGTGGTTCCTGAAGATCACCGACTACGCCGACAGCCTTCTCGCCGGGATCGACGGTCTGGACAAGTGGCCGGAGAAGGTTCGGACGATGCAGCGGAACTGGATCGGCCGGTCCGTGGGCGCCGACCTCGACTTCACGGTTCCCGCCCTGGGGGAGACCGTCCGCGTCTTCACGACCCGCCCCGACACGGTCTTCGGGGTCACGGCGCTGATCCTCGCCCCCGAGCACCCGCTCGTCCCCCGTCTGCTCGCCGGCCACCCCAACCGTTCCGCCCTGGAGGCATGGGTGCGCACCGTGCGCAGCCAGGACCGGATCACCCGGGAGTCGGAGAGCGCGAAAAAGGACGGACGGTTCACCGGGGTCATGGCGCGGCACCCGTTCACGGGGGCCGAGGTCCCGGTCTGGATCGCGAACTTCGTCATCGCCGACTACGGGACGGGGGCCCTGATGGCCGTCCCGGCTCATGACACCCGGGACCATGAGTTCTGCACGAAGTACGGACTCCCGATCGTCGAGGTCGTCAGACGCCCAGCCTCCGCCGACCCGGCGATCGCATGCTGGACGGGCGACGGGACGCTGGTCAACTCCGGACGCTACGACGGCATGCCGTCGAAGGAGGCCGGCGAGGCGATCGCCCGCGCGGCGGCCGAGAAGGGGCTCGGCGGGGCGCAGGTCCGTTGGCGGCTTCGCGACTGGCTGATCTCCCGGCAGAGGTACTGGGGCACCCCGATCCCGATGATCCGCTGCGAGAAGGACGGCTGGGTGCCCGTCCCGGAGAAGGACCTCCCGGTGATCCTACCGCCCGACGCCCCCTTCACCGGCAAGGGGGGGAACCCGCTAGAGAAGGTCGACTCCTTCATGCGAGTCGCCTGTCCCCGCTGCGGCGGTCCGGGTCGCCGCGAGACGGACACCATGGACACGTTCGTCGACTCGTCGTGGTACTTCATCCGGTACCTCGACCCGAAGAACGGAGCCCGACCGTTCGAGCCTTCGATCGCGGCCCGCTGGGCCCCGATAAACCAGTACATCGGGGGGATCGAGCATGCGATCCTTCACCTCCTCTACGCCCGCTTCTTCACGCGCGTGATCAAAGACCTCGGCCTCGTCTCCTTCGAGGAGCCGTTCTCGGCGCTGTTCAACCAGGGGATGATCACCAGGAAGTCCCCGAGCGGGCGCGTCGAAAAGATGTCGAAGTCCCGCGGCAACGCCGTCTCCCTCGACCCACTGATCGCTGAGAAGGGAGCAGACGCCGTGAGGGCATACGTCCTCTTCCTCGGGCCGCCCGAGAAGGAGACGGAGTGGAACGACGACGGGATCGCCGGCCCTGAGCGGTTCCTGTTCCGCGTCCGCGCCACCGTCGACGCCTTCCTCTCGTCCGGGGCGGACCCGAAGGGGGCTCCGGCCGATCCGGCCTCCGGCGCCGCGAGGCGTCGCCACATCGCCGTCCGCAAGGTGACGGCGTCCTTCGAGGCCTTCTCGTTCCACACCGCGGTCGCGCACCTGATGGAGCTCTCGCGGCACACGGCGGAGCTCTGTGCCGACCCGGGCGCGGACGCGGGGGAGAAGGCCACCACGCTGCGGACTCTCGTGGCGCTCCTCCACCCGGTGGCGCCGCATCTCTCCGAGGAGATGCACCAACGACTCGGCGGTACAAGAAGTCTCCTTCTGGAGGGGTGGCCCCAGTTCGACCCGTCCCTCGCGGAGGAGGAGACGGTCGCGTTCGCCGTTCAGGTCAACGGCAAGCTCCGCGGACAGCTGGTCTTTCGTCGCGACGCCGGCCAGGTGGAGCTCGTTCAGGCGGCGCTGGCCGACGAATCGATCGGCCGTTGGCTGGCGGGGAAGGAGCGGGTGAAGACCGTCTTCGTGCCGGGGCGGCTCCTGAACCTCGTCGTCCGATGAGGGCCACGGCGATCGGGCGATGGGCGGCCCTGCTGGGGGCGGCGCTCCTGAGCCTGTCGAGCCCGGGGTGTGGCTATGCCCTCGTGGGGGCCGGCAAGGGGACACTTCCCGAGGAGATCCGGACGGTGTTCGTTCGGACGTTCGTGAACGAGACGACGCGAGTCGGGCTCGAGCAGCTCCTGACGGACGCCGTCCTGAGGGAGCTCTCCGCCCGCTCGCGGCTCAAGCCGGCGTCGAAGGAGTCCGTGGCCGATGCAGAGCTGAAGGGCCGCCTGGTCTCTTACGGCGTCCAGGCGGTCCGTTTCGACGACGCGGGGCGGGCCCTCGAGTACGAGATCTCGGTGACCGCGACGGTCACGCTGACCGAACGGGCGACGGACAAAGTCCTCTTCGAGAACCCGTCCTTCTCATTCCGACAACCGTACAAGGTCCCTCCGGCGACGGAATACACGAACGTCGAGACCACCGCGATCGAAGCCATGGCCCGCCCGTTCGCGCGAAGCCTGGTGACGACCCTGCTGGAAGGGTTCTAGCCGCGAGAAGCCGGCGGCCGCACAGCCGGACTATTTCTTGGCGGCTTTCGCCGTGGCCTTCGTCACGCGGGACTTGAGGCGGGAGGCCGTCTTCTTATGGAGGACGCCCTTCCGGACCGCGACGTCCAGGGACGAGACGGTCGCCGGCAGGAGAGCGGCCGCCTCGGTGGCGTTGCCCGTCCCGGCCGCGGACCGAAGGTCGCGGACGGCTCCGCGAGTAGTGGTCTTCACCGACCGGTTCCGGTCGCGCTTCCGGATGCTCTGGGCGGCTCTCTTCTTCGCTTGCTTCGTGTTGGCCATTGCTCGAGTTGTCCCTTTCTCTGAGCGGATTATCGCAGTCTTTCCTTCGCCACCCTCTAGGGGCGGATCGGGGTCGTCGTCGTCGGGGGGGCGTCGGCTAGAGGGGGCCTGCTAGCGAGTGTCTGCTAGCGAGTTTCCGCGGCCAGGGCCTTCAGGCGCTGCCGCGCGCTCTTGGCCTCGTCCGTTCCTGGGAACTTGTGGACGACCTCCTGGAGCCTCGCGATCGCCTGTCCCTTCTCCCCGAGGTCGAGGTGGGCGAGCGCCTTCTTCAGGTGCGCGGTGGCCGACTTGCCGCTATCCGGGTACAGCTTGAGAAGGCGGTCGAACGCGGCGATCGCCTCTTTCGGCTTCTTCTGCGCGAGCCAGCACTCGCCGACCCAATAGAGGGCGTCATCGCTGACGTCGGTCTTGGGCCAGGTATCGGCGTATTCTTGGAAGCCTTGGCGGGCGAGTTCGAACTGTCCGCGCTGGTAGTCCGCGGTGGCCTGTGAGTAGAGATCGGCCGGAGAAGGCCCCTTGGGCGCAACGGGCTGCGGAGCCGGAGGCGCTGCAGGAACGGGTCTTTGGTCCACGCCACCGGCCGCCGGCGGTGGGACCGCCGGGGAGGGCATCCGCACCTGGGCCTCGGCGATCTGCTGAGAAAGCTGGGTGAGACGCCGGTTGGCGTCCTCCAGCTTCCCCTCCAGCGTCTGGAGCTCCCGTGTCAGGTCGTCGAACTTCGCTCCCAGGTCGGCGTTCGAGCGGAGGAGGACGCCCGACTGACGCGAGAGGCTCTCGTTCAGGCGGGCGACCTCTTCCTTCGAGCTGGACTGCTTGGCGACGTCGTCGAGCTTTTTCTCCACGTCACCGACGTGACGGTGCAGGCCCTCGATGTCGCTGCCGCTGACACAGCCGATGGTCAGCGGGACGCACGCCGCCAAGAGGAGCGCCCCCGCTCGGGGGGCGCTCCTCCCGCGGGTCCGGTCGAGGCGAACAGAACGTCCAGGATGCCGCGAAGTGCTCAGCACAGGTGAGTGGTCCTGCCGTCCTACTTGGCGGTGATGACGAAGTGACCGCGCCGGTTCTGAGCCCAGGCCTCTTCGTTATGGCCCTTCACGAAGGGCCTCTCCTTGCCGTAGGAGACGGTCTCGATGCGGCCGGCGTCGATCCCGAGCGACGTGAGGTAGTCCTTGACGGCGCTGGCGCGCTTCTCGCCCAGGGCCATGTTGTACTGAGCCGTGCCCCGCTCGTCGCAGTGACCCTCGATGCGGACCTGGACCTTCTGGTACTTCTTGAGCCACTCGGCGTCGGCGGCCAGTCCGTCGCGCTGGTCGGCCCGGATGTTGAACTTGTCGAAATCGAAGAAAGCATCCTTGAGGTACCCGGCCTTGTTGATGAGATCGAGATCACCGAGGTCGTCGGACTTCTCGATCGGCGCGGGCTTGAATTCCTCCTGCTTCACCGGAACCGGGGTCGGGGCCGGAGCCGGGGCGGCCTTCACCTCCGGAGGCGGGTTCGGGTTCGGCTTCGCACACGAGCATCCGGTGACGAGCACCGTGAACGCCCCGAGAAGAAGCAGAGTCGCGGGCTGGAATATTTTCTTCATCTGTCTAAATACCTCCGTCAGCAGCTGAGAGGTCTCGGTCCGAGACGTCGATATGGTGATTCTAGACCATCCTCGACCGGTTGGCATCACAGTCTGGGGTCCTCATTCGAGGTTTCTCGACCAGGAGGGCGAAGTGTTGTTGCCAAGGGCAGTGATGACCTTCATCCCGGTTCCGTCCGGGTTGGCGACGGCGATCTGGGTAGAGTCGCCGTGCCGTACTTCCCAGGCGATCTTCGAGCCGTCCGGGGACCAGGTCGGGTTCTCGTTCGCGCCTCCCTTGGTGATCTGAAAGGTCCGGCCCGAGAGCAGGTCCAGGACGCAGATCTGGAAGTCCCCCTCGTTCCGGCACGAGAACGCGAGCTGGCTTCCCTTGGGGGAGAAAGCCGCCTCGTCGTTCCAGGTGCCCGCGAAGGTGAGGCGGCGGACGTTGGCCCCTTCGGTGTCCATCAGATAGATCTGGGGGCCACCCTGGCGGTTCGAGGTGAACGCGATCTCACGACCGTTGGGCGACCAGCGGGGTGTGGAGTCGATGGCCGGGGTGTCGGTCAGCCTCTTCAGGAACGACCCATCGAGGTTCACCGTGAAGATCTCCGGGTTCCCCTTCACGCTTCCGCAGAAGGCGATCTGCTTCCCGTCGGGGGAGAAGGACGGGGAGGCGTTGAGGCTCGTCGTGAGCGGGAGCTGGCGCTGGGTGGCGCCGTCGGCCGAGATGACGAAGATGCCGGACGGACCCCGGTTGAACGATTGGTAGGCGATCTTGCTGCCGTCGTAGGAGAAGTCGGGCGCGAGCGAGAGGCTCCGATGGCCGGTCAGCCGCCGCTGGCCCTCGCCGTCCCAGTCCATGATGTAGATCTCCTTGGCCTGGCCCCCGCCGCGATCGGAGACGAAGGCGATCTTCGAGAGGAAGGGCCCGGGCTGGCCGGTGAACTGCCGGACGAGGTCGTTCGCGAGCGAGTGGGCGATCGTCCGTATCGCTGCGGGGGTACCCGTGTAGCTCTTCGAGAGGATCACCTTCAAGGTTCGGAGGTCGACGAGCTGGGCGACGGCGATCACCTGGTTCGTCCGCGGCTGGGCCTGCGTCTCGGCCAGCTGGATCTGCGTGTCGAGGAGGAACTGGGCTCCGGAAGCGATCCAGGCGTCTCCCTGCTCCCGGGTTACGGTGGGCCGGGCCCCCTTCGGGAAGAGCGACGGGTCGGCCAGGATGAAGGCGGCCATGCCGCCGAGGTCCGACGTGAGCGTCCGATGGAACGGGTCGACGATCCGCCCCTGGAGTTCGGCGTTGAGAGGGGCGATGGCCGGTGGGATGGCCAGCGGGATCCGACGCGCCCCTTCCTGGGTGATGACGAGCGAGACGTCCTTCGGCGGCGGGGGCGCGACCTGGTCCTGCGGTTTCATCTGGCCGTTGGAGCGAGAGGCCATCAGCCCGAGGACCCCGAGTGAGCAAAGGAGCGCAGCGCCGAAGGGGAGTCGCGCGAGGAACGGACCGTGGAAGGATTTCAATTCAGACCTCCGTCGTCGGCTCACTGGAACCGGATGTGGACCCCTAACGCGTCCCCGTGGTACTCGGGCGGAAGGGGCGGCAGGGGGTTGGCGGCGTAGATGGCGCGGGAGGCGGCCCGGTCGTAGACCGAGATGCCGGATGGCGTTTCGACCTTCACGTCGGTGACCTGCCCGGAGCGGAGGATCCGGAACGCGACCACGACCGACGTCTTGTCGGGAACCGGCGGTTTCAGCCAGTTAGCGCCGATCAGCGCCTGGAGCTGCTCCACGTAATAGGCAAAGGGAAAGTCGGCGTCGAAAAACGAGATCGCCGCCCCGAATCCTCCCAACGCGCCGCCCTCCCCCCCAGAGCCGCTCGTGGCCGGGAGGTCGAGGGCTGGGCCGGCGGCCGGGCGCGGGGCGCCCTTGTCGGCAGGAGATGGCTCCTTGGCCTTCGCGGACACCCGTTCCTTCTCCTTCTTCGCGCTCGGGAGCAGAAGGGCCTTCTCGCTTGGACGCGACTTCTCGACCGTCTTGTCTACCGTCTTCTCGATGGCCGGCTTCTTGGCTTCCGGGACGGAGGGGACGGCCGGTGCCGCCGGGGCGGCCGGAGGAGCAGTCACCGCGGAGGTCCCGAGCCGCTCGAGGGCCGACGGGGAGACGACCCGCACCGGGAGCGACATTTGGACGATGGTGAGCGGCTTCGGCCGGGACATGAGCACGAGCATCCCGAGGAACGCAAGGTGGGCTGCGGTCGATAGCAGCGCGACGACCAGCCGCGGCGGCTCTCCGGCGGAGACCCGTTCGGCCAGGACGTCCGAGACCGTGGCGGCCATCGCCTACTTGTCGCCTTCGCTCTTCAGCTCCGTCACCATCCCGAGGTTCTCCACGCCGATCCGGTTCAGCGTGTCCATCGTCTCCACCACGACGCCGTACGGGAGGTTCCGGTCGGCCTTGAGATAGACCGCCTTGTCGCGGCGGTTCTTGAGGATCAGCTTCATCCGGTCCCTGAGCTGTGCCTTGGGGATCGGGGTCTCGTTCAAGTAGTAGATCTGGCTCTTCGTGATCGAGAGAACGAGGGGGTCCTCGGGCGTCTTGGGGAGATTCTGGGCGACCGACTTCGGGAGCTTCACATCGATCCCCTGGTGCAGGAGCGGCGTCGTCACCATGAAGATGATGAGCAGCACGAGCATGACGTCCACGAGCGGGGTGACGTTGATGTCCGAGTAGGCGTCTGCGTCGTCGTCGAGCTTGAAGGCCATTCCCGCCGTCTCAGGTGAAGTGTCGCTCGGCGAGGTTCAGGAACTCGAGGGCGAAGTCGCGCATCTCCGCCTTGACGACCCGGAGCCGCCCGTTGAAGTTGTTGTAGGCGATCAGGGCCGGGATGGCGGCCACGAGGCCCGCCGCGGTGTTCACGAGCGCCTCGGAGATCCCGGGCGCGACGGCGACGATGGAGGTCGATCCGGTGAGCCCGATCTGCCGGAAGGCGCTCATGATTCCCCAGACCGTCCCGAAGAGACCGATGAAGGGGGTGGCGGACGCGGTCGTGGCGAGGAAGGGGAGGTACCGGGTGAGGCGCGTCGTCTCGACGGCCGCGGCGCGCTCGACCGCCCGCTCGATCCCGGCAAGGCTCTTCACGAAGAGCCGGCCGGTGTCTGCCGGCGCGACGTCGCGTCCCGCCTTCACCTGCTGCTCCAGCTCCGTGTAGCCCGCACGGAAGATGCCGACGAGCGGGCTCGCCGCGCACCTCTCGCAGACGCCGAGGACATCGGCGAACTTGCGGCTGCGGCGGAAGTGGGCCAGGAAATCTCGCGAATCGGACCCGACGCGTGAGAAACTCCAGACCTTTCCGAGAATGATCGCCCAGGATGCAAGAGAGAAAACGGCGAGGATCCCGAGGACGACCTTCGCGGTCATCCCGGCGGCTAGGAACAGCTGAACGATGTTGCCTGAGCTCTCTGTCATTCTGAAAAGCGGAAACCGCGGCCGGCCCGGGGCAAAGCAAGGTAGCACGTTTGCTTCGGAAGGGTCAAAGCGCATCGGGCGAGCCGGCACCGCGGCGCTCGCGGTACTCGTCCTCATGGCGGCGGCGCTCGCGAGCGCCGCGGAGCTCCCTTCGGAGTTCCTACCGCTTGCCGAGGTGAAGCCCGGGATGAAGGGGTACGCTCTGAGCGTCTTTCGGGGTGGGACGGTGGAGCGGTTCGGGGTCGAGGTGATCGGGGTCCAGACGGACGTGGCCCCTGACCGCGCCCGGATCTACGTGAAGGTCTCCGGCCAAGGGCTGGAGGAGAGCGGGGTGGCCGCGGGAATGAGCGGCAGCCCGGTCTACCTCGACGAGAGGCTCGCCGGGGCCATCGCGGTGGGATGGGCTTTCTCGAAGAGTCCGATCGGCGGGGTCACCCCCATCGAGGCGATGCTCGCGATCGAGCACCAGCCGGCCCGAGGGACCCCGGCTCCCACCGGAGGGCGCCGGGTCGCGCTTTCGGCCTGGCTCCCGCGCGACCCGGACGAATCGGAGTCGGAGCGCTTGGTGAGGCTTCAAATCGCGACGGCTCCTCTCCTGTCGGAGGACGGCCCCGCCGGGTCCGAAGGGGGACTCCTCGGTTCTGTCGCGGGAGGCTTTCCCACCGCGACGATCGAGCGATTCGGAGCCGCGCTCTCGCGGATGGGGATCGGGCGAGCGCTTGCCGCGCCGGCCTTGCCGGCCCCGTCCGCGCCCTCCCAGGCGGCGGTCGAGCCCCTGGTGCCGGGGGCGTCGATCGCGGCCTTTCTCGTGAGCGGCGATCTCCAGCTCGCGGCGATCGGGACAGTGACGCACGTCTTTCCGGACGGGAGATTCCTGGCGTTCGGGCACCCCTTTCTCGATTTCGGGGACGTCGACCTTCCGGTGGCAAAGGCCGACGTGCTGACGGTCCTTCCGAGCTACCTTCAGTCGTTCAAGGTGGCGGTTCCCCTCTCCGCCGCGTACCGGCTGACCCGCGACCAGGACGCCGGGGTGGCGGGACGGAGCGACGGCGTGTCGCGGACGCTTCCCGTCGCGTTCCGGTTCGAGGACGGCGAGACCGGGCGCCGCAGGGAGTTCTCGTTCCGCGTCGCTACGCACCCGAGGATCCTCCCGACGCTCCTCGCGCTCACGGCGGATGCCGCGCTGAGGAGCGTCGACCAGACTCCGCCCGACCGGACCCTCCATTACGGTATCCGGCTGCAAACGGCTCACGGGCCGATCGAATGGTCCGACACGGCGTCCGGCCCCAGAGCCCGCGAGATCGCTCTCCTGTCGGCCGTTCTCCTCGCGACGACGGTCGCCGATAACGAGTTTGGCGACCCCGGGCTCGAGGGGGTCGAGCTGGACTTCCGGAGCGTCTCGGGGGAGCGGCGCCTCCGGATCGTCGAGGCTGCTGTTCCCGCGAGGAAGGTGGCCCCGGGGGGGACCATCACGGTGTCGATCCGCCTTTCGGGGAGGCGAGAAGGGGACGTGACCCGGCTCCTCAAGCTCCAGCTCCCGAAGGAGACCCCCGAAGGGAAGGCCGTCATCGTGGTCGCGGATGGGTCTAACGCGACGGCCATCCGAACCGGAATGGACCCGGCGGAGCCGAGGTCGTTCGAGGACCTGAGACGCTTCCTCCGGTCGATCTCGCCGGCCAGCCGGATCTCCGCCTTCGTGGTCGTCCCTTCCCGCGGTGTGGTGACCGGGAACCGGACGCTTTCCCCGCTTCCTCCCTCCATGGCCGGCCTCCTCGCGCCGCGACGATCGGGTGAGCCATCGGGGGGAGACGTCGAAGGGCGGATCGTGTGTGAGTCGGGCGAGACGCTCGACCTGCCGGTCTCGGGGATGGTCCGGATCGAGATCGAGGTCGAGAAGCCAAGGAGCTGAGGAGGATCGGAATGGACCGAACGGGTCTGAAGACGTCGGTGCTCCGCACCCTGGCGGCACTGCTCGCGGTGCCGCTGCTGGCGTCGCCGGCCAGCGCGGCCAGCAGGTCCGCGGTGACGGCTTCCGCCCGAGATTTCCTGGCTGGGGACTTCCACGGGACGGCGCTTTCTGCCACGGGACGTCTGACGGTCGGGCCCACGTTGAACCCGGCTCCCTGGCCGGAGGACGCTACAGGCGCGGCGGTCCTTGCGTCGGCGGCCGACGCCAAAGGGAGAATCTTCGTCGCCACGGGAGGGGGGCAGGGCCGGCTCTTCGTTGTGGAAGGAGGGAAGGTCTCGCTTCTCTTCGCCGCGCCCGAGCCCAACGTCACGGCGGTGGCGGTCGCGCCCGACGGCACCGTCGTCTGCGGGACCTCGCCGGACGGGAAGCTCTACGCCGTGGACGTGGCCTCGAGAGACGCTACCCGGAGTGGCACGCCGTGGGGAAGTCCCGGGGAGGCGGCGATCTGGAGCCTCGCGTTCGGGACCGACGGGACGCTCTTTGTCGGGACCGGCGCCAAGGGGAGGATCTACCGGAGGGACCGGTCCGGGAAGCTCGACCTGTTCTTCGAGGCCGAGGACCTACACATTCGCAGCCTCGCGGTCGCGCCGGGCGGCGTCCTCTACGCCGGGACTTCGGACAAGGGGCTGGTCCTGGCGATCCAGCCGGATGGGAAGGCGCGGACCCTCTACGACTCGGACAAGCCGGAGGTGATTTCGCTCGTCGTGGCGAAGGACGGGTCTCTCTTCGCGGCGGCCGTCCAGGCGGACGGGACGTCCGGTGGGACGGTACGCGCCGACGCGAGGCGCGCCCCGGCGCCGGCTCCCTCGCCGACTCCGACCCCCCCCCGCGACGAGACGCCCCGTGGGACCGTGTCGGTCTCGACGAGCACGGTGAGGCCGGCCGCGACGGCCCCCGCGTCGTCCGCCAGCTCGACCGAGATCGTCGTCATCCGGCCGGACGGCTTCGTCGAGCCGGCGTGGAATCTCCCCGAGGACATCGTCTACGCGATGCGTCTCGATACGGCGTCCGACGGCCTCGTTCTCGCGACCGGTCCCCGCGGAAGGGTCTATTCCCTCGAGAACCGGCATCTCAGGCTGGAGGCGCAGACGGAGGAGCGGATCGTCGTCTCGACCCACCACGGTCCCGGGGGGATGGCTGTCGTGACGTCGAGCTCGCCGGGCGTCCTCGGCGAGCGGAAGGGCGGCCCGGTCCGGAGGGGGACCTACGTTGCCGCCGTAAAGGACGCCGGCCGGCTCGCCGTCTTCGGGCGCCTGAGCTTCGAGGGCGACAGGGTCCCTGCGAGCTCGGTCGCCTTTTGGGTCCGGTCGGGCAACAGCAAGAAGCCTGACGCCACGTGGAGCTCCTGGGTACCGGTGGGTGCAGACGGGCGGGCGGAGAGCTCCGGGAACGGACCGCTGCCGTCGGCCCGCTTCTTCCAGTGGAAAGCGGAGCTGAAGGCTCCCGAGGGGAAGCCCGGTCCGTCGCTCGAGAGAGTGGAGATCTTCTACGCCGACCGCAACGCCAGGCCCATCCTAGAGAACCTGATGGTCCTGGAACCAGGGGCGGTCTTCCCGCGTGCGGGGGCGTCGTCGGGTCCCTCTGTCCTCTCCGTCACCAGCCCGGACGAGAACGGGATCTTCGCGGGGGTGGAGCCGCCGAAGGAGACCGCGGACGCCGGGGGCCGAAAGCTCTACCGGAAAGGGTTCCGAACCTTCACGTGGAAGGGGACTGACCCGAACGGCGACCCGCTCCGGTACGAGGTCGACCTCCTTCCGGCATCCGGGAGCACGTCGTTCGTCATTCGAAAGGAGATCGAGGAGTCGTACCTGTCGTTCGACAGCAGCTCCGTTCCCGACGGCCGGTACCGGTGCCGGGTCACCGCTTCGGACCGTCTGGGCAACCCCGAGGGGGACGCTCTTACGACGTCGGAAGAGAGCGACCTCTTCGTCATCGACAATACGCCACCGTCGATCCGCGTCGAGTCGAGGTCCGTCGAGGGAGGGGAGATCGTCCTCCGTCTCGTCGCGACCGACATCCTCTCTCCGATCGCCAAGGCCGAGGGGTCCGTCAATGCCGACCGCTGGCGAGTGCTTCCGGCTGACGACGGGGCCTTCGACTCGCTGGTCGAGTCGTTCACGATGCGGGTCGGCATCCCGCAGGGCGCAGCAGTGCTGGGGGTTCGCGTCATCG